>Ga0265293_10004362_pt1 | contig 25043 bp, 31 predicted proteins | sample Munlanlewell138R_FD_192505 | JGI IMG/M metagenome (GOLD analysis project Ga0265293, IMG submission 192505) | Leachate microbial communities from a municipal landfill in Southern Ontario, Canada - Leachate well 138R | ecosystem: Engineered > Solid waste > Landfill > Unclassified | place: Canada...
TGTTGAAGCTATTACTGATATTCATAACAAACAATTTGGAGGAAAAAATGAAAGAAATTCAAACCATTAGAAAAGAAACAGCAGACAAGGCGCTGATAAGTTCTTGTGTCAGGTATGTTGATAAGTTTGGAAAAACAAAGCACGAAAAATTTGTAAAAAAGTGTTTGTATTATGTTGTGAAATCAGTTTTCGGCACAAACGGGGATTCTGAATTCGTATTGATGGCAATGTCATTCGGAATGATGATGGATATGTTTGATGAAAAAGTCGATCTTTCACCTGCTTATGTTGCTTTGAAAGCTGTTGAGAAAAGTGTTTCAGACGAAAAAAGGGATGTTTATTATGAAGTTGACGATGAAACGACCCTTAGAATTTGCGAAAGAGCAGTTGTTTCTATGATTGCTGATGAAAGAGTTATGAGGACTTGCACGGCTTTTGGAAAATCTTAAAAGGAGGTTGATATGTATGCAGTAGATGAAGAAATACTCGAAATGTTACACGAAAAAGGGCTTCTTTCTGATATAGAAGAAGCTCAAAAACTTGTTGATGAAATGATGTCCAAAAGAATTATAATTGATTGGACTCCGGAAGATGTAAAGCAGGCAGCAAAAGATATGATTTCAGATATGGATATGTATGGAAGACAGCCGGAAGGCAAAAGAGAAGATTACGAAAGAATAGTCAACGAAGAATCCATTCAGATTGAGATACTTAAAACCATTGAAGTTGACGACGACAGGGGCGTAAGTTTTTCGGACATAGAAGAAGCTATAAATTTATATGTTGAAGCAACAAATGAATATGAAGAAGATGGAGAAAACAATGAATGAAATTTTTGGTGATTTGATTTATGCCTACACAAGAAAACAGGCAATCGAAGACGGAGTTTTGGTTGACATAACCGAAATAGCAAAGCCGGAATTCAAAGTTCCGGTTGCAATGACAATCGCGAGCTACGAGAAAATCGGAACGGAAAAAATAAGGATAATGCTGAAAGATCTTTGGCGCAGGATAAAAGTAAGTCCGAACGAGTCTATTCTTATGTTTCACACAGGAGAAAAGGCGGACACAGTAAAGCTCAAGTCAATGATTCACGGCGGAGATCACGGGGAGCCGGTGTTGACGATAATGTTTCCAAATGAAGATTGACGGAGGTGTTTATGAAAATGTTTTTTAGAAAGATAATCAGCTCAATTTATTATGCTTATGTTGCTTTTAAGAATCCCGATATACTGTTTAACGAAAGTAATCTCAAAATGATAACACGGCTTTTTGAGTTTATTATGAAAATTGTTTTGTTGGTTGTTGTTTTTGTCTTTATGGTTCTTGCATTAAAAGCTTGCGAGGACTCAATAGACAGCAAAGTAGAATCGGAGTGTCGAGATTGCAAAGCAGAATACATTTGGTGTAAATCTTATTGGAAAGAAAAAAGGAAGTGCGGATATGAGTAAGCTCAACAGAATTGTCGAAGTAGTTTATGGTCTCGGATATGACTTTGATGTAGTCAAAGAAATATGCGACAGAATTGAATCAAAAGAATCCGGCATAGAGTTGGAGATAGTAAAACTCCAGAAAGATTACTTTTTAAAGTGGAGCTTTGTGACAGTTACAAAAAAAGGATGTCTTGCTTGTGAAGAAGACAAGAATCCGATCAAGGTTGATGTTGACCTTGTGAGGGAGTATTTTTTAAGTATTGGAGAAAAAGAACTTGTTTTCCCTGTTTATGTCTGGGGCGGAGAAATTGTAAGGCATTAAAATAATTAAAAAAAAATGGCAAAAAATTTGCAAACACCAAAAAAATACTATACGATTAAGTAAGATGTTCTTTTAATTTAGGAAAAAACGAACTTGATAATAATTTCGAGTTTTGTTATTATGATAATTGTTCAGGAGGTGCAAAATGATTCCTGCAAGATCCGAAAATCCAATGGCGAAGCCAACACTAAGGGGTTATTCCCCTTATGATCTGATGTCTGCAATGCAGAAGTTTTTAAGAAGAAGTATGGAGAAGGAAGCAATTTTTTGTTTCCTCGAAATGGAAGCGAGCGGAATGTATCCGCACATAAGGAACAGACTCATGACGGTTGTTTATGAAGATGTTGGCATGTCGAATCCTGGACTTGTAAACAGCATAAACGGTCACATTTCCGCGATGAATGAATACTACAAATCAAACAACGGAGCTTGGAGACTTGTTTTAAGTTACATAGTTCTTGAGATTTGTAGAGGAAAGAAGGATAGGACAACGGACCACTTTGTATGCTCCGTATGTAATGAAATGGCTCTTGGTTATAAACTGAATCTTGATGATTACGCAGATTTTGTTTATGATATGCATACCAGAAAAGGAAAGGAACTTGGAAGAGGAATGGAGCATTTTGACAAGGTTGCGAGCAAAATAATCGAAAGCAATGTTTCAACCGATTACAGGGATGCTGAAAACGAATCAAGTGCAAAGATGAAGCAAAAAGGACTCACACTTGAAGACTACAAGAAGACAGCAGTACAGGAGACCTTATTTTGATAGAAAAGCTGAAATATGTTTTCGTAGGAGCGCATCCGGACGACATAGAAATAGCTTCCGGAGGACTGGTTGCGAAGCTTCTTGAAAACAAAGCAATCGTTAAATTCGTTGTTATAACTGACGGAGAATATGTCAGCGGAACGCACACAAGAACGAAAGAAACAGCAATAAAAGAGCAATGTATTGTTGCTGATAAATATGGAATAGATCTTGCTTTGTTGGGTAAAAAAATAGGAAACATTTCTCGCGGAAATGAAATTGTATCAGAACTGGAAAAAGAAATATACGGATTTGATGTAGTTGTAACTCACAATTTGAATGAGCTTCACAATGAACACGAATTAGTTTCCAGAATTACAATGGAAGCCGCGAGAAATGTTGACAGGGTTGCTATGTGGCAACCTTACGCTTTGACTTCAAAATCCGGCAGATCCATAAGCACTCCGAACCTCTATGTCGAATTGACGGAAGACCAACTCGCAAAGAAAATTGATATGATAAAAATGCACTCAACGGAGCATAAAAGGAAATCCTGCTTTGTGGAAGATGCTGAAAAATATGCATTGTATAACGGAATTTTTATCAAAAGCAGGTTTGCAGAAGGTTTTAATATAGTTAGATGGAGGTGGTAATTTGATTTTCAGCGTACATCAGCCGAACATCCTTCCATATCTTGGATTCTGGAAAAAGGTAATTGATTCAGATGTTTTCGACATAGCCATTTATTATGACTACTCGAACACGGCTTACACAAATTTTGTTCCTCTTGGAAAATACGGAGAAACCGGTAAAAAAATAAAGCTGAGCTTAAAAAGCAGTAGGCAGAAGATCTTTATGCTTGAATTGTTGGAAGGAACACAGGACAGGTTTCTTTATGAAATCAAAGAAGCATACAGCCACTTGCCTTATTACAATGTTTATATGCCGGCAATCGAAGACATATTCAGCACAAAATACAAGTATATGTGGGAGCTTAATTTTAGGTTACTTGTTGAAATAAGGGATATTTTAGGTATCCCCACTCAGTTTGTTATCTCTGAAAGACCCGAAAAAAGACTTCCGCCCACTGACGAGCTTATCAGAGTTTGCAAGATACACAATGCAACGACATATATTTCCGGAATGAAAGGCGAAGAATATCTTGAAAAAGAAAAATTTGCTGAGAACGGAATAGAATTAAGATTTCAAAACGGTTGGGATGGAGATAAAAACTCCATACTTGCTTCGCTGTTCTCGTTCGGTTCAAAAGAAACATTTGATATAATCCAGAGAGGTTAAAAATGGCTACAAAAAAGAAAGAAAACGCTAAAACTGCGAAGTCGAAAAATGCAAAGTTAAACATTGAAGAAATGCTTATTTCAGATCTTGTAGGCAAAAAAGCTGAATACAATCCGAGAAAAATAAGCACGGAGCAGAAAAACGGACTGAGAAAGTCAATGGAAGCTTTCGGATATGTTCAGAACATTGTTTACAACAAAAGAACAGGTAGGGTTGTTTCCGGACACCAGAGACTTGATCTTTTAGCAGAGGAAGGGTATGAAAAAGTAGATGTTCACACGGTTGATCTTTCAGAAGAAAACGAAAAAAAGCTCAATATTCTTATGAACTCCGACAAAATCACAGGAGACTTCACCGCAGGAATAAACGAAATATTGAACGATATTTTCGACTCAGATCCTGAATTGTTTGACCTGACAAATATGTCGTTGCTTTTTGTAGATGAACCTTCCGAAGATGAAGAAGAAGCTCCAGAGGAAGAAAACAAAGACGAAATACCAGGAATGAAGTTGTTGCCTTGCGAAAGCTATGATGCTATAATAGTAGTTTTCAAGAGGAGGGATGATTTTATGTATGCTTCTTCTGTTTTCGGACTTGACAAAAGACGGTCCATAAGCTCTCCAAATGTTGCAAATAAAAAGCTCGGATATACAAGATGCGTTGACGTAGAAACTCTTGTAAATGCAATAAAAAAGGAGGAGGAGGGCTTTCAGTTATGATAAAAGACAATTTCGGAGATCTAAAAAAATTTGACTTCGCAATAGTGATACCCTCGAAAGGAAGACCGGACAAAGTAGGAAACTCTCACGCACTTTTTCCGCTTCAAAGCTGTATTTATGTTCACGAATCAGAAGCAGAAGAATATGAAAAAAACAATCCAGAAGCTCTTATAGTTACACACAGGCAAACAAGAGGATATGGCTCGGTGATCAATTCTATAATGAGGAACGGCAAAAAAGACGGACTCGAATATGTTTTAATAATAGACGACGATTTCAAGAGTATGTATTGTCTTGTCGGAAACAGGCAGAGGAAAATGGATTTAGGCAAAAGATATGAAACAGTCTGCAATTTCGCGCAGGTAATGGAAGATGGAAACCTTTTTACAATGCTTTTTTCTACAAGTTCAAGCATAATCAAGTATGTTCAAGGCAAGCCGATAACGGTTGGATTCAATTTAGCTCAAGGCGCTTATATGATCAATGTTCAGAAAATAAACATCTTTTTTGAAGAAGGATATCACAATTATGAAGACTGCGACTTTTTTATGCAGAACCTATTGAAAAACAGATTCACACTCACAGACCAGAGATTTTTGATAAACGGACCTGCAAACGATGCCCTTACTTCCGGAGGTTGTAACTCATTCAGAACATCAGAAAATGAGAAAAAAAGCAGAGAATGGCTGAAAAACAAGTGGAAAAGCCATATAAAGTTCGCAAAAAACGCTTCTGGGAATATAAAGCCAACAAGTACAGTTCAAAGAAGTTTTTCATAGGGAGTAAGCAATGGTAAGCAAGACACAAGAAAAGCAACGGCTGAATCAGAAGAAAAAACAGGCACTTATGATTCAAGCCCTCAAGTCGAACGGAATGAATGTCGCAGATGCCTGTAGGGCAGTAGGGATAACAAGGGGCACTCATTATTTGTGGATTGACACATCAGACACCTATAAAAAGGAAGTTGAAGATGTTTCAGAATCACTTATAGACTTTGTTGAGACCCACTTGATCAAGGCGATTAAGAAAGGAAACATCACAGCAATGATCTTCTATCTCAAGACAAGGGCGAAGCATAGGGGTTATGTGGAGTCAACGGAAATAAGAGCAGATCTGACAAACGACCTTGTTCTTAACATAAACGGAAAGAAAGTGAACACAGAAATAGAAAGTGATACAAAAAACAAAGAAAGTGGTAAAAAAAGCGGGGGTTAGACTGATCAATGTATATGAAAGTAAAACAATTCCTTTGCGAAGTATGTAGAATGCTGTGTTGTAGAAACATCAGATATGAAGACAGAATAAAATTTGCTCTTGTCTGGTGTAACCTATGCTGTACGGCATTGTTCCTTTTTGTCCTTTTAATAGTAGGTTTTTTTGAATGAATGTTGATTGCGACATACCGGAAAAGCTTATAGAGCCGATTTTTTTCAGTAAGAAAAAGCACAGAATAATAAAGGGCGGAAGAGGTGGCGCAAAGTCTGAATCGGTTGCAAGAGCCATATTGACCTTTTCGATTTTCTATATTGGTCACACCCTTTGCACTCGATCGGTTCAAAACTCGATAAAGGATTCAGTTTACAGCGTACTTGTTAGATTGATAAAAAAACAGAAGCTCGAAGGACTTTTTGAAATAAAAATAAATGAAATAGTATGCAGAAGAAACGGGAACAAAATAATATTCAAGGGTTGCAACGCTTTGTCAGATCCCAAAAGTGAAGCAGCGAAAGGACTTGATGAAATAAGATATTGTTGGTTTGAGGAAGCTCACACGGCAACGGAAAACGACATAGATATTTTGATACCTTCCGTTAGAGCAAAGGATGCCGTTTTCTTCTGGACTTACAACAGCAACAAAGAACCCTGCGTAATTCAGGAATACTTTCAGGATCACAGTAACGCTGAATTTACAGAAATTCATTATTATGAAAATCCTTTTCTTCCGGAAACTCTTTTAGAAGAAGCAGAGGAGTGTAAAAGACTCAATTACGACAAATATAAAGAAATCTGGCTTGGTCAAAGATTGACCGACTCAAGTAAGAATGTTTTAATCCTTGACTGGATAGAAGCAGCCATAAAACTTTATGAGCCGGACAGCGACGGAAGAATAATTTTTGGTCTTGACCTTGCTGACGAAGGAGAAGATAAAAGCGCATTGGTTATGAGAAAAGGTCTTGCAATAGAAAGCGCGGAAGAGTGGGATTATGGCGATGTAGTTGACTCCACTCGAAAAGCATACCAGATTATGAGAAGGTACGATAAACCGCATTGTATTTTTGACAGGGTAGGTATCGGAGCAGCCGCCAAAGCAACTCTTAAAAAAGAATCTCCGGACATCAAAACAACCGCTCATTCAAATGGTGACTCCGTAGAAAATCCAAACAAGGAGTACATAGATATGGGAGTAAAGACCGGCATAAAAAACAAAGATATGTTTGGTGGATTCGGACCACAGCAATGGTTTGAAGTAAGAGCTCTTTTTCACAATGCTTGGAGAAAGTTAAGGGGTGAAGAAGTAGATGAATATGTAACAATAAACCCAGATATAAAGAATTTAAAAAAGTTGAAAAAGGAGTTATTGCAGATAGAATTTGAAACCAACAACAAGGGACAGGTGATTATCGTAAAAGCTCCGAAAGGAACAAAATCTCCGAACCTAGCAGATGCTCTCCAGATGTGCCTTAGAAAGCCGAAAATTCTATCAAAGCCGATAGGGTAACAAAAATGTCTTGATTTACGGAGAAAAACATATCATACTTATTCAAACCTTATAGGAGGTTGCTCTATGGACTTGTTCGGAAGATTTCAAAAACTACTAGGTAAAAAAGAAAAGAAGTCAGGTAGTTTCGGGACTGAAAGAATTGTCATTGGTGACAATGGAAAAATTGTTTTTATGAGAGCCACAAATAACAAGATTACTCCGAAACAGGCGTATGACATATATGGAAAAGTTTCTGTTGTTTATGATGCTGTGGATAAAATCTCTTCAAGAGTTGCCAGTTTAAACCTGGTGATGAAGGGCAAAGACAGGGAGATAATCAAAGAACACGAATTTTTAAAACTTCTGCAGAATCCGGACACTTCGATTTCCAAAACAGCTTTTTGGGATAGAATAGCGACATCTTATTCTTTGACTCACGAAGCGTATATCGTTGCCAGGGGGAATGTAAAAAATCCTCCTCTCGCATTGGAAACAATAGAGCCGTATTATGTTGAAGGAATTACTCTGAAAGCAAATATGCCAGATAAGTTGATCGTAAACGCTCCAAACGAAAGACGGGAATACTACCTTAAAAACATAGACGGAAGAGAAAGATACATCAGCAACGACGAACTGAACGAACTCATTCCGATAATTGGAAAGCGATATGCCAACGACTGGCGAGGAATGTCTAAGTTGTCGGTTTTACTTGATGAATCGGTTCATATTGAAGCAGGAAACAAGCACAATAGGAGCTTACTTGAAAACAACCTGACAAGCTCAAAAATATTCAGTCCGGACACAGGAGATTCAATAGACGAAGAAGACGGCGATGAATTAAGGAATGTAATAGAAAACTATTATACAGGTTACAACAACGCAGGAAAGCCGTTGATCCTTCCGTATCCGCTAAGACTTCTTTCGCAGGGCGGAAACATAAAGGATATGGACTATGCAAATTTGATAGCAGTTGACGAGACAAGGATTTACAGGGCTTACAATATCCCGTTGCCTTTGGTCAAGGATTCGACAATGACACAGGCAAATTTTGAAGTCGCCATTCCGTTTTTGTATTACGATGCAATCATTCCTGTTTTCAGTTTTATAGCTGACGAGTTGACAATAAAACTTCTTCCGAGATACAAAAACAGCGAAGGGCTTAAATTAAGTTACGACGAGTTTGCCATACCCTCTTTGCAGATAGCTCATTCTAAAATGATGTCTGATCTCAAAAATACAGAATGTTTGACAAGGAATGAAATCAGGGCAAGAGGAGGATACGAAGATGTTGAAGGTGGAGACGAAATCCTTGTAAGTGCCGGACTCGTAAGCTTGACCGACAGAAAAACCGAAGGATATGGAGAAGTTGAGTGACAAAAGCCGAGGTTGCTTTAAAGAGAAAAGACTTTCTTGAAAAGAAACTCGAAGCAAAAATGAAATCTTGGTATGGAAAAGTAGCCAACGATCTCGAAGATTATATCAATTTAGGCGGAAGTTATGGCTTCAAAATCAGCGAAGAAAGAACAAAAGAATTTGAAGAAATAATGGACAAAGCAAGAAGCGACAGTTTGACCACCTTCCTTCCTGAAAAAGTAAAAAATCAAAAAACAGCCAACCTGATAATGGATATAAACGATGAATATGCAAAAGTAATTGATCAAAGAGATAAAAGGCAAAGGAGAAGAATATACGCAGGACTCTACCTTATAACAAGGAAAGCAGTTTCTCAGGCAGTCGCAGAAAATATGAACGATGCAAACCCAAGCATAAACAAAAGCAAGATAGCTATTGTCGCAAGAAATATAGTAAAAGACCGGTCCGTTGGAGCTTCCGAGGTCATAGGTGTTACAGAAACAAACTGGACTGCCGAAGCAGGAAGAAAAGTAATCGCAAGAAAGTCAGATGATGAAATGATAAGAACAGCTCAGACCGCTTTGGCTAAAAGAAGAAACGACGAAGAAATAGATAGCGAAATAGAGGAGTTGAACGAAATAGCAGAAGTTTCAAGCAGGGAGTCCGCGGAGGATTTCACCAGAAAACTTGAAAAAAATCTCAAGTCTGGTTCAATAATGACAGGGCTTGCTTTAATAACTGGATTCGGAACGGCAAAGAAAAGATGGAGAACAAAGGGAGACAGAAAAGTAAGACCCACTCACGAGGGAGCAGAAATGCAAGGAGCTATTCCCGTGGATGATTATTTTGAAGTAGGAGCTTATTTAATGTCGCACCCAGGGGATGAAAGTCAAGGAGCTGATGCGAGCGAAACAATGTACTGTAGATGCACTTTAGAATATCTTTAGGGGGTTCAAGATGAACAGAAAATTAATGGTAGTTCCTTTTATTGAATGCAAGGTGAAGGAAATTGAAAAAGATGGAAGGAAATATTACGAAGTTTCCGGATACGGCTCAACTTTCGGAAACATTGATCGTGGAAATGATATTTGTGTTGAAGGATGTTTTAAGGAATCTCTTCTTAAAATGACACCGAAAATTTTGTGGCAACATAATTTCAAGGAGCCTGTTGGAGTTATAGTTGAAATAGGAGAAGACAGCAAGGGTCTTAAAATGACTACGCTTTTACCTGCTGACGACGATTTTGTTTCCAAGCGTGTTGTTCCTCAAATCAGAATCGGAAGCGTTGACAGTTTTTCAATCGGCTATATTCCTGTCGAGTCAGAATATGATCACGAAAAAGACATAAGAAAGCTCAAGAAAGTTGATCTCTACGAAGTGTCTTTTGTTACATTGCCGATGAATCCACAGGCAAGAATTGAAGCAATCAAAACTCTTGTTAAAAGCTACGAAGGAGTTGAAGACACAGACGATCTCTGTGAAGTAGCAGATATGAATTACAAATGGATTCCAGAAGAAGCCAAAAAGAGAATAGATGGCAAGGGCTTTGAGGTAAACGGAGAAATATTTGATATTGTAGAAGAAAAGCTTGTTGTTGTTCCGAGAGCTATTTTTTGTTTGAAGGCAAAGATACTTAAATCCGGCGGTGAAATGTCACAGGAAGAAGCAACAAAGGCAAAGACACTTTGCAATAGATATTACTCAAAAATGGGATTGCAGAAACCTTTTGTTGATGGAGTAGAACCACAGTTTAGCTTTGCAGAGCTGTCGAATATGCCTAACTCCGAAATGGTTTATGTGCTGAAAAATCATAAGATTTCAAAAAGTTGCGCAGATCAGATCGCTAAAATTCTTTTGTCAATGAATGACGAAGAAAAAGAAACCGATGTTTCGGAGCTTAAAAGCGGTGTAAGCGCAACACTTGAAGATATAAAAAAATTGTTTTCCTAAATTTATTATTGGAGGATTAGATGGACGAACTGAAAAAAGAACTGAAGAAAATTCAGGATGAAATCGCTCTTGGAATATCCAAACTTCAAGAAGAATCAAAAAAGAAGGCGGAGTCAGATGCAGCAACCATTCAGAAGTTGGAAACTGATCTGAAAGCCAATGTTGACAAGTTGACAGCTATCGGAACCAAACTCGATTCAGAAGAAAAAGCAAGAAAAGATCTCGAAATTCTTATCGCAAAGAAAGGACAGGATTTCAGAGAAGGCCCGAAAAAAATCATCGGAGATCCAGAGATTAAATCTCTTTTCAGAAACATCATTGTTACCGGCAAAGAAGCAGGAATGTTTGACAAACAGATCGTTGAAAAAACTGTTCTCGAACTTGGAAGACATTTCCTTCCGCATCTTTCAGAAGATGTTATGGCTGAACAGGCAAAAGCAATGCTCGTTGGTTCAAATCCTGACGGCGGATACCTTTGCCCCGTAGAAATGAGCGCAAGAATTGTTCAGAGAATCTTTGAAACAAGCCCTATTACCACACTTGCCAATGTTATTACAACGACAAGGCAGTCTGTTGTTGTTCCGCTTGACGATGGCGACATCGATTATGGTTGGGCTGGAGAGCTTGACACAAGAAACGAAACAACCACTCCACAGATTGGAGAAATTGAGATTCCTACGCACGAAATGTTTGCTTTCCCGAAACTCACTCTGCAGGTTCTTGAAGATGCAAGTAGAGATCTTGAAGGATATCTTTCTGAGAAAGCCGGTGGAAAATTTGCAAGAGCCCTCAATACAGCTTGTGTAAACGGAAATGGCGTGAAGAAACCTCGCGGATTCCTTGATTATGCAGGTTGGACTACAGCAGGAACATACGAAAGAGGAAAGCTTGAAACTATCGAAACAGCAGGAGCAAAAATAGCTCCGGAAGATCTTCTTAATTTGACAGCTCTTCTTGTTTCAGAGTACGAAAATGGAGCAACCCTGGCAATGAACAAGCGCATATTCACGGATATATGCAAACTTCGTGAAGGCACAGACGGAGCTTTCCTTATAAATCCGAGAATACTTTTCGAGGGAACAGCTGCCAGAGTTCTTGGAGCGCCTGTTGCTTTTATGGCTGATATGCCTAAAACTCAGATTTCCGGAGCAAAAGCAATAGCTTACGGAAACTTCAAAGAAGGTTATACAGTTGTAAACAGACTCGGAATTATGATGATTCGTGATGTAGTGACAAAGATCGGTTGGCTCAAACTGTATTTCAGAATGAGAGCAGGTGGAGCGGTTACAAATTACGATGCTATCAAGATATTGAAAGTAAAGTAATGGAATTTGTTGTCCGGTACGGGATATGTATTTTGTGCCGGACACTTTGTTTTTTTAAAATTCAATTCGGAGGATTTGAAAATGAAAAGAGATATTAAAAGCAATTTAAAAATTGGACACGACAACGGCCTTCTTGTTAAAACCGAAACAGACAAAACGGCTTACTCCACAGCTATTGACACAAAAGGCATGAAAAGTCTTGCCATCGGACTTATTCCTATTGATGTTGATACGGGTCTTTTTTACACAAAAAGCGCCTACGACGATGTGGATCTTATTCTGCAGGACAGCGACGACAATGTAAACTTCAAAGATGTCGATTCTGAAAAGCAGATTGGAGATCTTGTTTTTTCGAGTGGCTCAGAGCTTGATCTTCAGAAGATCGGACTTGTTTCAAACGAAAGATATGTCAGGGTTAAGGCGGTTGGCAATACTCTCGGAACCCTCGCAAATAACAAGCTTAATTTAAGACTTGTTTATGTAAGCGAAATGTACGAAAGACCCGTAGAGTAACATCAACTGTTTAAAATGGAAGGTGTGGAATGGACTTTAAGATCGAAAAGGACTTCGAGTGTTACATCGCAAATGAACACAAGAAATTCAAAAAAGGCGACATCGTAAAAGATGCAAGCTGTGAAGCTCAAAGACTTTTTCTTATTCACGAAGTAGGGTCTCCAGTAGTCAAGGAATCAGACTCTAAAAATAAAACTAAACCTGATGCCGAAGCAGAAGCCAAAGCAAAAGCAAAGGCTGAATCCAAAGCCAAAGCCAAAGCTGATGCAAAAAAGAAAAAGTCATAAAAGGGACGGGGGTCAAGTATGGGCAAAATTTATGTAAAGCCGGTGAAAACTGCAATATCTTCTGGTTTAGACTTCTTGCCAGTTACATTGACGGAAGTAAAGACATCCGCGAGAATGGATGTTACAGAAACCCTGCTTGACCCCACTATCACATCTTACATTAAGGCGATAACAAGCGCAGTAGAAAGATATGCAGGTATAACCATAAGGCAAACAGATTGGATAGGATATTACGACAGTTTTCCAACAGTTATGAGATTGAAGAAAAGACCAAACTTTGAGCTTATAGGAAACAAAGTAGAATATTATTGCGAAGATATCTGGAATGTTCTTGATGAAGAAGATTATGAGATCCAGGAGTGCAAGTATTATGCAAATATCTTTTCAAAAACTTGTTTTCCGGATGTGGAAGAAATGACAAGCCCTGCCGTAAGAATAAATCACAGATCTGGTTATGCAAATGCAACAGTTATTCCACAGGAAATTAAAGAAGCTATAATACAGGGTGTCGTATTTCTTCTTCAAAGTCCCGAATCTTGCGGAAACTCCTGTGCGCTTCCACTTACAAGCAAGTTGATGCTTAAAGACTACAAAGACAAATACAGTTATATGGAAGATTGAACAACAAAATGGACAACAAATGAACAGCAAACCTGAAATAAATTCAAAAGCTTACAGAGTCCACGGAAAAATATTGAACAACAAAATGGACAACAAAAATGGCGTTGTATAAAAGAATTTTACAGAGTGGTCTTTGCCCCTCGGACTTAAACAGAGAGATTCAGGTTTTGAAAAGAGAGTCAAGAGCTACAAGTTTCGGAAGTTCGAGTGTAGATATAAGTTTTTCTTTGATCGGAAAATTTATGTGTGCTGTCGAAACCATAAATGGCGTAACGAGGATGTATAGAAAAAACAAAGAAGACACCTCAACGCACCTTTTCTTTTTTCAATATTCGTCCAGATTGAGAAGACTCGAAAGCCACATCACTTTTATAAAGATGCGCGATGAATATTACAGGATAGAATCTGTAGAAAATTTAAACGAACAAGACAGGGTTATAATTATAGAAGCCACTTTAAGAGGAAATGAAGCAGAAGGAGAATCGAAAGCATAATGAGTGAAGCTTTTGTTATTCAGCTCGAAAACAATGAAGTGCAAAGATCATTGAAGGAAAGCCCTGTGAAATTCAAAAAGGGCTGTTTGTATGGTTTAAGAAAAGCCGGACAGATAGTTAAGGCGGATATTCAAAGAAGTATCCTTTTGCCGAAGACCGGCAGAAAATACGCAGGACTTCCGAATAGAAGTTCAGCTCCAGGCGAAGCCCCTGCAAACCAGTCCGGAACACTCAGAAAGAGCGTAACTTACAAAGCTTATATGTGGAATTTTATGGAAGTAGGTGATGAAGCAAATTATGGCGGTTATCTTGAAAGAGGAGCAAAATATTTAAGACCTAGACCGCATATCTCGACAGCAGCAAGCAGAACATTCAACACGGTCCAGATGGTTGTAAGTATGGAAATAGACAAGGAGTTAAGCAAGTGAATATATTGGAAATAGAAACATATTTACTTGAAAATTTAAGTAAGCACACGAACTTGTTTACAAATTATCTTCCGGCAGTTATATCAGGAGCTACGGCAGTTGACAAAAGAACAGTAAAAGTCACGACCGCAACCCCTCACGGACTGGCAAACGGCAAGTTAATAATGATGAATGACGGAGAAATAAAAAACGAAATAGATAAATTCGAGTATCTCGGTGACGGAACGGCACTTGTTACCACAAAGGAAGAGAACGATTTAACTTTTGGTTATCAAGAAGAAATAGAAATTGCAGGTTGTGATTTACCTGAATGGAACAAACTCCATACAATACTGGATGTTTATTCAAGCAGTTCTTTTATTATTGAAATTCCGGACGGCTCAACTGGTTTGCCGGCAGCCGGATATATTTGGGAAAAAAGAGAGTACGGAGTAAACGGAATTGTAATTGTCAAAAATGCAGGATCTCTTGATTTTGAATATGAAATAGACCAGAATTGTCCCGATATTCCAGTTCACGAAGTAAGAAACCTAAAAAGCATAATTTCCTTGAGAATTGGAACAGTTGCAGATGAAGAAAGGTCAATAAAAGTATTTGCAGAAGAAGACAAGTATCCGTGGCTTTTTGTTATTCCCAAAGAAGATCAGGTAAGCAAGGATATGAATGAAGAATCAGAAGCAATAGGGTTGCCGGCTGCCGGCAACGAAGGAAGAATAAGAATTATGTATAATTTCGATGTCGTTGCTATAATACCAACAGATAAACTAGGTGGAGTAGATGCAGTAATAAAAGCAGAGGAAACAAGAGATTCTCTTTTAAAATGCCTTTATGGAAAAGATGTTCAGAATGTAAATTCAGATGTTTCTTTCAGGGTTGCATACAAGGGTTCGTCTCCGATGCAGTACGATACAACAACATACATAAGGTCGCACGGATTCCAGGCAACAGCAGATATAACATTCAGGGAAGTTGATGCTTCAAAGCCGAAAACAGTAGCTTTGAGGCAGCTTGCTTTTAAACTTTCTCTGCAGAACAAAGAAAGTGTTGACAAATTAGAAGGAAATGTCATACTTTAAAACGAAAGGAGGATTCGATGAACACGATTTTTTTTAAGACTAAAGTGAAAATTGGAAATTACGAGAAAGATGCAATCGTTGGACTTAAATGCGACTCGAAAGGTGTTCCTTTTGATCAGTTTTGGAAGTCACGCTTTCTCGACAAAGATATCGAAAAAACGAACATCAAAAGACAAGTCATTGACATTAAAAAAGCAATTGAAAAGAAAAGGAGGTAAATTATGGGTATGCCTAAAGTAAACGCTATTCTTAAAGGAAAATCAGATACTTCGATCAAAGGAAGGTCGGAGCTTATCATTGGTGTCCTTCCAAATGGCGACGCAAACGCAGGAAAAATTTTCGACAATGTTCAGACTTTCACAAAATCGGAACTAGATTCTACTTTCGGGGTGAATACCCACCTTCGATTGACTATCGAAAAATTTCTCACTATAAACAGAAAGTCAAGACTCAGAGTTCAGACCATTGAGGAAGAGTTGAATTACACGACATCATCTTCCGGAAAAATCACGCTTTCAGGAGCAGCAACAAAAGACGGAAAGTATCTTGTTTCTATGATCTCTGACAAAGATTTCATAGCTGAAATTTCTGTTCTCACAGGCGACACCGACGAAGTTGTTGCAACCAAAATTGAGAACGCTTTTAATGCGGTTGCAATGCCGGCACTTCCTGCAAAAGTAACAAGATCTCTCGCGGAAGTAACAGCTACGGCAAACACGAAAAGCACTATCGGTGACACTTACGGACTTAAAGTCGTCGGTGAAGTAGAAGGACTGACGGTTTCTCTTACTGGTTTTTCTGGTGGAAGCGGAGCCCCTGCTTATGCTGAATCAGATTTTCCGGCAGGAAGAGTTACAGGAGTTCTCGTTCCTTCGACTTTTACAGTTATGTTTGCAGCAGTAAAAAGCGTAATGGAATCAAGGTTTAACTCCAACAACCTCATAAACGACGGAGTTACATTCTACGGACTTTGTGACAGCTATTCAAATATAACCACAGCCCTCACTACTCAGAACACCAAAACGATGGTTATTGGAAACAAGCTCACTCCTGATGTTGTTCCTATAAACGGACATAAGCAGACCGGACCTTCCATTGTTCACCCTGTTGATTTTTCTGTCGCTGAGTTTATGGCAATAAGGGCGCTTAGACTTGAGCTTAACGCTCCGATTGCTGATTATGTAATAGCTTCCGGAAAAGACAATTTCGGCGGAAAAGCTCTCGCTTCGCTTCCGTATCATAACACACCGCTCGCTATGACTCCGATTACTCCTGCGGTTCTTCTTTTTAATGAAACGGAGAAAGAAGGTCTTGAAGCTGTCGGTTACACGGTAATTGATGTAAACGATACTGAATCGGCTGTTGTAATGGGAGCAACTGCAACAAATTACAAATACGACGAACTCGGATTGCCTAGCGACACCTTCAAGTATCTTGAATTTGTTGATACAGGTAGCGTTTGCCGTGAGTATATCTTCAACTTTATGAAGCAGAAACTTGCTCAGTCAAGGGCAACAGGCGGAGATCTTATAGAAAGAAGAAATATTCACAATGAAAGTTCTGTTGCCGGTCTTTTTATGGATGCATACGAAGATCTTGGAAAAGATGCTCTTGTCCAGATGGACGGAACAATAGTTTCGCAGGTTCTTAACGAATTGAAAGTTTCCATTGATCTTGCAAAAAGAACAGCAGAAATTGATGGATTTCTTCCGATAGTTACGCAGATAGGAACCGTGAATATGGCTTTGAACCTTGTTTTTAAAATGAGTTAATAGGAGGAAATTATTATGAAAAAAGCATTATCTGTAATGTCGGTAATACTGAACAACGAGCCAATCTCGATAGTACCGAACTCACTTGAATACGAAGGAGGAGAAGCCGAAGTTATTGTTGAAAACGCAACGACCGGTGGCGGAAGAAATGAAAGTGTTCACATGGAAGATGCGAGTACGGCAATAGGAAAGGTAAAATTCCAGATGTATAACACAAGGGAGCTTGATCAGCTTATCGCGGAATGCAAATCGCAGACTGGAGGAAATGTTGTTCAGCTCGTTGAAAGAGTCCAGAATCAGAATGTTGTAAGAACATTCAAAGGACAGTCGCTTGTAAACAAAGTCGCCAGAAAAGCCGGAAGTGATGCGAAAGTTCCTTTCGAGTTTGAAGGCGACCAGATGGTTTAATGTAAACAAGGAGGTGCAAAGTGGTTGAAAAACAAAAAGAATTATTTGAAGAAACCGTTGTTGAATTAAGTATTGAAAGGGGAAGATTCAAGGTAAAGCTCGAAGAACCTATCGAATACGCCAAAAAAGGAGATATGGCTAAAGCCACTCACTTGATCTTTTTCGAGCCGGTCAAAGATTCGTCTTATGATTGCCTGACACTCACTCAAATGGCAAAAAAGGCAGGAATGGAATATGTCAAAATGCTTCCTGCAAAAACAACCGACAACTCCGGAAAAGTAGGAGAAGAGCAAGTTCCTTTTCACAAGCAGAAAGCTCCAGATCCAGAAAAATTGCTTGATGATTCAGAAGGACTGACTCATATCATACTTTCTGGAGATAGACCGGCAAAAGACTGGCTTGAAGCAGGTAAAAAACTACTTACTACAAGATACAGCTCAGCAGGAGAAAGAAGACTTTGCAGGGTTGACGATGAAGACGAAACCGGACTTTCCACAGCTATGTTTGACAGCTTATCAATGGAAGATAAACTTTTGATCGTATCCTTGTATGCAACTTTTTTCGATTTAAGCTCGGTTGGTCAGCGGAAGACTATATCGAGCAAGCCACGAGGATAGTAGCAGCTTTAGGCGGTGGGTCGTACCTTGAATTTGAGGATATGAATCTGTGGACGCTTGACTGCATAGCTTCCACAATAAAGGAAATGCAGGATAAGGAGGCAGATTAAATGTCATTCAGCGCATCTTATATTTATCGTTTACAAGATAAAATGACACCAGTAATGAATAAGATGGAGCGAGCTTCACAAAAGTTTACCAAAAATCTGTCTTCCGGTGCTGAAAAAGTTTCTCAAAAGTTTAATAATTTCGGCAATAAATTAACTGGACTCAAGCAAGGTCTTATTGCGGTTGGTTCGATGAAAGTTCTTCAAAGCGCTATATCTGGAGCAGATGAATTCGACACTTCTTTCAGAAGGGTTCAGATGCGATTGCAGGGAACAACTGAGGAAATAGCTCTCTTGCGAAGCCAGGCGATTGATATGGCGAAAACATATCATTATTCTGGAGCCGAAGTAGCAGGTGTTCAGGAAATGTTGTTGAAGGAGCAGTTCAATGTTAATCAAATAATGAAGGCGACTCCTGCAATTATGGCAATGGCTACAAATGAAAAAATGGAGTATGGTCAAGCAGTTAAGGGAGTTGCTGATATACTTGGCGGTTTTCAGATGTCAGAAGACAAAGCCGCAAGAGTAACCGATGCTCTTTCTTTGGCAACAAAGCACGGTGGCGGAGAATTGTCGGAATATATGGGTTCCCTGGCAATGGTTTCTCCAATGGCGAATCAAGCAGGTGTGGGATTTGAAGATATGACAAAGATGATCGTTATGGCGAACAAAGCTGGAATAGACGGAGCAAGAGCCGGTTCAATAATGACTGCGATGATAATGGAAATGTCAAGAACAAGTCCTTTGGCTGTTAAGTCTTTGAGAAAATTAGGAATAGACCCCAGATCTATAAAAGATTCTCAGGGAAAAATCAAAGATATGACCGGTCTTATGATGCAGGTAAAAGAGAAAGGTGGAAAAGTAGGAGATTTCATTAACATTTTTGGAAGAAGAGCCGGACTTGCAATTATGGGTATGGCGGAAAAAGGTGGTGGCGCTCTCGCTGATTTCAGCAAAGATATGGCGAATACTTCCGGAGTAAACGAAACTCTTATGAATGACCTTATGGCAGGAAGTGACGGGGCAATGAAAAGATTTGGTTCTTCTGTTGATCATTTGAGGACCAGACTCGGAGAACAGCTTATGCCGACATTTATTGCTATAACCGAGAAAGTAGGAGGTTGGATTGCATGGATAGGCGACCTAAATCCTATGATTTTGAAGACCGTCGGTTACATTCTTGCTTTGATAACTGTTACTGCATCAGCAACCTTCGCAATAGGAACGGTTGCTCTTGTCATAGGTCAGATGGCAAGCGCCATTCCGCTTGTGATAAGCGGACTTGCTATGATGAAAGTGGCGATGCTTGGAGTAGCGAAGGTAATGACTCAGTCATTGATCTGGCTTGCGACAAATCCTATTGGTTGGGTAATACTCGCCATTGGCACTGTTGTAGCATCAATTTATTTGATATACAAAAACTGGGATTGGGTGAAAACAAAAGTAGTTTCAGCCATAAATTACATAGCCGATAATTGGAAAAAATTTGCTGTTGGACTTGCGATTATTTCTCCTGCACTTGCGTTGATAACAATGGCGATTGTTGCTGTCTATAAGAATTGGGACAAGATAGTTGACGGAATGAAAATTATATGGAAACAATGGAGCGAAGGAGTAGTTTTTGTTTCAAACGCTGTCTTTGACGGAATCGGTTCAGCCATAGACTGGGTAAGCTCCAAGTTCGGAGTTTTTATTGACTGGCTTTCTTCTGCTTTAGCTCCTGCATTTGCTCCGTTTATTTCAATAGGCGAAACAATAATGAAGGTGTGGCAAGACATCACAGGAGTTTTCGGAAAAGTAAGCGAAGCCATTGACAATATGCCGATAATAAAAAACCTTTTCGGTAAGCAAACGGCTCCTGAAACCGGTGGCGGATTCAAGCAAATAGAAAGCGCTAAATCCGTAGCCGGCACTCTTGCTTCGACAGATACTCTTGATGAAAAAAAGGTCAAATCAATAACCGAAATAGAAAACATAAAAGCAGTAAAAAAAGAAGACAAAATTGGTCAAAAAAAATCAGTTGATGTAAATGTAAAAAATGATATAGGCGGTGTCTTGAAAATAGAAATCGACAACAAAGGCAACGCGAAAATAAAAGAAAATAAACCGGCAGGAAACCTAGGTTTTCAGGTAGGTACATAATGGCTACTCGGATAGAAAAACTTCTGAATTCTGAATTCAAGGGAATCTCTTTTTTCGTTGAATCAGTATCAGAAAGAGGTGGAAGAAAAATAGCTGTATTCGACTATCCAAAAACAGACAACAGGACAATTCAGGATCTCGGTGGTATGCCACAAGATTTCTTTGTAGAGTGCTATATTTCGGGTTCTGATTATATTTCAGATTTCAAAAGACTGAGAAAGGTTCTTATTGAAAAAGAAAAAGGAGACCTTGTTTTACCTGAATTCGGAAGAATGAATGTTAAGCCGGTCACTTACGAAATAAAAACCAACAACAAAGAAGTAGGAAAAATAAGATTTTCCATAGAATTCAAGCTCGAAGATATGACCGGAGCGGTTCTTGAAGCAGAAGTAACAAGCGAAGATGCTCTCGAAGGATACAACGAGGTAAATGAAGCCATTACTAATGCAGTTCTCGCAAATTACAAACCGCCAAAAACAAACGCAAGCAGAATCAATGCCTTAAATGATGCAAAAAATATGTTTGAAACGGCTCGCAAAATAGCAAAGGAAGTCAACTCTGTTGCCAGGAAAATGGAAAAGGCGGTTGGTCTTTTAAAGACGGCTATTCTTTACGCTGAAAACTATGCCGATCTTGCTGTAAAAGAAGGAGTTTTTGCTTCGTTGGCAAGCGCTGTCGGGATTGGAGATACATACAGAATTGTAACCAAATCAACAGACTGGGGCAAAAATTTACCAAAGCAGTTGACCAGTATTTCTGAATCTTTTATAGAAGCTTTTGAGGAGCTTTTTTCAGAAGGACAGGAAAAGGATTTCGATATTCCTTTGTGGACATCAGACAAAACGCAGGACTGGGAAACAAGAAACAAAAACAGAATAGTAACAGTTCAAAGCTTTAGGATAGATTGTCTTTCATATTCAATGCTTAACGCTCTGAATGAGAATTATTTAACTGTTGATGATGTGACAAGAGTAAGACTTAGTTTGCAGAAAATAAGGCAAGGAATAATTGACAAAGGTGTTGAGTTGAACGACCCGATAGTAAACGACTCGAATGTAATTGAAAAGCTTGATAAGTTGCAGGAAATTGTTTTTAAAATATTGTCGCAAAAAGAAAAAGAAGTTTACAGAATAACCGAAACAGATCTTCCGCTTATTCCTGCCACGGTAGCAGCTTACTTGATATATGCAGAAGAAGTTACAACGAGGGAAGAGATAGAAGAAAAAGCCGACATATTGACAGCCACAAACGAAGGAAAACTTCAACTCGAAGGAGTAACATTGGTGTTGGAAAAATGATTGAAGTAAAAGTTGGAACTGAAAAATTTAAAAAGTGGACAGATGCTTCGGTCAAAAGAGATATAGACAACGCTTCCTGTTCTTTTTCTTTAAGTTCAGATGAATACAGGTTTAAAGCAGGAGACGAAATAAAAATACTCGTTGACGGTGCTTTGTGGGTTGATGGTTTTGTTGATTCAGTAACCGGAGATTCTTCTTACAGCGGAATTTCTTATTCGTATTCCGGCAGGGACAAGGTTATGGACCTTCTTGATTCAAGTCTTCCGGACGGAGTAAAAAATTTCAAAGCAGGAATGGATTTGGTTTTGATAATAAACAAAATACTCAAGTCTATTGGATTGAATGTTCCAGTCAAAAACGAAGCAGGTTCTATAAAGCCATTTGATTACATTGAGTTAATAGCCGGCGATGCAGGTTCTTCGGCTTTTGATTTGATACAGGGCTATGCAAGAAAAAGAGGAGTTATGATCAACTCTGACGGACAGGGTATAAAACTTTTTAGAATAAACAGCGGTATAGTTCCAGTTTTTAATTTTACAACCAAAAAAGGAACAGAAGGAACAATACTTTCAAGCAATATGGAAATAGATATTTCAGAAAGATTTCAAAAATATGTTTGCAAGTCACAGGCACAACTTGAAGACGAATTCAGCGAAGCAACCGTATTCAGAAAAGGAGATTCGGAAGATAAAAGCATAAGAAATTCAAGATATTACGAATTTGTAGCAGAAGAATCAATGACAACCAAAGAATGCAGACAAAGAGCAATAGAGGAAATGAACATAAGAAAAGCGAGAAGTTTAAAGTACACGATTGAAGTTCCCTTCCATTCGCAAAATAAAATGATTTATGACATAGGATATGGAGCAAGGATTGATGATGAAATACTCGGAGTTTCTGGAACATTTTTGATCAAAAGTGTTGAGTTCAAAGAAAGCTTGTCAGGAGAAACAACATCGCTTGTTTTGACATATCCGGATGCATACGCAATAGACAGCTCCATAATGCAGAAAGCAGAGAAAAAAGCAGATATAAGCAGGTACTTAGCGGAGAGGGATAAAGAAATATGATTTCTTGGATTAAAAACAAGTTGAAAAATATAGTGAGAACTGCTATCCTTAAATCGTTTGATGATAGCGGAGTAAACCAAATGTGTAAAATTACATCTCTCGGAACAGAAAGAAAGGCGATTCATTACAGTCCTTACGGATTATATTCATACCCAGAAAAAGGAAACTCCGTAGTGATTCAAGTCGGAGCAAAAGAAGACCGGCTCATGGCTTTTGTGTGGAATCCCAAAAGACCCAAAATGAAAAAAGGCGATGTAGGTCTTTTTACTGGAAAAACCACATTGATGATACACAAAGACGGAACCCTTGAGATTAAAGGAGCTTCCGAGGATCTCGTTAAACTTGTCGGAAAACTTGGCGACTATACTCAAGATATTATTACGAAATTGTCAACAACGACTGTCGCAACAGCAATCGGAGCAAGTCCGCTTTCAACTCAAGCAGACTGGCTGAATATGTTGTTGCCGGCAAATCCAGACAATATAATTAGTTTGATTCAGAAGATACACGATTTTGAGGTTTAAATGGCGGTAAACAAAGACACCTGCGGAACAGCTGTGAAGAACTTTTTAAGCTCTTTGACACCTGCTCAAAAGCAAGACATAGAGCTTATCTGGCAGGGAATAGTTAATGAATTCTTTGAACATATAAAGACGAACGGTGAAATATACGGAGTAAAAGTTGATACAGGCACAGGCGAACAAATAGGGACTGCGAAACTAAAATGACAAAAATAGCAAGAATTATTGCAGTTGATTTTGGAAAATACCTTTTAGGTTACACAAGAAAAAAAAAGACAACTGTTGTAAACGAAGGAACTGAATTAATTGATGTTGCTACTATAATTTCAAGTAATCCTGTTTTTTCGGGGGTATTTGTTGGTAAAATACAGCCAAAATATCCGGCAAGCTCGACGATATATTTTCGAGAAAACTATGTTTTGCAGAATGCAAACGGTGAATTTGCAACAAGCGATCAGGGCTTTGGAGTAGCTGGAACAACTGACGGAGAAGATAAATTTACGCCAAATTACGCTTTACTGGCTTTATCTTTAACCGCTCCGACAGCCGGAACAAAATACAAACTTTCAGAATCTTTCAATGTTACATGGACAAGTTCAAATATCACGCTTATTAATGTAATTTTAGAAAGCGAATCAGGCGGTTATAAAAAATATTCAGATGTTGATGCTACGCTTGGAACGCTTGCGGTTGCTATATCCGCAAGTGATGGATTCAGCATTAATGAAACTGTTTATATTTATATTGAAAACACGCACCAAACAGTTGAAGACAACTTGCAAGTTGCAACGGTCGCAACACTTACAACGACAACACCTGTATTAACCGCAGGAACAGAAGGAGCAATCACAGGAACACACAACGGTGGCACGGGATATTTTGTTCAGGTGCAGTATAGAGTGGCAAGTCCAGAAGGTGCTTGGACAACTTTTGAAAATAATGTCGCGGTTGAAGCTGATGGAACTTGGGAAGCTACGGGAACGGTTGCACTTGCTGAAACATATGATTTCAGGGCAAGAGATACAGTTGATCCTGACGGACAGATACAGCTTGACGATGTTGAAGTGGCAAGTGGGGTTACACTAACAGCGTTCCAGATCACAAACGCGTCAGGAGCTACAACGGGAAATAATTATATTAATAAACTCCTGCTTGTAGATGATAATATAATTATTGCTGGAGGTACAAATTCAACAAAAATAACAATAGCTGGTGTTGACTATGACACAGGATTCACTTCAGATGTTTATTATCGCACTTTTATAATTTCGATTTCAAAAAGTCATGTTGTGAACTGGGTGAGATTTTTTAACTGGGGTGCTCAAAGTGTAAGTTATCCTCCGAAAGAAGTAATAGTGGAAAATGGTGATTATATTGCTGTGTTAAGCAACGATTCGAAAGCTACGAGCTTATCTACAATAACCAATATTAATAAGACAACGGGGGTAACCGTTAATTCAATCACATTAAATAAAAAATACAAATATTCTCAGGGATTGGGAATAGGAAAATATGGTGCTAATTTGCATATTATCGGGATAGATGCTCCTAGTGTGTCTAGTTATGATAATATTCTGGGACATTGGATTGTAGACTCAGGGTTAACTTGGCAGAATACTGCAACATTATTTGGTTACAGGATTCTTAATCCAATGGTCACTGCACAATTTGGCGGAACTAATTTTCTTATAAGAGTAGGAAATATATGCTACGGTTACGATATTTTAACAAAAACATACACAACTCTAAATTTTCCAAGTACAATAAATGCAGACAAATACACTTCAGATCCAGCTTTTTCTTCTACCAGATTTTTAGCACAATACAATGACGGCACAG
>Ga0265293_10004365_pt1 | contig 25039 bp, 25 predicted proteins | sample Munlanlewell138R_FD_192505 | JGI IMG/M metagenome (GOLD analysis project Ga0265293, IMG submission 192505) | Leachate microbial communities from a municipal landfill in Southern Ontario, Canada - Leachate well 138R | ecosystem: Engineered > Solid waste > Landfill > Unclassified | place: Canada...
ATATCTACATTTTTAACTGGGGCTCCTCCAGAAGAATTAGCTAGTATTAGTGGAAACATGGGTAAGTGGGCACTAATTGGTTCCACTATTGGATTAGTAGGTGGTCCATTAGGAATGCTTACTGGTGCTTTAATTGGTGGAGCTATTGCTGGAGCTATTGCTGCAATTCAAAATATGAGTATAGTTAGTGCTAAAGCTAGTGAGGAAGGTGGAATCTTAGCCGGAATATCTACATTTTTAACTGGGGCTCCTCCAGAAGAATTAGCTAGTATTAGTGGAAACATGGGTAAGTGGGCACTAATTGGTTCCACTATTGGATTAGTAGGTGGTCCATTAGGAATGCTTACTGGTGTTTTAATTGGTGGAGCTGTTGGTGGAGCTATTGCTGCTTTTAAAAATTTAATTATTTTAGCTAGTGATTCTGCAAGCACTGGATGGATTAGTAATATTAATAATGATATAATTTCAACATTTAATGAAGCGAGTCCTTTTGCTGGAAAAATGTCTCAATATGGTGCATTTACTGGAGTTCCAATATTAGGTCCATTGCTTGGTGGTATATTTGGGGCTACCGTTGGTAGCATTCTTGAAATTTTTGGTAAAATTTTAAATAATTTTGATATTGGACAAAAATTAAAAGACAAAGTAAAATCTGAATTTCCAAAATTGTATGATTTCTTTTTTGAAGAAGATCCAGGTGTTATAACTAAAAAACAAGCTGCTGAACATAGGCATAAAAATGAAAAATTAAATTTTAGTAATTCTTTTAATGATGCGATTGCATCACATAATTATAAAGAAGCTAGAATAATAGCAGATAAATATTATTCTAAATCTAATACTTCAAGATTGCCAATGCATACAACTGAGATGATTGGAAAACTAGAAAATGAACATCTTAATAAAAATAATAAAAAAGCTCAAAAACCAAGTGTAATTAGTTCTGGATCTTCTCATGTTCTAAAAAATATTGACGATTTTATATATCCAGTATCTGTACAAGAAGCACTTTTAAATGCTGCTGAAAAAACCGGAGTTCCTATTAATACATTAGCGCGGATTGCAATGATCGAATCTAGTATGAATCCTAATGCGAAAGCTTCTACAAGTTCCGCATCTGGATTATTTCAATTTATTGATGATACTTGGCGAGATATAACAAATAAAACTGGTAAAAAATATGGAATTACGCCAAATACTAGTCCTTTTGATGTTCGTGCAAATGCGTTAATGGGGGCGGAATATATAAAGCAAAATATGAATATTATTGGTGGAGTTTCACCAAACAAACCTCCTAATGAAACAGATGTGTATCTTGCTCATTTTCTTGGTGGTGGTGGTGCTAAAACTTTTCTTCAAGAATTAAATAAAGATCCTAATCAACCTGCTTATGATATATTTCCGAAAGCCGCAAAATCTAATCCAAATATTTTTTATGAAAATGGTAATAAATCAAAACCACTTACTTTAAAAGATATATATGCAAATTTTTCTAATAAACTTAATATTGATCCTAATACAACATTTGCAAAATTATCAAATATAACAAAAAATGTCGGATCTATGATTTCATCTGGAGTTAAAACTGGATATAAATATGTCACAAGTGATGAAGCAAAAGAAGATGTAAAAGATGTATTTGGAATACTTGGAGATACTTTTGGGAAAATTACAGATATTACAAAAAATGCATTTTATAAAGAAATGAATGCTGAATATTTGAAAAAATCATATATTGGTGATAAAAATACATTAGATATTAATGCAATAAAAGAAGAAAAAATTTCTAATAATATTGAAAGAAAACAAGCAGAAAAAGAATTTAGAAAAATTGAACAAAGAGCAGATTATGTTGAAAAAGTTAAGCAAAAGATAGAAACGAGAAAAAATATTCAAATGGCTAAATCACAACAACCTGTTACTGTTGTTAAAAATGGTAATTATGGTATTGAGATAACACCATCTTTTTCAAAATTAGAAAATGAAATTTTTGGATCTTTAAATATTGCTTTAATAAATAGTGTAACAAGCTATCCATTTGAATCTATGATGAGTCATGCTGTATAAAGTTTTACCGGCAAGATCTTTAACTAGATCTTGCCGGTAAAATAAAAAATTTGGAGGATATTAATGAGTCTTTTGCCAATGAAAATTAATGATTGGGGTGAAGAAGCTTGGAATTCAATGAAGAATTCTGCCGACAATTTATCAGATAAAGTTTCAACCTCCGTTGGTGAAATTACAGATGCTTTTCAAAATTCTCGTAAAGTAGTTAATAATCAAACTGAATCAGGTCAAAAAATAACTAAAAGATCTACTTTTAAAAATTTTGATAATAGTTTTAAAGATTTGTTTTCTATTGGACGGCCATGTTTATTTAATCCTATTATAGATAAATATAAACGATTTGGTAACTATTTACGATCTAAAATGAGTATTATTGATCTTGTTCCAGTTGATTACAGAGTAGATTTTCAACGTATGGCTAAAATTGTAACGGCAAAATCTACAGATTCTAATTCAACTAAAGAAATTAAAGAATTTGGGAATCCATTTTCTATAGCATATGATCAAAAAATAAAAACATATCAAAAAATATGTGAATATCATGGTCTTAATAGTAAATATATTGGACTTCGATTATTTACTACTGATGATACTACTGCTAATGATACTATTCAAGTTAATTATAAAGATAGTATTTTTAAAAAATATGCAGATTCTTTATCTTCAAAAGGTCAAACTTTTAGAGATGTATCAAATTCTGTTTTAGGATCAACTTCTAAAGAGTTTATGGATAATGTTCAATCAGCTTTAATTTCGGGTTCTAATGATATGTCGTCTGAATTAAATCTTGATCAAGGAATTAAAGATTTAATAGGAAATGTAGTATCTGCTTCTTCAGATATTTTATTAAAAGGTAATAAAATGACATTTCCTAAAATATGGCAAGATACTACATATACTGGAAATATGAGTGTTAATGTACGACTTATTTCACCTTATGGTCACCCAAAAGCTATAAAAGAATTTATATTGAAACCATTATCTTATATAATTTTATTATCTGCACCACAAACTGTTAATGGAATAACATATGGTGGAAATATTCCAATAACAATTAAAGCATATGGATTAAATTATACAATCATTGGATCTATACAATCTATTACATTTAGAAGAGGTGGAAGTGAAACAAGTTTTAATCTTTATAAACAACCATTAACTCTTGATTTATCTATAGAATTTCAAACATTATTTGATGCTTTTGCTGTTTATGATCCAGGAATAGAAAATGTTCTTAAATTAACAACAGATAAAAATATATTTAATAATTCACTATTGACAGATCCAGGTTCTACTAATATTTATAACACAGATAATAAAAATAATATAATGATCTCTCTTGGGACAATTTTATCTTCTTTTAAACCAGTTTCTATTATTGATATGACTGTCGATCCACAAGTGTACGGAATGTTTGCTCTTCCGAATAGAAATGATATACCAGATTCTCCAGAATTCTTACCAGCTGGTGGTAATCTTGGAACAACTATAACTTCCGCTGTTTCGAGTCTTGAAAATGTTTCAAAAATAATTACAAATGCTCCTCAAATAATTAGCCAAGGATTATCAAATGCAGTGTATAATATTGCTAAAGAAAGTGTATCTGTAATTTCAGGTACTGCTGGTGATTGGATTAATAAACCAGTTGCTGTTGCTAATACAATTCGCAATACAATTATTGGAAATTTATTTTAAAAAACAATTGGAGAAATTAATGAGTACTTTTGCAGATGGATATTCTCGTTATTTGAATTATAATTTTAATTATATAAGAAAACTTAAAGAATTTCGAAAATATTTTTTTAATGGAACAATATCAATAACTTCTCCGAAATTTATGTCAGACTCATTATTAGATATTAAAGATACACTTCCGAAATATCCATATTTTTTTAATGCTTTTGTACGATCAGATTCAATTGATATTGTTAAAATATATGAATCATCGATGGATAATACTGATGTTTTATTAGAAAAATTAATTGGAGCTTCTGAATTAAGACAGAAGCAACTGTATGATTCAATTCCATCTTTATTAAATAATTTTTTAGCAGAGCTCAATTTTCAATTTTCTTTCATCAGTTCAGAAACAGATTTATATAATTATAATTTAATAATTAGATCATTTATTAATGAAACTTTTTATCGAAATTTTTTTAATAATTTATACGTTCCTGTTTTTTATTCTACAGATCAAATAGAAGGAGATACTGCTGGTTTAGAAGATAAAAGTTTTATATATCAATATATGTTATATTGTTATATATATAATGTTATTTCTTCTTCTCATTCATTTTTTTCTAAACTTAATAATTATGCAAATTATATTAATACTATTCTTCCAGCAGGAGACAGAATTGATTTAGATATTATAATTGATTCGTTTAATACTTTTGTTAATACTTATTCTAATTATATATCTAATGATTTATGTGGAATTGTGTTAAAAAGTATATATAAATTTCAAAATGTTTCCGATACGTTAACTCTTGCCGTTAATAATATCATCTCTAACAAAATAAATAATATTGTTAATGGATTAAATGTATCTTTTTATAATTTTTTAAATTTAAATACAGCATATGATCCTGTTGTATTTTTAATAACAAATTTGATTGATCATATAAATTCTTTAACATCCGCGGATGTTGTTAGTAAAATATATAATGATTCAAATATTATTGAGCAAGTACAAACTTCATATACAACGATATATGAAGATGAAAAATATCAACAATTTATGAGTAAGATTTCTCAATTTAGTTTTAAAAATTATTTATTTATGGCGTTTTTATATAAGTTCTGGCCGATGAAATTTTTAAATGTTCTTCAATTGACCATTAAAGAATATACAGAGAATGTAATTAAAACTACAAATGATGATTTTTTTTCTATTGATGAGTTTCAAACTTTATTGGAATATTTTAATAGTACTGTAATAAATTATTCAAATTTTGCAAATTTTTTAAATACTTATTTATTACCAACTCCTGAATTAATAACTCATGGTGTTGGCATTTCATCAACTTTTACATTTACTCCAGGATCTGTTAATATTGTTTGTGATGATTTAGATTCTTATACTTCTGTTAATATTCATGAATATATTTATGCTAATGGTGATTCTCGAGAATTTGCTGGACATGTTATATCTAAAGATTTTGGAGCATTAACATTAGTTCTTGAGAATGAATATTCTGGAATGATTTCAGATCCAAGTGTTACTGCATATAAATATTATTTTAGCAATACATCTTATTTTTATAATATAGTTTCAAATAATAACATTTCACAGATTAGTTGTATAAATTATTATATTAAATTATTAGATGGGTATTTAACTTCGACATATTATGATACTTTTGTTGAAGAGCTAGCGGAAGAAATTTTTATATATCTTCGAGACAATGGGCATTTGAATTATGATTATGATTGGTATAAATATCATGATGTTATTAATATTTATTTAAAAACTTTTTTCCGATGGAAACTTTTAGATAATTCTACAAGATGTATTTTATCCAATGGTTCTAATGGTGGTTATAAATTTACTAACGGGTCTTCTGTTGTATATTGTTCTAATAAAAATTCTTATAATGCAATAAGTAATGGTGATTATATTTTTTCAGAGAAAGATAATATTGATTCTGCAATTCAAGTTTCTTCTCATGTTATTCTTGGAACAAATTATGGTTTAGTTTTAGTTTCTAATTATACCGGCACAACTTCTGATATAAATTCATATGATATTGCGTATAAATATAATTCAAGTGATTTTACGTTATTTCAAGATGTAACATATAATTTTGAAAATAATTTAGTATTACCAGTATTATCTAATAGTACATTCGATTCAATATATGATGTTGGAATTACTACATTTACAGATAATATTATAAGAAATTTTGCAAATTCTATTGAAACTTCTTTATCTATTACTTCGGCAATGAAACAATTTATTGAAAATTTAACACTATCTACTCTTACGCGTGAAACAATTTATAGTGTTTTATCTGGCTTTGTTAAATAAAAATTCATAAATTATATAGAAATAATATTTGTAAAAGGAGATTAAATAAATGTTATCAATTTATAAATTATTTGAAGCAGTAAGTTATGCACCGCGTGCTCAAAACCCAATGGCTGGAGTTCAAGATTATGTTTCTGGCCGGTTAAATGCATTAAAACAAGCATTTAAATTTGGAAGATTATCAGCTGCTGAATTTCGTCGTCAATCTGAAGAACTTAGAAAAAATCGTTATAACAAACAAATGGGAACAACTCAATTCTAAAAATTAAAAAAAGGAGGCAATTTTTTGAATTTAAATGTTCCAATTTTTCCAAATAATATTGCCAAAGATCAAAAAACATTATTAAAAGCTTTTATATCTACATTTACTTCAGAAGAATTCATGGTGGATTTAGTTCGTATAACTTTACATCCATCTGAATTCGGAGTTTTTTCTTCAGAAAGATCTAATTCCGCAATTGATTATATTAAAAACTTTCTAAAAGGTCTTAATGATATTATTCGAAAATTACAATTGCCAACTTCAAAAAACATTCAAAGTCAAATTCAAGTAGTAAGTTCTTTATTAACTATTCGTGAATCTAGTTCAAATATTTTAACATATGATAATGTATTTCAACATTTAGCTACAAGAGATCTAGTTACAACTAAATTAGTTCAGAAAGCTATCGAGAATAAATTACTTGACGAGGATACGTTTCGAAAACTTGCCGATAACGTTATTAATATTATTCATGCATATTATGAAGTAATCTCAGTATCTTCTACAATTACTCTTTTAGATAATTTACAAGAATCCATTTCTTATAATAATTTAACACCATTTGAAGCCTTAAAAAACTATAAGGATTTGGTAATTACGGCATATAATGATTTATCTAAATTACAATCTTTATCTAAAGCTGAAACTGTCGCTGATTATTTTATTATTACAGATGAGAATTCTTGTGATTCATTAGCAAATACATTAGTCGAATATATTTCAAAAGGTTTTTCAGTATTTAAAACCGGATTCGAGCTTTTTGATACTGTTTTAGATGGTGTAGAAAGTGCCAGTGTTCATTTACTTGCAGCGCCTTCAAATCACGGTAAGAGTCTCCTTTGTGTCAATATGTGTAAACGTATGATTGAATCTAATCTTTCAGACTTAGATAAAAAAGATGCTGTATTATTTCTTACTCTAGAGGATTATAATAAAAATATTGTCCTCTCTAAACTCCGTGAATTCGGTGAAACTCCTATTTATAGGACAATACCGAGCCAAGCTTCTAATAAAGCTGCTAACTTTATTAGTTGAAGGTGTAACGACTATCCCGAAAGGGAGTAGACTTCAAGTGAAGTCGAAGTACGGAGCATCCATGAAAAAAAAGAAAACAAAAAAGCTCACCCCTACTCCGAAGAGTAGGGATGTGGTGAAGGTGATTGTTAGGCGGTGGCCATAACGGCCAACTCCGCCATCTTTTTGACATCGGAGAGCGTTTCCGCCCCTCCGATGAATCTCCCGGGATGGCAGAATGTCGCCGACCCAGATGTTGACAGATCGAGTTTCGAGGCGAGTTCTTCGCCTCGAAGACCTGCCCAAGCAGCGGGCAGACCTTTTCGCATCCCGAACGATCCCGGTTTGTCCGGGACCGTCTGAATGTAGTAACCCCCTCGTTCTGAGGGGTAGATCACGAACAGGACCTCAGTGAGGTCCAATTCGAAGATATGTTCCTGCCATGGGCCCCCTTTCGGGAGCTCGAGAACGTTGAACAGTCTCCGATTTTCGTTCTTGGCTGCAGAAATGACAGCCTCCCGCATCTCGCAGTATGCGACCGCTTGCGCGATCGCTCCTTTGAGAGCGAACGTGGCGGCAGTAACAGCCGCCTTGAACGCTTCCAAAACTGTACTTGAGTCCGCCCCGAAGGGCGGATTCATCGAGCTGATGAGCGCCGAAGCACTCAAGTGACGCCAATCTTCGCAAATTGGTGACCAATCACTGATGCCGATATCTGCCCGGTCAACAGAACCGAGTAGGGTCAGATAAACCCTGTCGGCGATCTCATTGTCTCCGCAAATTCTGGCCCCGTAGTGAGCCCAAAACTTGCCGATGGCCGCTCGACCATCATTTCCACCACCTTTCTGGTGGTGGTCATAGACTCCTTCCAGGGGACTGTATTTGCCCCCGATGTCGAGGGCGATGTCGCCCTTTTCAAAATTGAAATCTTCCGGTAGCTCGCGGACCCTCATTATTTCGGGTCCGAACCCGGCCATCTTGGCGGCGGCGACGCAAAATGCGTCATCCGCATGAAAAATTCCGGAATGTACAAAAATGATCTTCATTTTCTTTTTCCTTTCGTTTTTAGTTTTAAAAAATGAGTAATAATAATAAAATAATTTCTATATGTAATTTGAGAATATCAGAAATGAGTTAGCAGCTCATAATTTGTCATGGATGATAATATAGTCTGATCTATATAGTAATATATAGTTGTCAAAAAAGACAGAACTAGAAGTAACGATTCTAGTTGAACATAAATGGATATTCATAAGCTCTCTCGCCGGTTTATATCAATATTTGGAAATTATAGATTTGAAGTAATTCGTCAGTTATTTGCTAAAGCATATGAAGTTACTCGTTCTCAACAAATTATGGGAATGTCAACTGATAATAGTGAATCATTAGTTAAATCATTACAGAAGATGTTTACTAATCTTTTAAAAACTTCATTATTAAAAGTTACTCAAGGAAAGTGTTCTCTTATTCTAAAACATTGTAATGAAGGAACATTTTCTCCAGGAGATTTAGGAAGATTTATTGATAGATTAAAAGTTGAAGGATATAATATAAAGCTTGTTTTTGTCGACTATTTAGACACAATGCAGCCCACTACGAGTGTGTTTGGAAACATGAAAGAGTACGATAAAAATATGTCGTTCTCTAGAGAAATCTAGAGGGAATAATTAACTCCTCTAATTCGGTGAAACTCCTATTTATAGGACAATACCGAGCCAAGCTTTCAGAAGCCGCTAATTTCTGATTGAAGGTGTAACGACTATCCCGAAAGGGAGTACACTCAAGCGAGTGGAAACGGGGAGCATCCTATTTAGGATGAAGATATAGTCTACTCTTATAGGTAACTATAAGCTGTTGAAAACGAATTAGAAGTAGCGATTCTAATTGAATATATAGGACGCAGGGACAAATAGTTCAAGAACTTAGAGCACTTTCTAGGATTCATGGAGTACCTATTATTAGTCCAACTCAAAATACTCGTGACTCTGAAGATGTGACCAAGTCCCAGAACAACAAACTAATCGGGGATAGCTATAAGAAAATTCGTTATTCTGACTTTATTTATATGATGCGAATGAGAGAAGATAAGAATTTCTTATCTGAAGGAGTTCGGGAGCAAGTAGTTCCTAAAAAGAAAACTACTGATGTTCCACAAGATTTAGTTTCTCCTGAAGTTCTTGCTGCTAAAGATAAATTATCAGATGTTTTAATTCCATTAGAAATTAAAATAACTAAATCAAAAGATTCGGAGAAAAACAAATCTAGATTCTTATTATTTTGTAAAGAGAATTTAAGAATTTATAATAATATTGATGAGTATATTAAAGACGCTCCTGTTATAAAAGTTAACAGTTCAAAGTTAGAAAAAGATATTAATTTGTTAATTAATAAAGCTATTACTAATATAGTAACAAATGATTTTATGGATACAGATATTATAAATACATCGCAAATGGAAATGTTTGAACCAACTGAATATCCTATCTTTACAACTATTCAATAATAATTTATTCGGCAAGATCTAGTTAAAGATCTTGCCGAATAAAAAATTCAAACCCTTCTTATAATTTTAAAAGAATATCTTTCATTTTATGAGGATACAAACGGGATAACTATAATTTTATCCGGGAATTGTTTTGGTGTGCCTCGAAACACACCGCTCACAAACCAAGTAGCATTTAATATTATTACTTTTAAAAACTGGAGGATTTTTTACATGTTAAGAGAATTTGTAAAACTAGTTGATGAAGCAGTCGATGATGGATTCAACCGCGGGTTAAATCTTTTTATGGAAAATCTTGAACACGATTTAACCAAACTTAGTACAATTCAAGAAGCTGGTGGAGTCGATTCACTAATGGCCGCTATTTTAGAAAATGATGGTTATGAAGTTGAGCTTACTGATGAAGCCTTAGAGTCATTAGATGAAGGTAAAATGGATGCAATGTTAAAACAATTCAAAAAAGAAGGAATTATTGGTTAATAAAATGAACACTGAAATAATGGTTTTTGTGTTACTAGTAATAGTTAATTTGGTATTATTATATACTTTGATTCAAAAAAAAGAACCTATTGATGATAATAATTTTGCTATAAATCTTAATACATTTATTTCAACTATTGATTTATATAAAGAATCTATATTAAAATCAAATTTAGAGAGTTTAAAAAGTAAATATGATCTTAATGAAAAATCTCAAACAAATTCTATAAAAGCTTATATTTCTGCAAAAGATGAACTAATTAATACTTCTGTTAAAGATATTTTTAAAAATTTCATATCTGCAAATTGTTTAAAAAATCTTTTAAAGTATTATAATACTAATGGGTTAACCTTACTCGTTATAACCCAATTAAAAAGGTAAATAACAAATGTCATTTTTTGGAGGATTTTTTGGTGATGGAAATTTAGATAATATTGATACAAATATTGATAATCTTATTAGTTCTTTGCCGAAATCGGTTAAAACAAACATATCTGATAATATATCTAGTGATTTTATTAATGAATTTATTAATGAATCTCCGCAAAGTGAAATAGATAGATTATTTCAAAGTGTTTCAATTTCTCGAGAACGTTTAGAGCGTTATAATGTTTATGATGAAACATATAAATATGTGCCCATTATTAAAAGAATAATGTCTGTATATATTGCCAATATACTTCAAAAAAATCCAATTAATGGAAAATGTTTGTTAGTAAAAGATTCTGATAAATTGAAAGATAAAAATATAGATATTGAAACTTTAATTAAGGCTAAAAAAATTGTACATGATTGTCTTGATAATTATGATATTCTTCTTAAGCTTCGTAAAAAGATCTTGCCGAATATGCTATTATATGGGGATTGTTGTGTAGAAGTTGTAAATATTAATAAAGAAGCTAAAAAGAAAATAGATAATACAACAACTAATTTTATGCCGATATTTGAAGCAGAACACTCTAATATTTCTCGGAATGTTGAACAATTACAATTACAAAAAGATAAATTACCAAATTATGTTGTTACCAATAAAATTGATCAATATTTGTCTCAAATTTGTGAGTATTATGTAAATTTTATTGAAGATTTTGCCGGTGAAACTAAAAAGCAAGAAGATGAAATTAGTTTTGATAATATATTATTAAAATTACATAGACCTCATAATATTGTTATTTTAGAAACAGATTTTGGAAGTACTTTAGGATATTTGGTTATTTCAAAAGATGAAACTCCACAAGCAATTAATTTAACTCAATCATTATCTACTTTAGTTGGTCGGATAACAACTTTAGGTAGTTTAGATCCAAGGAATTCAGAATCTGTTATATCTGATAAATTAGTTAAATATATTCTTAAAACTATTTTAGTAAAGTCACAAAAATCTAATAAAATTAATTCTGCTGAAAATATTGATGACATCTTAGCGGGTTTACCTTCTGAGGTATATCAATATGTTAAGAGACTTTTTATTGAACATGGAATTAATCAAAAATCGGGGTATAATAGATTAAAGGTTAGATTTGTTTCAACAAAAGATATGGCAGTTTTTACAGTTCCTTCTTCTCAATATGATCCATATGGACAATCATTTGTTGATTCTTTAATTTTTCCGTGTAAGTTATATATTTTATCACAGTTATCGAATATTATTATTAAGTTGAGTCGAGCTGCACCGGTGCGTAAATGGACTATAGATGTGGGCCAGACTCAAATGCAAGCGGGGATGATTCAAAAGATGAAGCGCGAGCTCTACAACTCACGTATAACTCTTGATGATCTTAATAGTTTTAAATCTATCCCCAAGATTCTGAGTGATTTTAAAGATATGTTTGTGTTGTCAAAAGGTGGCCAAAAAGCGATCGACGTCGAGGTAGCAAGTCATGGTGATCCAACTGTCAGGGTCGCCGATTTAGAGGATGCAAGACGTGAGATAATGTCTCTTAGTGGAATTCCCCCAGCATACCTTGGTTATGCAGATGTGATCGAATTAAGAGAACAATTAGTACACACGAATGTTGCATTCGCTACAGAAATATCAGATATACAAGAAGGTATATCTGCAAGTTTGACTAAATTAGTTGATATAATTGGAAGACAATTAGGATTGGAGTTTACAATATCTGATTATGTAACAATTCAATTAATTCCACCAATTATATTAATGCTTCAAGTAATAGAAACTTCTCTTTCATCAATTGGTAATATTACTGGAACTTTTCAAACATTGCAGATTTCTGCAGATCCATTTTTCTTATTGGAAAAATATATACCATATATTGATTGGGAAGCTTTTAAAGCTAGTGCTAAGAAATATAAAACATTAGTAAAAACAGAAGCAGAATTAGATGCTGCGAATGGAAGCGGTTAATGGAGGTAGCTAATGTTTTTATGTGAAATTTTAATTGAACAAAATGTACAACCAGTACCGATTCAACAAGCTCCTCCTTCACAACAAGTTCCTGTACAAGTTCCAGATTATAATGATTCTGAAGATATCGAATTTTCAGATGAGGTGCCGGCGGAAGAAAATCCTGAAACGTCGCAATTTCAAGCGATTTTGCCGCTAAAAAAGTATTATTTGATAAGAAGATTAGAACATTTAAAATCAAAATTAGAAAATGCAAATATAGAAAATACTGATTTTAATATAATTATGAAGTTTATAAATAATTTATCTTATGATGCTATTGTCTCATTATCATTAAGTATTATTCCAGTTATTGAAGATCAATTAGCGAGGACATCCAATGCATAACAAAAAGTATAATTTTATCTTTGAAAGGACATCTATTGTAAAAAATCATGATATTGAAATATTAGAAGAAACTAAAATAGGTGACGGAAAATCAAAAATATCGGCAAGAGCTTATTTGCAAGAATCAGAAGTGAAAAATAAAAATAATCGTTATTATACTTCTGCTATTTGTGAATCGATTGTTAATCAATTAGCACCAAAAGCTCAAAGTCGATCTTTATTGATGGAAGTTGATTAATAAAATGGTCACTTTCTAGAGAAATCTAGATCGAATAACTCCTCTAATTCGGTGAACCTCCTTTATAAGGACAATACCGAGCCAAGCTTCTAATAAGGTCTCGCTAACTTTATTAGTTGAAGGTGTAACGACTATCCCGAAAGGGAGTAGACTTCAAGCGAAGTCGAAATGGGGAGCATCCTTAGAAAAAATATTTAAAAAGTGTGAACCACCCGGCGACAAAGTGTCGATTAACTGTAAAAAGTTATTAATTTGAAAAAGTTAAAAGATCGACACTTTGATCACGCGGGTTTTCCTAGCCGAAGCTATTATAAAAACGACATGCATTTGGATCTAGAAATTCAAGAGCAAAATCAGATGAGAACAAAGTTATTGAAATTCTAGAATCTATTAAAACACGATCTATTACAACTCGTCAAGAGATTTATAAAAAATTTGATATTGGTAATCAAATTATATACAAAATTTTAAATAGAAAATTATGGAAAAATGCAACTATTCAATATACAGATGATGATTTAAAAGAGATGATTTTAATAATAAACCAATCTAAAAAATTAACGGATGAGATGGTTATAAATATTAAAATTGATTTGAAAAATGGTATTTCTAGAATCGAAATTGCTAAAAAATATAGTATTCATCGAGATACAGTTTCTAATATTTATACAGGCAGAATATGGTCACAAATAATTGTATAAAAATCTAAGGATGAAGAGATAGTCTGCTCTCATAGGAAACTATGAGTTGTCTATTTTAGACAAACTGAAATTAGCGATTTCAGTTCAACACTTGGCATCCACTTTTTGGTTCTTCAGATCCAGATGTCCTTAAAAGGCGAGCTTCAATTATCGAGATCAACAATTGTGGAGCATTAATTCGTGATATTGGATTTAAGAATAAACAAATATGTGGTGTATTTGAGACCTTAAGTGGCTTTAAGGGCCCGGACTTATATAATTTAATCGTTAAAGATAAAGTCGATATTGGATTTTCTTTACGAGCACTTGGAGCAGTTGAAACTCTCCAGGATGGAACAATTATGGTGAAGGATCCAATACGTCCGATCACATATGATATTGTTTCTAATCCTAGTCACGAAAATGCTAAAGTTTTAGAATTTTTGCCGGAATCAGCTAGTGAATATATAACCGATGGAAATGTAATTTGTGAAGGAGAATTTGTCGATCTTCTTAGTAAAGATCAAATTGCTATTCAAGAAGGAGATTCTGTTATTGTTAGATTTATTAATGATATTATTAATGAACGATTCAATAGCGTAATCTCTAAAGGGATTAAATTTAAACTTTAATTATTATTTTTTATTTATTATTTTGGAAGGAGATGTTTAACATGGAACTGGCATTATTTGAGAATTATGAGCACTTTATTAATGAACATAGTGATGATCTGTCGAATCCTTCAAGTGCATTAAAAATTGTTACAGATAATGGAATGTTTAGAGCATATATGGATTCTTTAACAGAAGGTCTCGAACCTCGCGTTAAGAATTCTGTTTTAGGTGTTGCTAATCGTCAGAGAGAAATGCTTTTAACGGAAGCTGCGAATGTTCCTGGTTCGACTTTAAGTTTTGGTTGGACAGTACTCAGCTTTCCTATTCTTGTGGATCATAATTAAAAGGTCCCTTTTAAGAGCAATCTTAATCGAACATTTGTGTGAATTGCTGGAAACCCCTTAGAGCTTAGCTAACTACAACGTAATCTGAAAAGATAAGCGTGAATGTTTAAAAATAGCTAAGATTGGGCAATCAGCAGCCAAGCTCCTGCAATGGAGAAGGTTCAACGACTATCCCGAAAGGGAGTACACTCAAGCGAGTGGAAGTGCACAATATTCCATAATATTTATACATAATAGTATGAATATTATGGAATAATGATATAGTCTTGTCTCTATCGAAAGATAGAGTGAGAACAATTTCTCAGATAGAGAGTTGCGTACTCTATTAAAAATTAACGATTTATGCAGAACCCATTATTTCAGAACTTTGTAATGTATATCCAATTTCTTCTCCGGTAGCTTCTATTCCTCGTATTAAGATTATGGCTTATATCAAGGGATATAGCGGGGCTACTACTCAAGTACGTATTCCTACAATGAGTCAGGCTGTTCGTCCGGGTGCTCTTGCGCTTTCAGTAACTCCTGCGGTTGCTAATAATATGTTTACTATTGCAACTGCTGCGGTGGCACCTGCTACTGTTACTGCTGATCTGTATCGTATTAATCGTCGTTATACTTTATTGACTTCGATCGTTAGTACTGATACTGTTGGTGGTGTTTCTACTACTGTTACTTCTGCTGTAATGATTAAACCTGATAACCGTAATCAGTTTATTGGTACATTTACTTTTGATGATACTGGTGGTACTACAATTATTGGAAGTATAACTGGTCATATTAATTATGATACCAGTATTTTTAGTTTTAGTGTAATTTATTCAAATGGTACTGCGGGTCACACTTTTGCATGTACTTCTGCTGTTCTTAGTATGCGCTTCATGCCTACTAATACTATGAATGGGCGTGTAAGAGTTAAAATCGAATCAGAGATGACTGACGTTAAAAATAGTAGCGTCCCTTATTAGTAATAATAAGAATTTAATTCGGTGAATTCGGTGAAACTCCTATTTATAGGACAATACCGAGCCAAGCTCTAGAAATAGAGAAGGTGTAACGACTATCCCGAAAGGGAGTACACTGCAAGCGATTGGCAGTGGAAGTACCGAACATCCTAAACGGATGAAGATATAGTCTAATCTATACAGTAATGTATAGTAGTCGAAAGACAAGTAAGAGAGTAGCGTCTCTTGCTCAATATAGATGAACTATTGATCCAAATGAGGATTTCTTAAAATTAAATTGAGACTTTCTATAGAGATATAGATCGAATAATTTCGTGAATTGCTGGGATTTCCTTATAGCCAATACACTACAACGGAGATCGAAAGATCAAACGTGAATGTTTAAAAAGTATTGGATTGGATAATCAGCAGCCAAGCTCCTATTGGGTCCGTTAAACTCTATGGAGAAGGTTCAACGACTATCCCGGAAGGGAGTACACTCAAGTGAGTGGAAGTGCGAAATATCTATTGGTTAGTGAACAATATATTTTGAAAAATCTGCAAAAAACGAGCAGCTGGTAAAAAATATAAAATTAATAAATTACAAGCAACACCAAAATGGGCGAATATTGAAAAAATTGAAATTATATATAAACAAGCAATTGAGTTGGAAAAGCAAGATGGTATTAAACGACATGTTGATCATATTATTCCTTTACATGGTGTTAATAATTATGGAGAACATGTTGTGTGTGGATTACATATTGAAACAAATTTACAGATTTTAACGGAATCTGAAAATTTGAAAAAGCACAATAAATTCAACCAATAGATAATGATATAGTCTAATCTTTGATGAAAATCAAAGCTGTTAATAACAGGATAAAGATTAACGCTCTTTATCGAATATAAATGAATTGAATTACCACCGGAAGATATTCAAGATTATCAGGCAATATTTAAGATCGATATAATTCGGACACTGTCTGAGGCTGTTAAACGTCAGATCATGTTAAATAAAGATACTGATCTTGCGTATTTCTTAGCTGCCGCAGAAGCTGAGATGGCAACTAATGGAACTAGTCTGACTGTAGATCTTCATGATTATGATGTTAGTGGTGGTCGCGTGACTCCTGAAAACATCATTGATATTTTCAAGTCAGTAATTCCTCGCATTGCGATGGTTGCTGGTGCTATTCGTCGGAATTTCTCAATGTATCCTTCTTATCTTGTTGCTGGTCTTAAGACTTCTGCAGTTCTTCGTTCACTGCAAACTCTTGCTATGGCTATGCCTGGTATTGGTGGTGGTGATGGTAACTTCGGTTGGGCCGGTGACACTGCTCAGTTCCTTAAGATGAAGGTACTTGAGAGTAATGCAATTGGTGAAGGTAAGATTTATCTTTCTACTAAAGCACCTAATGATGCTTTAGAGAAGTCTACTATTATTGATCTTGTTTATCAACCAATGTATATTGTTACTGAAGTAACTGATGGTAATACTCGTAACTTCGTTAAGGCTCGTACGCTTATCGAAATCGCACGTACTGATGGGCTTGGGGTTATTAACGTTTCTAACCTTGATACACACCTTGCTTAATTAATAGTTAAAAATCCGGCAAGATCTAATTAAAGATCTTGCCGGATTTAGAAAGAAAAAATAAAAATGGCATCAATCTTAACAATTTTAGCAAAAGGTAATAATCCAACTGAATTTGTAAAAAATCTTAAATTAATAGATAATTTTATGTATACATATGAAAATATTTTACCTCTTATTTCTTTACCAAATATAAATCCTAGAATTTATTATAATCAAAAAGGTCTTATTCCAAAAAATATTTTAGATATAATTCATTTATTAAAAACATCAAAAGAAATAAATCATGTAATTAAAAAAATTTCATATATTGCTCATTTAAATGAAGTTTAAAAAATGGAGGCGAAATGTTAAGTTCATTTTTGAAGGCAGCTGAGATTGTTTCAAATATTAAAAAACAGGAAGTACCTCTTCCAATTTCTCAAAAAATGGGTCTAATTACTCCTCTTAGAGTTGGAGATGATTTATCTTTAAAATCTTCATTAGTATCACCAGTTAATTATGATCGAGAAATTACTAAACTTTTGTATAATCACACAGAAGTAATTTTATCTGAAGGTCAAGAACCAATTAAAGAAAATTTTGAAAAGTTTTGTGCAACGATTTCTAATATTGATAAAGTGTGTTTAATTTGGGGTTTATATAAAACTACGTATGAAACTCTTGGTAATCGACAATTTGAGTGTTCAAAAGAAAATTGTAAACAAAAATTTAAACAAGAAATTTTATTAGAAAATTTAATTAATGAAGATACATTTACATTTTGGAATGAAGAAGTACCATTTTATGAATTTATTTATCCTATTGAAATAGAATATGAAAACAAATTTATTTATTGTTTTGAAAGTAAAATCCCATCAATACGCGATAATAATGTTTTGATGAGCAATTTGTCAATTGATACTTTGCAAAATAATTTAAATAAAACTGGTGGCATTTTTACAAAACAAGAACAAATGGCATTACTTTGCAAATCTATTTCTATTCGAGAAAAAGGAAGTTTAATTACTGCAGACACTCCTAAAACAGAAAATTTGCAAGAAATGTTAATGACATTTTCTAATTATATTCCACATGTTGTATCTGAAGAATTTTTTATAAAATATCGTGATAAATTTGATAAATACTATCCAAAATTTTATACTAATATTAAATGTCCCAATTGTGGAGATATTATAAAATTTCAAATCGATTTAGAAGTCGAATTTTTTCGTCGAAGCGTATTTGGTAGAAGGGAGAGCGGCGAAGAGTTATAAATATTTTATTGATACGTTTTTAATTTATCAAACATTATTTGAATATTCTGGTGATTTGCTTTCAATTCTTCAATTGCCATATCCATTATATGATGATATAATTTTAAAACAAATTGAAGAAAAGAAACGTGAAAAAAAATTATATGATCAAAAAATGAATCAAATGAAATTTTCTTCTAAAAAATCTTCTAAACGAAGGTAGTTTTTATGGATGTAGATTTTACTAAATTACCATTATCAATTCGTCGGCAAATTCCATTATCTCTTAGATCTTATAAAGATGTTCATGTTTTAGAAGATTTGCCGGTTGTTATACAATATTTAATTAGAAATTATTTAGAAAAAAATTTTGAAATTACTTATAAAACTGTTTTTGATATTAAGCCAATAATTTCTAAATATAGTGATTTTGAAACTGTTGATAATATTTCTGATTTAATTTCTGATTATTTAAAAAATTATTTATTGATTCTTCCAAATTCATATCCATGGGATCCAATGTTTGGTTGTAAATTAAAATATCAATTACAAACAAGAGATACAAATCTTCGCCAAACATTAATTAATACAGAAATTAATAATATTGTTAATGTTATTGCTGCTGATATTGGTGCAGAAATTAATATTGAAGAAATTAATATTATTCCAATATCAACTGGTGGAAATACCGAATATACTGCTAGAGTTGTATTAAAAATTAATAATGATCAGCATAAACAAATAAATATGACATTTTATGATTAAAAAAATCAGACTATTTAATTAATTTTTAAATAGTCTGATTTTTTAAAATTATTGAAATTTTATGTTTTCACCAATTTTCATAAGAGTCATTTCTTCTGGAGAATTTAAATCATAAGAAATATATAATAAAATTGGAGATGTTTCATTATTAAAATAATTTTGTATAAATTCTGATTGAAATTTTATTTGAATATTTTTATTTATATTTATACTAAAAACAGATGGCCATAATGAAAGAATATATTGAATCATATTAATAATTTCATATTTTGATGTTTCACCAATTATTCTATTTTTCGGATTAGAAACTGTTACGAATAATTGACAAGATGATTTGTCTACCATTGAGAAAATAAATCCTGATTTAAGAATAATTGGAAAAGCTTTTAGAAAATTACTTTTAAATTTTACTTTTTGATTAAATTTAAAAGTAATTGGTTGCCTATCAACAAATTTAAATATTAATTTAGGATCGACGATTATTTCAATATTATCTTTTTTAAATTGTTTTATTGTTGAAAAATGAATAATTCCATCTTGTTCATTATTAAAAATATCAGAAGGTAAATTGTTTATACAATCAAATAATATAGAATTATCAACTACTGTATATTGTGAGATATTAGAAGTTATATTGTGTAATGCTTGAATTCTATGTAATTGAGCGATTGGAATTATAAATTCTGAAGTGTATTTTTCATTAATTTTTTTAAATGGACTAATAATGTCTGTAAAACTTCCAATGTTTTTTGCAAGAATGAAAGAAGATTCTGATGAAATTACAACTTGAGTAGAATTTATTTGTTGTGTTTTTGGTCGATTCATCATAATAATTGTTTTCTCCTTTTTTAGTATATAATAAAAATGAATTAAGTAACAAAAATAATATTTCTATATAAAAATAGAATTTTTTTGGAGTGAATAATGTTAAGTGCTTTACATGATCCGCAAATTGTTCAATCATATTATACTGAATATTTAAGATTGATTAATTTTTATATGAATACAAAGCGGCCAAGTTCTTTTATAAGATATTTTAATATTGATATAAAAAATTCTACATATGATGATAAATTGGAAGCGACATATGATTTATATCATATTTCTAATATAAAATTTAATATATATGATTTTACACCATCATATTATTTAGCTCCTGTTGTAAACAATAGTGCTAATGTTAATGATATGCGTGGTCAAATGATGGATGCTACTTCATCAGTTGTTATATATACTATAGAATCTCCTAGAATTCATGATCTTGTAATGTTTTATTCTCCCGTTAATTCTGGTGAAATTTTTAGAGTAGCAAATTTAAGAACTGCTGTTAATGCCGTTCATTCTGATCCATCATTAAAATGGTTTGAATTAGAATTAGAATATGCTCCTATTATTCAAACTAATGAATTAAAAATCTTAAAACATTTTGTTTATGATATGACGAAAGAATCATATATTTCATATGATGAATATAAAAGTTTAGAACAAAATGTAACTAGTTGTGAGCAAATTTGCGACGAATTAATGAAATATTATGATTCGTATTATGATTTATATCAAAAAAATCAATTAGTACCTATTGAAGTTAATGAAGTAATTATATTTTTTAAAAATTATTATAATGAAAAATATAAAAGACTTTTTGAAAATCATATGTTTCCATATGGATATTTAGATAATATGAATTTTACTCAATTTTATTTAAATAAAGAATCTTTGCCGTATCATACTGGTAATTATATATATCATGTTTATAATTTAACTACTAAAAGTATTGAGAATTATTTTTGGAATGTTAATCAAAAAGAAAATATTACAGATTTAGATAAAATGTTTTTATTATCATATCAATTACTCCAAAAAGCTTTTAATTGGGAAACTCGAATTGTTATGAATTAAGGAGATCTTATTTTGTAATGACTGATATAACTTCTACAAATCGCGAGATCTCTTCTCTTTCAATTGAAAATATTAGAGAATATTTTAATACATATATTAAACCGTTTGCTCCTTATCGAGAAGAGAAAGCTTATGATACGATAATTAATAATTTAATTGAGTACTATTATCATCATACATATATAAATATTCCATTAGAGTTGAAAAAAATATTTGAAGAGTCGAATATTGAATCTTCAAATATTTATGATAAATTATTAGTAGCAATTGGTGTTCCTTTAGATATAATAAAAAATATTTCTTTACATAATAAATTAATTTTTTTGAAATCATTATCAGATTTTGAAAGATATAAAGGTTCTATTTTATTTTTTCAAAAAGTATGTGATTCATTTCAAGATAAAATAAGTGTGTATGAATTGTATATTGAGTATTCGCAAAATGGTTGGATATTAAAACCAGTTCCTATATATATTCAACCCAGTATGTCAGTTTATGAAGAAGAAATACCATATTCAACCGTTTATAATTCAATTCCTTCTTTACTTTTAAATGAAGAACAATTAAATTCATTATATGCTGAAGAAAAGTTAGTTTTGCCGATAAAATCAAATTTAGTTTTATTACATAATGACTTATCTTCAGATGTTTCTCTTTTATATAATCTTATAATTTCAATATTTTTACATACTTATAAAGATAATTATTTAGATGTTTATTTTAGTGATAGTGTTTTTCCAACACAATTAAAAACGCTTTATTTTTTATGGTATTATTTAATTACTAATTATTTTGATGTTACTTGGAGTGGTTTCTCTCCAATTCATATATTACAGTTTATATATTCAGATATTGGTTTTCCATCATCAGTTGATTTTATTCCAACTACTATTGATAATTTAAGTCAAATAATTGATCGATATAATAACATTGTTATAGAACATGCCGCTAATCGAGATATTGATAATACTTTACAATTACGAGATGATTTATATACAGATATTGCTAATGCATTTTATACATATTCTGGAGCGAATACTGTTACTTTAACAGAAATGTATGATGCATTAGTTATTGAAAATTTTTCTTTAATATCTTATATTCAAAATCGAATAGATACTTCTTCTTATGAAAAAAAGCAAGAAATTAATAATATTTTAACTGAAATTTATTCATCTTTATTATTATATTCATCTTCATATACTGATGATAATTATTTTACATTATATGTTGATTATTTTCTAAAAAGTTTACCACAAATTTTAATATCTCCAAAAAAAACAACTTCTTATACAATATTATATAATTTAAAGCCATATCATGTTGATTTATATAATATTTCTAATACAGGTATTTATTGTCAAGATAAATTTAATCAAATTTTTTATAATGATGAAAAAGATTTAAAATTTTTATATCAATTAACATTATGTAATCTTTTTACAATTGCAGATGAATTAAGCTTTTCTTTTTCTTTAAATTTAGAATCACCAATTTCTATTTTAGATTCATATTTAATAAATTTTATATTTCCTATACTTGAAGATTATACTTTTATTGAAGATATTTTAATTAGTTCGCTTATAGAAATTTCTTCACAAGTTTCAAAATTAGAAATATCGTCAGATAATTTATTTAATATTGTTTATAATAGTGATGATTCTTTTTCTATAATTGCCAATTTAAATTTTAATATTGGTTTTATTATTGAAGATTCGTCAATTCTTTTAGATTTTGATTTTTTAAATTGTATTGATATTGTTGTTGTTCCTTTTTTGGATAGTTTTTATATTTCAATCGATGAATATTTTCAATATTTAAAAACACATAATTCTGATATTATATGTTTAGATCATTGTTCCTCTTCTGGATGTTTTGAACTATATTCAATATATTTAATTTATACTGGATCATCACATACAGTAGGTTTAAAATATGACGGTACATGTGTTGCAACTGGTAGTAATAGTCATAATCAATGTGATGTTTCTACATGGACAGATATTGTTCAAATTAGTGCAGGACAATTACACACAGTAGGTTTAAAATCTGATGGTACATGTGTTGCAACTGGTAATAATAGTTATAATCAATGTGATATTTCTACATGGACAAATATTATTAAGTTATATTCGGGTGGAAATCATACGGTTGGCATTTATTCAGATAGGACATGTGTTGCAATTGGTTATAATTATTATAATCAATGTAATGTTTCTACATGGACAAATATTTATCAAGTATCTTGTGGATCATCACATACAATAGGTTTAAAATATGACGGTACATGTGTTGCAACTGGTAGTAATAGTCATAATCAGTGTGATGTTTCTACATGGACAGATATTGTTCAAATTAGTGCAGGACAATTACATACAATAGGTTTAAAATCTGATGGTACATGTGTTGCAACTGGTGATAATAGTTACAATCAATGTGATGTTTCTACATGGACAGATATTGTTCAAATTAGTGCAGGACAATTACATACAATAGGTTTAAAATATGACGGTACATGTGTTGCAACTGGTAATAATAGTTACAATCAATGTGATGTTTCTACATGGATGAATATTAAAAATATTTCTGGTGGATTATCACATACTGTTGGTTCATATACTTCATATGATCTTACAACTTTAGGTAAATGTATCGCAGTTGGTGATAATAGTGATAATCAATGTGATGTTAGTAGTTGGGGTGATGAAGTTTAAAAAAAATTAAACAATTCCCGGAAGAATTGTTTTTTACATTTTTAAAGAAAATATATGGAGGAAATTAGTGTGTTAGATCAACATATTATTATAAATGAAGAACATCGAATTTTTGATATGTTGGAAAAAAAATTAAAACATCAGCGGGGACCAATTGGTTGGGTTCAAATAATTTTACAAACAAAAAATGGTATTATTTATGATGAAGGATCGAATTTAGTATGTGCTCAAGGACGTGAATTTGTTGCTCAAAAAGTTTTTGGATCATATGCTTATTCTGGTGGGAGTAGACCAAATTATACTGGTTATACTATTTCACATTTTGCAGTTGGAAGTGGAGGATCTGTAGTTTCTGGTAGTCCTCCAACTGTTACATTAAATGGTCCTTATATTTGTGATACTCAACTTATTGTACCAACATCGTTAGGAGTTGCTGGTTATTTAAAAGAACCCGATGGAACTATACAATGTGTAAAATTAATAACTGCTAGCGCGGGTTCTAAATATTTAGAATCTGTTAGTTATTCAGGTGGTGGAAGTTCGTGTACACAATATACTAAAATGAAATGTACATGTATTATTCCAGATGGTGAACCTAATTCTCTTCCCGCCGGTGGTACTACTAAAATTGATGAAGCTGGATTATATTTTGTATCTGGATCTGTTGCTAAATTATTTGCACATATTTGTTTTGCACCAAAATGGAAAGAAAAAGAATCAACATTAACATTAATATGGTATGTATTATTTTAAAATGAAAAATAGTGAACCATCCGGTGACAGAGAAGCGATACCTAGAAATAGTTAATTCTGACTAAATTTAGAAACGCTTCTCTGATCACACGGGCTTCAATTAGCAATAGTTGAAGCCCAAAGTTCACCAGACTCAGTTAGAAGAAA
>Ga0265293_10004366_pt1 | contig 25030 bp, 20 predicted proteins | sample Munlanlewell138R_FD_192505 | JGI IMG/M metagenome (GOLD analysis project Ga0265293, IMG submission 192505) | Leachate microbial communities from a municipal landfill in Southern Ontario, Canada - Leachate well 138R | ecosystem: Engineered > Solid waste > Landfill > Unclassified | place: Canada...
TGTACGGTGGCTGGGGGCTGTCGGTGGACGGCATGACGGTGGGCATCATCGCCTGGGACACCCTGTTCCTCAAGACCCACGCCGCCACGGAGCCGATGTTCGTGCAGGCCGGAGGCCGGCCTTTCGAGTACACCGCCCAGGGGCGCACGACGCGCCTGCGCTACCACACGCCACCGGCCGAGGCGCTGGAATCGCCAGCGCTCATGGCGCCCTGGGCCCGCCTGGCCCTGGAGGCCGCGCTGGCGGCCCGGCAGCGGCCCGCCCACCGGCGCCGCCGGGCGGACCGCGCCGGCCGCTAGCCGCGGCAGCCGGACACGGTATCGAGCTGGCGCCGCCCCGCGAGGCTGCCGGCGGCATAGCCCAGCACGCCACGCAGCAGGAAACCGGCGGCCAACGCCGCCTGCACCAGGCCGCGGCCCAGCGCGCGCCAGTGGACCAGCACCTCGCGCTCGAAACGGGCCTGCGGCACCCCGGCCGTCGGCGCGTCCTGCCAGTCGAAGCAGGCTTCCTGCGCCGCTTCACCCTGGCGCGCCACCACCTCCATCACCAGCCGCGCCCCCGCGGGCACGCGCAACCGCTCGCCGACGCCGAGGAAGTGGTCGCCCATCTCACCCGGCACGCGCAGCCCGTCGATGCCCAGCGTGGCCCAGACCCGGCCCTGCCGCACCAACAGCAGCGCCGGCGACAGCGGGCGCAGGCCCAGGGCCTGCCCCGGGCGCAGACGCCATGCGCCGGTCACCGGCTTGCCAATCGGCGCATTGATGCCCTCAAGACATGAGCGGTTGACGTTTTCTGCAACAATGACGGCGGTCATGACGATCTCCTTGGACACCCGGATGGGGCTTCTGTCATGGCGATGATCCGCGAAGCCCATGGCTGCGTCCAATGAAATGCGATGCGCCGTTTGATTCGGACTTCGCATCAATGCGGAACCACCGGAGACCCGCCCATGAGCCTGCCCGCCAGCCACCCCCGCACGCGCCCGATCTCGGTCGGCTACCTGCGCGCCTTCGACGCGGTGGCCCGCCACCTGAACTTCCGCGCCGCCGCCGAGGAGCTGTCGCTCACGCAAAGCGCCGTCAGCCGCCAGATCCAGTCGCTGGAGGACGAGGTAGGCATGCCCCTGTTCCTGCGCCACACGCGCGCGGTCGAGCTGACCAGCGCCGGCACGCTGCTGCTGCGCGCCACCGGCGCGGCGCTGGAGCGCCTGGACGCGGCCGTGCGGCAGATCCGCCAGAGTGCGGGGCGCCGCAGCGTGGCCATCACCACCTGGGCCTCGTTCGCGTCGATGTGGCTGATTCCGCGGCTGGAAGCCTTCCAGCGCGAATACCCCGACATCGACATCCGCATCGACGCCACCGATGCGGCGGTGGACCTGGCCACCGCCGATGTGGACCTGGCCCTGCGCTACGCCGCCCCCTCGGCCATGGGCTCTGGCGCGGTGCGGCTGTTCGGCGAGCAGCTCACCCCTGTGGCCAGCCCGTGGCTGCTGCGCGAGACGCCGCTGAACCGGGTGGAGGATCTGGCCCGGCACGCGCTGATCGAGGCCGGCGACGCCCACCGCACGCGCCACCTCGAATGGCTGACCTGGCAGCGCTGGCTGGACCTGCACGCCCCGGCGACCGGCGCAAAAGACACGCGCGGCCGGCCCGGCTTGCGCCTGTCACCCAAGCGCTGGCTGTATTCCAACTACGCCAACCAGATCGTGCAGGCCGCCCTCACGGGGCAGGGCGTGGCCCTGGCACGCCTGCCGCTGGTGGCCGAAAGCCTGGCCAACGGCGACCTGATCGAGCCCCTGCCCCGGCTGCGGCTCGACTCGCCGCTGGCCTACTGGCTGCTGGTGGCGCCGCGCAGCGTGCAGCGCCCCGAGGTCAAGGCCTTTTGCGACTGGCTGCTGCGCGAGGCCGAGCGCACGCGCCAGGCCATCGGCGACGTGCCCGACCCCGACACGGTCGATCACATCGACTGAGGCCGGCGCCCCGCCGCGCGGTCATGGCCGGCGGGTGCTTGCCAAGGCCCCGGCCGGGCTATAGTTGACGTTCACGTCAATTCCAACCGCCCACCCTTGCAAGGACATCCCATGAGCGAGACAGCCACCTCCCCCGAACTCATCACCGTGCGCACCGAAGGCCGCGTCGGCATCGTGACGCTGAACCGCCCCAAACAGCTCAATGCCCTGAACGACCAGCTCATGGACGAACTGGGTGCCGCGCTCAAGGCCTTCGATGCCGACGAGGCCATCGGCTGCATGATCGTCACCGGCAGCGAAAAAGCCTTCGCGGCCGGCGCCGACATCGGCGCCATGGCCAGGTACACCTTCGCCGACGCCTACCGGGGTGACTTCATCACCCGCAACTGGGAAACCATCCGCAGCATCCGCAAACCCGTGATCGCGGCCGTCAGCGGCTTCGCCCTGGGCGGCGGCTGCGAGCTGGCGATGATGTGCGATTTCATCATCGCCGCCGACAACGCCAAGTTCGGCCAGCCCGAGATCAAGCTCGGCATCATCCCCGGCGCCGGCGGCACGCAGCGCCTGCCGCGCGCAGTCGGCAAGTCCAAGGCCATGGACCTGGCCCTGACCGGCCGGATGATGGACGCCACCGAGGCCGAACGCTCGGGCCTGGTCAGCCGGGTCGTGCCGCTGGACAAGCTGATGGACGAGGCACTGGGCGCCGCGCTGCAGATCTGCGCGTTCTCGCAACTGGCGGTGATGGCCGCCAAGGAATCGGTCAACCGTGCCTTCGAGGGCAACCTCTCCGACGGCCTGATGTTCGAGCGCCGCATGTTCCACGCCCTGTTCTCCACCGAGGACCAGAAGGAAGGCATGGACGCCTTCCTCAACAAGCGCGAAGCAAAATTCAGGAACGCTTGAGCGGCGGGCATTTTTTAGGCTACAATGCGCGTCTTCGGCGATATAGCTCAGTTGGTTAGAGCGCAGCATTCATAATGCTGATGTCGGTGGTTCAAGTCCACCTATCGCCACCAGACCTGAAAAGCGGACCCGGCGACGGTGTCCGCTTTTTCTTTTGCCCGCTCGCTGACTGCCTTCGCCATGGCCCTCAAGTCCACCATCTTCAAGGCGAACGTCGCCATCGCCGACATCGACCACGGCTACTACGCCGACCACGCGCTGACCCTGGCCCGCCACCCGAGCGAGACCGACGAGCGCATGATGGTGCGCCTGGCGGCGCTGGCGCTGCAGGCCCATGAACTCAACGACACCTGCGGTGGCGACGGCACCCTGGCCTTCGGTGCCGGCCTGTCCGACCCGGACGACCCGGACGCCTCCCTGACCGACTTCACCGGCCGCAAACGCCTGTGGATCGAGGTGGGCCAACCCGAGGACAAGCCACTGGCCAAGGCCTGCAGCCAGGCCGATGCGGTGACCGTGTACCCCTTCGGGCCGGCGGCCGAGGTCTGGTGGAAGGGCATCGCGCCCAAACTGGCCCGGCTCGAGCGCCTGCAGGTGTGGCGCCTGCCGGCCGGGCAGGCCCAGGCGCTGACACAACTGGCCGAACGCAGCATGCAACTGCAGGCCCTGATCCAGGACGGCACCCTGACCCTGTCCAGCCCCCAAGGCAGCGTGCTGCTGGAGCCCGTGCGCTGGAAGTGATGGCTGGCGTCCCCGGCGCCGTGAGACAATCCCGGGCTGTTCCCCCAGCCTCTGGATCTACACCATGAACCGCTGCGACATCCGCTCCCCGGCGCGCGCCTGGCGCCCACCCGCCGCCCTGGCCGCTGCCGCCCTCGCGCTGGCCACGGCCGGCCAGGTGCTGGCCCAGACCACCCTCCGCCATTTCCCGGACAAGGCCATCCGCGCCACCATGGTGGTCAAGGCACCGCCCGAGATCACCATGGACGGCACGCCCATGCGCCTGTCGCCGGGCGCCCGCATCCGCGGCACCACCAACACACTGGTGCTGTCCGGCACCCTGGTCGGCCAGCCCCTGACCGTGAACTACCTGTCCGACCCGCACGGCCAGGTGCACGAGGTCTGGCTCCTCACCGAAGCCGAGGCCGCCGAGAAGCGCGCCCGCCTGGGCAGCCAGCACAACGACTCCACGCTCGGCGACAGCCCCCGCTGAGCCTTCACGCGCACCATCGCGCATCCGTTTTCATTCGCCGCGGCGGCCGTGCGCCCCCGCGCCCAGGAGCCATGCCATGACCACCACCACGACCCCCACGAAGAAGGTCTACATCAAGACCTTCGGCTGCCAGATGAACGAGTACGACTCGGACAAGATGGCCGACGTGCTCGGCGCCGCCGAAGGCTTCGAGAAAACCCAGGACCCGGAACAGGCCGACCTGATCCTGTTCAACACCTGCTCGGTGCGCGAAAAGGCGCAGGAGAAGGTGTTCTCCGACCTCGGCCGCGTCAAGCACCTGAAGCAAAAGGGCGTGCTGATCGGCGTCGGCGGCTGCGTGGCCAGCCAGGAAGGTGCCGAGATCATCCGGCGCGCGCCCTTCGTGGACGTGGTGTTCGGCCCGCAGACCCTGCACCGCCTGCCCGAGATGCTCAAGGCGCGCGACCGGCTGCAGCAGCCCCAGGTCGACATCAGCTTCCCGGAGATCGAGAAGTTCGACCACCTGCCGCCCGCCCGTGTCGAGGGTGCCTCGGCCTTCGTGTCCATCATGGAAGGCTGCTCCAAGTACTGCAGCTACTGCGTCGTGCCCTACACGCGCGGCGAGGAAGTGAGCCGCCCGTTCGAGGACGTGCTGGTGGAAATCGCCGGTCTGGCCGACCAGGGCGTCAAGGAAGTGACGCTGCTGGGCCAGAACGTCAATGCCTACCGCGGCGTCATGGGCGACACGGCCGAGATCGCCGACTTCGCGCTGCTGCTCGAGTACGTGGCCGAGATCCCGGGCATCGAGCGCATCCGCTACACCACCAGCCATCCGAACGAGTTCACGCCGCGCCTGATCGAGGCCTATGCCAAGGTGCCGCAACTGGTCAGCCACCTGCATCTGCCGGTGCAGCACGGCAGCGACCGCATCCTCATGGCGATGAAGCGTGGCTACACGGCCATGGAATACAAGAGCACGATCCGCAAGCTGCGCGCGATCCGCCCCGACATCTCCATGAGCAGCGACTTCATCGTCGGCTTCCCGGGCGAGACCGAGGAAGACTTCGAGAAGATGATGAAGCTCATCACCGACGTCGGCTTCGACAGCAGCTTCTCCTTCATCTTCAGCCCGCGGCCGGGCACGCCGGCAGCCAACCTGCCGGACGACACGCCGCACGAGGTCAAGCTGCGCCGGCTGCAGCACCTGCAGGCCACCATCGAGGAGAACGTGCGCCGCATCAGCGCCAGCCGCGAGGGTACCGTGCAGCGCATCCTGGTCGAGGGCCCCTCGCGCAAGAACCCGGCCGAGCTCATGGGCCGTACCGAGTGCAACCGCATCGTCAACTTTGACGGTGGCCCGAACGCGGCGCGCCTGGTCGGCCAGATGATCGACGTGCGCATCACGCAGGCGCTGCCGCACTCGCTGCGCGGCGAGGTTCTGGTCCGCGAAACCGCCTGACCGGCCGTGCGGCCGCTGCGCTTTTCGTTTCCGCAGTTGCTGCTGGTGGCCTTCCTGGTCATCGGCGCGCTGCTGGGTGCCACGGCGCTGCGCAGCCTGTTCCTGCTCGAGTCGCTGATGTCGCTCAGCCGGGCCAGCACGGAACAGGCGATCGAGCTGAGCACCGCCGCCCAGTCGCTGAGCGAGCGCAGCCAGGCCATGGAACGCGCCGCACGACAGGCCCTGATCCTGGGCGACCGCCAGTTGCGTCAGGTGTTCCTGCAGGGCGCCGAACAGTCGCACGAGATCCTGCGCCGCCTGCGCGACAACGACCTGCCCCCCGAGACGGTCGGCCTCTGGCAGAAGCAGCTCGAGCTCATCGAACATCTGCTCGACGGCCCGATCGAGACGGCGCTGGACCGCGAGCGCGAGGTGGCGCAGGAGTTCCGCGAGCTCGACCGGCTCAACGCCCTGGTCGCGCAGCAGGTGCAGACCGTGATCGGTCACCGCAACAAAGCCCTGCAGGCGCGCTTCGAGCGCAACCGCCAGCAACTGGCCATGCTGGTGCTGGGCTCCATCGTGCTGGCGGCGGCCATGGCCATCGGCTTCGGCATCTGGCTCACACGCCCGCTCAAACGCCTGGAGCGCGCCATCGTCGGCCTGGGCGAAAACCGCCTGCAGGAGCCGATCGACATCCCGGGGCCACCCGACATCCGCAGCGTGGGCCAGCAGCTCGAATGGCTGCGCCTGCGCCTGACCGAACTGGACGCCGACAAGGCACGCTTCCTGCGCCACATCTCGCACGAGCTCAAGACCCCGCTGGCCTCCATGCACGAGGGCGTGGCGGTGCTCGGCGACGGCGTGGCCGGACCGCTGAGCGAGAGCCAGGCCGAGGTCGTGACCATCCTGCGCCACAACACGCAGCAGTTGCAGCAGCAGATCGAGGCGCTGCTGCGCTTCAATGCCGCGGCCTTCGAGGCCCGGCAGCTCAACCGCCAGCCCACCCCCCTGCTGGCGCTGGTGCAGTCGCAGGTGGACGAGCAGCGCCTGCGCTGGCAGGCGCGCCAGCTCAAGGTCAGCGTGCAGGGCACCGACATGACGCTGCCCCTGGACGCGGCGAAAATCGCTTCGGCGCTGGGCAACCTGCTGTCCAACGCCATCCGCTTCTCGCCCATCGGAGGCCGCATCGGGATCGAACTGACACGGCAGCCGGGCATCGCGCAGCTGGACATCACCGACGAAGGCCCTGGCGTGGCCGGAGAAGATGCCGCCCGGGTGTTCGAGCCGTTCTTCCGTGGTGCACGCCAGCCGGAAGACGCCGCCAAGGGCACCGGCATCGGCCTGTCCATCGTGCAAGAATACATCCATGCCCACGGAGGGCGCATTGCCCTGCTGCCCTCGCCACGAGGCGCCCATTTCCGGATCGAACTTCCCCATGCCGATTGAACCCAGTGGCCGACAGGCCACGACGCTGCCATGGACCAGCCGCCGACCGGCCATGACCGCGGCCCTGGTCTCGCTGGTCTTGCTGGCGGCCTGTCAGGCCACGCCGGTTCGCGTCGACGACACCGCCAGCGCACCCGCCGTGCCCGCCGAAGTCACCACGCCGGCGCCGGCCACCGCCGACACCCCGACGTCGCCGCCACCACCGTCGGCCACGGACGGCACCTCCGCCGTGCCATCGCCACCCACCGGGGCAGTGGCGCCGTCCCCTGGCCTGCCGGGCTGGCCACTGGCCTACGCCGAGCGGCTGCGGCAGATGCCGCCGGCCCAGGTCATTGCCGAGATCGCCGACCTGGGCGAACCGGGCAGCAGTGCCCGGTTGCAGATGCAACTGGCCCTGGCCCTCATGCATGCGCCCCCGCCCCAGGACACCGTGCGTACCCTGGGCCTGCTGCAGCGGGTGATCAGCCACCCCGGCGATGAGGCGGTGGCGCTCAAGCCCCTGGCACGCCTGCTCGCCACGCGCCTGGCCACGCAGCGCAAGCTGGAAGAGAGCAACGAGCGCCTCAACCTGCAATGGCGCGACGCGCAGCGCCGCATCGAGTTGCTCAACGACCAGCTCGACGCCATGCGCGCGATCGAGCGCAGCCTCTCGCCCCGCCCGGCGGCCACACCCTCACGCTGAGCCTTGCCCATGCCATCGCGCACCCCACCCACCACCGGCCATGATGCCGGACAGCCCAGGCTGCTGGTCGTCGATGACGACCCGGACATGCTGCGTCTGCTCTCGATGCGGCTGGGAGCGGCCGGCTACCGGGTCACCGCCGTCGCCTCGGCCGAGGCCGCACTGAGCCACCTGGACATCGAACGCCCGCAGGTCGTCCTCTCCGACGTGCGCCTGCCCGGCAAGGACGGTCTGTCCCTGTTCGACGAGATCCGGCGCCGCCACCCCTCGCTGCCGGTCATCCTGCTGACCGCGCACGGCACCATTCCCGATGCCGTGGAGGCCACCTCGCGCGGCGTGTTCTCGTACCTGACCAAACCCTACGACGCGCGCGAACTGCTGGACAAGATCGCCCAGGCCGTGGCGCTGCACCCGGCAGCGCCCGCGCCGCGCAGCGCCGACGATGCCTGGCGCGCCGAGATCATCAGCCGCTCCAGCCGCATGGCCGACCTGCTGGCCGAGGCGCGCCTGATCGCGCAGGGCGACGCCAGCGTGCTGCTGCGCGGCGACAGCGGCACGGGCAAGGAGGTGCTGGCCCGCGCCATCCACAAGGCCAGCCGCCGCGCCAAAAAGCCGTTCGTGGCCGTCAACTGCGGCGCCATCCCGGAGGCGCTGCTCGAATCGGAACTGTTCGGCCACGTCAAGGGCGCGTTCACCGACGCCCACGCCAACCACAAGGGGCTGTTCCAGGCCGCCGACGGCGGCACGCTGCTGCTCGACGAAATCGGCGACATGCCGCCGGCACTGCAGGTCAAACTGCTGCGCGTGCTGCAGGAGCGCGCCGTGCGCCCGCTCGGATCGAGCCAGTCGGTGCCGGTGGACGTGCGCATCATCTCGGCCACACACCGCGACCTCGAAACGGCCATGGCCGAGGGCCAGTTCCGCGAGGACCTGTACTACCGCCTGAACGTCGTCACGCTGACCCTGCCCACGCTGGCCGAGCGGCGCGAGGACATCCCGCTGCTGGCCCATCACTTCCTGATGCAGCTCGCACCCAAGTACAACAAGCGGGTGTCGGGCTTCGCCCCCGAGGCCATCAAGGCACTGACCATGGCCTCGTGGCCCGGCAACGTGCGCCAGCTCTACAACGTGGTCGAGCAGGTCTGTGCGCTGTCCACCACGGCGCTGGTGTCGCTGGCGCTGGTGCAGCGCGCCCTGCGCACGCCGTCGGTGAGCGTGCTCAGCCTGGCCGAGGCGCGCCAGCGCTTCGAGCGCGAGTACCTCGTGGGCCTGCTCAAGATGACCGATGGCCATGTGGCCGACGCGGCCCGCCTGGCCCAGCGCAACCGCACCGAGTTCTACCGCCTGCTGCAAAAACACAAGCTCACGCCGGGCCTGTTCAAGAGCGATGGCGGCGCCGACGACAACGGCGACCAGACATCTGTCGCCGACGAGTGACACCCGTAAGGTGTTGATTTCCCTCGAAACCCCATGAAGCGGCCACCAGCCTGTCGCCAGGTGGCGACAAAATGCCAGCCCAAACGCCCTCTTCGGCGCCGGCTACATCCGGACACATAAAAACGCCCCCCAAGTCGTTGATCTGAAAGGCATTTCACCCCTGGCACAGTGCTTGCAGTCCAGGGGGCATGATCCGATCTTTCCGACTGCCAGCAGCCTGCCTGGCGGCCATCACCCTGCTGCTCAGCCAGAGCGTCCAGGCACAGCCCCCCACCCCGCCCCCGACCGCCGACAACGCCCGGCTGGGCTGGGCGCAGATCGGCGACATGGCACGCCAGCGTGCCGCGCAGCCGTACCGCCCGGCGCCCTCGAGCCTGCCGGCAGACCTGGCCCGGCTGGACTACGACGGCGTGCGCGACATCCGCTTCCGCACCGACCACGCGACGTGGCGCGACCGGTCGCTGCCCTTCGAGGTCCAGTACTTCCACCTCGGCCTGTACCAGACGCAGCCGGTGCGCATCCACGAAATCTCGGACGAAGGCCCGCGCGACCTGCCCTACCGCAGCAGCGACTACGACTTCGGCGCCAACCGACTGCAGCCACAGCGCTGGGGCGACATCGGCCACGCGGGTTTCCGTGTCCACTACGCGCTCAACAACCCGGCTTACAAGGACGAGCTGGTGGTGTTCCTGGGCGCGAGCTATTTCCGCGCATTGGGTGCCGGCCAGCAGTACGGCCTGTCGGCACGCGCCCTGGCCATCGACACGGTGGGTGGCGACCGGGGTGAGGAGTTCCCCCGCTTCACCGACTTCTGGCTCGTGCGCCCGGCCCCGGGCGCCACCGAGATCACCATCCTCGCGCTGCTCGATTCGCCGCGCGCCACGGGCGCCTGGCGCTTCGTGATCCGGCCCGGACGCACCACCGCCATGGATGTGCAGGCGCGCGTGTACCTGCGCGAGGGCGGCACGCCGATCCGCACCCTGGGCATCGCACCGCTGACCAGCATGTTCCTGTTCGGCGAGAACCAGCCGCGCGCCACCGATTTCCGCCCCGAGGTGCACGACTCCGACGGCCTGATGGTGGCGACCGACACCGGCGAATGGCTGTGGCGCCCGCTGCAGAACCCCAGACAGCTCAGCGTGAGCTCCTTCGCCATGCGCCAGCCGCGCGGATTCGGCCTGATGCAGCGTGACCGGCGCTTTGCCAGTTACGAGGACATCGAGGCCCGCTACGAGCGCCGCCCGAGCGCCTGGGTGCGCCCGGTAGGCGACTGGGGGCCGGGCCGCGTCGAGCTGGTGCAACTGCCCACCCCCGACGAAACGCACGACAACATCGTCGCCTACTGGGTGCCCGAGCGCCTGCCGGCGCCCGGCCAACCCCTGGACTTCGCCTACGAACTGCTGTGGCAGGGCGACGACGGGCAGCGCCCGCCCGCGTCCTGGGTCGCGCAGACCCGCACCGGCTATGGCTACACCAGGCTCGACGCGCAGACGCAGGAGCGCCAGCCGCATTTCATCCTCGACTTCACCGGCCCCGCCCTGGAACGGCTGGGCCCGGACGCGCCGGTCGAGGTCGTGGTCAGCACCAACGAGCACGGCGACGTGCTCGAGGCCCTGGCCTACCCCAATCCCGAGACCCAGGGCTGGCGCGCCAGCCTGCGCATCGACCGGATCGACCCCCGGCGGCCGGTCGAAGTCCGCGCCTTTCTCCAGCATCGTCAAGACACCGTGAGCGAAACATGGACACACGTCATCCTGCCCGAGTGAATACGGTGGCCAGCACCGCCTGGCCCGACGAACGTCATCCCAACGCGCTGACCGCGCCACCCGTCGCGCGCGGCTCCATGACCCCGCGCCCCTGGCTCGGTTTCTGGAACAGCATCGGCGTCGCGCTGATCGGCACGCTGCACCGCTGGCTGCCCCCGCGCCAGGCGCGCCAGCACCATCCGGCCGAACCCCTGGCCCCGTGGCAGCAGGCCGCCCGTGGCCGGCGCGCAGTGCTGGGGCTGATCACCCTGGTGTCGGTGCTGCTGTCGGCGGGCCTGTTCCTGCGCACCCAGCCACAGTCCAGCCATGCCTGGCTCGAAGCGGCGCACATGGCGCTGTTCGTGCTGCTGTCCACCTGGATCGTCACCGGCTTTGCCACGGCGCTGATGGGTTTCTGGGTGCAGGTGCGCGGTGACCGCCACAGCCTGCGCGCGGCCGACGTGAAGGATGTGCCCCTGCCCGATGACGGCCGCACCGCCATCATCATGCCCATCTGCAACGAGGACGTGGACACCGTCTTCGCCGGCCTGCGCGCCACCTGCGAGTCGCTGATGGCCACCGGCAAAGGCCGTCACTTCGACGTCTTCGTGCTCTCCGACAGCTACCAGCCCGGCAAGGCCGAGGCCGAGCGCGAGGCCTGGGAGCGCCTGCGAGGCGTGCTGGCCGCACAGGGAACGCCGGTCGAGGTTTACTACCGCCTGCGCCAGCGCCGCACCCACCGCAAGGCCGGCAACGTGGCCGATTTCTGCCGCCGCTGGGGCCGCAACTACCGCTACATGGTCGTGCTCGACGCCGACAGCGTGATGAGCGGCCGCTGCCTGGTCTCGCTGGTGCAACTGATGGAAGCCCACCCCGATGCCGGCATCATCCAGACCGCCACGCAGGCCATCGGCCACGCCACGCTGCACGCCCGCGCGCAGCAGTTCGCTGCCCGCGTGACCGGGCGCCTGTTCACGCTCGGCATGCAGTTCTGGCAGCTCGGCGAATCGCACTACTGGGGCCACAACGCCATCATCCGCATCGAGCCCTTCATGCGCCACTGCGCGCTGGCGCCGATCCGCGGCCGTGGCGGCCTGGCCGGCAGCATCATGTCGCACGACTTCGTCGAGGCCGCGCTGATGCGCCGTGCCGGCTACAAGGTCTGGCTGGTGTCCGACCTGCAGGGCAGCTACGAGCAGCAGCCGCCGGACCTGATCAGCGAGCTGCAGCGCGACCGCCGCTGGTGCCAGGGCAATCTGCAGAATGCCCGCCTGATGGCCGAGCCCGGCATCCACCGTGTGCACCGCTTCATGTTCGGCGTCGGCGCCATGTCCTACCTGTCGGCCCCGCTGTGGCTGTTGTTCATGGCCCTGGGCACCACCATGCTGGTGCTCGACAGCGCCAGTGGCACCGACTGGCACGCCAGCCTGGCCGAACGCGCCAGCCTGTGGGCCTGGACACTGTCGCTGCTGTTCCTGCCCCGTGTGCTCGGGGTGATCGCGGTGTTCCTGCGCCGCGAGCAGCGCGCCTTCGGCGGCGGCCTCAACCTCGCACGCAGCGCCCTGGCGGAAAGCGTGATGGCCCTGCTGCTGGCCCCGATCCGCATGGTCGCCCACTCGCTGTTCGTGGTCGTGGCCCTGACCGGCCTCAGGCTCGAATGGAAGTCGCCCCCGCGGGAGGCCGCCGGCGTGGCCTGGCGCGATGCGGTGGCGCACTACGCACCGGTGATGCTGGGCACGGCCGCCGTGGCCAGTACCCTGGCAATGACCATGCCCAGCGCGCTGCCCTGGGCCTACCCGGTGCTGCTGCCGCTGCTGCTGGCCGCACCGCTGACGGTCGGCATGGCCAGTGTGGCGCTGGGGCGCCAGATGCGTGCCCAGGGATGGCTGCTCATCCCCGAGGAATCCTGGTCGCCCGCCGTGCTGCGCCGGGCCTGGAAGTATGCGTGACTCCCCCCTGCGCCGCTGACGCGGCTTCCCCCCTCTCTGGCGCGCCGCTGCGCGGCGCTTGGAGGGGGGACGGCACCAGTGGCCCGGCGAAGCCGGTTCCACGGTGCCCTGGGGCTTGACGCTGTATCACGCGATGCGAGTCACCCCACCCATACATTCGCTACCCAAGCGCGCCAACGTCGTGGGCACCCACGGAACCGGCTTTGCCGGGCCGTAGGGTGCGTCCCCCCTCCAAGCGCCGCGCAGCGGCGCGCCAGAGAGGGGGGAAGCCGCGTCAGCGGCGCAGGGGGGAGCTACTTCAGATACCTTCGGTCCGACCAGGTCGCCAGCCACTGGGGGGCGAAGGCGACGAAGATGGCGGCGAACATGCCGGTCAGGAAGGCATCGCCCCAGGCCATCAGCCAGCGCGCCACCAGTGCCTGCTCGCGCGGCGGCTGGCCGGACAGCGAGGACAGGCCCTCCAGCAGCAGGCCGGCGACGAACATCGACAGTGCCGTGCCCATGAAGGCACGGCCCAGGGTGTAGATGAAAATGTTGGCCGGCAGCCAGCGACGCACCGCAGCGCCCACGCCCAGGGCCAGGGTCGCCGGCACCAGGCCGATCCACACCCCCTGCTGCAGCACCGGCCCGACTCCGGCCTGCCCCACCAGCCAGACGAGCAGCGACACCACCGACAGGACCAGCACGGCCAGCGGCCACCCCAGCATCAGCACCAGCAGGCAGGCCCCCGACAGTTGCACCTGCAAGCCCTGGGGCATCTTCTGCGGCAGCAGCCAGACCCAGGGCAACAGGACCACCGCCGCCAGCGCCGGCGTCAGCAACGGGCCACGCAACATGCGCCAGGGCCGCAACCAGGCGGCCACGCCCAGCGCCGTCAGCGCCAGGATCAGATTGAGAGAGAACCACATCGGCAGCGAGTATCCCGCCGTCCGCGCACAGACGCTTGACCTGCGTCAACCCATGCCGGGCAGCTTGGGCATCCCCTTCATGCCGCCCATGCGCTTCATCATCTTCATCAGGCCGCCGCCCTTCATTTTCTTCATCATGCCCTGCATCTGCTCGAATTCCTTGAGCAGGCGGTTGACTTCCTGCACCTGGACGCCGGCACCGGCGGCGATGCGGCGCTTGCGCGCGGCCTTGATGATCTCGGGCTTGCGGCGCTCGGCCATGGTCATGCTGCAGATGATGCCCTCCTTGCGCCGGATGTCCTTCTCGGCGCGGGACAGGTCGGCTTCGCTGGCCTTGGCGGCCAGGTTGCCCGGCAGCTTGTCCATCAGGCTGGAAAGGCCCCCCATCTTCTTCATCTGGCGCAACTGATCGAGGAAGTCGTTCAGATCGAACCCGTCACCGCTCTTGACCTTGGCCGCGAGCTTTTGCGCCGCGGCCATGTCCACCCCGGCCGTGACCTGCTCGACCAGGGCCACGATATCGCCCATGCCGAGGATGCGGCCGGCATGGCGCTCGGCGTCGAACACCTCCAGGCCGTCGATTTTTTCCGAGACGCCGGCGAACTTGATCGGCGCGCCGGTGACCTGGCGCACCGACAGCGCCGCGCCACCGCGCGAGTCGCCGTCCATCTTGGTCAGCACGATGCCGGTGAGCGGCAGTGCCTCCTTGAAGGCCTTGGCGGTGTTGACCGCATCCTGGCCCTGCATGGCATCGACCACAAACAGCGTTTCCACCGGGTTCAGCGCGGCGTGCAGGGTCTTGATCTCCTGCATCAGCGCCTCGTCGATGGCCAGGCGACCGGCCGTGTCCACCAGCAGCACGTCGAAATAGTGCTTTTTCGCGTAATCAAGCGCCGCACGCGCGATGTCCAGCGGTTTCTGGTCGGTCGAGCTCGGGAACCACTCGGCACCGGCCTGTGCCGTGACGGTCTTGAGCTGTTCGATGGCCGCCGGCCGGTAAACGTCGCCGGAGACGGTGAGCACCTTTTTCTTGCGCTTTTCGATCAGGTGCTTGGCCAGCTTGGCGGTGGTGGTGGTCTTGCCCGCGCCCTGCAGGCCCGCCATCAGGATCACCGCCGGCGGCTGCGCGGCGAGGTTGATGTCGGCCACCCCGTCGCCCATGGTGGCAGCCAGCTCCTGGTTGACGATGCTCACCAGCACCTGGCCGGGCGTCAGCGACCCGACGACCTCCTGGCCCAGCGCCTTGGCCTTGACCCGCGCGATGAAGTCGCGCACCACCGGCAGGGCCACGTCGGCTTCCAGCAAGGCCATGCGCACCTCGCGCAGCATCTCGGTGACGTTGTCCTCGGTGATGCGTGCCTGGCCGCGCATCGTCTTGACGATGCGTGACAGGCGTTCGGAAAGAGCAGATGCCATGGGGATTCGGTGCAGGGTGAGGCCGGGTCGGCGCTGGTGGTGCCCGTTGCTGCCGCGGGGCGGCACGGATACAGTCACGGGCCGTTAAACTGTGGTCAGATTCTAGCCCGCGTGCCTTCTGGCATGGCAGGCGGGTCCGCGTCCCTGTCACCCTTTCCCATGCCGCACCTGACCGCCCTTTCGCTGTCCACCGCCCTGGCCTATGCCCTGCTGGCCTATGCCTACCAGCGCCTGTCGCCCGTGGCCTCGCGCAGGGCACTGCTGTGCGTGTGGGTGCTGCACCTGCTGGCCCTGCTGCAAGGCCTGTTCGCCGAGCCGCCGCGCTTCGGCTTCGGCCCTGCGTTGTCGGTCACGGTCTGGCTGGTGCTGACGGTCTACGCCCTGGAAAGCCAGCTCTACCCGCAGTTGCGCGTGCGCTGGGGCCTGGCCGGCCTGGGCACCGTGGCCATGCTGCTGGCCATGGCATTTCCCGGTCAGCCCTACCCCGGCCTGCGCTCGCCCTGGCTGCCGCTGCACTGGGCGCTGGGCATCGCCTGCTATGGCCTGATCGCCGCGGCCGTGGTGCATGCCTGGCTGATGCAGCGCACCGAAAAAGCCATGCGCCAGGGGCAAACGGACGACACCACCATGCCCCTGCTGACGCTGGAGCGCCTGACGTTCCGCTTCGTGACCGCCGGGTTCGTGCTGCTGACCGCAACCCTGCTGGCCGGTGGCTGGTTTTCCGAAAGCCTCAACGAGCGCTGGGTCTGGAACCACAAGACCATCTTCTCGGTGCTGTCCTGGCTGACCGTGGGCATCCTGCTGCTGGGCCGCTGGCGCCTGGGCTGGCGTGGCCGCACAGCCATCCGCACGCTCTACCTCGGTGCCGGCTTCCTGCTGCTGGGCTACGTCGGCTCGCGCTTCGTGCTTGAAGTGATCCTGCACCGGGGCGGCTGACGCCAGACGCACGATGAAATACCTGCTCGTCTTCGCTGTGGTGCTGGTGGCTTTCTGGGTCTGGCGCAACGACCGGCGCCAGGAGCAGGCCGAACGGCAGCCGCGACGCGCGCCCCCGCCCCCTCCGGCACCGGTGCCCATGGTGGCCTGTCGCCACTGCGGCACGCACCTGCCCCAGACCGAGGCCATCCAGGGGGCCCACGGGTGGTACTGCTGTGCCGGCCACCGCCGTCTGGAGGACCCTCCGGCATGACGTTGCCCCTCACGCCACGGCCCGCGCAGCGCGGCTGCCGCCCGCGCGTTCACCTCGCATGAGCAGGACGGAGACCATGTCGGCCTTTCCGGGGTCGTGGTATTCCAGCCTTGAAGGGCTCTCGGGCTGGTCCGGATCCCGCCGGGGACGGACGCCATCGCACCCTGCGTTCACACGCATCTGGCGTGGTTTCATGCTGGCCCGGGTCATTGTGGCCAGCGTCCTGGTGGCCATGCAGGTGTTCGTCCTGCTCACGCACACCGGCGGCCCGGCGTGGCTGATCGCCATCAACGTCCTGCACCTGGGCCTGGCCCTGGTCGCCCTGCGGTGGGTACGCCCGTCCGACCTGCGCCACCTGCGCCGCGGCCAGTGGTTGTTCACCATTGGCGTGGACCTGCTCGCGGTGGGCGTGCTGCAGCATTTCCAGCACGGCAGCCTGAACTACACACCGCTGCTGGCACTGCCCGTCCTGCTGGCGGCCATCCTCGGTCCGATGATGATCGGCCTGGCCACGGCCGCGTGCGTCACCATCTACCTGCTGCTGGAGGCCACGCTGCTGTCGGCCCTTTCGGGCAACGGCCAGACCTCGGGCATCCTGCAGGCGGGTCTGTCGGGCATCGGTTTTTTCATCATGGCCGTCCTGGCCAACCACCTGGCGCGCCGGCTGGCCCGCGAGGAAGCCGTGGCCCAGAGCAGCCAGGCGGCCGCACGCGCGCAGGCACAGGTCAACGAACTCATCATCGAAGGCCTGAGCGAAGGGGTGCTGGTGGCCGACGCCGACGGCGTGGTGCGCAACGCCAATCCGGCCGCCCAGCGCATGCTCATGGGCGATGCCTACCCGAAGGGTGCCCGGCTGCTGCTGTCGGGCCGGGCCGGCTGGGAGGCGCTGGCGCACCTGGTCGGCCAGACCTTCTCCCTCGGCCAGCCGCTCGAAGCCGAGCTGGAGCTGCACGTCGATGAACTGACCACGCACCGCCTGTTCGGTCGCAGTCGCCTGACCCGCACCCATGGCGACGGCCAGGGCCTGTGCGTGGTGTTCCTGGAAGACCTGCGCGAAATCGAGGCCCGCGTGCGCACCGAGAAACTGGCCGCCATGGGCCGCATGTCGGCCGCCGTCGCCCACGAGATCCGCAACCCGCTGTCGGCCATCTCCCAGGCCAACGCCCTGCTCGACGAGGAGGTGGCCGACGCCGGCCAGAAGCGCCTGACGCGGATGATCGACGAGAACGCCCGCCGCCTGGCACGCATCGTGGACGACATCCTCAATGTGGCCCGCGCACAATCGTCCCCGGACAGCGGCCCGCCCCTGTCCGTGCCGCTGGACCCGGCACTGCGGCAGATCACGTCCGAGTGGGTCCGGCAGAACAAAGCCGGCCAGCTCCTGGGGGTGCACACGCATGCCGATGGTGCGCACATCGGCTTCGACCCCGATCACCTGCGCCGTCTCATGGTCAACCTGCTGGACAATGCGCGCCGCCATGCCAGCGGGCATCCTTCCTCGATCCGCGTCATTTCACAGCCGGCCGGCCCTGACCGCATCCGGCTGTCGGTCTGGAGCGACGGCCCCCCGCTGGAGGCCGGCGTGCTCAAACACCTGTTCGAGCCTTTCTTCTCGTCCGAGAGCCGCTCCAGCGGTCTGGGCCTGTTCCTGTGCCGCGAGCTGTGCGAGCGCTACGGCGCCCAGATCGCCTACCAGCGCAGCGCGCTCGACCTCAAGGACGGCAACGAGTTCTACGTGCTCATGCCCACCACCCAACCGCTGCCCCGGCAAGCGGCGCAGCGCAATCGCTCCCTCCTGCCGCAGGATTCGATGTCTGCCGCACCGCGCCTGGCCCGGCCCAGCCAGTTCAATCCCTGAGAGCCTGAGAGTTTGACGTCCATGCCCGCCCGCATCCTCGTGGTTGACGATGAACCTGATCTGCGGACCCTGTATGAGCTGACGCTGCTGCGCGAGGGCCACAGCGTCAGCTCTGCGGCCGACCTGGCCGAGGCACGCGAGATCATCGAGCGCGAACACTTCGACGTGCTGATCACCGACATGCGCCTGCCCGACGGGCTCGGGCTGGAGTTGCTGCGCGAGCTGGCCCAGGCACAGCGACCCGAGAAAAGCATCGTCATCACCGCCTATGGCTCGGCCGAAAACGCGGTCGAAGCCCTGAAGTCGGGTGCGTTCGACTACCTGACCAAGCCGGTGGACCTGCGCCAGCTGCGTGCCGCCGTCGCCGCCGCCCAGCAAAGCCAGCGCCGGCTGCCGGTCTGCGCCCTCCCCGGGGCCGATGCCCTCGCCACGGTGCTCGCCACGGCACCACCGCCGCCCGGCGGGATCCGTGCCCTGGCACGCATTGCCGGCTCGTCCGAGGCCATGACCCGGATCAAGTCGCGCATCGAGAAAGTGGCCACGAGCATGGCGCCCGTGCTCATCCTGGGCGAGTCCGGTACCGGCAAGGAGCTGGTGGCCCGCGCCGTGCACGAGTGCAGCCACCGGGCCGCCGGGCCATTCGTGGCGGTCAACTGCGGCGCCATTCCCGACAACCTGATCGAGGCCGAGTTCTTCGGTGCGCGCAAGGGGGCCTACACCGGTGCCCATCACGATCGCGAGGGCTATTTTCAGGCGGCCAGCGGCGGCACCCTGTTCCTCGACGAGATCGGCGATCTGCCCCTGTCCATGCAGGCCAAGTTGCTGCGCGTGATCCAGGAGCGGCGCGTGCGCGCCCTGGGCAGCGTGCAGGAAGAGGTGATCGACGTGCGCATCGTCAGCGCCACCCACCGCGACCTGGCCACGATGGTGCGCGACGGCGAATTCCGCCAGGACCTGTTCTACCGCCTCAACGTGATCGAGTTGCGCATCCCGGCGCTGCGCGAACGGCGCGAGGACCTGCCCGAGCTGGTCGAGACGCTGATGCGGCGCCTCAGCGAGGAATCCGGCCGACCGGCCCCGGCCCTGTCGGCACCGGCCATGGCCTGGCTGCAGGATCTCGATCTGCCCGGCAATGTGCGCGAACTGGAGAACCTGCTGCAGCGTGCCCTCGCGCTGGGCACGGGTGACCGGCTCGAGCCCGGCGACTTCGGCGCTCCCTCCGCCGCCGATGAACCGCCGGCCGGGACGCCCACCCCGCCTGCCGCCAACCAGGCACCGTCCGACGACCCACCCACCGAGGCGCCGGACGACATCCCGACCGATCTGCAAAGCTACCTCGACGAGCAGGAACGCCAGGTGCTCGTCAGGGCCTTGCGCGAGGCCGACTTCAACCGCACGGCCGCGGCGCAACGGCTCGGTCTGAACCTGCGCCAGATGCGCTACCGCATCCAGCGCCTGGGCATCGTCATGCCCGGAGACGACGACGCATGAGCGCTGGCGGCTGGCTCGGCTGGGCGCGCCGCTGCCCGTCGCCCAACGTCGATGAGCGGCCCGAGGGCGCGCAGGTTGACCTGATCGTGGTCCACTCGATCAGCCTGCCCCCCGGTGTCTTCGGCGGTGACGCGGTCGAGCGGCTGTTCACCAACTGCCTCGACTGGGACGCCCACCCCTATTTCCAGCAGATCCGCGGCATCAGGGTATCGGCCCATTTCCTCGTGCGGCGCGACGGCTCGCTGGTGCAGTTCGCCGACATGCACGCGCGCGCCTGGCACGCCGGCGCCTCGTGCTGGCGGGGACGCGAGCGCTGCAATGACGACTCCATCGGCGTCGAGCTCGAAGGTCTGGAAGGTGGCCTGTTCGAGGCCGCGCAGTACGCCACGCTCGCGCGGCTGTGCCACGCCATTGCCCGGCGCTTTCCCATTGCCCACGTCGCGGGCCACGAGCACATCGCGCCCGGCCGCAAGCACGACCCTGGAAACGGCTTCGACTGGCCGCGCCTGCAGCGGCTGCTGGGCTGGCCACTCGCCTGCTTTCCGCCCGGCGTGACGACAAACGGCAACTCGGTCGCCTGACCTTTCTCGCGCGCCGCAACCGCAGGATCGGCGCGGCCTGCAGCCCGTTTTCGGTTTGCAGGCCGCACCACACGGCGCATTCCTCTGGCCATCCCAGCGCTGAAGCGGCCTTGACCAGCATGCCCCGGCATGGTGCGCCGGCCGGTTTTTTATGACGCGAAATTCCCGCCGGCGGATTGTCCAAAACACTACCGGTAGTGGCTTGAAGCCCCCATGAACACCAGATATAGTGTGCCCTGCGCAGCGGGTGCCGGGCCGGAACCATGCTTGGCCAGCCGGTTGCCACCCTGGCAACCATCGCCTGCGCCCACCCTGCCAGCCACGCCACGCCCCCACAGAACAAACGAAAGAGGAATCATGCAGACCACACCGTCCACCACCCCCGAACTCTCCGTCTCCATGCGCAGCGCCGCCGTGGGTGCCTCTGCGGACAGCAGCGGTACGGCATCGGTCTTCACCCACTACCAGATCATCCGCCGCAATGGTGCCGTGGTGCATTTCGAGCCCAGCAAGATCGCGGTGGCCCTGATGAAGGCCTTCCTGGCGGTGCATGGCACACAGGGTGCGGCCTCGGCCAGCGTGCGCGAGACGGTGGACACCCTGACGCAGAACGTGGTGCGCGCGCTGATGCGCTCGCGCCCGGGCGGCGGCACCTTCCACATCGAGGACGTGCAGGACCAGGTCGAGCTGGGCCTGATGCGCAGCGGCCACCACGAGGTCGCCCGGGCCTACGTGCTGTACCGCGAGCGCCGCGCCCAGGAGCGCGCCAGCCAGGCCGCCGCACAGGCCCCCCAGCCGGCCGAGGCCGTCCTGCACGTGACCGATGGCGGCCAGCGCATGCCGCTCGACGTGGCCCGCCTGACCACGCTCATCGAGGCGGCCTGTGCCAACCTGGGCCAGGACGTCCGGGCCGAGCCCATCGTGGCCGAAACCAAGCGCAACCTGTACGAGGGCGTGCCGATGGCAGAGGTCTACAAGGCCGCCATCCTCGCCGCGCGCACCCTGATCGAGAAGGACCCGGCCTACACCTACGCCACCGCCCGCCTGCTGCTGCACACCATCGTCAAGGAAGTCCTGGGCGAGGACGTGCCCGCCGCCGAGCGGTCCCAGCGCTACATCGAATTTTTCCCCCAGGCGATCAAGAAGGGCGTCGAGGCCGAGCTGCTCGACGACCGGCTGCTGCAGTTCGACCTGCCACGCCTGGCCGCCGCCCTCAAGCCCGAGCGCGACCTGCAGTTCGACTACCTGGGCCTGCAGACCCTGTACGACCGTTACTTCCTGCACGTGCGCAAGACCCGCATCGAGCTGCCGCAGGTGTTCTTCATGCGTGTGGCCATGGGCCTGGCGCTCAACGAAATCGACCGCGAAGCGCGCGCCATCGAGTTCTACGAGGTGCTCTCCCGTTTCGACTTCATGTCGTCCACGCCGACGCTGTTCAACAGCGGCACGCGCCGCTCGCAACTGTCGAGCTGCTACCTGACCACCGTGCCGGACGAGCTCGACGGCATCTACGAGGCCATCAAGGAAAACGCCCTGCTGTCCAAGTTCGCCGGCGGTCTGGGCAATGACTGGACGCGCGTGCGCGCCCTGGGCAGCCACATCAAGGGCACCAACGGCGAGTCTCAGGGCGTGGTGCCGTTCCTGAAGGTGGTCAATGACACGGCCGTGGCGGTCAACCAGGGCGGCAAGCGCAAGGGCGCGGTCTGCGCCTACCTGGAGACCTGGCACCTGGACATCGAGGAGTTCCTGGAGCTGCGCAAGAACACCGGTGACGATCGCCGCCGCACGCACGACATGAACACCGCGAACTGGATCCCGGACCTGTTCATGAAGCGCGTGATGGACAAGGGTGACTGGACGCTGTTCTCGCCCTCCTCCGTGCCGGATCTGCACGACCTGTTCGGCGCCGACTTTGAACGCGCCTACGTGGCCTACGAGGAAAAGGCCGCCCGTGGCGAGATCCAGCCCTCCAAGAAGATCCCGGCCGTCGACCTGTGGCGCAAGATGCTCTCGATGCTGTTCGAGACCGGCCATCCCTGGATCACCTTCAAGGACGCCTGCAACGTGCGCTCGCCGCAACAACACGTGGGTGTGGTGCATTCGTCCAACCTGTGTACCGAGATCACGCTCAACACCAGCGACACCGAAACGGCCGTGTGCAACCTCGGCTCGGTCAACCTGCTCAACCATGTCCGGGATGGCCAGCTCGACCACGCCAAGCTGCAGCAGACGATCAACACGGCGATGCGCATGCTCGACAACGTGATCGACATCAACTACTACGCGGTGAAGAAGGCGCGCGACGCCAATCTGCGCCACCGCCCTGTCGGCCTGGGCCTGATGGGCTTCCAGGACGCGCTGTACGAACTGCGCATCCCCTATGCGAGCGACGCGGCCGTCGAGTTCGCCGACCGCTCGATGGAGGCCATCTGCTACTACGCCTACTGGGCCTCGACCGAGCTGGCGCGCGAGCGCGGCCGCTACAGCAGCTTCCGCGGCTCGCTGTGGGACCAGGGCATTCTGCCGCCCGACACCGTGGACCTGCTGACACGCGAGCGCGGCGGCTTCGTCGAGGTGGACCGCTCCAGCGCGCTGGACTGGGATGCCCTGCGCCGCAAGATCGCGCAGGACGGCATGCGCAACTCCAACTGCGTGGCCATCGCACCCACGGCGACGATCTCCAACATCGTCGGCGTCGATGCGTCGATCGAGCCGTGCTTCGGCAACCTCTCGGTCAAATCCAACCTGTCGGGCGAGTTCACCGTCATCAACGCCTACCTGGTCAGGGACCTCAAGCGCCTGGGCCTGTGGGACGACGTGATGGTGATGGACCTCAAGCACTTCGACGGTTCGCTGCACCCGATCGACCGCGTGCCGCAGGACATCAAGGCCTTGTACGCCACGGCCTTCGAGGTGGAACCCGCGTGGCTGGTCGAGGCCGCCGCGCGACGCCAGAAGTGGATCGACCAGGCGCAGAGCCTGAACATCTACATGGCTGGCGCCTCGGGCAAGAAGCTGGATGACACCTACAAGCTCGCCTGGCTGCGCGGCCTGAAGACCACCTACTACCTGCGCACCACGTCCGCGACGCAGGCCGAGAAATCCACCGGTCGCACCGGTCAGCTCAATGCCGTCTCGGTCACGCCCACCGACACGCCGATGGCAGTGTCCGCCGCAGCAGAACCGGCCACCGACGTGAAGTTCTGCGCCATCGACGATCCGGGCTGCGAGGCCTGCCAGTGAGAGAAAGGCCTGCGCGATGCGCCTGATGTCATGTCCCCATGCATGCATGCGATGCGACACAGCAACACAAAAGACTGCGCGCAGGCCGTCTTCCTTTGCTTTTCATGCCGACACTTCGATAATCCGTTGAATTGGATGGACCTATGCTGACCTGGGACGATCACGCCACGCCCACTGCCAAGCCTGCCTTGATGCCCCACGCGCCAACGACGCCGGGTGTATCAACCGACCGCACCACGGTGCTGACCGCTCCGGTAACGCCGCACCGCCGCGTGAATGTGGCCGACAAGCGCATCATCAACGGCCACACGGACGTCAACCAGCTCGTCCCGTTCAAGTACAAGTGGGCCTGGGAGAAGTACCTGGCCACCTGCGCGAACCACTGGATGCCGCAGGAAGTCAACATGAGCCGCGACATCGCGCTGTGGAAGTCCCCGAACGGCCTGACCGAGGACGAGCGCCGCATCGTCAAGCGCAATCTGGGCTTCTTCGTCACCGCCGATTCGCTGGCCGCCAACAACATCGTGCTGGGTACCTACCGCCACATCACGGCGCCCGAGTGCCGCCAGTTCCTGCTGCGCCAGGCGTTCGAAGAGGCCATCCACACGCACGCCTACCAGTACATCGTCGAATCGCTGGGGCTGGACGAAGGCGAGATCTTCAATGCCTACAACGAAGTCGCCTCCATCCGCGACAAGGACGAGTTCCTGATTCCGTTCATCGACGCCATCATGGACCCGGGCTTCGTCACGGGCACGCCCGAGGCCGACCAGACCCTGCTCAAGAGCCTGATCGTCTTCGCCTGCCTGATGGAAGGCCTGTTCTTCTATGTCGGCTTCACGCAGATCCTGGCGCTGGGCCGCCAGAACAAGATGACCGGTGCGGCCGAGCAGTACCAGTACATCCTGCGCGACGAGTCGATGCACTGCAATTTCGGCATCGACCTGATCAATGCCATCAAGCTGGAAAATCCACACCTGTGGACCCCCGCGTTCAAGGCCGAGATCAAGGCGCTGTTCGAAAAAGCCGTCGAACTCGAATACCGCTACGCCGAAGACACCATGCCACGCGGCGTGCTGGGCCTCAACGCCTCCATGTTCAAGGGCTACCTGCGCTACATCGCCAACCGGCGCGCCACGCAGATCGGCCTGGAGCCCCTGTTCCCCAACGAGGAAAATCCCTTCCCCTGGATGAGCGAGATGATCGACCTGAAGAAGGAGCGCAACTTCTTCGAAACCCGTGTCATCGAGTACCAGTCCGGCGGAGCCCTGTCCTGGGATTGACCACCCACCCATGAACCCGCTCCATGCCAGGCCCTGCAACCGACACCTCGGTGTCCGGCGGCAGGGCTTTGCCACAGGATTCAGCGCCTTGCCGGTACCCATGGCTGCAGCCATTCACCGGCAGGGTCTTGAATCACTTCCATGGCCGTCTGCCGTGTGAAGTGCCCATAGCAACTTGATCAAGGAGAACACAATGGCAACTGCAAAGAAGAAGGCCGAACCGGCCAAGAAGGCGGCACCGGCCAAGAAGGCGGCACCGGCCAAGAAGGCGGCACCGGCCAAGAAGGCGGCACCGGCCAA
>Ga0265293_10004368_pt1 | contig 25020 bp, 20 predicted proteins | sample Munlanlewell138R_FD_192505 | JGI IMG/M metagenome (GOLD analysis project Ga0265293, IMG submission 192505) | Leachate microbial communities from a municipal landfill in Southern Ontario, Canada - Leachate well 138R | ecosystem: Engineered > Solid waste > Landfill > Unclassified | place: Canada...
TGTCTTTGAGTTTTTTATTTGTTACGTGGGTATATATTTGAGTGGTTGCAATGTTTTTGTGACCTAAGAATTCCTGAATAATTCTTAAATCTACGCCTTGAGTTAATAAATCCGTTGCCATGGAATGCCTTAATGTGTGAGGCGTTGTGAAATATGGCACGTTTGCAATTGTGCTATAGTGTTTAACAATCCTTTCAATTGATCTAACAGTTAACCTTCCGTCAGAATCTTTCCTTGAACGGTAATTAATAAATAGTGCCTTATAATCATCAGCTCTAGTTTTTAAGTATTTCTTAATCCAAGCTAAAGCTCTTTTGGAGAAATAAACGGTTCTTGGATGATTTCCTTTGCCCAAAATTGTAATTTCCAAGTCTTCAAGGTTTTTAATATTTTTAAACTGCTCAACGTTCAAAGCTGTAAGTTCAGCAACACGTAGACCTGTTGAAAAAAGAGTTTCAAGGATTGCACGATCTCTTAATCCTTGGCGTTTGCTTACATCAGGAGCGGTCAAAAGAGCTTCTATTTGATCTAGTGAAAGGAATTTAATGCTTTTTTCTTTTTTAGGGTCTTTTGGAAGCTTTATTTTGTCTGCTGGGATACTTTGTATGTTCTTGTCCGCGAAATAGCTTAAAAGGCTTCTTAGAGCGATTAAATAGTAGTTTTGTGTAAGCTTGCTTAAAGGTTTACTACTTCTAGCTAAATACAGCCTATAATTCCAAACATCATCAGGACTTAGTTCATGAGGTAGAAGGTTTCCCTTTTTTTTTATTTTAAGCCATAAAGAAAACTTTTTTAAGTATCTTGCATAATTTATTTGAGTATTATCAGATAAACCACGTTCAACTTCTAAATAGTCTAAAAAGTCTGGAATATGATTTATTATGGGAGTATTGGATTGTTTCATAATATTTTGTTGTTTATGTCGCTTAAGGTACATTGTACGACATTATGGTATCACGGGGTGGAAAAAAAAGCAAGGGGTTTCGCTCCCCCTTTTTAGCATTGAATATTTATTAGACTATACTAGAGAGAACGGCATTTCCCCTATTCTCCATCTACAAAAGTAGAAATTGAATATATCTATTAGACAAGACGCTTTATTAAATAAAGAGTTAAATCTACAAAAGTAGAAATTGAATATATCTATTAGACTATAAATGTTATGTGGTTTTGAGAAAATCTACAAAAGTAGAAATTGAATATATCTATTAGACTTGTTGGTACTTGCTCGTAGTATATCATCTACAAAAGTAGAAATTGAATATATCTATTAGACATAATTTAATAATTTAAAAGAAGCAGATCTACAAAAGTAGAAATTGAATATATCTATTAGACCTAATTTCCGTCTTACTTTGCTAGATATCTACAAAAGTAGAAATTGAATATATCTATTAGACTAAAGATTAGTTAATAAATAAAATTATATCTACAAAAGTAGAAATTGAATATATCTATTAGACAAACAGGAAAAAGTATTGATAGAACATCTACAAAAGTAGAAATTGAATATATCTATTAGACGCCTGCATCCAGTATAATCTATAACATTATCTACAAAAGTAGAAATTGAATATATCTATTAGACACATATTCGTCAAATGCTACAAGTGCAGTATCTACAAAAGTAGAAATTGAATATATCTATTAGACATTTAATACCAGAAAAGAACGAACAAATCTACAAAAGTAGAAATTGAATATATCTATTAGACTAATAAGTATAAGAACATGAAAAAAGATCTACAAAAGTAGAAATTGAATATATCTATTAGACTAGATGAAGAAGGGGATGTTATTAGATCTACAAAAGTAGAAATTGAATATATCTATTAGACCTATACTATTAAAAGATAATTAAATATCTACAAAAGTAGAAATTGAATATATCTATTAGACCAATTTAAGATATTAGTTTCCGTTAGATCTACAAAAGTAGAAATTGAATATATCTATTAGACACCTTCGAGCTCTCCATAATGAATTGATCTACAAAAGTAGAAATTGAATATATCTATTAGACTATGGTTGGAATACCAATACTTTAAATCTACAAAAGTAGAAATTGAATATATCTATTAGACTTGAATTTGTTGTTTTTCATTATAATTAATCTACAAAAGTAGAAATTGAATATATCTATTAGACTATGAGTATAAACATAGGTAGAGTTAATCTACAAAAGTAGAAATTGAATATATCTATTAGACGTATAACAGCAGGAGTATTGTTATCTATCTACAAAAGTAGAAATTGAATATATCTATTAGACTTTTAAATAATTTTGATATTCTTCATATCTACAAAAGTAGAAATTGAATATATCTATTAGACGAAATAGTAATGCTCCAAGATTTATATCTACAAAAGTAGAAATTGAATATATCTATTAGACGCAGTGTCAGATGAATATGTTGATTTATCTACAAAAGTAGAAATTGAATATATCTATTAGACTTATCTGATGATGAAAAAACCGATAAATCTACAAAAGTAGAAATTGAATATATCTATTAGACCTTATTATTATATAACTAACCCTTCATCTACAAAAGTAGAAATTGAATATATCTATTAGACCTGACTCTTCCTAAATAGTACCCTGTGTATCTACAAAAGTAGAAATTGAATATATCTATTAGACTTACATAGTAGATACAACAGACATCAATCTACAAAAGTAGAAATTGAATATATCTATTAGACTTAAACCTGATTGGGAAAACAATAACATCTACAAAAGTAGAAATTGAATATATCTATTAGACTTCTAGTATGGCAGTACAAAGAGCAACAATCTACAAAAGTAGAAATTGAATATATCTATTAGACTGGTCTCCCCGTTGGTATAATAAGATTATCTACAAAAGTAGAAATTGAATATATCTATTAGACAAGAGAAAAGCAATTCAAAGGGTTCTATCTACAAAAGTAGAAATTGAATATATCTATTAGACTTATCTGATGATGAAAAAACCGATAAATCTACAAAAGTAGAAATTGAATATATCTATTAGACGATTATCTCTTAAAAATGAAGTTATATCTACAAAAGTAGAAATTGAATATATCTATTAGACAAGAGCTTGAAAAATATATAGAGGAAAATCTACAAAAGTAGAAATTGAATATATCTATTAGACCTTGACGATATTTTAAGTCCAGAGATTATCTACAAAAGTAGAAATTGAATATATCTATTAGACTCTTCCGTTCCATAACTAGCCGTAAAGATACGCCTATCTGTAAAAACATGAATAGTGATTTTTAGGCTAGTTACGAACATAAAGACTAAGGTTTTAATTTGTTAAGTTAATAGCTACACAACAACTTCTACTAATTTCAACTTTTGTTTTATTTTGATTTTTTAAAGAACAGGACTTCCCTGTTTTCATTTTCTGCATATCCATATCTGACAATCTTTGCTTTGCAACCATTGCATATTTGTATAATAACAATACTGTCTCTTTTTGTAAAGGTTTTCTTGTATTTAAGATCAATTTCTTTAAGAATATTGTTTAAGAATCTTTTACTGTTTCTTATTTCATAGACTGAAAATTGAATTCGTCTGCCGTACTTTTTAAGAAATTTGGCAAAGTTGCTTCGTTGTTTATTATTGCTAAAATCGTAGGAAATGATAAACATTATTTTTTTATTTTAAAAGTTGGAAAATCTGTTTCATTCATTACGTGGTAGTAATAGTCTCTCACATAGCAAAAGATGTCTTCCTTGTTTTTCATTATTGTTAAAGCGAGTATTTTTAGATATTTGTCTCTTTCTTTAATATCCATTCTGTAGTTTCCTTTAATAACTTTAAAGTCTTTTTCATTAACTTGCTTGAGATTGTATGCTTTAAGAATTTGTTTATCTATTAAGCATCTAAAGGGTTCCATTAAATCGCAACTGAGTGATTTTCTTTGGAAGAATAATTTATGATAAAACCCTTTGTATGAATCGAATCCGTAAATTCCAATCATTCCATCAATGAAATTAAATAGAAAGGTGTAGCCTATATCCATAAGTATGTTTATTGGGTCCATTTTTGTTTGAGGAGCTCTTTTGTACCAACCTATTTTTGAAAAGTAGTTTTGGAAGAATATTCTACTTGCAACACCTTCTGTGCCCAGGAGATCTTTTAGGGAGGATATACTTTTTATTTTCTGTTCGAGCCCAATTAAAGTTTTATTTTCTAAGTTTATTTCTTTGAGTAGGTCTATTTGGTTTTGTATCTTATTACATATTAATTTTTGTGCTCTTTCGAATTCTTGTTTTTCATTCGTGTGATATTGTTTTTGCCTTAAAAGGTAATTCCCTTCTGCTTTTGCTATTAGGCTAGCGTATGTTTGGAAGCTTCTATTCATTAGAAAAATAGATATTCCATATTTTTGAGCGTGTCTGATAAGAGGAGTTGTTAAAGAGCATTCTCCGATAATAAAAAGGGCAAAGATTTTATGACAAGAAATTTGATTTTCAACTTGATTGTCAATTGTAAAGCAAATGTTGTCATTTAAGAATCTTATCTTATTGATATCGCTTTCATTGGTGGAAATGAAAAGTATTTGTTTTTCTCTGAAGTCTGGTAGGCTCATCATAATTTTAGTGACATAATGGTTTATAAATGCAGTTTTTACATTTATTCTTATTAATCTTTTTAAACTCTGGTTTATATTCTTTTATGGTTTTTATTAATTCCTCAAATTCAAGAAGTTCTTGTTTGTTAGGCAGAGGAACTTCATATCTTTTATTGTCTGATAGTGAATGAAGAAACATTTTTTTGATTTTGTAATTCATTTCTTCTAGACAAAACATTTGAGCGTAAAGTTGAAATTTATAGCCATCAAAGCTTTTTTTAATTTTGTATTTTCTTTCTATTAAAAATCCTTTTTTAGAATCAAAAATATCAATTTTTCCTACTAAATTATATTTTTCAGAATAAACTTCTAATCCTTGTAATAAAAACCTAGATGTGGAATATGTTTTTTTATCTATGGTTTCATGAACAATTTTTCCTACAACTTGATGTGTTTTATGGTAGCCTCTTGGATTAAAGTCAGAATAGATTGAATGAATATAGACAGAGTAAGGGCAAAAGATAAAATCGTTGAGTTTAGAAATTTGTATATAGGAATTCATTTTAATTCTTTTTTAAGCCAATTTTCCCATGTTTTCTTGCCAGCTAGCCAAGCTCTCCATTCATCGTCTCTTATGTATAATTTTTTGATTCCTTTTTTAATGTGCTTGCTTACAATTATTCCCTTTCGTGCAATATTGAATGCGCCATTAGCATCTCCGCAATTTGGTTCATTGTTTTTGGCTTTACGAGAATCAAAATGTTCCCCTTGTTCATTTCTTATAGGAGAGAGTATAAAATCATTTTTGTCTTCGTCTTGGTTGCGAATTTGTTGAATTAAGTGAATAGTAAATCTTAAAGATTCCCATGCTGTATGCTTACTTATTTTCTCAAGCTTCTTATCTTGATTTATAATTTGATTATAGATGGATTTTGTTTTGTCGATGTTTTTAAATATTTTGTTTAAAAGTTCTGTTGTATTCTGTTTAGTACTTATCCAAACACCTTTGTTATTTCTTTCTCTGTAATATCTATCTAATCCAGAATAAAGTTTCCATTTTTTATTGTTGGAATCCTTGTATTCAAAGATGTAATTTTTTCCATCAAAATTTATATCGCTAAAAGATTTTTTAATTCTATCCCTAATGGCTTTTTCAGACCCTTTTTTGATATAGATGGTTTTTACCCAGCCTGTGATAGGGTCAGTTTGTGAGGTGTAGTCTGCTCTAACGTATAGCATGTTGCCAAATTGTTTTCTTTTTTCAATGTCTCCAAAATTATTTACAAGAGGAGTTAATTGAATTGCATTAGTTGTTGAGCCAAGTTCGGATAATGTGGCATTTTTATCAACAATAAAGTTAAGCTTTTTGGCTAGTGCTAATTCTAGGTTCTGATAAACAGATTTTTCAATTTTTTGTCTACCTCTTTTGAATCCAATGTTTAAGTCTTCTAGGACGATAAAAGTAAATTTATCCTCAGTGATAGTAAGATTAATAATTTCATGTATTACTTTAGAAATGTATCCATTTTTTAAATCCTTAATGTTTTCTATGGTTTGCCAATTTTTTCTTGCAAAGTCTCTGTTCTCGGCACGAGCATCAAGAAGATCGTTATAGTCTTTGCATTCAACAATTTTAACATTGCCTTCAGAAGTTCTTTTTTCTGCTTTAATAGTACGTGGTTTTCCATCTTTGTCAGTAAATGGCAAGTTTAAAGTTCCCTGCTTTATGATTTTACTATTTGAGTCAATTAGTGAGTAATAGGCTAGATGATTCTCTCCCCTATCAATTCCTAAAAAGTAAACATCTTTGCTTTGTTTTAATAAGTCTTTGATTTTTTTATTAATGTCTGTTTGTTTTCTGTTAAGGTTTAATGTAATTGAAACATGGAATAGAAACTTTTCTTTTGAGAATCTGAAGTTTTTTATTATTTCTTTATTGTTTTTGTCTTTTGTTTTTTCTAGTTTGTCTGGAGAAAGTGCGGGTCTGTAAAATATTTCAGCCTCACCATTTAATTTTGGACGATTTTCAATATCTTTGAATACATTTTCCCAATATATTGTATGCAAATTCTTTTTGAATCCTGGTTTTTTGTTTTTGTTATAGTCTTGATTTTTTATTTGAAAAAGATAAATAATTCCATTGTCAATTAATTTGTCAAGTTCGTTTTTACTTATCTTGGTATTAAAATCAATATTGTATGAATTTTCGTTTACGTCAGCATAGAAGTCATCAAGGGAATTGTATTCCTTTGAGTTTTTGAATTTGTAGGGAAAGGAACGCGTTTTAGGATATTTAGAAAGAAAATCTTTACAAAAGTCAATCCATTGAGTTAATGCGTCTTTGTATGATTTTTCATATTCGTTTAATTTTGAGTAGTCTTTTTTACAAAAGTTTTCCCATGCTTTTTTTAAATCTTTTTCGTTTGGATTATTCTGTTTGAAGGATATTTTCCAATACTCCTTCTGAAACTTCTTGATAAAATCCTTTTTTCTAGCTTGAGGGATGTAGTATAGCCATTCAGTTTTACCAAGATCTTTTTGATAGCCCTTGTTATTTAAGGCAAAGACTTCTTTTGAAATGATAAGTTCTTTTTCAAATTTTTTTCCAGAGCTAACTTCATACCCTGCTGAAAAGATAAAATCATTATTTGAATTTTCAAAATGAGTAATAACCTTTTTTACTTGCGTGCTACACTTAGGAATCATTCTGGTAGCTTTTGGAAAAGAATTATATTCCATTTTACTCCAAGTTTTTTTATTTGTTGTTTTGTAAAGCTTTTGAATTTCAGCACATTTTTCTTTATTAATTACGCCAAGGTATAGGTTTTCTTCTTCATCTTTAAATATTGTGCATAGATTGCTGGATTCCTTGTTTTTATCCCATCCAGCAGCAAGAGTATTACATGAAAAATTCATTTTTAATTTATTTTTCTTTAAATCGTCTTGATTCTTTTTTGTTAAATAATTACGAATTGCATTATACCATTTAAACCATTCAAAATCTTCATCTAAAATGAACTTCAATACTTCAGCGGTTGTAGGATCTAGAGGATTTCCATCTTTAATTTTTTCTTCTTTGATGGAGAAGTATTTAAGCATTTGTAATATTCTTAAAACAGAGTCAAGCCATTTTTTAATTAGCTCTTTATTTCTTAAGTTTTCTTTTTTTAGAACTTCGGGTGCTTTATTTATAAATATTTTAATGTTTTCTTCTATGTCACTAAAAATCATATTTAAAAGAGCGTCTGAAACATCTTTTGAATTTCCTATGATTTCTTTTTTGTTATTTATTATTGATTCTTTAAAAATAAGGTTTTTGTCTTCTTTGTTTAAGATTTCAAAAAGATTTTCAAGTTCAATCACAGTTGGAACTCCTTTAGGTTTTTTCGAGGCTTGAATTAGCTGAGATAGAAAATCCCAATTTGAGAAGTATTTAGCAGATATATTATTGAGTGCTGTTTTTGACCAGTATATTCCATTAAAGTCTTCTTTTTCCTTTATGTATTTTAAAAACGCAGGAACAGTTTTTATTTCTAAAGTTCTTTTTTGTATAAAAACTTCTTGCCCTGCATTATTTACAAGTTGCAATACTTCTTCTAGTGAGGTCAAAGGTTTTTTAGTGTTTATTCTGTCGCGTTCAATAATAAAGATTTCAGAATCTTTTTTTCCACAACCAATTTGCTTATGAAGTGTTTTAAGGGATTGTAGTTTTTTAAATCCTTCTTCTTTTTTGTTTTTTTGATTATATAGATTTATAAGAGAGTTAATATTTCCGATTTCTTGATTGTATTTTTCAATTTCACTTTGGGTTAAGCATTTATTAAAGTGATTTAGATTAAACAGTTCTTGATTTATTGGGATAAGCTTGATTTTCTTTTTTTCTTTTGTTTGTATGCCTTGCTTGCCTAATACTCTATGTATATTTAAATAATCTTGTTTGTTTTTTTCAAATGCTATTACATTGTCGCAAAACTTTGGGAGGTTTTCATGAATTGTTCTTGTTGCAACTGCCGTAGCCTTTTTATTTTTTGTTTCGTAATAGTTTTCACGATTTTGATTAAATCCAGTTAGATATGTAAAAAATCCTTTTTCAAAAAGAGTTAATGCTTTTTCAATTTCTCCTTTTTTTTCAACTTCTATAAATGAATCAATAGTGGTGCGTATGTAGTTTAGAATCTTTTCATTTAAAAGTATTTCGTAGCCTTGTTTTTTTAATGATTTTTCTTTTTTCTTCCACTTGTTTGCAGTCTCTTCGTATGCATTTGAGAAAGCACTTCTTAATTTATTTTCAATAGGAGTTAAATCTTCATTCTTTTTGTTCTTGTATTTTTCAAAATATTCACTAAAGTCAATATTCTTTAATGTTTTACTGTTTAGACTTTCATTGATAAAGCTTTCATGTAAACGATCAAAAACAGGTTTTAGGGTTTGATAGGAGTCTTCAATTTCCTGATCCTTTAAAAAGGTTTGAAGATCTTTATCATATTTAATGTTTTTTCTCATTTTCTCCAAGGTTTTTCCAATGGGTTTTAATTCAAATCTAAGGGTTTTTAATAATTCATATTGACTAGCAAAGTCTTTGTATATATTTTTGTTATTCATGGCTTTTATTTTTATAACAAAAAAGGACGACGGTAGTCGCCCAATAAATGTACTTACTAAACAGTTAAGTATATATTGGCCGTCGCCCTTTATTGTGGGCGATTAATTTTTGATGGGCGACTGTAACTTAAGTATATATGTTGTTTTAAAAAAGTCAAATCGGGTACTGGGTAATAGTTGCGATAAAAATATTCAAAAACAGAATAATTATTTTATTCTGTTCTATCTTCAAAAGAAAAGGAGTAAACTCCATTTTTCTCTACCATATAAATTAAATACGTGTTTCTGTCTTCAAAGCTTATCTTTTTTAAAAGTAATAGGCTTTGAAGAAAAGTAAAAATACCATCCAGCGGTTTAAGTATTGATTTCTCCAATTCAGTTATCTGTTTTTCTATTTCGACATGACAGCTAAGACACAATGTAACAATACAATTGTTGTCTTTTTCTCCAAAAACAGCTCTTTTGAATAAGTGATGTATTGTTAAGTCTTCTTTACTTTTACAAATAGCGCATTCGTCTTTTCGTGAAAGCGTGTTATTTGTTTTTCCACTTCCTCTACTGTAATATTTAAGAATTTTTTGTGGGTTAATTTTAACAAACATATTTTTTCTTGGAGTGCTCGCCTTTATTTCTGTTTGCCTTGTTAACATGCAAACATTGGTATAGGCATATTCAAATTTATGCAGGGAAAGTATCTTGTTTTGAATATATGTTCTTATTATCCTAAAGTTCTCTTCACATTTTGGACAGAGATACCAATCAGGGGAATTCTCATAAACAATAGGACGTGCTCCTAGTAAACCACATAAATTACATTTTTTCACAGCCAAACCTCCTTTTCAAGGTTCTGATGTTAGCTTATAGTAGATTTAGGATTTAGTCAAAAAACGCTAAGGCGGATTGAATCCTTTTTAGAGATTTTTCCTTTCCTATTATGTTTATAATTTCATCTGGCCCTGCAGAAGCCTTCTTCCCACTTAAAGCCACTCTTAGAGGCCACATAAAGCTCCCAATGGATGATGCTTGCTTTGCTTCTTTAATCAATCTTTCTTTAATATTTCCATTGCTCTTTTTGATTAAGTCAAAAGCATTAGTTAAAGATTCCTTTACTTCCCTATCTTGCATATCTTTCCATCTTAGAAGCTCTTTATTATAATTTAATTGGTCTTGGTAAAGATAATCAGTTAATTCAGTGATATCTGCTAGTTTTTTTAATCTGTCTTTATAGGCTAAAATTACTTTTTTGTTATCAATTCCTTTTTTTTGTTTTAGGTAAGGAAGGCATTTTTGAGTTAACTCATCTAGATCCATTTCTCTAATATAGATTTTGTTTATCCAATCTAGTTTATCAATATTAAATATGGCTCCTGACTTAGATACTTTTTTAATAGAAAAGTCTTTAACTAACTCATCTAACGAATAGATCTCTTTGTTTGTTCCTGGATTCCAGCCCAAAAAGGCAATAAAGTTGATTATAGCAGAAGGTAAATAGCCTTGCTTTAGGTAATCAGCAATTGCTGTTGAGCCTTCTCTTTTTGAAAGTTTCCTTTTGTCTTTTCCTAGTATTAAAGATAAATGTGCAAATTTAGGAATGGGAAAGTCTAGAGCCTCTCCTAAAAGTATTTGTTTTGGTGTGTTCGGAATATGCTCCTCCCCTCTTATTACATGACTAATTTGCATTTCATAATCATCAATAACACAAGTAAAATTGTATAAGGGATTGTTTAAGTCCTTTGCGATTATAAAGTCTCCAATATCATTTGTATTTATCTTTATATCCCCTCTTATTAAATCACAAAATGCAATGTCTTTATTTAAAGGGCATTTAAATCTAATAACTGGGTTTCCTCCCTTTGAAAGAGCTTTTTTTAAGGATAAGTTTCTGTATTTTCCTTGATGCACTGGAGCCTTTCCTTGTTTTGTTAATTCTTCCCTTTCTTTGTCCAATTCTTCTTTAGTACAAAAGCAGTAATAGGCTGTTCCATTTTTTAACATTTTTTCTAAATATATTTTGTATATTTCCTTTCTTTCACTTTGCCTTTCTATTTTATTATCCCAAAAAAGGTTTAATTTCTCTAAATTTTCAAATATTTCTTTTTCCCATTCTTTTTTTGATCTTTTCTCATCGGTATCCTCAATTCTTAAAAGAAATTTCCCTTTGTTTTGTTTGGCGAATAAAAAGTTAAAAAGAGCTGTTCTTAGCCCACCTATGTGCAATGGTCCTGTTGGTGATGGTGCGAATCTTGTTTTAATCATGATTTCAAAAAATTAAGTATGTCTTTAGCGATTATTTCTGCACTGTTTGGAGTGCTAAATTTCTTTGCTCTTTTTCCTAAATCTTTAAGATCTTTAAATTGGAATGTGTTTTTTAATTCTGCTAGGAAAAAGTTTGGAGTGAGGTTTTTTTCTTCAATAACAATAGTGGATTGAGTTGCTTTGGCAAATGTTATAGCATTTTTTAATTGATGGTTTTGTGCAGCCTCAGGTAAGGGTATTAGGATACTAGGTTTTCCTACAGCACTTATTTCAAAAATGGTTCCAGCTCCTGCTCTTGCAACAATTAAATCTGAAGCAGTGTAAGCATTTTTCATTTTTTCTTCGTCTAAAAAAGCATATACATGATAGTCTGATTTTAGGTCTTCAGGAATAAGGGCGGATGTATATTTTTTAACGCGCACAAAGTCTTCATATCCTGTTTGATGAATAATTTCAAAATATTTAAGTATATCTGGAATTGTTTGGATAATGAGTTCGTTTATTCTAATTGAGCCCTGTGAACCTCCTAAAACAAGAAGAGTTGGCTTTTTGAAATTTAAGTTAAAAATCTGTTTTGCTTTTTCATTACTTCCATTTAAGATTGCCTTTCTGATTGGATTTCCTACGGAAAGCATTTTCTCATATTTAAAGAAGGTAACCGCTCTTTTTTTAAATGCGACATATACTTTAAAAGCAAAAGCAGACATTATTTGGTTTGCCTTTCCAGGCACGGTGTCAGATTCATGAATTACAATTGGAACACCTAAAAGAGCTCCTGCAAAAACAACTGGAATTGACCCATAACCTCCTTTGCTGAAAATAATGTCAGGACAATAGAAGAATATTTTAATAAAGGCTTGTATTGTTCCTATTGGAATTGTAAACAAGATGTCTATCAAGTTCCTAAGAATAGTAGAAGCTCCTCCGTGTCTTCTAATTTTTCCAGCAAGACAAAAACTAGTTTTTATTTTTTCATTCTTAAAAAAACATTCTTCGAATTTATCTTTAGGACCAAGGTATAATAGGTTAACGGAACTTGTAGTTTGTTTTTTTATTTCTCTTGCAACTGCTATTAAGGGGAAAATATGCCCACCTGTTCCTCCGCCACTTAATATGATTTTCATAAGTTTAGTATATATTAATTCTCATCTTTTGTTAATAGATCTTGCTATATTAAGAAGCAATCCTATGGCTATTAGTTCAAACACAAGGTGTGTTCCGCCATAGCTTAAAAAAGGAAGAGGAATACCTGAAATTGGGAAAAGACCTGACATGGCAAGAATATTAATAAAGGATTGAACTACTATCCAGGTTCCAATACCAATTGCCATTAGTTTTGGAAAAGGAGTTGATTTTTTAGCGATTGAGAAGATATAGAAAGTAAAGAACATTAAGATAAAGATTAAAAATGCGCAACCTAGAAATCCTAATTCTTCAGCATATATAGTGAAAATAGAGTCAGACATTGCTTCAGGTACAAAGCCAAATTTTTGTGCACTTAAACCTAATCCAGACCCGTTTAACCCTCCTGAGCCGATGGATATTAAAGCTTGATTTTTATGGTGTAAGTCACTTGCTTGCTCGGGGTTAATCACACTTAAAACTCTATCTGCTCTATAGGCTATAGGTATTAGAAGAAGAAAGAGACTGATAAGACTTATAAAGCCTGCTAAAAAAACATCTTTTGGTTTTATGTTTGCAGAAAAAATAATAACAAGAGATGCAGCAACAATAATAGCAAAGGTGCTTAGGTCTGATTGTGCATAAAAGGCAATGCCTACCAAACCCATGATTGTAAAGAAGTTAGAAAGTGGTTTTTTCTTTTTTTCGCTACTATAAATTGCGCTTAAATAAATTATAGTGGTCAGTTTTAAAAATTCTGAAGGTTGAAAATTAAGACCAAAAAGATTAATCCATCTTGCCGCTCCTTTTTCAAATACTCCAATGCCAGGAACAAAGACAAGGAACATTAAAGCAAAGGATAGAATAAAAAGAGGGAGAGAGTATTTTTTAAGTGTTTTTAACGGAGTAAAAAAAGCTATTGCACCAAGAAGTATGCCAGGAAGAAAACCGTATAAAAGTTGATGAATTAAATAGTGGTTTGATGCAAGACCTTTATTTATTGCAAAAGGAGGAGATGCAGTTGCAATAGTAATAACGCCTATTATAATAAGGAGAATAGAACATATTAAAAGTGGAACACTAGGCGAGTTTTTCATTTTTTACATATTTTTTAAATTGGTTAGCTCTATCTTTGTAATTTTTGAAAAGATTATAGCTTGGCGCTGCTGGGGATAAAAGGCATGAGTTTCCTTTTTTTGTATTTTGTTTGGCAATTAAAACTGCGCGTTTCATATTGTCCGTGAAAAAAAAGTTAATATTTTCGTTTTTCAAATCTTTGTATATTTTCTTATCAGTGTTTGGAAATAAAATAATATTTTTGATTTTCTTTTTTTTAATTTCTTTTGTAAGTTTATTAAATTTAACTCCCCTATCAAGTCCGCCTAAGATTAAGGTTTCAATATTCTTAACTTGGCTCAAAGCAAATATGGTTGCTTCTTGAATGGTTGCAAGCGAGTCATTGTAAAAATTAATTCCATTAAAGTTTCCTACAAATTCAATTCGTGAGTCTAAGGTTTCAAATTCATTAATTCTTTTTTTGATTTCTTTTTCAGTTAAACCAAATGTTTTTGCAACCGCAATAGAAGCTCCAATATTGTCTTTGTGTATGTTTTTCTTTGAAAAAGTTTCTCTTATGGGAATTTTATGTGCCTTTGTTTTTATATTTTTAATTTCTTCAAAAGTAGGATTAAAGACAAAAAAGTCATTTTTATACTGAAATCTAGTTATATTTTTTTTAGCATTAAAGTATTTAAAGTAGGTTTTGTAATAGTCTAAATGTTCAGGGTATATGTTTACAAAAACAGCAATGTGCGGACTTTTTGTAATATGATCTAGTTGATGAGAAGACATCTCAAAAACAAAAATGTCTTTTGGTCTTGCGGCTAAAAGATAAGATAGACAAGGCTTTCCCATATTCCCTACTAACTTTACATTCTTGAAAGAGGCTTTTAATATTTTGTAAATTAAGGCAGATGTAGTACTTTTGCCTTTTGTTCCTGTAATCCCTATAACTTTTCCTGGGCAATTTTCTAAAAACAATTGAGTTTGAGAAGTGATTTTAGCATTGCCTGCTTTTTCTTTAATTGTTTTATAAGGAATCCCTGGGGTTTTGATTATAATGTCGTAGTCTTTAAGATTATCTAAATATTTTTCACCTGAATAGATTTCTTTTTCATTGCTTTTTATTTTTTCTTTGTCAGCTAAAGCAATAGGCTTTTTAGGGAAAAGCTTTTTTAAAGTCTTGTAGGTATTTTTGCCTTCTCTTCCAAAACCTACAATAATTATTTTTTTATTTTCTAATTCTTTTAATTTCATTTTTTAATAAAGTTTCAAATTCTTTAGGAAGATTATTTTTATTACTATACGCATTTAAAATTCTATCATTGTTTATATTTTTGAAATAATTGTTTTTATTTAAATAATCTAAAAGATAATAATTCTTATGTTTTGCTTTTTTAAAGCTAAGATAAAAACCTAGAAGGGATTCCTTTTTAGTTCCCACACATTCAAAAGGTTTTTTTTCAATCAGGTTTAGCATTTCGTTTTTAAGTCCTTTGTCTTCAAATAAGTTTTTGTTGAATATTTTGAATAGTTCTTTTTCCTCCATAAAGGGATAGAGCATAGTAAAGACAAATAAGCATTTTGAACATTTTAAACACCAATTAGATGTTTTTTCTTTTGTTTGAGAATATGTTTTGTTAGCTTCATTACAACTTAAGAATATGTTGTGGTATTTTTTATAATGTGAAAAAAGTTCTGCTATCTGGATTTCATACAAAGGTCTTAATAGGCTAAAGTATTCTATGCCTTCAAGTAAATAAGTTTTAACGTACTGCCTAAAATCATTTTCAAATTCAAAAGTCTTTGAATATTGATGATTTATTTTTTTATTAAGAAATGTGGTTGTTTCCTCATTAGCACTTCTTTCGTTTGAAAGCACAATATATTTTGCATCAACTAAATATGCGACAAGTAGGCTTAAGAAGGCTAAATATGCAGAAAATGGCGTATGTCCATTATAATAACCTTGTCTATTTAATTCAAGAAGTTTTTTATCTATTTTCCTTTCTACATAAATATGTTTGTTTTTTCCAATTACATTTTTAATTTCTTTGGTTTTATTCAAGCCAAGACAACAGATATTTTTGTTTTTTAATAAATTAAGGGATACAATAGAATCTTTTCCTCCTCCGATGGGCAGAAGTATTGTGTTTTTTGTTTTTATATTTTTTTTAGAGAATTTTTTAGAGGAATTATATTTTATTTCAAGAAAATCTTTTTTTGTGAAATCAATTTTGTTTTCGTAAAAGAATTCTCCTAATCCTTTTAAATATAGCTTTTTCCAAAATGTTTTGTTTGTTCTTCCACACTCGATAATAATTTTAGGAGAACAAGTAGCTTTGTAGTAGCTGACAAGTTCAATCATTCCTAGATTAAAAATTAGGTTTTCAAGGATTTCATTATCAAGTTTTTTCCTTTTAATGTTTTTAATTTTTATTTTTGGGGTGAATTGAATATTAGGCTCAATAAAAAAATCAAAAGAAATGTTTAGGTCTTTATCTTTGAAATCATATTCGTAGTTTTTGTATATAAAGGTTTTATGTTTTTTCCTTAAATCCATAATAATTGAATAGCGGTTCCTATAATCGCAAGTACAATTCCTAAAAGCCAGAATCTCATTGTAATTTGCGACTCTGTCCATCCTATTGCTTGAAGATGATGATGAATAGGAGTAGATTGCCATATTTTTTTATTTTTCAATTTCTTTGAAAGAAGCTGTAAAATAACTGACCCTGCTTCAATAACTAATATGCCTGCAATAATAGGTAAGACAAAAATAGAATTTGTTAAAAATGCAACCACAGCCATTGTAATTGAAAGTCCTAAGACTCCAGTTTCTCCCATATAGAATTTAGCAGGAGGTATATTATGCCATAAAAAAGCAAACAATGTTCCTACAATAACAGAACAAAAGATTGCTAAGTTAAAGCTACCTTGTGCAAAAGCAATTATTGCAAAGGCTCCAAAAATAGAGGCAAATGTTCCTCCAGCAAGTCCATCTAACCCATCAACTACTCCCCCTGCCCATGATGCAAGGCAAACAATAATAAAAAGTAGTATAAAGAAAATTCCTAAGTCAAGATCAAAACCTTGGGGGAAATTAAAAAGTAGTGGAATATGAATAGATGTCCAATTTAATTTAAAATAAAACCAAAGTCCTCCAATAAGGCCAATAATTGTGACAAGGAAAAATCTTAAAGAAAATTTAAGTCCGCCTCCAATATATTTTCCTTTTCCCCAAACAACAGCCATATCATCAATAAGGCCAATAAAAGAGGCAATAATAATTGTAAAAAATGGTAACCAAGTTTCTGTTCTTGTAATAAAGTTTAGATTTTTTAACCACCATAGATCTGTTATTTTAGATAAGAAAGCAAAGAAAATAGCTATTAAGAAAACAACTCCCCAGATTATAAGTCCGCCCCCTCTTGGAGTGCTAACTTCTTTTTCTTTGTGGAATTTTGCAAAGATTGTTGCTTCTTTTCCATCAATTGTAAGTGCTCGTGCCTTTTTTTTCCAAAACTGCTTTTTTCTTAAATAAGGAATAAGAAAGTGAGCAAAAATAAGAGATAGTATTGACCCAATTGCGGTTAAGCCAAAAAGTCTGATAGCGTTGTATGTTTCAATTGTCATAGTTTAAAAAGAAAAAGAATTATTGATCCAAGTAGTGAGTTTTCTCATTTCATGGAATCTATCATTAGAGTTTATTATAACATTAATTATTGTATCATTTTGGGGCGTTTTTGTCATTAAAATAAGACATTCATTTGCTTTTAAAGTATAGCCTGTTTTTCCCCAAGCATCGTAGGGAAACTCTTTTAACATCGCGTTTGTATTGTAGATCCTATAATGCAGTTGGGATTCGCTTACAAAATCATATTCTGTTTTTGATAATATTTCTACTATTTCAGGATAGTTTTTAATGATTTCAGCAGTTAAAATGGTTAAATCTTTTGCTGAAGAGATGTTATAGGTGTCATTGTCTTCATCTAATCCACTTGGATTTAAGAAAATAGTATTTTTCATTTTTAATTCTTTTGCTTTTTCGTTCATTAGTATAATAAAATTTTCCCTATTTAATTTGGCTGCTAAGCATTCTGAGGCATCGTTGTTTGATTCTAGAAGCATAATATTTAAAAGGTCTTTTATTGTGACGTGTTCTCCTAATCTTAAATTGATAGAGGTGCCCCAGGCTTTAAGCATATCTTCATCAATTAAGATTATTGAATCTAGTGGATAATTATCTAAAACAATAACAGCTGTCATTAGTTTTGTAAGAGAAGCTATGGGAGTTTCTTTCTCTAAATTCTTTTCATAAAGTATTATTTTTTTATTATCATTTAGTAAAATGGAAGAAGCTACACTTGCTTTAATTTCGGGAAAGGTGTCTTTAATTCTAATTGGTTTAAATAATTCTTCGGGGATATTTAAATAGGTAGTGTTTTCTTTTGGCGTGGTTTTTGCTTTTGGGGCATTTAGAAAACCTAAAAATATTATTGAAAACAAAATTAATAGTAGGGATAAGTTTTTTTTCATTTTAGGCCGAGTTCTTTAAGCTGTTCTTTTGATATTTTGTCAGGAGCATTTATCATAAGGTCTTTATTATCTCCTGTTTTAGGAAAAGCAATTACTTCTCTTATAGACTTTTCGTTAAAAGCAATTGCAAAGAATCTATCTAGTCCGCATGCAATTCCTCCGTGTGGTGGAATTCCAAATTCAAAAGCATCAAAATAGTGTTTAAATTGTTTTTTAATTTCTTCTTTGCTATGTCCCATAACTTCAAAACAGGCTTCGAGCATAGAAACATTGTGAGTTCTTAAAGACCCTCCTGCTATTTCAAAACCATTTAAAGCAAGGTCAAATTGGTAAGCTAGAATATTTCCTGGATGTGCTTTTATTTTATCAATATCTTTTTCTTGCGGTAATGTAAAAGGATGGTGCATAGCCCCCCACTTGTTATGTTCTTTTTTCCACTCAAACATTGGGAAGTCTGTAATAAAGATAAAAGCAAGTTCATTTTCGTCATTTTTATTTTTTCTTAAGTCTGGTTTATCAGTTTTGTATTTTTCCATCGCTTCTTTATAAGTCATTTTTGGAAAAGGAATTTTTGTAATATATTTATCTTCAAATAATTCTTTTACAATTTTAATGAACAATTTTTCTATAAGATTCATAATTTCATCTTGGGATTCTGGGAAGGCTATTTCAAGATCAAGTTGAGTAAATTCAGGTTGTCTATCTCCTCTTGGGTCTTCGTCTCTTAAGCACCTTGCAATTTGGAAGTATTTTTCAAAACCTGCAGAAATTAAAAGTTGTTTATATTGTTGAGGGCTTTGAGGCAAAGCATAAAAAAGCCCTTTAAAGTTCCTTGAAGGAACAACAAAATCTCTTGCTCCTTCAGGCGTAGATTTTGTTAAAATTGGAGTCTCAATTTCAATAAAGCTCTTTTCCTTTAGAGTATTTCTTATGAGGCTAATAGTCTCAAACCTTTTTTGAAGATTATTTTTAAGACGTTCACGTTTTAAATCTATGTATCTATATTTTAATCTATGCTTTTCATTAATTTCATACCCGTCTCCATCTATAGGAAATGGTAATGGTTTTGCTTTAGACAAAATATTAATAGTGTCTGCTTTAATTTCAATCGTACCTGTTTTAATTTCTGTGTTTATCATATTTTCAGGTCTTTTCTTTACTTCTCCTATAACTTCAATAATGTATTCTTGCTTTAAATCTAAGGCTCCTTTAAAAACCACTTGTACTAATCCAGTTGCATCTCTTAAGTCAATAAATGTTATTTTCCCATGAGTTCTTATGCTATGCACCCAACCCTTAAGAAGAATCTGTTCGTTTATTTTTTTTATAGTATCAATATTTAATGTTCTTTTCATAAAATTATATTTTTAATATTTCCAGTTTCTTTTAAGTCTTTTTCAAATCCGGAAATATCTTTGCTTATTTTATATTCTTTAATTTCTGCTTTTTGAGAAACCCCTTTTTCTGTTTTTATTTTTCTTATCTCTTCTAGATATTTAATCATTAAATCCCCTTTTTTTTCAAGGTCTTCGTCAATTAAATTAGGGTCAAAATCTGGAAAGCTTGTTATATGAATGCTTTTGTATTCTTTAAAATATTTTTGATAAAGATCTTCTGTGATAAAAGGCATAATAGGGGCAAACATTTTAAGAATAGATAAAAGAGAATGATACAAAGTATATTTTGCAGATTCTTTTTCTTTATCTCCGTAAATTCTCCATTTTACAAGTTCTAAATAGTTGTCACAAAAGCTATTCCAAAAGAATTTTTCAATAGTTTCTTTTGCTTGCGGTATTTTTCTTTTTTCAAAAAGCATATTAACTTCTTTGATTGTTTTATTTAATTTTATTAAGAAGTATTGATCTAATATGTATAATCTATCAGGCTTTGCTTTGTTTAAGTTTTTTGCTGCAAAATTAGTTGCATTTATAATTTTAGTGATCAATCTTTTTCCATTTTTAAGCTCATTTTCATCATATCTGATATCTTTTCCAAAGCTTACATTACTTGCCCAATATCTTAAAGCATCAGCTCCATATTTTTCAATAACTGTTTTAGGTTCAACAATATTGTTTTTTGATTTAGACATTTTTTCTCCTTTTTTATCTAGAACAAAGCCTGAGATTAAAATCTCTTTCCAAGGAGCTTTTTTCTCAATATATTCAGCTCTTACTATAGTGTAAAAAAGCCAAGTTGAAATAATGTCATGTGCTTGTGCCCTTAAGTTTATTTTTATTAGTTTTTGACCAATTAAATCTTCTAAAATTTGAGGAGTTAAGGAGCTTGTGGCCCATGTATCCATTACATCTTTTTCTGGAATAAAGGTGTTACTCCCGCATCTACATTTTTTCTTTGGTCTTTGAATTAAGGGATCAACTGGTAAATCTTTTTTGTCAGCTAAGATTATTTCGCCACATTCTTTGCAAAACCAAACAGGAAAAGGAATGCCAAAAAACCTTTGTCTTGAAATACACCAATCCCATTTTAGATTATTAATCCAATTTTCATATCTATGAATTAAATGTTTTGGTTTCCAGTTAATTTCTCTTCCCCGTTCAATAAATTTGTTTTTGTTTTTAAGTATTTTAATAAACCATTGCTTAGTTGAGAGTATTTCAATTTCTGTTCCGCATCTTTCATGAACATTAACCAGATGATCAATTTTTTCTTCTTTGATAATCTTTTTTTGTGCTCTAAGCTTTTCAACAATTTTTTCTCTTGCCTCCTTTATTTTCATTCCTTGGAATTCCTTTGCAATTTCAGTCATTTCACCTTTTTTTGATATAGATGTTTTTAAATCTAAATTATGAGTCATATACCATTCAATGTCAGTTGTGTCTCCAAAAGTTGAACACATTACAGCACCTGTTCCTTTTTCAAGATCAACTTTTTCATCTGCCAAAACTGTTATCTGATTTTTAAATATAGGAACAGTTATTTTTTCCCCAATTAGATTCTTATATCTTGGATCCTTATTGTTTACAAAAATAGCAACGCAGGACGATAAGAGTTCTGGTCTTGTTGTGGCAATAGTTAATTTACCAAAATCTATATAATAGAAAACAGATGGTATGTTTTTGTTTTCAAGTTCTGCTTGGGCAACAGCTGTTTCGCAAGTTGGGCAATACAAAATAGGGGTTTCTTTTTTGTAAACAAGGTTTTTATTAAATAGATTTATAAAGTGTTCTTGGGAGATTCTTTGACATCTTTTATCAATTGTAGAATAAGATAAATCAAAATCACAGGAAAGTCCAATGTCTTTCCAGTTTTGAATAAATTGTGGTCTAATTTCTTCTAATGTTTTATTGCAAAGTTCAATGAATTCATTTCTTTGCATTCTTTTAGAAGATACGTTTTTTTCTTTTTCAATAAATTTTTCTGTAGGAAGTCCATTATCATCTGTTCCAAAGGGGAAAATAATCTTTTTGTTCTTCATTCTTTCGTATCTAACAATAATATCTTCATGTGTGTAGGAAGAGGCGTGTCCAATATGCATTTTTCCACTGATTGTAGGTGGTGGAGTATCCACTGAATATGTTTCTCCTTTGTGATTTTTATTAAATTTATAGATTTGATTTTCTTCCCAATAATTTTGCCATTTTTTCATAAAGCTTAATAATTAAAAGACCCCTATTAGGGGATCTTATTATTTTCGTCATTATCTTTTTCCTCCTCCCCTTTTTCTTTTTCCTTGTTTTGACTTAGGACAAGCCAACACATTATTGCTAATAAAACAACGATAATGACTATATTCCAAAGTGTGCTCATATTATTTATTTTAATTATAATATACTTTTAAAATACCATTAAATACTTAAAAGTTCAAGGTAGAGATTGTAAATATTCCCTGCCCCCATAATTATTAAAACGTTGTTTTCTTTGAGGGTGTTTTTAATAAATATTTTAGCTTCTTCAAAATTTTTGATAAAGGCACAATTTTTATGATTAATTTTAGAGACTAATTTCTCTGAATTTATTTGCTTTTTAATTTCTGGTGATTCTCTTCCTTCAGCTGTGTAAATGGGATAGAGGAATAACTTATTTAGATGTTCCTTTAGAAGAGCATTTTTAAGAACGTTTTCAAACTCATTTGAAAAAACAAGAGTTCTTTCGTATTGGTGAGGTTGGAATATACAATAGATTTTTTGTGTTTTATATTTTTCTCTAATTGCTTTTAATGTTTCTTTTATCTCTGTTGGGTGGTGTGCATAATCATTAATAATTGTGAAATTAAAAGATTTATTGTCTGTGTCCATTCTTCTCCAGGTTCCTTTAAATTTTGAAAGCACTTTAAGAGAAAGCTCTTTTTTAATTCCAAGTTCATCGGCTACTTTTATTGCATGCATTGCATTTAATATATTAAATTCCCCAGGAATGTTTAAGATAGGTTTTGTAATCTTATTTTTATCAAAGATTATTTTGTTTTGAGTGTTTATTAATTCTTGGATTTGTTTTTCAAGAATAACTTTTTTAGATTGTTTTGCGAATTGATTAAAGCTTTCTTTAATGTTTTTGAAGTTTTTGAAATAGTCTAAGTGATCTTTTTCAATATTTAGAATTACTCCTATGTCTGGGTGATAATTTAAAAATGAATCTTTGTATTCACAGGCTTCAATAATTAAATATTTTGAATTGCCAATCCTATAATTATTATTCTCAAATTCTTTTATCTTAGTTCCTACAATCACAGTTGGGTCCAATCCTGCCTCAGTTAGTATTAAGGAAAGCATGGCAGTTGTGGTTGATTTTCCATGGGTACCAGAAATAGCAATGGTAAACATATTTTTTGAAAGCTCAGCTAATGCTTCAGGATAACTTAGAGTCTTGATATTTCTTTTTTTTGCTTTTAAGTATATTTTATTTTGCTTTGATATGGCAGCTGTATAAATTACAAGGTCAATATTATCTGGTAATTTATTGGTAATTTGAACGCCATTTTTTTTAAGGTCTTGGATAATTTCAGAATCCAAAATATCTGACCCATAAATTCTATGTCCTTTTTTTAAATAATATTTTGCTAAGGCAGAGATGCCTATTCCTCCGATTCCTATAAAATATATTTTCATAATTTAAAATTTTTAAGTAATGTGTAATTTTTGAAGTTACTATGCATAATATCTATAGAATTAACTCTAATTTTAAGATCAATTAGAATTTCATTATTTATTTGTGGAATTTCTTCTGGATTAATTTTATTAAAATTAAAAGTTGATATTCTTCCTAAAGTAATATGGGGAATAAAGTTTTTATTACCTAAATCATTAGATAAGCTAGTTAAAGTTTTGTTCTTCTCTCCTAGAACCCAAACCATTTTATTATTAAAGGAATAGTTAACTTCCTTAAAGTTAATTGAAAAGGGCTTATATTTTTTTGCTATTTCTTGAATTTTGTTAAATATATTTTCAAGGTTATTAGGAGAGCCAACGAATAAAAGTGTAAGATGTAAATTATCTTTTTTAGTCCATTTAATCGGATTTATATCTAAAAAGCTCGTATCTATTTTTTTTTGAATACTAAGTAGCTCTTTTTTAAAACCTTCATTAAAGTTAATTGCAATAAAAATCCTTTTATTTGCCATATCTTCTTTGTCTTAGTTCAAAATTATGAATAGCTTTTATTAGTTCTTTTTCATTAAAGTCAGGAAAGAGTGTTTCTGTAAAGTATAATTGAGAATAAGCTGTGTCCCACATCATAAAGCCTGCAGAATTATGTGGGTCTTTATCTGTACCAGTTCTTATAATAAAATCTACTGCTGGAAGATCTTTTGTCCAAAGGCTGTTTTTAATGTTTTGTTCTGTGACTTCTAAATTGTTTTTCTTAATGTTTTCTATTGCATCTATTATTTCGTCTTTTCCGTTGTAGGCTAAAAGAAAGGTTAGAAAAAGGTTTTTATTGTTTTCTGTTTTTTGGATACATTTAGTAATCAGGTCTTGTGTACTCTTAGGTAAAACTTCTTTCCATTTTCCTATTACATTAATTTTGATTCTATTTTCCATTACTCTTTTATCCTCCAAGAGTTCTTCAAAGCCTGAGTGAATTAAATGCAATAAGTTGATTACTTCTCCTTTATTTCTTTTTGTTAAATTATCATATGAGGCTCCCCAAAAAGAGAAATAAGGGATTTTCATTTCTGCTATTTTTTCATAAAGCTTTTTAAAGTTTTCTAAGCCTTGTTGGTGTCCTAATTTAATGCTCAAAGCATTTTTTCTAGCCCAACGTCTATTTCCATCAGGAATAAGTGCAAGGTGTTTTAATGTCATAGTTTATTTTTTCAAATTTAATTGGTTCTTTTGAGTTTTCTTTTGCAAAAAGATAGCCTATGGCAAAAGATAAAAGTGAGATTAAAAAAACAGCTATAAATAGTATTATTTCTTTTTCATATTCTTTGACAAATGCTATAATTCTTGCTATGATTTTCATATTAAAATAATCACACTGTTTTAATGTATTTCTAATATCTATTAAATCAGTTTATAGTAAAAATGTCAAAAACAAAAGCATCAGGAACAACTAGATTGGGAAGAGACTCTAGACCTAAGTATTTAGGAATTAAGCTTTATGATGGGCAAAAAGTAAAAACAGGAAATATTATTGTAAGACAAAGAGGAATAAAAGTTTTGGCTGGGAAAAATGTTAGTGTGGGTAGAGATGATAGTCTTTATGCCCTTAAAGAAGGTGTTATTAAGTTTACCACTAAAAGAAAGTTAAACTTTGATGGGTCTCAAAAAATAGTAAAGGTGGTTAATGTATTATAGATTTTACTAAGGCCTTGAATAAAGGATGAGGGTCAAGTGGTCTTGATTTAAATTGAGGATGAAATTTACAGGCTATAAAAAATGGATGATTTTCAAGCTCAATTATTTCAGGAGAG
>Ga0265293_10004369_pt1 | contig 25016 bp, 25 predicted proteins | sample Munlanlewell138R_FD_192505 | JGI IMG/M metagenome (GOLD analysis project Ga0265293, IMG submission 192505) | Leachate microbial communities from a municipal landfill in Southern Ontario, Canada - Leachate well 138R | ecosystem: Engineered > Solid waste > Landfill > Unclassified | place: Canada...
ACCGTCCAAATCGCCGAGGTCGACCTCCGGGCCGCACCTCGCGACCAGCCGACGAGTGTCCGATATGTCCCCGAACACCCGTCCGACATGTCTCCGGTCTGAACAGTGGGGGAGGGCTGGGGAGAGGGGGTTCCGCCCTCTGCCTCTGCCTCTGCCCCATCCCGAACCTAGGCCCCGACCTCGATGCTCTCGGCGTAGCCACGGTCGGCGCGGCGCCAGGCGTACCAGGTGCCGCCGCCCGCCAGCGCAATCACCACCGCCGTGAGGCCGAACGCCAGGCGGAGCGAGACATCGCCGGCCACGCCGGCCAGCGGCGCCACGGCGATGTACGCGAGCGACGATCCGAGGGGCGCCACGGACAGGATGGTGGCTCGCACTCGCGATTCCGTGCGGTCGTTGATGTAGGCGCTGATGGCGGGGAAGGCGAGGCCGGTGCCGAACTGGATCATCGCGAACCCGCCGAAGGCTGCCACGTGGTCCACCCCGGCCAGCACCAGCAGACCGCTCACGGCGAGGGACACCGAGATCAGCAGCCCTCGCGACATCCCGATGTGGCGCATCCAGCGGCCGGCCAGCAGCAGCCCGGCCGCGCCCAGGAGCCGCGTGGGCACCTCGAAGACCCCGAACAGCGCCAGGTTCACGTCGTGTTCGCCCAGGAAGGGCTGCGCGAGCATGAAATGCGCGGGGAACGTGGACATCAGCGCGATCTCCAGCGCGATCATCCATCGCAGCGCCCGGTCGCCTCGCAGCGCGGTGAGCGCCGTGGCCAGCGTCTCGCGGTAGGAGGCGGGCACGCCGGTGATGGTGGCGCGAGGCGGCTCCTGCATGAACGCGAGCACCGTCCCGGCGGCGATGTAGCCGCTGACGCCGCTGAGCACGCCCACCTGGAGGTTCACCGTCGCAGCGAGCAGGCCGCCGATGATCCCGCTGATCGAAAACGCCAGGATGCCCAGCGCACGGAACACGCCCAGGCGGTCGCCGTACTCGGCCTCTCGTCCGTCCACGGCCAGTGCGTCGTAGAGGTAGGCCTCGTTGTTGCCGGAGCGGAAGGCCAGGCCGCCGGACCAGAGGACGTAGGAGAAGAGCAGCAGCCAGAAGTTCCCGGCCAGCGCGAAGGCCAGGATGCCGAAGCCCTCCACCGTCACGCCCACCACGTTGCAGAGGCGGCGGCCGTAGCGGTCCGCGAAGGCTCCGGACGGCACCTCCAGCAGGAGTCTCACCGCCCAGAAGAAGCCCTCCATGATCCCGACATGGAAGAGGCTGATCTCCCGGAAGTCCGTGAGGTAGACCACCCAGATCGTGATCACCGGGTTGAACTCAGTCAGGAAGTTGAAGACGTTGAGCAGGCGCAGGTTGCGAGGCGCGTTGCACGCCCGGACCGCGGACAGGACGGTCATCTGAGGTTCCCCGGTCCTGTCTCGCCCCAGCCAGCGATACACCGTTGCGTGATGAGGAAGCCGCAGGGGAGGTTGCCCCCACGGAGTGAGGGTCCAGATAATCGATCCACCCGCTCACACGCCGCTGCCGCGCGTGCGGCAGATACGCTCGGCGTTCAACGCCACACCAGTACACCGGACAGCACAACCGGACGCACCGACCGACTGCATAGCCTTGGAGGCCCCGTGGGACGTAACCGCCGCCAACAGCGACTGCGAGACCGCAAGTCACGATCCTCGGAAGGCGGCTCGCCCGCCGGTACGCCTCGGCCGTCCGCAGGAGGCGGCGGCAGCCTCTCCCGGCCTCGCAAGCCCGCGTGGCGGGAGACGCTGGACTCGTGGGGCGGATTCACCGTGGTGGGCGCGATCGCCGCGGCGGTGGTGATCGGCGCGCTGCTCGTGTTCCTCAACCGGCCCGGCGCCAGCGAGAACACGGACGCCTACGTGGCGCGCGACCATGGCGGCGCCGCGCAGTCCGGCAGGGTGCTGGGCGCCCCCTCCGCCCCCGTCCGCCTGATCATGTTCTCCGACTTCCAGTGCCCGCACTGCCGCACCTTCTGGAGCGAGACCGAGGAAGGCCTCGTCGAGGAGTTCGTCGCCACGGGCCAGGCGTCGCTGGAGTACCGCGACTACGCGTTCCTGGGGCCGGAGTCCACCTCCGCCGCGGCGGCCGCCTCCTGCGCCGCGGACCAGGACCGCTTCTGGGACTACCACGACCTGCTCTTCCTGCGGCAGGGCCGCCAGAACTCCGGCGTCTACAGCGACGGCAACCTGAAGCGCTACGGCCGCACCATCGCCGAGGAGTTCCAGGACTTCGACTACGACGCCTGGGAGGACTGCTACGACACTGGCACGCACGTGGCCGCAGTGCAGGTCTCCACGCAGGCGGCGGCGCAGCAGGGCATCGCCTCCACTCCCACGGTGCTGGTCAACGGCACCCGCGTGGAGGGCGCCCGCGACCTCGCCACCTACCGCCAGGCGATCGAGGCGGCACTGGCCGCCGGCGGCTAGCAGCCCCAGCCCCAGTCGCAGCCCCAGCCCCAGTCGCAGTCGCAGTCGCAGTCGCAGTCGCGCGACGCATGCACGGAGAGGCCCCGCAGTGCGGGGCCTCTCCCGTTCACCCGCCTCGGTAGCACGCGCGCGATCTGCGCATCACCGCTTCGTCAGCCGCCCGCAACCATGCCTACTGAAACGCTCAACCATTCGCGCGGACTATGCCACCGCCTCGTGACCCCGTGCAGGCCATGTCCAGTGAGGCTTCATGCGCATCACGTCCGCCCTCCGTACCGCGATCGATGCCTACCGCCAGCGGCGACGCCATGCGCGCGCCCTGGCGTTCACGCGACTGATGTCACCCGCGCCCAATGTTCGAGTGCTTGACCTGGGCGGCGGCGACGGCAGTCACATCGCGCAGCATCTCCCCCACGTCCAGAACGTGCTGGTCGCGGACATCCTTCCGGACCGCCTTGCCGTTGCACGCGATCGGTACGGTTACGAAACCCGCCAACTGTCCGCGGACGAACGCACGCTGCCCTTCGACGACGCGGAGTTCGATGTGGTCTTCTGCTCGTCCGTCATCGAACACGCCACCGGCCCCAAGCCATGGGCGCGCGCCTGCAACTCCACCCGAGACTTCGAGGCAAGGGCCACGGAGACGCAACGCCAGTTCGCCGCCGAGATCGCACGAGTGGGGCACGCGTACTGGGTGCAGACACCCAACCGCCACTTCCCCATCGAGGCGCACAGCGGTCTGCCGTCGCCCTTCCTGTGGCTCCCCCGCTCGCTCCAACGCCAGGTCAACCGCCTGTGGGTGAAGAAGGTGCTGCTGGACTTCCGCCCGCTCTCCGCGCGCGACATGCGGCGCCTGTTCCCCGGCAGTTCGCTCTACCTGGAACGGTCAGGCGGCCTCGTGAAGTCGATCACCGCGTACCGGCGGCCGGTGCCCGAGGGCGTCGCGGGCGCCGAGGGCGTCGCGGGCGCAACGGTGCGAGCGAGCGGGCTGCGTGTACGGGCCTGAGCCGTCCTGCCGGGAAAAACACATGAGCCGCGCAGTGCGCGGCTCACTCCAGGGCGAGCATGGTCGCCCCCGTCAGTACGAGGCCACCGAGCGCTACTCGGCGGCTTCCTCCTCGGCCTCGGCGGCCGGATCGTAGACATAGGCGAGCAGGCGCTCCTCGCGCTCCACGAAGAGGACCAGGCGTCCGGCTTCCTCCTCGTCCTTCACCCAGCGAGGCAACTCCGCGCCGTGGCCGCGGACCAGGAACGTGAGGCCGGCGTAGGCGAAGCGTTTGCCGTCCACCTCAACGTAGAACGGCGCCGCAGTCGGACGCTCGTTCCAGTTCACCACAAACGCGTCCACGTCCTCCGCCGCCAGCACGTAGAAGTCCTGGAACGTGAGCGTGACGCTCGTCTGGTGAGGTGCGGTGTCCGCTGTCATCGGTATCCCCTCGCCCGCGCGGGTATCGTCCGGCCCGATGATACCGGCCTCCCACGGCTTGGGGCCAGACGACGGCACGAGGTTCTCCCCCCACGCGGAGGTCACCCCGGAGGTGCAGGGCAGAGAGGGACGCGCTCAGGAGTCCCGCTGCACAAAGGTAATGCGGCCATTGGGCTCCACCACCGCCACGCGCACCCCCTCCGGCGACAGCATGCCGTGCTCGCGCAGCGCCACCTCCAGGTCACGCTCGGAGATCCGCTCGCGGCGCATGACCCCCCAGTCCACCTCACCATCCTGGATCAGGACCTGCGGGTTGCCCTCCAGCACCCGCTCGATGCGCGGCGAGCGATGCGAGACGATGGCGATCACCACGGTGATGCCGATCAGCGTGGCGGCGCCCAGCAGCGCCCCCGGCAGTGACAACTCCTCGCCAGACAGCGCAGGCGAGACCAGTTCCGCCAGGAGCAGCACGGAGAGCAGGTCCATGGGCGTCAACTCGCCCACCTGCCGCTTCCCCGCCACGCGCAGCAACAGCAGCAGGCCCGCGTAGATCACCACCACGCGCACCACGATCTCCCACCACGGGTTCGTGAACTCCCACATCAGCCGCCGTCCCTCGCGGCCTCCCGCTTGCCGGCGAACTCCCGCCGCGACGCCTCCAGTTCCTCGTCGGACGCATCCTCGATGTCGACCATGTCCTCTCGGATCTCGTCGAAGGCGTCGATGATCGCATCCAACTTCAGGTGCAGCGCGCGGCTGTCTCGGTTCTGGGTGCTCTGGATCAGGAAGACCATGAGGAACGTGACAATGGTGGTGCCGGTGTTGATCGCCAACTGCCACGTGGACGAGAACCCCAGGAACGGCCCGAGCACCGCCCACCCCACCACGAGCGCAACCGCGAGGCCGAACGCCAGCGGCGACCCCACCGCCGCGGCCGCCGTGCGCGCGAACCGAGCGAAGACCCCCGGACGCTGGTGTCCCATGCGGGCGTGGACCGCGCGCGCCGTCGCGTCCGGGTCGGCGTACCCCGGCGGGCGCGGAGACGGAGGATGCGCGCGAGTGGAATTCGCCATCACGGAACGGTACGCCCGGCGCGCTGGCGAAGCGGTGGCGAGCCCGTGAGAAGTGTTGCGATCACGTGCGCCACAGCAATGCTCTCGCAACCCCGCACGCACCAGACCGCCCCTGTCACACCTCGAACACCCCCGGTGCGTCGTCGTCCAGCGCCCCGCGCAGGGAGGCGAGGCGTGTGCGGAGCGCGGCTGCGTCCAGCGGGCCGGAGAGCATGACCACCGCGTCCTCGTGGTTGTCCTTGTAGTAGTCCTTCAGCACGCCCGCCTCGCGGAAGCCGAAGTGCTCGTACAGCGCGCGGGCGCGGGCGTTGGACTGACGCACCTCCAGCACCACCTCGTTCAGTTCCGCCTCCCGCGCCAGGTCGAAGCAGTCCAGCAGCAGGCGCCGCCCAGTGCCCTGGCCCTGGCGGCCCGGGTCCACGGCAATGGTCACCAGGTGCAACTGGTCCACCATGTACCACACCCCCATGAACCCCACGATGCGCTCCCGGCGGCCCCGGGAGACGAGGCGCCGCATGGAGGGGATGACGCCCGAGGGAAGATCCTCCGCCGTGCGTTCCACCGCCACCCGGTACTGCGCGAAGCCGTTCTCCAGTTCGCTCTCGAACACGCGGGCAGGCCACGCGTCCTGGTAGGCCGCGCTTTCGATGCGACGGACAGCGCGGATGTCCTCGCGGGCCATGTCTCGCACCACAATGCGAGGGGTGGATGGGGTGCCCATGCTCGCGGCAGTCTAGCGGGGGCGCGACAGCGCCGGTCGGGGTTTGCTCAGGCGCGGGTCACCTCAGGCGGTGACCCTGAATGCGGCTAGTCGTCCGGGGTCTGCTCCGCCACTGCCGAGGCGCCCTCGGCCAGCGGTCGCTGCAGCACGTAATACGCGGTCTCCGGCCGGCCCAGGTGCTGGATACCGGCCAGAGACCACCCCTCCTTGCCCAGTGCCGTCATGTAGCGGGACAGGAACGAGGTGCGATGCTCACCGCTCTTGCGGATGAACTCCACCCCATCCCGGCTGATCCGCCCACGCGTGTCCACGTAGGCCACCGAATACTCAATCTGGTCCATGGCTAACCTCCTGTAAAACGCAGTCCGTGAAGGAGTAGCAAGGACGCCTGGCAAGTCCGCCGCCCGCCCACATGCGGGGCCATAGGCCTCATCCGAGGGCCGCCGTCTTGTCGAACCGGCGTCCACCCGTGCAGGCCCTGCCCACGCGCAGGACGAATGCGGCCCGCCCACTCGGAGATCTTCAGCCTCCACGGGAGCGGCGACCGGTCGCTGCCGGCCACCACCAGCATCTCACCCACGTCGAGAGGCCCCTCACCAACTGCGCCCATCACCAACTGCGCGCATCACCAACTGCGCGCATCGAGGCCCCCGGCTGCCAGTTCGCCATCGACACGACAGAACATACGTTCTAGCATCCGCGTGACCTCATCACCCGCCGCACGGCGGACACGAGGCGACACATCGATCAGGCCGGCTCATCGAAGATGCGGGGGAGGTATCGCGATGCTGCACGTGGACGAATTGGAACGCGGCGACCTGCCAGAGTTCGCGCAGGCCACAGACCACCTGGATGACATCGACGCCATGGACGCTGCGGACACCGGCGACGCCATGGACGCTGTGGACACCGGCGACGCCATGGACGCCATGGACGCCATGGACGCCATGGACGGGGCGTTCGACGAGGTGACAGAGGACGGCGTTGTCCTACCGGACGAGGTGCAGGCCGAACTGGAAGCGCTCGCCGCCGCCGAACTCGAAGGCGGCGACGCCATGGAGCAGGCGCTGGCCGAGGCGCAGCGCGAGATCGCGCGACAGCGCTCGCTCACCCGCCAGGCCGTGGCCCGCTATCGGGACGCCCTGCTCGCCGCCGAACCGGAATTGCCGCCGGACCTCGTGCAGGGAGAGACGTTGGAGGACGTGGACGCCACCGCCCAGGCAGCCCGCGCGACCGTGGCGCGCATCCGCGAGCGCGTCGCCGCAGAGCGCCCGCGTGGCTTCCCCGTCGGCGCCCCCGCCCGCGTGGCGGAGCGCCCCCGGCACCTCTCCCCGCACGAGAAGATCGCCGCCGGCCTGCAGGAGCGGCTGCTGATCTAGCCGTGGCTGGCAGTCGCCTTCTCTCCCCTCTCCCCCTTGAGAGCCTTGAGAGAGAGGGGGGAGGGGCTACCGCCGTCTGGACGAGATCGAGACGCAGTCACGCTCGCTCCGAGGCGTCCGGCTCCGGCTTCCAGTAGGCGGAGCCGTCTCGCTTGCGGCGGAGCAGGTCCAGGTCCACCAGTTCCCGACGGATGCGGGCCACGTCTCGAAAGGCGTGGAGGGCCTCCAGCACCTCGCCGATCTCGCGCTCCGTGTAGGTGCGGGAGCCATCAATCTGGGCCGCGATGTGGTCCAGCGCGATCAACTGCTGGGCGCGGCGCACCGGCCAGCGCGCCAGGCGGCCGCGGTCGTCCAGCAGACGGTCGAGGATCCTCGAGCGTTTGCGCAGCGCGGCGACCGGATCGTGGGGGGCGGTATCCATCGGACGTCCACGGTACCCCGCACCGTGGACGCCCGCTGCCGCCCGGTCTGGACGAGGCCTACACGAAGGGTGTGATGGCCTCGCGCTCCTCCGCGAAGGGGTCAGACTCCACGCGCGTCTCCCGGTCGAACACCATCGTCGGGCGGGCCGTCTCGTCGTAGGCCGGCCAGTCGCCGATGCCCTCGTGCGAGGGGTTGCCGCCGCGCGCGAAGGCGATCCACGCGTCCATCATCTGGCGGGAGAGCGCCTCCGCCTCCGGCCCGCTGCCGGCGAAGCGGTCCTGCGTGGGCGCCCACAACGTGCCGAACACGAACGGCATCTCCAGCGCGTGACACGATCCGAAGGCCCCACCGCGCGCCGGCGACTCCCACGAGAAGAGGTACACGAACGCGTCCTGCGGGAACCGGCGGTAGCCCTCCGCCACCCGCACCGCGTTCACACGGAACCGCGCGTCCGAGGTGATGGCGTCGTACACGTCCACGTTCGAGGCCGGCAGGCTGCGCGCCGTGCGGGACGCACGGTAGACCTCCACCAGGCGCGCCACGTCCGCCGGCGACGCCTTCGGCAGCGCCTCCGCGACCAGCGCCGGCAGGGCGTCGTCCGCGATTGCGCGGTCGCGACTGGTGGCGTTGAACAACTTCACCTCGTCTCGGTTCGTGCCGATGAGGATGGGGACGTCTGCGGCCTGCGCGTTGCGGATCGCCTCGTGCGGCGCGAGCGGGAGCACCCCGTCGCGGACCGGCCCCCACCGCCCCACGCGGTGCTGCGCCTCCACGATGCGCTGCCACGGCACGTCCATCACCTGCGCCGCGGACGCGCGGTCCAGCCCCAACTCGTGCAGCAGGGCGTCCGCCGCCTTCGACGCATCCTCCTTGCTGGAGGCGCGACCACTCCCGCTCTGCAGGATGGCGCGATGGAAGAGGCCGCGCGCCGGCGTCGCGGCCAGCAGCGCCCCCACCGCCGCCGCGCCCGCTGACTCGCCAAAGACCGTCACGTTCCCCGCGTCACCCCCGAAGGCCTCGACGTTGTCGCGCACCCACTGGAGCGCGGCCACCTGGTCCAGCAGGCCACAGTTGGCCACCGCGCCCTCGATCAGGCCCTCGAAGTCCGCATAGCCCAGCGCGCCCAGGCGGTAGTGGACGGTGACCACCACCACGTCCCCCCGCACCGCCAGCGGGCCACCGTCGTACAGCAGTTCCGCGCCCGAACCGTGCGTGTAGCCGCCGCCGTGGATCCAGAACAGCACCGGCCGCCTCGCCCCGTCCAGCGCCGGCGTGTACACGTTCAGGTAGAGGCAGTCCTCGTCCCGAGGGGTGCTGGAGGCGAAGCCCTGGATCGGGTGGTCACCCTGCGGCGCCGACCGTTCGAAGGCCTGCGTCGGACGCGTCGACGTCCACGCCGTCACCGGCTGCGGCGCGCGGAATCGGTTCGCGCCGCCCGTCCCTGCCGCAAACGGAATGCCCAGGAATGCGTGGTGCGGCCCTCCGTGCTCGTCCCGCTCAAGCCCCTCCACCGGGCCGTTCGTCGTGCTCACGATCGCCATGTGTTCCCCCCTCGATCCCTCCATACGCGCGCGGGCGGGAGTGTACCGCCGCGCCGATGCCTTCGGGTGGAGGCGCTGCCTCCCAGGCGACGTTGTCCTCCCGGTCATCCCGGACGCGCTCGTCGTCCTCCCGGTGAATCAGTGGCCAGGGCGTCCGCCCGCCCATCCGATGTCAAGGTGCACCCGCGACCGGGCCCCTCCGTACCGCCGTGTACCGGTTTCGCCCGCCGCTTGCCATCGCCGGCCATCGATCCACACCCCGCTCCGCGCCGAGATTGGCCCGAACGATCCCCTGTTCGGAAACCCCGCGATCTCGTAGGGTTGCCATGCCCCACCGTGGGAGGGGCCCCGAGTGCGCCGCGAGGCTGGGCGCCAGGGTGTTGCGGGGAGCCTGTCGCATGGCGCGTGCGCGCACCAAGGCCCAACGAGAACCAACGCCGCAGGCGGAAGAGACGCGCCGCAAGCCGCACGTCACGCCCGCCGCCGACCACGCCCTCGCCACCTCGCTCGCACGGGCCAGCGGTATGCCCTCGCAACAGGCGGCGCGGGTGCAGACGGCGGGCAACGCCGCCGTGCGACGCTCGCTCGCGGAGCGCGTGACGCGCGCGCCCGCCAGCGGACCCCAGCGCCTGTGGGACCGCGCCGAGTTCGGCAAGCGCACCTACGAGAGTTTCTTCACCCAGAAGAGCCAGGCGCAGAAGACGGTGGAGCAACTGATCACCGCCTACGCCGCGCTCCAGCCGGACCCGAAGGGCATGCCCACCGCGGCGCACGCCAACCTTCTGGCCCAGATGCGCGCCTCCGCCGAGTTCTGGATCAACGACCACACCGCCACCGACGAGGACGGCTCGGTGGTAGACCCCAACCGCCCGAAGCGCATGCAGGGCTTCAGGGACTTCCTGACCAACGTGGACGCCGAACTCGCCCTGGTGAAGACCGGCCTGGGCGACAAGTTCTCGCCCGAGATCGGCGAGAAGCACGAGGCGTTCACCGCGCTGGCAGAGCGCTACACCGGCAGCGCCAGCACGCTCTTCACCAAGGCCGCCGGGCTGGTGGACAGGGTGGTGGGCAACCCCGGCGAGTCCGGCAAGGTGGAGATCGAATTCGAGATCCCCGTGGACCCCTCTGGCGTGGGCTTCATTGGCGGCCGCCTGACCGTCGAGGCGTCGCGCGAAGACGACATGATGGTGAAGACGCGCACGGAGATGGTGGTCACCGGCGGCGCCAAGGTCGGCATCGCCAAGATCAAGGCGGAACTCGGCGGCTTCGTAGAGGCCCAGGCCCCCAGCGCTGCCGAGGTCATGAACCTCTACTCCTACGGCATGTACCGCCGCTTCCGCGAGTCCAGCGTCATCCCCGCAGAGATGACGAACTACCTGTGGGGAGGATCGCGCGGCGACTTCGGCAAGAAGAAGGCGGAGAACTGGTCCCGCGACCTGGAGAAGCGACTCTTCGAGATCGTCCCGCTACCGGATCAGAACGAACCGAAGTACCAGAGCATCTCCAACCCCGCCAAGCGCAAGGAGGCCTACGACGCCGACCTCGCAGCGGCGGAGGCGGCGCAGGAGCGGGTCCGCAGCGTCTACGTCACCACCGGCGGCGTGGTGGCCGGCAAGGGCGAGGTAGGACTCTCCGGCATCGCCGAACTGGCCATCGGCGTGAAGTACACCAGCGGCAAGAAGATCGACGCCGACGCGATCGTGGCCGCGAAGGGCGCGGCGGGCGCAAAGAACAAGAACAAGACCGCCGGCTTCGGCCAGCAGGCACTGGGCAAGGACGTCTCCTCCATCTCCGGCTCCATCGGCCTCACCCTGGGTCCGATCGAGGGACAACTGACGGTGGGCGCCACCGGCGAGAAGCGGACGGTCGAGTTCGAAGTTGGCGGCAAGGTGCCAGCCAGCGCCATGAATGGCCTGCCCGCCTACCTGGCGGACGTCGCGGTCAGCGGCGTGAAGTTGTATCGCACCCTGCAGACCGCGGACTCCAAGACGGAAAGCCTCGGCCCGCTGATGGCGTTCGGCTCGTTCCAGAAGTCGCTCGTGGGCACGCCGGTGCACGGCGCCATCACCCGGCAAGGGCTGGGCGTCATCGGCGACGTGGGCCTCAAGTTCGTCGCCAGCATGGAACGCGAGGACGGGAAGTGGACCGGCGACCTGGAGTTGAAGCACGTCACCGAACTGGGGACGGACATTGGCGGCGCGCTCAAGGTGACACTGGAGAAGGAGTCCCGGCTGGCGAAGTGGTCCTACGGCCCCGGCGGCTGGACGATGTCCTGACTGCGCGCACGCCGCAGCGCGCACCGTCCCCTACCCTTCCACCATGCCCACCTTCTCCACAGACGACCTCCTCACCCTCCACGAGCCCAACGGCCACGAGTTCGACGTGACCCTGGTCTCCGTCTCCACCGAAAGCGCCCAGGACGGCACCGCGCCGGACGTGCGCCTGCTCTTCGACACGGGCTGGGACACCTACGACCGCGAGGTGGAGATCTTCAACCTCTTCCACTCATCCCCGGAGGTGCGCGGAGACGGCCCCCCGGACGGATTCATCCCGGGCAAGCGGGTGCGCGTGGAACTGCGCCTCTCCAGCGCCCTGGCGCGCGAGCACTTCCACGGCACGGACGCGGAGACGATCGCGCGCCACCTCATCGCCCTCCGCGACGACGACCGAGAACACCCGCTGCTGGAAACGGAGGCGTGGTACCTGACCGCCGCCTCGCAGTCCCTCCCCCTCCCCGCCGAGGCCTCCCCCACCGCCGCCCTCCGCGAGGGCTACCGCACCACCTGGGACACCGCCGCCAGCGTGTGACGGCGGGGGGTTGGGGGGCTATTCGAGCGAGGGCACCCCGGCTGCCTCGAGCAGTGCGGCGACGCGATCGAAATCCTCGGGCGGGAGAGTTGAGTCCGAGCCATCCGGCTTGGGCACCCAGATGACTTGCCCGCGACGCGCGCGGGTGAGGATGACGCGATACCCGTTGATGATGTATTGGCGCTTGCGATCGTTCGGTTCCACCCAGTCCGCTCCGTGGAGCGACTGTACTTCCCAGCCTTTCAGGTCGACCGTGGGCACCAAGTCATTGCCCCAGCAAACACAAGCCCAGTCGATCTCCAAGCCCTGGCAATCGAAATTGGTGGCCGCGACTTCGAGTTGGTTGGAACTGCGGATGTCACCTTGCCCGGCCAAGAACCAGTGTGACCAGGCACTCTCGCGCCAGAGAACCCGGGTGTCGATCCCCCAGGCTCGAAGCCGTCTGGCTTCCGAACTCGCGAGGAGGCCATACCGTTGCTCGCCTGCGATCTCACGGAGCCAGGCTTTCGCATGGTCGAGGTGACGCGTCATGACGAGCGGATACTCTCGGAGAGTCAGAGCCACACGGGCAACCGCGGCGTTCGGCTCGAGCAGACGGTCAACCCACGTGTTCAGTAGCTCAGCGCGTGGGCTTCGGAGGTTCATCTGGAGATGGAGTCGGGGATCAGTGATGACGCGACTCGCTTCTGTAGCGCTCGCATATAGGAGTCCACCAGGCGGCGGGGTGGCACCAGGCAAGACCGCGGGAGAGGCATAGACCAGCCAGTCGGGGTGTTCCTCTGCGAGCGCCCGCCCCCATTCAGGCAGGCCCGCTTCGCCATCGCCAATCTCCTGGCCGTTGCCGACCAAGGCCACGATGACGCCCCACCTGGATACGCGGTTCATGATGCTGAGAAACAAGTCGGGTTCGGAGCGAACGAGCACCTTCTTGCGCTTTGTCTTAGTCGTGACGCGTTCAGCATCCCAGGCGCGCTGAGCCTCGTCGAAGAGAATCACGTGCTCCGGTGCCACAGGCCCATCGGACGGAGCATGCAAGTCCCTGAAACGATAAGCATGGTCGATGAGCGCTTGGATCTCCCGCTTCGCACCATCCTTCGTTGTCCCTTTGACCTCGGCAGCAGAGCGCGCGAGGGTTTCGGAGATCACCTCTACGAGCGGACGATTCCCCGAGAGGAACACCGCTCCTTCCCCGGCTACGTCCCGCTCGCTGTCCTTGAGGTGTGCGATCTGAAGCCCGGCAAGGGTCTTCCCTGAACCGGGCGCCCCCGTCACGAACGCGATTCCCCTACGGCCGTCCCTTCGGCATTTCTCGATCAGCTCCTGTACCGCCTGAACCGTTTCATCCAAGTTGGTGGCGCCCGATACGGAGATCTCCGTTAGTTGATGTCCCTCGAAGAGTGCTCGCGCGGCCTCGATGATGCTCAGTGTGGGCTTGTAGGCCGAGTTCTCCCAAAGAACAGGGTCAATCGGGACTGAGTTGTCGACGTGGAGTGCAGACCACCATTCGAGAATGAGATCGGGAAGTCCGGAGGGAACGACGTTCTGGACTTCCTGAACCGCACGCTCCTCCCGGGAGGCCTCGCCTCGGAACGGACTATCAGCATCCGTCGCAATCAGTACCGGAACGATGAAGCGGCCGCTACTTTCTTTGTGGAAGTCTCGGAGATCAAGCGCGTACTGCTCGACCTGCCAATATGCCGACCTCGCAAACCGAGCGGCTTCCTTCCACTCCAAGACGAAAATGACATCATTCGCGAGGATCACGGCGTCGATTAGTCGGCCGCGCCTTGGAATGTCGTACTCCAGCAGATAGTGCCAGTCGAGCGCCTGTGGCTCCCGATCGATGAGTGCTGAAGCGGCCTCCTTCAGAAGACCGACCGACCCTTCCCAGGCTCCAACTGATTGAGCAGTGGGATTGCGGTTGCTATCCGTGGCGGCCGCGGCAAGCTCCGCCGCTACGGCACGAGTGTCGTGCTCGACTAGTTCTGCAAGTGTTCCACGATGCCAAGCCCGCATGGCGCGGACCATAACGGGCCAGCATCACAGGGTCCATCTGATGCCTGCCACGGTGCCTACTCGGTGATCAACTCCACGTCCCACCTCACACAACGTCGTGTACTGATCGATCGGCTCACGTTCTTCGACCTCCCACACGGGCGTCTTCCACGCCGACTCCTCGTCAGGGGCTTCCATGAAGGTCACTCGGTAGCGCCGCATTTGCCCCTCCTTGCGCCAAGTGCCCGTTCTTGTAGCACATGCGTTCGCCTAGCCTCCGGGCGCACAAAGGGGGTGGGACTGATGGCGTTGACACTGGCGGAGGGCGCGAAACTCTCCAACGATGTGCTGCTGGAGGGCGTGATCGAGACGGCAGTCGCCGACTCGCCCGTGCTACAGCGCATGCCCTTCATCGAGATCGTGGGCAACGGGCTCACCTACAACCGCGAGAACGCGCCCGCATCGGCCTCCTTCTATGCCGTGGGCGAGACATGGGCCGAGGACACGCCCACGTTCACACAGGTCACCGCCACCCTGAAGATCCTGGGCGGCGATGCGGACGTGGATCACTACCTGGCCCGCACACGCAACAACGTGCAGGACCTGGAGGCCGCCGTGGCCGCGCTGAAGGCCAAGGCCGTGCAACAGGCCTTCGATGACACCTTCATCAACGGCGACACCAGCGGCGACACAAGCGCCTTCGACGGCCTCGACCGGCTGTGCGGCGCCGGCCAGACCGTGGGCAACGGGGACGACGGCGGCCCGCTCTCCCTCGCGAAACTGGATGAGTTGATCGACCGCGTCCGAGGCGGCAAGCCGGACCTCCTGCTCATGTCCAGGCGCACCCGGCGGGCGCTGACCGCGCTCGGACGCGCGGCCGGCAGCGGCGTCGTGGAGCAGGACCGCGACGCCCTAGGGCGCATGGTCCAGTACTACGACGGCGTCCCCATTGGCGTGGACGACTACATCGCGGACGACACCACCGTCGGCGAGTCTGACGACTGCTCCACCATCTTCGCCGTGCAGTTCGGCGAGGGCAGCCTGGCAGGCCTGACCGGGCCCGGCGGACTGACCGTGGAGCGCGTGGGATCGCTGGAGACGAAGGACGCCACCCGCATCCGCGTGAAGTGGTACGTGAGCCTCGCCCTGTTCAACGAACTGAAGTTGGCGCGCCTCGTGGGCGTGCGGCCGGCCTGACGCGCCCGACGGATCGAGGAGCCCGGCGCAGGGCCGAGGTAGCCGAGGTAGCCGAGGTAGGCCGAGGTTGAGCCGGGGGGCCGGACGGGCGACCGGCCTTCCGCCTACCTCCGCCACCCGAGGCGGGCCCGCTCCACACCCCCGATTCCCCGGCACGGCACGAGAGGAGCAACCCATGGACCTGGCTGAGATGCGTGGCCGAGTGCGGGCGGACCTGCGGGATCCGTCCGCCGAGCGCTGGGACGACGAGACGCTAGACCGGCACATCGGACGGGCGGTGGCCGAACTGTCGCTCGCCGCGCCGCGCGAGGCCACCGCCGAACTGATGACCACCAGCGGCTCGCGAGACCTGCCGCTCGCCGGCCTCGGCGACCGCGTGTCGATCGAGGCCGTCGAGTACCCGGCCGGGCGCTACCCGCCCGTGTTCGCGCCGTTCTCCGCCTGGGGCGACACCATGTCGCTGCTGGTGGACGGCGCGCCCGCGGCGGGCGAAGCCGTGCTCGTCCGCTACTCCGCCATGCACCGCCTGGACGAGGAGGACACCTCGCTCCCGGAGGCGCTGCATGACCTCGTGGCCACGGGCGCGGCGGCCTACGCGGCGATCGAGTGGGCCGCCTACGCCACGAACCGCATCAACACCGGCGGCGACGACGTCTGGCGGCGCTACCTCTCCTGGGGACAGGACCGCCTCGCCTCGTTCTCTCGAGCGCTGGCGAAGCATGGCCGGGAGCGCCGGCTGAAGTCGCGCCGCCTGTACGTGGCGGCCGCTGCGAGCCTGGGCGCGCGTCCCGTGGAGGGGTAGCGGCATGCTCAGCGTCTCGCCCGCCCTGCTCGCCGCGGCCCGCTCCCCGAGCGCCCGGCCCTTCATCAGCCTTGCCGTCAGCGACCGCGACGCCGGCGCCGTGCGCCTCCGCCTCCAACACTGGAGCCAGGGCGACGAACCAGACGGCCCCGCAGCCGTCGCCGCCCCCGACGACGGCTCACTCCTGCGCGCGCGCATCGACCCCAGCGACAGCACCCTCTACGTGCAGCGCGTCGCCGCCCCCAGCCCACAGGCCGACTTCACCACCTGGAGCGCCATCGGCAGCGCCCACCCCCCCGCCGGACTCGCACTCGCCGCCGCCGGCGCACGCGCCATCCTCGTCTTCGCCGCCGCCGGCGACGTCGGATACGTCCACAGCACCGACAGCGGCGCCACCTGGACAGCCCCTGCCCAACTCGCAGACCCCGCCGGACCCATCACCGCCGTTGCCGCAGCCACCGACAGCGACGGCCGCGCCATGGTCGCCTGGGCCGTCGCCGGCCAACTCTGGGCCATCACCCGCACCCACGCCGCCGCCGCCTGGAGCAGCCCCGCCCAGTGGAGCCACAGCGACGCCCTGGACTCCATCACCGGACTCGTCGCCAGCCGCGAGCCCGACTGGGCCATCCAACTCTCCGGCGTCGACCCCCACGGACACGCCGGCGCCTGGACTACCAACCTCGGCGCCGGAATCTCCATGCCCCCCGGCCAGTGGTCAGCACTCGAGCCCGTGATCCTCGCCGCCCCCGGCACTGACGTCACCTACCGCGCCTCCGGCATCTTCCACGCCAGCGTCCCCCGCCTACTCCTCAGCGAGGCCTACGCCGGCGGCGGAGCCTTCGCCCAGCCCATGATCGCCACCGCCATCGACGGCGCCCTCTACACCGACGGCAACTGGCGTGACGTCCTCCCCCTCGGCCTCCCAGACGCCCCCTACGGCGTGCACGCCACCACCCGCGGCGACAGCGCCTACCTCACCACCGCCCACAGCCTCTGGCACACCACCACCGCCGCCCCCACACAGGAGGTCGCCCACCACCTCCTGCGGCTGCGCTACTACACCGAGTCCCTGCCCGGCGGATTCGGCATCCCCCGCGAGCGCCTGCGCTTCACCCTCGCCACCGAGGGCGACGAGGGCGACGAGGGCGACACCGTGAGCGACGCCCTCGTCCCCGGCGCCGAGGTGCGCTTTCGCGCCGGTTACTACACCACCGACGGCCCCGAAGCCCCCGGCAGCCGCGCCCTGTGGGTCTCCTCCGTGCGCCGCGAGCCCGGCCACGTCCACGTCGAAGCCGAAGGCCCCCTCGCCGTCATGCACCGCTGGCGCGCCAGCCGCCAGATCACCTGGGCCCCAGGCGAGCAGAGCGTCCTCCAGATCGCCCAGGCCATCACCCGCCTCGCCGGCTTCGGCATCGCCACCACCAACCCAAGCACCGTCGCCCAGACCCAGCAGCCCCCCTACACCCTGCGCGCCGGCGACCACGGAGACGCCGCCCTGCGCCGCCTGCTCGCCCGCACCCCCGACCTGCTCTATAACCGCGGCCTCCAGGTCGTCATGCTCGAGGCCCACCCCCAGGACAGCGCCGCCGCCACCTTCGCCCTCCACCCCCTCGCCGAGCAGCACCCCATCCGCGCCGCCGGACTCATCCAGGACCGCGAGCGCATCGGCTGGGCGCGCGTGCTCGGCGACGGCTCCGCCGCACAGGCCGTCGACCTCCAGGCCCTCGACCTCGGCGGCGGAATCGCCCTCGCCGTGGACGAACACCTGGACGACCCCGTCGAGACCGCCGACCGCGCCGCCGCCGAGGTGCGCCGCGCCGCCCTCGCCGCCCAGCACGCCTGGATCGAGGTGCCCCCCCACCCCGCCATCGAACCAACCGACGTGATCGAGGTCGACCGATGGGCGCTCGGCGTCGGCGCCACCTACCGCGTCGTGAGCGTGGATCTCGAGTACGCCACCCGGCCCCGCGCCCGCTACGACATGCGCCTCGGACTGGGAGCGCTCTAGTGATCGCCCGCGCCGTCCTCATGGCCTTCGACGACAGCACCTACACCGCCACCGTGCGCTACGTCGGCTCCCTCTCCGCCGTCGTCGCCGGCGTCCCCGTCTCCCGCGCCATCGACGACGCCCTGATCACCCAGGGCCGCACCCTCGCCGTCGCCCTCTTCACCACCAGCAACCCCCACGACGCCATGGTCATCGGAGTGTGGTGAGCGACAGCGCTCCTCTTTCCGCATTCGGTGTAATCTGTGACGGCAGGGAGAGAGGCGCGCCGTGGTTGCAGCAACTCCACGAACGCTCATGCGCGATGCGGAACAACTGTTCCGCTCAACCGCCGTGCCCGACTCTCTTGCCTTCTTCTCCGATCTCTCGCCCCTGAATCAGCGGCTCTTCGTCGTCGAGTTATGGGAGGCCCTATCGAAGGCCTCGATCAGCGGCCGCCAGGAGGATGAGCGAGCCCTTCTTGAGATGCTCGAAGGCTGGGAAGCCACGGCCGACATCGAGCGGCACCCCGAGATCGTGGCTGAGATCCAACGCCCGAAGGAGTATGTACGAGTCGATCTGGACAGCCTGGACGACTAGAAGTTCCGCGGACTCTGGCGACTCCGTCTCGGCGGTCAATGCTGGCCGAGCCTCTTGCCCCGCATCCGATGGCCCCGAGTCAGGCCCCGCCTTCCACCTCGAACGCCTGTTCTGCTAGACTCCCGCCATGACTGACCGGCCCGAGCGCACCGGCCCACTGGCGCCGACGACCACGGATGAGGACCTGGGCGTCGAGTCCTCGCTGCGGCCGCGCCGGCTGGAGCAGTACTTTGGCCAGGAGCGCATCAAGGACGGCCTGCGCATCCAGATCGAGGCGGCCCGCAAGCGCGAGGAGCCGCTGGACCACCTCCTGTTCCACGGCCCGCCCGGCCTGGGCAAGACCACGCTCGCCATGATCGTGGCGGCGGAGATGGGCGTCTCCATCCGCATCACCAGCGGGCCCGCCCTTGAACGCGCGGGCGACCTTGCGGCCCTGCTCACCAGCCTGCAGCCCGGCGACGTGCTGTTCATCGACGAGATCCATCGCCTCTCGCTGGCGGTGGAGGAGGTGCTCTACCCGGCGATGGAGGACTTCTCCGTCGACATCATCCTGGGCAAGGGCCCCAAGGCCCGCGACGTGCGGCTGAAGTTGAACCGCTTCACGCTGGTGGGCGCCACCACGCGCTTCGCCATGGTGTCGCAGCCCCTGCGCGACCGTTTCGGCGCCGCCTACCGCATGGACTTCTATGACGACGACGCCCTCTCCCAGATCGTGACCCGCTCCGCCGGGGTCATTGGCTGCCGCATCCAGGAGGACGGCGTCCACGAGATCGCGCGACGCTCCCGGGGCACCGCCCGCGTGGCCAACCGCCTGCTCCGGCGCGTGCGCGACTATGCCGAGGTGCGCGCGGACGGCGTGGTGACCTCCGCAGTGGCGGGGGCGGCCCTGGAGCAACTGGAGATCGACGAACTGGGCCTGGACCAGATGGACCGCGACCTGCTGCGCGTGATGGCGGAACGCTTCGGCGGCGGCCCCGTGGGCCTGGACACCCTGGGCGCCGCGGTCTCCGAGGAGTCCGACACGATCATGGACGTCTACGAGCCGTACCTGCTGAAGATCGGCTTCATCCAGCGCACGCCGCGCGGCCGCATCCTCTCCCGCATGGGCTACGAGCACCTGGGCATGCAGCCCCCCGCCCACCTGGGCCCCCAGGTCTCCCTCTTCGACAACGGCCAGTTCCAGGACTGACGCCCCGCCGCCGCCAGCGGGGACGCGGAGATCGAGGGGATCCGGGGGGGCCGAACCGGCCCGCACCCCGACTTCGCTCCACGGCGACGGCTGGCGCTTCTGCGCGCCCGACCCGCCGGGCGCTAGCCCTTGCGGAGGATGGTGAAGGTCGCCCGCCCGGTGGCTACCAGGGCGCCGTCCCCGTTTCGCACGTGGACCTGGGTGAAGGCGATCGTGCGGCTGGAACGGAGGATGAGGCCCTCCGCAACCACGTCGCCGGTGGCGGCGTTCAGGAACGTCACGTTCAGGTCCAGCGTCGCCTGGCCTCGGTAGTCCGCGTCGCCGCCGAACTGGCTGATGATGGCGCCGCCGGCGGCCGCGTCGATGAGCGAGGCGATCGCGCCGCCGTGCATGATCTCCGGGCGCCGGGTGCCGAGGCCTTCTCGCATGGGCAGGCGCAGGTAGACGTGGCCGGGCGCCACGGCGCGATCCACCCGGATGCCGAGCGACACCCAGTACGGGACGGCGTCCGCCGCGATGCGTTCGACGAGGACGGGATCGCCCTCGGGAGGTGAGAGTCCGCTCACAGGCGCGGTGCTTCGTTCGTGCCCGTGTCCGGCTGCGTCTCCGGCGGGCTGGGTGGTGGCGTGGATGGCGGCACCGGCGGCGACGGCTGCGTCCCCGGCCACGGCGGCGGACCCGGCGTCTGGGGCGTCTGGGGCGCCGGGGGCGTGCCGGGCGTCTGGGGTGTCTGGGGCGTCTGGGGCGCCGGGGGCGTGCCGGGCGTCTGGGGTGTCTGGGGCGTCTGGGGCGCCGGGGGCGTGCCGGGCGTCGTGGCGTCCGGCGCGGACGTGCTGCCCTCGGCCGGAGGCGTGGCCTCGGACGCCGGGGACGCCGGGGACGCCGGGGGCGGCGGAGGCGGCGAGGCGGCTCGGTCCTGGCTCGTGCTCCCGATCTCGCTCGCGGCCTCACGGGCGTGGCGCGAGACGATCGCCGCCGCCTCCTTCGCGCGCGAGGTGGCCTCCCGGACTTCCTCCCGGATCTGGTCTGCGCTCGGCAGCCCCACGGCGGCGTCGCCCTCGGCGGGCATGATCAGCCAGAGGGCGAGGTAGACCAGGACGCCGGCGCCGGCGGTGAGCACGGCGATGGCTATCGCCGCCACGCGCACCAGGGTGGGGTCCGTGTCCAGGCGGCGGCCAATGCCAGCGCAGACCCCGCCGATCATCGCGTTCTGCTTGTCGCGGGTCAGTCGGTTGGTAGCCATGCGGGCAGGATACCTGACGGGGGAAGCACCCCGGGGAGGCCTGGGCGGGCAGGTCGACAGAAATCGCGATCTGATGCGCGACCGTGTAACGCGGCGGCGCGAGCGCGGCGGCCCCGAGGCGGCCCCGAGGCGGCCCCGAGGCGGCCTCGGCGTGCCCCGGTCAGCGCTCGGTCAGCGCTCGGTCAGCGCTCGGTCAGCGCTCGGTCAGCCCTCGGTGCGTTCGGCCACGGCCTCGTCGTGGGAGAGGCCGGTGAAGGTCATCTTGTAGAGGTCGGCGTAGACGCCGTCGCGGGCCATGAGTTCGTCGTGGCTGCCGATCTCCACGATCTCTCCCTCGCGCATGACCACGATGCGGGTGGCGTTGCGGATGGTGCTCAGGCGGTGGGCGATCACGAACGAGGTGCGATCGCGCAACATCGTGTCCAGCGCCCGCTGGATCAACTTCTCCGTCTGCGTGTCCACGTTGGCCGTGGCCTCGTCCAGGATGAGGATGCGCGGGTCCGCGATCAGTGCGCGCGCGAACGAGATCAACTGGCGCTGGCCCACGGAGAGGTTCTGGCCGCGCTCGTGCAGCACCGTCTCGTAGCCGTCCGGCAGGCGATCGATGAACTCGTTGGCGCCCACCGCGGTCGCCGCGGCCACCACGTCCTCGTCCGTGGCGTCCAGGCGGCCGTAGCGGATGTTCTCCGCGATGGTGCCGGAGAACAGGTACGGCTCCTGTAGCACAATGCTGATGTTGCGGGTCAGGTCCGCCAGCCGGATCTTGCGGATGTCGTGCCCGTCGATCAGCAGTCCGCCCGCCTTGATGTCGTAGAACCTCGGCACGAGCGCGGTGACGGAGGTCTTCCCGGCGCCGGTGTGGCCCACGAGCGCGATGGTCTCGCCGGGCTCCACGTGCAGGTCGAAGTCCTTCAGCACCGGCACGCCCGGGACGTACTCGAACTTCACGTGGTTGAAGTCCACGCGGCCCTCCACGCGGTCGAGGGCGATGGCGTCCGGCGCGTCCTGGATCTCCGGGACCGTGTCCAGCACCTCGAAGATGCGGTGGGCGCCGGCCATGGCGCGCTGCAACTGGGTGTACTGCAGCGTGATGTCGCGCACGGGGTTGAAGAAGCGCTGGATGTAGAGCAGGAAGGCCGTGGCGAACTCCACCGCCTCGCTGGCGCCCAGGTCGCCGTTGAAGGTGCGGATGCCGATCACGATCAGCACCAGCGCGGAGGCGACGGTGGAGAGGATCTCCACCATGGGCATGACCAGCGCCTGCAACTTCGCCGCGTCCAGGTTGGCCCGCAGGTTCTCGTCGTTCAGGCGGCCGAAGTGGCGGAGGTTCTCCTCCTCCCGCCCCATGGACTGCACCACGCGCACGCCGGACACGTTCTCGTTCAGGTTGGAGTTCACAATGGCAATGGCGATGCGGGTCTTGATGAAGGCCTGCGCGGCGTAGCCCTGCCAGAGCACCATGAAGATCACCAGCACCGGGATCACGGCCATTGCCACCAGCGCCAGTTGCACGTCCAGCGCGAACAGGAAGCCGATGATCAGCGCGAGGCCCAGGATGTCCGACAGCACGTTCAGCGCGCCCGAGGTCATCAGTTCCTGCAGCGTCACCACGTCCGAGGTCACCCGCGACATCACGCGGCCGACCTCCTCGTTGTCGTAGAAGCGCATGGACAGGCGGTTGAGGTGCCTGAACATCAACTTGCGGAGGTTCAGGAGCAGGCTGTGGCCGATGTGCCCGGTCATGAGCCGCTGGACGGCCATGGCCACAAAGCCGATCACGGCCAGGGCGACCAGCGCCAGGCTCACCTGCATCAGGTCGGAACGGATCGCGGCGGTGGCGGCTGCCTGCTCGGCCGCCGGCAGTTCGCCTCGTTCGATCAGGCGGTCCAGGATGCTGCCGAGCCCGCGGCCAATGATGTACGGCTGCGAGTACTGCGCCACGGAGACCACGATCATCGCCACGATCGCCGTGATGCCGCGCCAGCGGTAGGGCTTGATGAACGGCCACAGGCGCGCCATCAGGCGGGCGTCGTAGACCTTGCCCAGTTCCTGGTAGTCCCAGCCGTCCGAGCGCCCTCGACGGACCGGGCCGCCGTCGCCCCCGGACCAGCCGGCCGCGCCTCCGCCGCCCCAGTACGCCATTAGCGGTCGGCCTCCGCACGGCCGCGTTCGCGGTCGAGTTCGGCTGCGGCCACGTCGGCGGCGGCCTCCTCCTGGTCGCGCAGTTCCAGGTCGTAGATGCGGCGGTAGAAGCCGTCCCGGGCCAGGAGCGCCTCGTGCTGGCCGCGCTCCACCACCTCGCCGTCCTTCATCACCAGGATCAGGTCCGCCTCCTTCACGGTGCGCAACCGCTGGGCGATGACGAAGGTGGTGCGGCCCTCCATCAGGTTGCGCAGCGCCTCCTGGATCTGGAACTCCGTGCGCATGTCCACGGCGGCGGTGGAGTCGTCAAAGACCAGGACGCGCGGGTTCAGCAGCAACGTCCGGGCGATCGCCACGCGCTGGCGCTGGCCGCCGGAGAGCGTGGAGCCGCGCTCGCCCACCCACGTGTCGTACCCGTCCGGCTGGGACATGATGAAGTCGTGGATGCGCGCCGCCCTGGCCGCGGCCTCGACTTCCTCGTCCGAGGCGTCCGGCCGGCCGTACGCGATGTTCTCCCGGATGGTCGCGGAGAAGAGGAAGACGTCCTGCTGCACCAGGCCGATCGCGTCCCGCAGTGAGTCCAGCGTCACGTCGCGCACATCGCGGCCGTCAATGGTGACGCTCCCCCGCGAGGCGTCGTAGAAGCGCGGCAGCAGGTTCACCACGGTGGTCTTGCCGGAACCCGTGGGCCCCAGCAGCGCGATGGTCTGCCCGGGGCGGGCCTCCACCGTCAGGTTGTCCACCTGGTTCGACTCGCCGTCGTAACTGAAGGCCACCTCGTTGAAGACCACGTGTCCCGGGCCAGGCGGCAGCGGGATGGCGTCCGGCCTCTCCTGCACCGGGGACTCCGCGTCCAGGATCTCGTACAGGCGCGTGCCGGCGGAGTGGGCGCGCGCGAAGATGTTGACAATGAAGCCCACGGAGCGCACCGGCACCTGCAGCAGCGTCAGCCACAACTGGAACGCCGCCAGTTCGCCCGGCAGCATGCGCCCCGCGATGATCTCCTCCACCCCCACCCAGAAGACGACGGCCGCAGAGAGCAGCCAGACCGACATCAGGAAGGGCTCGTTGAAGGCCTGGAACTTGGAGGTGGAGTAGGACCAGTCGAACAGTTCCTCCACCTTGCCGTCGAACTTCTCCTGTTCGAACTCCTGGCGGGAAAAGGCCTTCACCACGCGCTGCCCGGTGAGGTTCTCCTGCAGGATGGTGCCCATCTCGCCCTGCATCTCCTGCACGCGCAGCCACACCGGGCGCATGCGCAGGGAGACCCACGCGGACTGGATGGCCACCGGCGGCACGAACGCCAGCGCGATCAGCCCCACCTTGGGGTTGATGGCGACCATGATCCCGTACGAGACGACGATCAGGATCAGGACGTACACCAGCCGGATCACGCCCATGCTGACGAAGAAGCGCACGCCCTCCACGTCTCCGGTGGCGCGCTGCATGATCTCGCCCACCTCGGAGCGGTCGTGGTAGGCGAAGGAGAGGCGCTGGAGGCGGTCATAGACCATGTTGCGCAGGTCGCGGGCGACGCGCTGCGAGATCGCCTCGCTGAGGTAGGTCTGCACGTAGACGAAGCCGCCTCGGAGCAGCGCCGCCGCCACCAGGAGGCCCACGGCCGCCATCACCGTGTTCATGTCGCCCTGCGCCGCGCTGGTCTCCACGCCGCCGGACGAGATGCTCACCACGTCCAGGCCCGTGTCGATGGCGAAGCCGGCGAGGGCGGGCGTGATGATCGTGAGCAGGCTCGCACCCACCAGGACGAACATCGCCAGGATCAGTAAGCCTCGGTACTGGAGTGCCTGGGCGGTCAGACGGAGATGAACGGGGGCGCCCCGGTTGCCCACGCGTATCAATCCCTTCGGCAGCGGTGACGGCGAACGCCGAGTGTAATAGCACTCTGACGTTAAGGTGAAGCCCCGAGTGCCCTCATAAAAATGGTTACCGAACGGGAGGTAGTTGCCTCATAAGCATGGTTACCCAAGAGAGGTGGAGGGGCCATGACACGGGGCAGCGTTGCGGAGTACGCAGCGGCGGTGCGGA
>Ga0265293_10004371_pt1 | contig 24996 bp, 23 predicted proteins | sample Munlanlewell138R_FD_192505 | JGI IMG/M metagenome (GOLD analysis project Ga0265293, IMG submission 192505) | Leachate microbial communities from a municipal landfill in Southern Ontario, Canada - Leachate well 138R | ecosystem: Engineered > Solid waste > Landfill > Unclassified | place: Canada...
CATAAATGCTGCTATAAATATAAGAAATTTTGGGTTGAGGAACCAACCCAGCGTCACACAAAGTGAATGGTTACATTGTGCTTGTGGCGTAGAAACACATTAGTCTTTAGCTAATGTGTAGTTCATATCTCCATACGAAACCTTCGCAAGTTTTCTGTTTTCCATTGCAACATTTTGAAATATTACCTGTTGATGCGCCTATCGACTGTGTTGCATCTTTTATGGATTTCCATTCTTTTATGAAATTACCATTCTTATCATATTGTAAAACTGGTTTTTTTGTTGGTTTTTGACCTCTATTAGATTGAGCAAAACTTTTTCTTTTCAAACTTTCTACAATATACTTTTTAATATCTATTTTATCCTCTGTAAAAAACCAAAAAAATTTTTTATATGTTAATTGTTTTTTATTGCAACATTTACTAATATTACCAGAATCTATATTTAATTCTTCTGAAGCGTCAATTATAGAAAACCATTTTTTTATAAAATTTCCCGAAAAATCATATTGTATAATTGATTTTGACATGATTATACTAATATTATCTCTTTCTTCTTGTGTATAATATCTTTTATAATTTGGGTTTTTATTGCCCATCATTCTATCTGATAGAATTTTTCGTTGTTGTTTTGACATTTTTCTACCTACAGAAGATTTTGACACTACACAAGATAAATTATAACCATTACCATATGAATCTAACATATTTAACCAATATTGTTCTGCGCCAATACAATCTAATGGTTCATAAAAATCTATGATGCTAAAAAATAGATTTTTTTCACCATATTTATTAAAATTGTTTTGTAATTTTCTATTATAATGTTTATTGTTGAACAACATATACAAATGTTCTCTCCATCTACCATGAAAACCAACATTACTTTTACCAAATTTCATATTTGTTTTTGATGCTGATCCAACATAATATATTCCTGGTTTATTTATAAATTCAATTGTATAAACTCCTGTTCTAATAACATCTTCTGTTGTTTCATTGTGATAATCTTGAGTTGAATATTTCATACGAAAAATGACTTTACTAATATTAAACTAATAAAGTCATTTTTTACATTTTAACCATACACAATTAGAACTTAACTGCAACGGCTCCACCCACATTTCGGGCATTGTACACAACCAGACTCAAATTTCAAGTCTTTGTTGCCACATTCAAGACATTCTTGACCTTGAACGTCTTCTCCTTCTTTTATGTATTTTTTAAGCATTCTTTTTACGCCTGTTTTCCAAGAAACTATTGTATCTCCATTTAGGTTTAGAGAACCTATAAGATTAATCGTTGAAGGAACTGGCATTCCGTGTCTTAGAATAGCAGAACACATTTTACCATAGTTCCAGAATTCTCTATCGAATGCTCGACTTAATCCTCTCATTTCTTGTTCATAGCCGTCTTTATCAACATAAACAAAGTCATATCTTGATTTTCTTATATCGTTACCATCTTCATCTTTTCTAGTTTCTTTCACTTTTTTAATCCAACCATTTTCAACAAAAGTAGGTATTTGGAAAGAATCTAATTTACCTGTAAAGATTTCATATGGTTGTCCTTCAATAAGTCCAACAAAACCAATCCATTTTTCTTTGTTATTTTGGAATCTAAGAATATCACACTCAACGGTTTTAGGTCTTTTTGGAGCATGACTTTCTTTTATAATTTGTTCTACACTCTTTTCTTCTTTGTTGTCTGAAACAAGAACGCCAGAACGAGAACCATCACGATAAACAGTTACACCTTTACAACCTGATTTCCAAGCCTCTAAATATACTTTAGCAACTACTTCTTCAGTGGTTTCTTTCGGTAAATTAACTGTTACTGAAATTGAGTGGTCTACCCATTTCTGAACAGCGCCTTGCATTTTTACTTTTTCAACCCAATCAACATCATTAGAGGTTGCTTTATAATAAGGAGATTTCTTAACAATATCATCTAATTCATCTTGTGGTAAGTTTTTAACTTCTTCAACATCATATTTGTTAGCATTTAACCATTCTATGAATTTATGATGGAAAACAGTATATTCTTCCCAAGAATCACCATTTTCATCTACAAAATCTACTCTAACATCTTTATCATTAGGATTAATTTTTCTTCTTCGTTTATATGCAACAAGGAATGCTGGTTCAATTCCTGATGTTGTTTGAGTCATCAAAGAAACTGTATTATGACTAACTAAACCATTTTCTAAAGTATAATAATGAGTATTTTCTACTTCAAAATCCATTGTGTTATTATATGAATCTTCTATATCTTTTATTTCGAGTTCTTCATATTTAATATTTTTTAGATTTATAATTTCCATTATTTTGTATTATTTTTTGTATTTTATCAAAAACATCAATTAAAGTTTTCTTTTTATCTTTTAAATAATCGGTTTCCCACACGATTATTATCTTATTGCCTTTATCTTTTAATTTTTGAATTCTTTTAATCTTTTATTCTTATGTTTTCTGATATATTATCATTATATATTTTTGGATTTCTGTGCCAGTAATCACCATAAAATTCGACTATTAAATTATATTCGTCCAATTTTTTATAGGTTCCTTTAAACGCAGGGTACAATAAAGTCATACATATAACGTAGTTAGCACACATTTAACGTACAATAACCCAATCAATAAAATATTCTGTTCCTGTTTTTCGGTTATTTAATATTGTTGCTTCTTCAAATGCATCATAAGGTTCTTTATGTACACTTTTAATATTTCCATTTCTATCATACACACCAAATAAACGTGTGCTAACAGCAAATATATTTAATTGCTGTGTTTCTGCTACTTTTGATACTTTTTCTGTTTCCATTGTTTTATCTATTTAATTAAGTTCATTAACTCTGTAAATAGCTTTTTCGCCTTTACTTTCCTTGTGTTTTATAAATTCTTTTATGTATTCCATATTTTTACTTTTAAATTACGCAAATTATTCGATTATTTTTATTATCTTATCAGATATTTTTAATTCATCTGTTCTTTTCCAAACAGCGGTTTCATCATCTAATTTAACCAACCACATATGATGATTTGTTGATTCGGTAGTTGAATTGTCAGAATATGTTAATTTTTTAGTATTATCATAACCATTCCAATATAGTTTAGTTATTCTTTGTTTATTACCATTAACATCAAAAACATTAATTTCTTTTTCTAATTCAAACCAAATATCTTTTTCTTCATTTAAAAGATTTATGTCTATACCATTTAATAAAAATAAATTTTCTAATGTAATAACACCTTTATCAGTTTTTATTTTAGTGTCTTTTACTAAACAACCAGTTGGAGCAATCGTTAAAAGAGCTATGTTTCTTCTACCATACTTCAACATTTCTTCTAATTCAGGTGCGGCTTTGATTAATCTTTTTATGAAAGGATTGTTCATTTCTTTCTCATAATCATATACTACAAAAGAACCTCTTTCTACAGCTAATTCACAAGAACCTTTATAAACATTAATAGCTAATTGTTTATGTACTTCTACTGAAAATTGTGTTGCTTTTTTAGTACCATATATAAGACCAAGTGCAGCAATCATATCACCTTCGGCTGTGATACCAATACCTGTTCTACGTCCATTAATAGCCATTTCTTTAATCTTAGTCCACAAGTTTTTCTCGACTAATTTAATTGAATCTGGTTCAGGATCTGTTTCAATTTTAGCCAAAATTTGGTCTATTTTTTCTAATTCTAAATCAATAATATCATCCATTATTCTTTGTGCAATTTTTGAATGTTTAGCAAATAACTCAAAATTAAATTTTGCATTTTTTGTAAATGGATTTTCAACATAAGAATATAGATTGATAGCCAATAATCTACAACTATCATAAGGACATAAAGGTATTTCACCGCATTGCAAATTATTGATACTCAAATATTTAGATTTACCAAAACTATTTATTTCTTGAAAACCACCTGAAAAGAAATTATGAAAATCATCAACCGTTCCATTATATACATCTTCATAACCATCTTCTTCAACAGAAACAACTTTGTGATTATACATTTCTGATTCTTCACAAACTTCTTTATAATTTTGAAAACCATATTTTGTTTTTAATCTAAATGGTATATTATTTTTCTTACATTCATTTTCCCATTCTTTTAATAATGGATTTCTACCTAAACTAAAATTTAGGTCAGAAAAAATTTTAACCTGTAATTCTTTTGTTATTTCCATTTTTTCAGAATAGCTTTTATTTATACTATTTTTTCTTTTTTCAGAAATATTTTTATTATTATTAATATATTTCAAAGAACAATTATGAGAACAGAATGAAATTTCTCTTTTTAAATAATTAATTTTAAATTTATCTCCACATTCTTCACAAATTTTTGTGACTAATACTTCATTATTTACTATTTCAGCATCATATCCATTGTCTAAAGCACTTTTATATGTTTTAACTAATCTTGGGTCGCAATCTATTTTATCATATCCTAATTCGAATGCTATCTTTTTAGATAAAGATAGTATATCACCAATTATATTATTTCTGTAATTTGAAAAATGTTGTGGTAAATTATTTTCTTTAGAATATTTTATCCAATCTTTTTTACTAAATCTTTTATTTAATTTAATAGTTAATTTTTTAGCGTGTTCAATTATTTCGTTATTAGAAATATTAATATATTGACTATTTGATTTTCCTGGATGTGATGCAAAATTTTTCTTCCACTCATCACTCATTCTATGATATGGATTTTTATCTCCCATTTTATCTATTCTGTGTAAATCATCATGTTCATCTTTAGTCATAATTTCTAAATTGTCTGGATTATTGTTCAACCCATTATAATCTTTATGATGAACAACATCACCACTATTTATTTTAACACCATTGTTAAATTCTGCAATAATTTTGTGTTCTGGAATTAACCCTTTTTTACCTGTTGTGGTAATCCAACTATAATTTTGACTTTTTGAATTTGATTTTTTAAAAATATCATTAAAAGTGGCTATAGTTTTAGTCATAATATAAAGACTATCACCATTTTTTATATCTTTTGCTTGAATATATTTTCCATTTTTTAGTCTAAATTTATGATTACCAGTGACTCGAATTTCATGACCACCTTCAATATTAACTTTGTATATTTTTTGATTATATCCTGTTATTCTAGGATTTCTCATAGTTCTAATTGTGAGTTTTCCATTATTGTCTAAAGCATAAACTGGTACATCTTTATTTTCTTCTGTTAATTGTTTTATTGAAACATAATTTCTACCATCAGCAACAGATACTAAGGTATCACCAACAATGCATGGATTAGTTGAAGTCGTTGCATATCCTTGATCTTCATAGCAGTCTGGTACTGATTCTCTTTTGATTGTATCCCAAAATAGAATACCTGGTTCGGCTGATTTCCAAGCATTATGAATAATTTTATCATAAATTGGTTTTGCTTCTACTTCATTTGATATTACTGGGTTGTTTGAATCAACAGGATATTGTTGAGTGTAAGTCTTTTTATCAATAACAGATTTCATAAAATCATCTGAAATTCTTAAAGATACGTTTGCACCTGTAACTTTACCTTCTTCCATCTTTGCATCCATAAACCTCTCTGCATCTGGATGTTTGATAGAGCAAGATAACATCAAAGCGCCTCTACGACCATCTTGACCAACTTCTCTTGTTGAATTTGAGTATCTTTCCATAAAAGACACTAATCCTGTTGAAGTTAATGCTGAATTCTTAACAGGGCTTTGATTTGGTCTTAAATGTGATAAATCGTGCCCTACTCCACCCCTACGTTTCATTAGTTGAACTTGTTCTTGATCGGTTAACATAATTGAACCGTAAGAATCATATTCATTACCAATTACAAAACAATTTGATAATGAAACTGTTTGTTTAACATTACCAATACCACTCATTGGACCACCTTGTGGTACAATGTATTTGAAATCTTTGAGTACATCATAAATTTCTTCTTCTGTCATTGGGTTATTGTAACTTTTTTCAATTCTAGCAATTTCTTTTGCTAGCCTACGATGCATATCGTCTGGTGTTTGTTCATATAAGTTACCTTGGGAGTCTTTAAGAGCATACTTGTTGATCCATACGTTTGCCGCCAACTCATCTCCATTAAAATATTCAAGCGTCATTTTAAATACTTCATCTCTACTGTACACTTTTTCGCTCATTATTTTACTATTATTTTTTGTATCATGTTATATACAACTGATTAAATAAAGTTTATATTACCTATATCAGTTAAATAACCTTTTTCTTTTAATTCTAAGATAATTCCTGTAGCATTTTTCTTATTAAGTAACTTAAACATGTTGAAAATGTTATCAGTAAAATAATATGATAATTCTACAAAAATTTCTGATTTTGTGTATTTTGTACCTAAATCTTCAATACACATTTTATAATATTCATTAAATGTTTGTTTATTAGGTTTTCTCCTATTTTCTCTAAAGTTTATTTCAGTTTGTTCATCTAATATAGTAAATACATCTTTTGTGAGACTTTTCCTATAATAGTAATCTTCATAATGCCTACTTTCCATTTCGTAGGCTGAACCTTTTTCTATATCGTAATTGTCTGTGTCATAATCCTGTGTAGTAGTTGGTAATTCCATACCATCTTCAGGTTTATCTTCATCCAATTTACCCATAAATATTGTGTCTCGCTTTAGAGAGTGTGTTCCTTCGAGTTTATGTTTGTTTGCTGTACCCTTAAACATAATATCGAAGTCTGTGTCTTCTTTCTTTTCGTTGCTTTCTTCTTCATCAACTAGTTCTTCATCAAATAGTTCTTCATCTAATTCTAAATCTGAAAAATCTTGGATATCTTCACCATCTTCCTCTTCAAAATTGATGTCTTTTTCTTTATCTGACATAATTTATTTTTATTTTTATGCCGTGCCGACAAATTCATCATTCTCCATTATTAAGAATGTCGTATTGAAATTGAAACGAACTTGTTCACCTTTATGTTCACCATCTCTCATTTTCAATATTTTTAGTCTGTAAAGATTATTCTTTTTCATTTCAGAATTTCTAATAATCGCCCAAACAGAATCAGCAGTTTCAGCAATAGCTTTTGATTCTGGGATACTTTTCAAGTCAATATCATTAGCACCCCAAACGCTTTTGTCGGTTTGTGTAGCAGTAATAAAACAACAATTATGCTTATCTGCTAAATAACGAAGTCCTTCTGCTAAATGTTTTCCTTTAAGGAATAACATATTAGTAAAATCTAGACCTTTCTCAATACCCATAATGTTAATATAATCAACAATAACCATATTGATTTTTATACCTTTTTGTGCTTCTAATTTAGTAATAAAATTATCTAAATCTGTTACAGTACATGCACTTGTATCATATTTTTTTACAATGATTTTACCTGGTTTAGAATTAAATAAACCACCATTCATATTTTTTAGTGCATTTATCTTATTCTTCATAAAGATACCATCCATAGACTTTTCATCATAATCATTGATAGGTATTTTCAATCTCATGGAACCCATACGTTTCATACATTTCTGTGAACCCATTTCTAATGTTACGAAAAGAACATTTGCTCCTTGATCTGCGGCTTTGACACCAATATTTTGCATCCACATAGAATTATGACTTAATATTCCATTAGTATAAAACCTTCTATCTGAACCATAATTTAATTCAATATCATACATATTTACACTTTCTTCATGTTTTTCTATGTGTGTTATTTCTTCTAAACCATTTTTTGTTTGTATCTTATCTCCCAATTCTAATGAATCAACATAAATGGTTTCCATTTCTTCATTAAAAACTAAATGCTTATCCGCACATTTTAATTCAAAATTATTTGTCTTAATTTGCCATATGGTATATGGTATAGTTTTGCCTATTGCAAGAATATCTTCCCAACCATTATCAGTTTTTATTTCATAATCACTGACCTTAAATGTTTCTACAAATTTCCTATCATGTGTTTCTGATATATCAAAATTCTGAATTAAAAAATCTTTCATTCTTTCATCAGATAAACCAAAACCACTAACTAATATATCTTTCTCCAAATTTGATTTTAATTATTTTTTAAAATACTACTGAAATTGATAGTATTTTTATTTTTTTTATATGGTAAAATATAAACCAAATTTTGTATTATATGAACTACACATCAGCTAAAGACTGTTGTGTTTCAGGTTTCACATTTTAACGCAAGGTTAGAATTGTTTTTTGTCAAATTCATCACAGAAGCTAAAGACTTCTGTGTTTTCTTTGACTGGTCATATAAATCAGTTGATAATTTATCAATACCATTTTCACCAACTAAATAAATAAATCATATATTATAACCTTAAAAAATCTATACATTCTTGTATCGTTTTTTCTTTATTTTGTTTGTATTCATTTTCCCAAATTACTAAAAAATCATAACCAATAGATAAACTTTTTCCTTGTTTTAATTTATCATATTCCCATATTTCATTAGCATACATTTTTCTGTGTTTATGATAATAATTTTTATCATACAATTTAGGATTACAGTGCCAATAATCACCATTAAATTCTATAATTTTTTTATTATAAACAAAATCATAACTATACACATTATTATCAATTTTTCTAAAAAATACATTTTTATTATTTATACTATAAAATTCATTTTCGTTCAATTTCATTTTATTAATAATTTTTCCCATTAACTGATACTCATCTTTTGAGTATTTGCTACCTGACACTTTTACAAAATCACCATTATTGTATTTTTCTTCAATTAATTTACTCCATTTTTCTTGTCTATCTTTATAAATTTTTATACCTTTTTTCTCACCATATTTTTTAATACATTTTTCTAATGTGAATGTGTTTTGTCTTTCTTTTAATTTTTGTTTAGCAACTTCATGTTTATATCCTTTTTTTAACCAATACTTTAACTGAGATGTTCTAATATCATCATATTTTTCTGGATTATCTTTAAATTTTTGAAAAGTTTTTTTATGTATCATATTCATCACTTCTTCACTTTTCTTTATGGCATCTTTTTCTGAAAATTCTTTATTTATCCAAAACTCCTTTGTATTATGTGATCTTTTTTTATGAAAATTTTTATCATTTTCACATTTTTCATCAAAACTTTCTTTAATTTTTTTACCCCTTTTATTAGCTCTTCTTTTTTGTTCTTTTTTAGCGTCTTCTTCTGTTAAACCATATTTATACATTAAAAATTCATATGTTCCTGTTGCTCTAGTTTTTCCTAAACATTCTTTTGATGAACAAATTTTCTTATATCCATTTGTTAAACTAATGAAATAAGCAACATTATCACAAAAATAACATTTTGGTTTTTCTTCTTTAGAAATATATTTATCATAATATTCTTCTTTTGATATTTCATGTTTTTTTTGTAATATGTACACTTAAACCTTTAGTTCCATTTACTTCTTCATCACATATTTTACATTTCATAACTTAATTTTATTTTAGTTTCACTAACTAAAACATACATTTTTATTTTTAATATCTAATCTTGATTAGTTTGCCTTATTTCACTAAAGAATTTACCAATTGTTATTTCTTCTTCTATTCCTGTCTTTTTATTTCTAACAGTTATTATCATATCATAAGAAGCACACTTACCTACATTTGTTTCGCCCATAAGAACATTTAATGATGCTTGGTCCCAACCACCATTCATTATTTTATCTATTGTTGTCCAACCAGTACTCATTTTTTTGGTTGTGTCGGTGACTTTGTGAGAATCAGGATCATCGAAATCGTCACCTAAATCTTCGTCATCGTCTGCTATAAGACTAACTTCGTTGTGTATTTGTTTTATTTTAGTTGCTATATCAACTACATTGTCGTAGTTTATTTCTTCTAAGCCTCTAATTAATTCGATGCTTTTTAATACATTATTCTTTGTTAAATTTGATATTTTCCATGCCTTAAATTTTTCTAAAATCCATTCATTTTCGTATGCTGAATTATCACCCTTTAATAACATCTTAACAAGATTATCCGCTATCTTTTTTTCTGTGTCATTGAGTTTTACCATTGCAAGTATTTGTTGTGGTGTTGGAACCACTTTATTCTTACTTACAGTGTATTCATTTCTTACAATACTATAAATAAATTGGATATCTTCATTCTTAAAGAAGAACGGCTCAACTTTGAAAAATTGTTCAGCGTTTTCTAAAATATGATGGAAAAAAACTTTTTCCATACCTACATTCATTTTTTCACTCATTTATGAAGACAATAATTTTTTAAAAGAAGTGGTTTTTACACCACTTCTTTGATAGTTTGTTTTAGTATTGTTTAGTCGAAAAGTTGACCTTCGTCATCAGAATCTATATCGAAATCTGGATCTGCTTCAAATTCAGCATATTTAGCATCCATCTCTTCTTGAACCTTATCAATTTCATCTTGATTTGCATAAGAGAAATATTCGTGAATAATAGGCTCTAATGATTCTAATACATCATCTGTAAATATCTTAGATGTATATAATTGCTTCTCATAGAAAGACTTATCTAAGTGTTTCACATACCATTTAGTTCCACCAGGTACATACGTAATTTCACCTGTTTTCTTATCAACATTAGGTTTTACTTTAGCAATTCCTACTTTGTCAAAATTCTCTGGTGTACAGAAATACTCTAAACCTTTATATTTGTTTGTACCAGATGTGTGGTTAATCTCAAACTTAATTTTCTTAGGCTTAGCGTTTCTATTCTTTCGAGCAAGTGCAGTAACAATAATACCTGACGCATTTAAGTCAAGATCATCTTCACTACCTGTTTTGAGTTTTGCTTTAGTAAGATAAACGATTGTAGATGCAGAGTAATCAACACCTTTACCACCAGATTGAATAGCTTTTGGGAATAAATCTTGCGAATTATGTGAAATAATACCATTGTCTAAAATGTAGTGGTGCGAATCTTTAACTTGAATATCATATGATTTCTCATTTTGTATTTTAGTTATTTTTTTGATCTTTACTTTTTTCATCGTTAAAAAATTTATTTTTTAAATTTTTATACTCATTTTTTGTGAGTATAATGAATTCAAATATTATATCCTGTTTTTCACAAGATTGTTTTTTTAATTCATTTATTTTTTTATTATAGTTATATGTATATTTACTTTTTACCTCTATTATTTTGTTTTCTGATTTGATATAAATGTCTGGGTAATACTTATGTTTTTTATTTTCATATTCATAATAAATTTTACCTGTATATTTTACAATATCGGAATTCTTAATAATTATGTCATTTTCGTCATATTTTTCTAATAACATTTTCAACACAACGTCTTCATAACCTTGAATAAAATATTCTTTACCAGATGGCATAGTGAAAATTTTATATTTAGATTTTTTTGATAATTCTTTTACCAATTTCTCATAGTTATTATCATCTTGTATCCAATATTCTACACCATATCTTTCTAAACACGTTTTTATCACTTTTTCTCTTATAATATTTGATTGTAAAGGATAATTTACACCATAATTATTATTTAATGTGTTATTAGATTTATTCTTTATTTCATCATTCAATAATGGGCAAGTAAAACCATATTTTTCTATATTTGTTTTTATTAATTTTTGTTTTATTTTTTCGTTTTTTGTTGGAGTTTCATAACCATATTTTTCTATATTCGTTTTATTTCTATTTTCTAAAAATTCAACAACTTTCATATTATGATCTACACCATATTTTTCTAATAATGTTTTTTTAGATTTTTTCTGTACATCTTCTAGTTCAAATGGACTAATATAACCATGTTTTTCTAACATATTATCTTTATATTCTTGTGTTTTTGTATAGTGTTCAACACCATATTTTTCTAAACAAGTTTTTTTATTTTTGATGATATTGTTATAATTTTCATCGCCATATTTTTCAAGTTTTGTTTGCTTTATTTTGCTTATCCTTTTTTGCTCTTTTTCTAAATCTAAATTTTCTTTTCTATATATTCTGTTACAATCTTTTTCACCACATGTGTTTTTGTATTTAGAATACTTATTGTCCCATTTTAGTTCATTATTACAATATTTGCAGTATTGTTTTTCATATAAATCATTTTTAATATGAAATAATCTTTGCTTCATATTAACATTAACCAAAAATGATGTTTTTTCTTCAACAAAAATCTCAAAATCTTTATTTTTATTTATACTTTTTATTATAGATGATAAAGATTTAGATTTTTTAATTTTTTCTAATAAATTATCTATTGTTAGTTTCATAGCGAAAAATAGTTTTTCTTTTATATATTAAAATGAAAATCCCATTTTTCGCTACAAATCATACTTATTTGATAGATAAGATATAATCATCTTCTGTTAATTCTGATGCCATTTTCCAACAAGCATCTTCCTCATCAGCAGACCAATCTTCAGAAACTAAAAATTTGTGATTCGGTGTACATTTGATTATTTCACCATTTTCCATCTCTAATTCTAACATTTCAGAATTGTCATATGTGAAAATGTTTTCTATTTCTTTTTCACCATCTAGTGTTTTAACAAAATCACCAACATTTAATTCTTTCACATTTTTGAAAGAATTATCAGACATAGTGATATTTGTATCACCTGCAACACACATATAAATGTGGTTGGTTGCTACCAAAGGTATATTCAAGAAACCTAAGTCAGCGGTAATAATTCTGAAAAGAGATTTAATAGCTTTCGCTCTACTCATATCAGCTTTGTGTTTTCCTTCAACAGCATCTTCAATTTCTTTTTTAGACGCTAATTGACCAATAGAATCAATAAACATAATAGTTTTATCAATTTCATTGCCTTTGATTTTTTCTTCTTTAAGTTGATCTAATGTCTGAGCCAACATAACTTTTAGATCCTCAACTTTATTAGAACGAATTAACATAAATTTTTCTGGTGAAACATCTACGCCAAAATCTTGTAACTCTGAAAGTTCAATAGAAAATTCTGTATCAATATAAATTACAGCGTATCCTTGCTTTTGAGCATTTCTCGCTACATTATAACACAGATAAGATTTACCTACTGCCTCTTCACCAGCAAAAACTGTGAATCTGTTATCAGATACACCACCATTAAGTATAGACTTAGACAATAAAGCGTTAAGCATATAAATATTGGTATCAATAAATTTTTTCTCGGAAGTGTCGTTTTCTATGAGTATAGAAGTTTTTTTTGAGATATTTTCCATCATTACTCTCATATCTTTGAAGGAGAAACTAGCAGATTTCTTTTTTGCCATAGGAAAGTTAAATTATTTTTTTAAGATTTTTGCAATCTTATCTTATATTTAGAATCATGTTAGACAAAAGTTTATTATTTTTTGCAATAATTTTAACATTGGACACAAACTCTATTATATATAAATTCAATTGTAAAAACTAATCACATGTTATATATGAATTTCTTCATAGTGTTTTGTAAAACTCGCAGAAAATTTGACAAATACATAAAAATAAATCGTGTCAGAAATAAAGTTATTGTAGATATTAATAACCTTGCAAATGAATACGATATAGATCCTCAAGTACATAAAGATTATTTCAATCTTATGGTATATACTAGGATAAATCATTCCCTGAAAAAAGGTAAAGACATATATTATATACCAGATTTCAAGACAAAAGATATACAAGTTAGTGAATTATTTAAATTGAAAGAGATTTTAGAATTTGATATTAATTTCAACATTCTTCTTTTTTACGAAGAATTTATGGAAGATTCTGAAATCCTTAATGATGTCTTTGAAAATATGGGAAAATTCACAACCAGCCAAATCATAAAAGATTATTAGCATTTCGCTTAAGTCATTTTAATATATAAATAAAAAATATACTAATAATATGGCTTTTGTTGGCGGTGCTTTTAATGAACTAGACTTTTTAACTAATATTCCAATATTAAATAATCATGATAACCGTGACTCAATCTTCAATTGGGTGAGGGGTGAAGTTGATATTGATGAAGAAGGTAATCTTGATACGACTAAAGAAAGTAAATCAAGAACAGTTATTTTCAAGAGCAAAACCGCAAATGATACAAAAACAATAAAGAATTATTACAAAGACACCATATATAAATATGAGGGTGACAAACAATCCGACTTAAATCCATATCTTAAATTAATTAGAGATTTTGAAGACAAAACCTTTAATTCTATGAGATTTCAAGCAGCAGACTTTGCATATCTAACTGATTTAGGTGTATATCCTATGAACAGAATGTGGGTTTTGAGAAGATTTGCAGATGGTGTAACTGTGCAAGATAATTTACAGAAAATGTCAATATATCCAAGAGAAACCTTAGTTGGTTGGATAAAGCCAGAAGATGATAATTTTTTCAATTTCGGTTTTAATGAAAAATGGGAAGTAATGGATAAAAGATTGGATGAAGTTATGATGCAAATTTTAGAGAAAGAGTTTGGATTAAAAGCATCTAGTATTATATCCATACCTGGTTGGTCACAAGGTTTATTATTTGCGTTTTTAAATGCAATGAAACTGACAAATTATAATGGTGATCAAATTCCACAAGGAGATCCAGCTGTATTACAAGAAGCTGCGGCAAGAGCAAAAGATAATAGTCCAGGATATGGTAATGTTTCTCAGGTTTCAATGACACTTAAAACATCGTATGAGCAAAAATTTATTGGTGAAATTGATCCAGGTAGTGCTATGTTAGACATTATACAAAGATGTATTTATATGGGTACAAGAGAAACGAAATTCGTAATGAGAGGTGGTGGTGGAATATTGAACACATTACAAGCTGCAATTAATACGAACACACCTGATGCTTGGTGGATATTTATTAAAGAAATTGTTAAAGCGTTTGTAGTTGCTATTGAAGAAATATTTAATAGTTTGTTAGGAGTTGGTGCACCTTTCGAATCTTTAAATCAAGTTCCACCTGAAAACCCACCAAAACCAGAAGAAGAACCAGTAGCAGCACCAACAGAAGCAAAAGATAAAATTAAGGGAACCTTAAATGTATTTGAAAATATTTCTGATGGTTTCTTAGTCAAAATTTTAGGTAGTACTGTGGGTAAGTGGAGATATGCCTTACAAGGTTCGATAGGTTTGATGACAGGACAAAATACAACACCTTGGCATCTAACATTAGGAAATCCATATTCACCATTTGTAACATTTGGTAATGTGATTGTAGAATCTGTTAATCTAAATTTCAATAATGAATTCGGTTATAATGATATCCCTACGAGATTAGATGTTGAAGTAAAAGTGAAACAAGGTAGAAATATGGGTGCACAAGAATTATTCCAAATGTTTAATAATGGATATCAGCGAGTGTATTCTGCATCAAGTAGTAGTAGTTCAGAACCAAAGAGTGATGAGACAGAACTAACTAAAACACAAACAGAAAATAAGGATGCTGCTGGAAATACTGGTAAAGCAGCAGCTGGTGCTATATCTGGTACTATACCAAAGAGACCTTTAAAAAGAACATAATATAAAATGCAATCATATACATTTGAAATATTAAAAGACAGAAAGAAAGTAACAGATAAATTGTACAATTTATTTTTGACCACACTAGTTGATGTTAAGAATTTAACTAAATATGAAACCATAATATACGAAAATGAAGAGTGTAGGTTGGATTTAATAAGTAAAAGATTATACGGTACAAAAACTTATGTAGAAGAATTAATGATTATAAATAATATAGTTAATCCTTTTTCTATTAAAGCGGGAGATACTTTTTTTTATGTTAGCCCAGCAGACATTGAATTAATGAAAAGACCAGAGGAAGAATTTGTTGCTGAAACAATTTCAGGTAAAAATAAAAGTACACGAAAAGATCCAACAAGACGAAAAGGTGTACCACCAACTATAAAACCTATTGATTTTGAGCAAGTTATTGTGGATAGAAAAGCAAAGACTATAAAATTAAATACTAAATTATCATGATAGAAGTTATAGAAAGATCGATTATTGAAACGAAAGGATTTAATTTAGATTTTGGTAATAATGAAGAACTGAAAAAAGCCTATGAAGCAGAAGGTTATGAATTACCAGAAAAAACTGATAAAGAAGTTGATAAAAATGTTGATGATTTAACAAAATATCCTATTGTGTGGATTGATGGTGTTATGGTTGAAGGAGAAAATGTATCAGAATTGAAATTATTCAATAATGGTTTTATGCCAAAATTGAATGTTAAATTTACTGATCCAACAAATAATTTAATAGATAAAAATTTTCCATCAGATAATACTATTGTTTCAATATTCAAACAATCAAAAGTTAAAGATTTGATGGGTATTAAGATGGATTTCAAGATAACTGATTTGAAAATCATAAAAGGTATAAGTGATAAGGCGACTTTAACATATGAATTAGAAGCTATTATGAATATTGATGATTTCTATTTGATGAATTTTGAAGCATTTGAAGGTACCTCATACAATGTTATTAAAGACCTTATGAAAGAAATGGGTTTAGGTTTTGCATCTAATATTAGTAATTCAAATGATGATATGGTTTGGGTCAATCCTGCTAACTATAGAATTGAATTTATTCGAGATATAATCTCAAAAACATATATTGATGATGACACTTTCTTATTTGGATACATTGATTTTTATTATAATTTTAACTATGTTGATATTGAAACACAAATGAAAGAAGATATTTCAAATCAAATGAATTTGGCTAGTATAAACGAATCAAATAAAGATAGTCAAGATAAAGAAGTTCCATTAATATTAACAAATAGTCCTGACAGAACAACATCAAACCTACACATACAAAAATACACATTAATCAATAGTAGTACAAGTACTAATTTAGCATATGGGTACAGACATTATGTAAATTACTATAATAAAAGTGATGATGAATTGAAAAAATATGCTTTAGATAATATTACAAGTGATGATGATAACACAATAGTATTGAAAGGTAATGATGTAGAACCAAATACATTATATGATGAATTATATAATGATACTTGGATGGGTAAATTAGATATTGATAATGTTCATGAAAATTATTTACATTCAAGTTTACAGAATCAGAATAATCTCAAATTTTTACAAAAATTGAAAATGACGGTAAAGATGGCAAAGGTTAATTATGGATTATATAGATTTCAGAAAGTTTTAGTTGAATTATATAATATGGGTAAAATGGATGATCCAGAAAAAACTAATTTTACAGATGAAGAAATTGAAAGAGGTGCTCAACAAAACGACACTAAAATAATTAACAAATTGTCTGGTGAATGGGTTATAACAGCTATAAATTTGACTTTTTCTAAAAAAGATGGTATTATTCAAGAATTAACACTCGTTAAAAGAGAATTAACGGAGGAATACACATTTCCTAGAAGAGAACAAGATGATACTGGACAAGAAAAAAAGAAAAATAAAGATAATAGTAAACAAAAAGAAACTAAAAATCCAGCAAATGCTGATAATAAAGAGCCTGGTGCACCACCAAGCATACAAGATGCTTTGGATTTGCCACCTGGAACATATAATTATACAAATAAATAATGATTTATGAAATTTAGAGATGATAAAAAAAGCGCTTATATAAAAGGCTATACTGAAATATCGAAAGAAGATAAAGGTATTTTGGCTGGTAAAGAAGGTCGTTATTGGTCTGCGGATTGGGAAAAAGAAGGTAAAAAACCATTACACAATTATCCTTTAGATAGAATAACGCAAGGTAAAATGTATAGAGATGATGAACATTTATTTAGATACAGTTTAGATAATTTTCATACTATTTTTGAGGATCCTACATATCTTGGTTACAATATTAAATTTGATAGTGAAAATTCACCTTTATTTAATTATGGTGACTATCCACCAGCAGCTATGGAACAACCAACGCCTGCACCGAAAAAACCAGAGAAACAAGAACTTTCAGACGCTTTAACTAAAAAAATGGGTAAAGAACCTGAACCATTTGTTGAAGAAACAGAAGAAGAAAAGAAAGCAAGAGAAGAAAATAATCAAAGAATTATTGATGAAAATGCGGCACTCGAAGCATCACCAATAACATTTATAAGAAAATATGGTGAGATAATTCCTGAAATAAAAAAGAGAGAGCCATTATATTTTTCTTTTATATCTAATTTAGATCAAATATTTGGAAGAACACTTAATTCTAATAAATGGAAAAAATCTTATTATATTGATAGTATTACTGGTTTGGATAAATTGAGTGCAAAAATGGTAAAATATCCAGAAGATAAATTAACAATACAATTATCAGAAGATGTATCATTAAGAGCATCATATTTAGCAGAATTATATAACAATTTAACATATTCTTACAAAAATCAAAGATATTTGATACCAGAGAATTGTATGAGATTTGATATGATGATTGAAATAACAGATATGAGAATATTTAGAATATTAGATTCAGATGATGAAGGTAATCTAAAATCAATTGTTAATGGTGACCCACCAAGGATTATATATACTTTACATGATTGTACTTTAGATTTTTCTAATTCAATACCATTTCAAGCAGGTATTGTACAAGGTGGTTTCAATGCAGGAGCACCATCTTCATTTAGTGTTTTATCATTTGATATAAAATATAAATCAATAAGTAAGAATTTTAGATCATCATTAATTTATGGTTCATTAGAAATTCATAATAAATTAGATGCATTATTTAATAGTCAGAAATTAACAAGAACAGAACATTTTATATACGATATTCATGATAATACTAAACAATTGGAAGAAGAACAACAATCTAAATTTTCATATGGCGAAAACCAAGAAGCACAATCTCCAACAGATGGTGTTGATACTGAACAACCTAAACAGGAAGAAATTGTTTTTGAGGATTTGATAGATGAAGATTTTAGAGAAAGAAGATTGAAAATGTTAGATGTTGGTGCAGGACTACCAAATGTAGATTTTGGTTTAACACGAAACGTTGCTGTTGGTAAAGAAGGTGATGAATGGTATCATCAAGAAGATTTATCCGCTCACTATAAATCTTTTGAGGTCGGTTCGCCTGGTGGATTAAATATTAAATCAGTAGATAATGATTTAGCATCACACAACCACCCTATTGATATTAAAAAAGATACATTAATTGACCAAGATGTTGAAGATGGATTAATAAATAATGGTGTTGGTGGAGGAGTATTTAAATCAAGTAGAGACAATATAATGAAACCTAAAGCAGCACTTACTTTCAAAGAAAAGTTTTCAGAAAGTATGTCCGATTTTGCAAAAGGTGTAGGTAATTCATTGAAACAAGCAGCATTAGATAATATAAATGATTATAAAGATAAACTAATTGCAAAATATGATGAAATTAGAGGTTCATTGATTAATGATATGCTTAGACAAGTAAGAGAACCATTTAATATGCCAAGAATATATCCTGATAATGTATATTCAACTGATTTTAGGTCTCTTTCACTAGAAAGTTTCGGAAGAGGATTGGGTTCTGATTTACTTAATACAGCTTTAGATGGTTTTGGTGATGCATTATTTGGTGCTACAAGTTTGTAAAAATAAAAAAAAATAAATTATGTTTAATCCTATAAAGAAAGATGATAAATATTTAAAAGATAAAATTTTTGTCGGTGTAGTTGAAGAAAATGTAGATGAAAGAAGAAAGGGTAGAATTAAGGTAAGAGTACAAGGAGTTTTTGAAGATATTGAAGTTAAACATATTCCTTGGGCATCACCTTTCAGAAGCATTGATGGTAGAAGTTTTGGTATACCTGGTATAGGTAAAATTGTAAATGTTGTTTTTCCTAATGGTAATTTATATGAACCACAATATATTTATTCTGAAAATTACAATATAAATTTACAAAATTTCTTAGATCAAATTGATGATGATGAATATAAGAATTTTGTAGCATTATTATTTGACCATAGATCACAAGTTTATACTGATGATATTGAATTGAAATTAGATTATTATTTAAATAATGTTTCAATAAATAAAAGAGCCATAGAGTTAAATCTTAAAGACAATAATCAAAAAATAAAATTAGGTACTGAAGGTGCAGACCAAAGAGCAGTTTTAGGAACGAATTTCTTTGATTGGATGGATGGATTTATGCAGACACTATTAACACCTACAACCATGGTTGGAAATTTTGGTGCGCCTATTTTGAGACCCGCATTAGACCAAAAAATTCTTGAATATCAAGCAAAAAGACCAACATTTTGGTCTAATAATGTTTATATTAATGACAATTATAAAATTGAGAAAATTGCTGATAGACCATTACAAACACAGGCTAAGGTTCAAGATAGTACTACGTTAAATGGTATTAATTCAACTGGAGATAAAGTAGATAAAAAACCTGCTCAACCTACACCTAAACCTGAACCAGGTGAACCAGAAAAACCACTAGAAGAAAAAATTGTTGAAGAAAACCAAAAAGAAATTGATGAAAATATTAAAAATTCATCAAATGGTGGTTCTAACGCAGAATTTGGTTCACACGATACAGATAGAATGATAGGTATTGCAGCGGAAGAAACAGACGGTAAAGCAACAATTATAATAAGTGAAGACACTGACATACAAGCCATTTATGATGAGGAATGGACAGATGCAAATAATCCAATGGGTGAAGAAGGTGTTGTAGTAGGTGAAGATGGTGAAAGATTAAATGAAAAAATTAACAAATCCAAAACAGTAGATGTTAAAGAAGGAAAATATACCACAAGTGATATAGAAGAAAGTGATCCTTATGCGGGGTTCTGGGCTAATAGAAAAGGACGTGCTGCTAGCGATGTACCAACTTCTGTAAACTCACAAGATGGTTATGGAAGTTATTCAACTGGTGGTGGTGGTAGTGATGATCTGAGTTTAGACTATAATAAAGAATTCTTGAATGTTAGTGCAAGTGATGGTGACATAAATTTCACAAAATACTATAAAATGGATGGAATACTAGGTCTTATGGCAAAGAAAAAAGGCGCTTATAGGCAGAATGGTGTTAAAAAAACAAAAATAGTTATCCATTGGACAGGAGGTTGGGGTCACGCTGATAGTGCACCAAACACTTGGATCGCAGGTATGAAAAATTTACTTAAAAATGATCCATCCAATGCGTATGCTCAAGGTACATCTTGGGGAATCGGTGGTCCACTTAAAAATACTGTAACTGAAAGATATCCAAATGATATGTATGATGGTAAAATTTACAATTATTTTAGTGATGACGAATTTTATACTTGTCACTCATCTGTTGGTGGTTATTTAGATCAAAGAACTGTTGGTATAGAAGTATCATCTCTCGGCACATTTCAGAAACAAGGTAATATTTGGACTGCACTTGGTGGTGCAGTTAAATTCAATTCTTATGATGTTACACCGTATGTGTCTAAAATACCTGACAGTTGGGGAACATTCAAAGGACAGAAATATTTCCAAAGATTGTCAGATGCCCAATTAGTTAGCTTAAAGAAACTAATTTATTATTTAGCAAACAAACACAATATTCAATTAGAAAAACCAACAAGTGCAAATGGATTATACTCCAAAGATTGGTTTGAAGGAAAAGGTAGATGGGCAGGCTTTTGGAAAAAAGCAGATTATAATGGTATCTATATTCATGCTCATCCATCTGGTAAACTTGATTTTGCACCAACAGTGGAATTTGTTGATTTGTTAATGAGTTTATAATCTTAATATATAGTATATGGGTAAAAATGTAATGACATACGGAGAAATTCAATACTATCTTTATGATGGTGATAAGAAAGAAAAGAAAGTATCAAAAGACTCTTTTATGGGGTCTAAAGATGTTGCTGTTCACCACAACACACCAAAAAAGAAAAGAAAAACAACATCATCTCATACTGGTAAAGTGATTGAATCTTTTGAGGATTTCTTTGATGACAATCGTTTTTATAAACAAAATTATAGATATAACCAAAAAAGTGATTGGAAAAAGAAATCAGAAAAATTATATAATTTTTTAGAAGTAAATTTTGAAAATTTCTATTCTGTTGAAGATTTCTATGAAATGACTGGTAGAGTTGCTACATTTGAAAATTTTATAAATGAATATAATGGACCAAACTTACCATTAAACTATAATACACAATATGATTTTAGAACTTATCAAGGTAAGAGTTTTGATGGTGGTGATGGTCCCAGTGCAGAAAGTATTCCAGAGCCAAATAAAGAGACTATAAAAGATCAGAAAGTAGATAGAGGTCATAAAGAAAATAACGACAGAGAACGTAAAAGAAAACATAATAGTAAAGAATATAGGATAGCTAAGATGATGGATTATCAAACAACCGATGATTTGGTCAAAAATGCTCCTGAAAAACAACCAACAGTACACGCATAATGAAAAAGTTTAGTGAAAAATATTCAGATTTTATGTACGAATCATTAGAAGATAAGTACAAAGACAAAGTATCAGGTGATTATGAATCACTTAAAAGAGGAATTCTTTTGTTATTAGATAATTCAGTTGAAAATTCAGATGAATTAGTAAATGTGCAAAATTTTATAAATGAGTATATTGAAGATGATGAGAATGCAACATTGGTTGGTTTAGTTGATGATGCAGAAATATTTGAGTTTTGGAATAAATATAAAGAACAAATAGACGAAATATGTAGTGATAAACAATATTTTGATAAAACACCAACAGAAAACAATATATTTTCTGTATATCAATTTATGATAAGTGCTACAAAATTTGCAGTTAAAGAGACAATGAAAAATTTAGAAAATGATTTATTCTCTGAGGGAAAGGAACCACAAGAAACACAAGGACAAGAAGAAAGTCCACAAGGACAAGAAGATATAGAATAAAAAAATCCACTCAACTGAGTGGATTTTTTATTTGTAGAGATTTAGGGTTCCAACACTATGTCACCATAATGTCTCGTTTCTAGTGTGTTAGGTACTCTACTCGACAGTTGCCCATGAGTCTGCCACCACCATTCATCGAATTCCGACTTCGCAATGGTTGTTACTGTCCTATCGGAGTCAAGTAACCGCTATCTTATAAATATTATACTTCGGTCTCAAGATCGAAAGCTTCTGCTAAATCAGCATATGTCATAATTTCTACACCTAATGATTTTGCCAACTCCATTTTCGCAGTGGTTGATGATAAATCATCACAACACAAAATGTCACACATATTGTTCTTTTTTTTCATTTTACCGTGCTTATAGCCATATGGTTCTAATGCTGATAAAAAGTCTGATTTTGTCTTAAAGTAGGGTTTAGGTGATCCAGTACATTCTATAATTTTACTCATAATTTTATTTGTTTTTTTAAGTTATTATTAAATTATTTTATACAAAGATAAGCAAAAAGTTGTCGAATAAAAAATTATCCGAACAATAATTTTATTTGTTTCAATGTCATTATTTTAAGTCCCAATTCTTTCGCCTTTTCAATTTCAGGTGTGTTAGCGTTTTTATCATGAACAACCAACATATCACAATCGTTGTCAATTGCAGCAATTTCCCAACCTAATTCAGCAACAACCTTAAAGATTTCTGTGTCCATACCGTCAGATGCAACTCTTTTAGTTACTTTCTTAGTGGCAACTTTTTTCTTAGGTGGTTCAATATACTCAATCTTAACACCTGATTTCTCAAACGTTTCTAAAGCATTCTTGATAGTTGTATTTAATTCTGAATTTTCATCACTCAATTGTTCTCTTACAGAGTATTGTAAGCCTTCATAAGACGTTTCTATACCTGATAAGTTCTTACCTATTCTTTCAGAGAATGTCTTACCAACGTCTTGTAATTGTAGTGATAGTATCGCCTTTGCGATAGGAAGTGATTTTGTATTTCTAACTGAAGTCATAATTTTTTCAAGTGAACGACCTTTCTTAAATTCGCCACTAGCAATAAGAATTTCTTCATTAAATTTTTCAGGATCAAACAAATCAACAGAAGATTCAATACCTGCGTTAAGCAATTTCTCAATCACTTTAGGTCCTAATCCTCTAATTTCTAATGCTATGATACCTTTTTGTAGTTTTTTGAGTAAAGATCCTGCACAATTCTTGTTATTACACATAAGTTTCAATGTGTCTGATTTCTCACCAACTTCAATAGTTAGTGGTTCATTACAAGCAGGACAAATTTTTGGAAATAATTGTTTCATGTTTTATAGTATTTTACTTATAAATTGTTTCAACTACAAATATACAACAAAGTAAAAGAAATAAAAAATCCTAACAAATAAAATGTTAGGATTTTTCGCTTATGAAAATAGAATTTCTTAATCAATCATATACTTGATTTTGTCTAAGAAACTTGCACTTATATCATCTGGAAGATCATCAATAGTGATTTTAGTAAGTGTAATAGTTGATTCTTTTTCAAGAAGTGCATCATAATCTGATTTAGATTTTTGCATATCTTCTAATACATCTTTGTACTTGTCTGCTAATTCAACATATTCTTTATTGAAATCTTCTACGTTACCAATTTTGAATGCTTGTGTACCATCAGGATTGTACTGAAGTACTGGTTGATCGTTTTCATCTTTTTCTGAGTGAGTTTGGCACAATAATGTTCTTTCGTTCTCGAAATTTAAATAATCAGGATGTGGATCATTTTTAGTTGATTGGATCGCTTCAATTTCATTATCTAAGACTTGTTTATTCTTAAATACTGCGTAAGCAAATACTTTACCTCTTATGTAATCAACTTCATTAAGTGCTTCTCTTAAATCAAATAATTCTTTATTTTTCATATTTTCTAATTTGTTTTTTATGTATATATACAAACTATTTGGTCCAAATTAGGTTTTTATTGAAAATATCATAAAAAAATAGGCAACTGTTGAGTTGCCTATTTTTCGATTTAACTATTTGTAGATTAGTCCCAGAAACCTTTCTTGTTTTCTTCCTTAGTTTCTTCCTTAGTTTCTTTTGTCTTGACATAGCCAAGCATAGTCTTTTGGAAGTGCTTGAATCTCTTATCTCTAAGGAATCCAAGAATGAAAGCGTTATTCTTTTCATCTACACTTTCGTCTTCTTCGTAGT
>Ga0265293_10004372_pt1 | contig 24987 bp, 23 predicted proteins | sample Munlanlewell138R_FD_192505 | JGI IMG/M metagenome (GOLD analysis project Ga0265293, IMG submission 192505) | Leachate microbial communities from a municipal landfill in Southern Ontario, Canada - Leachate well 138R | ecosystem: Engineered > Solid waste > Landfill > Unclassified | place: Canada...
TCAAAGAAAGCAGGCAACAGCACATCGTCCTTGGAAGACAATTTGATTTCCACCGTTGCTTTTTTAGGATGTGCCGCTGCATACGCCAAGCAACATACCACATCGTGCCAACAGACCAAAGGAATGTTTCCAGCCGCTACTATAGATATGATTTGTGGAGCATCGGCTTGTATTTCCATTTGCAGACATTTACAAATCGTATCTTTCTCTTCAATCAAGCTTGTTTTTAAGGCATTCAACCTATGTTGTACAAAATAAGGAATAAACCAAGGGTTCTTCTCTTCTGCTTTCAATAAGGCCCCGGAAGGTATCTCAGAAAGTGCTTTGGAGGCTTGTTCTATAAATTTTCGTACAAATCCCATATTTTCATCTTCGCTGTTTTGCAAAGATACGTAAAAGACGTATTTTTGTATGATGTCCTCTGCTGTTCAGACATACAGAACCATAAAAAGTTCTTGTGAAGGCCGATACAAAGAAAAAGGAAGCCGTTTTCTTGCTTTTGGATTTCCTGTCGTCTCTGAAGAAGCCATACAAGAGATTCTGGGGACATATAAAAAAAAGTTCTTTGACGCACGGCACGTTTGTTATGCCTATCGTTTAGGCCCTGAAGGCAACATACAAAGAGCCAATGACGACGGAGAACCGTCATCTACAGCGGGAAAACCCATACTGGGACAATTGCTGTCCTTTGATCTTACAAACATCCTGCTTGTTGTTGTTCGGTATTTTGGAGGCGTCAAACTAGGTACGGGTGGCTTGGCACAAGCTTACAAGGCGGCAGCACGTGACGCATTGGAACAAGCCGACGTTGTTGAAGAAAGAGTAATGGAAACCATTACCCTTCAATTTACATATGAGCAAACAGATATAGTCATGCGGACTATCCAAAATACAGAATCAGAAATTGTAGAGCAATCCTATACAGAAGGACCTCTCCCTTGTATACTGACAGTCCGCGTTCCCATAGCAGAAAAAGAAACACTTATACATCTTTTAAAAGTATGAGATCTTTAATTTCCATCAACGACTTCAACAAAGAAGAAATGTTGCAGGTATTGGACCTTGCAGCCGAATACGAAGCCAATCCCAACCGCCCCATCTTTAAAGACAAGTTGATTGCGCTTACATTTTTTGAACCTTCCACGCGTACGCGATTGAGTTTTGAAACAGCTGCTACAAGACTGGGTGCTCGCTTTGTGGGCTTTGCTTCCTTAAGCCATACAAGTATTGCCAAAGGGGAAAGTCTGAAAGACACCATAAAAATGGTATCTAATTATGCAGACATGATAGTCATCCGTCACCATTTGGATGGTACGGCACGTTATGCTTCTGAAATAGCCGGTTGTCCTGTAATCAACGCCGGAGATGGAGCCAACCAGCACCCTACACAAACGCTTTTGGATATGTATTCCATCCGAAAAACACAGAAAACCTTGGAGAATCTATCCATTACAATAGTGGGCGATCTAAAATACGGAAGAACCGTACATTCTCTCTTGCAAGCCATGAGTCACTTTAACCCAAAGTTTCATTTTGTGTCTTGTCCGGATTTGGAAATTCCGCAAGAGTACAAGAATTTCCTTGATGCCCGTAACATTCCGTATACCCAACACCACAAATTGGAAGGCCAAATACAAGACACAGACATCTTGTACATAACACGAGTACAACAAGAACGTTTCCAAGACCCCATGGAATACGAACGTGTGAAAAACCTCATGAGATTGGACGCATCCATGCTTACCAACACGCGTCCCAACTTACGCATTTTACACCCCCTACCGCGAGTCAATGAAATAGCCATTGACGTAGACGATCGTCCGGAAGCTTACTATTTTGAACAAGCTAAAAACGGTGTCTATACGCGTATGGGAATCATCACGTATCTAATGAACCAATAACGATTGCCATGATAGCCAAAAAACAATTATTAGTAAGCGCTATAAAAAACGGTACAGTCATTGATAGAATTCCGGCCGGTGAATTGTTTCATGTCATTGAGATTTTAGGATTGGCCAAAGGAAATTACCAAATGACCTTTGGTGCCAACTTGAAAAGCAAAGTTTTAGGTAGCAAATCTCTCATTAAAATTACAGACAAATTCTTTGAAGAAGACGATGTCAACCTGATAGCTCTTGTAGCACCGGACGCCGTCTTGAACATCATCAAGGAATACCAAGTAGTTGAAAAAAGAAAAGTGATTATTCCTTCTGAAATTCGAGGTCTTGTTCGTTGTCCGAATCCCAAGTGTATTACGAATCACGAACCTGTAAGAACTCGTTTCAATACCGTTGTCATGCTTGACGGATTGGTATTGAAATGCCATTATTGTGAGAAAGAAACCAATCAAAAAAACTTACAGATTATCAGTTCTAATTAGTTTTTAATTGTATATTTTTACTTTATATTTGTAATCCCATAAAAATCGTAACGAAAAATAGTATTTAACATGAAAAAAGTACACAACTTTAATGCTGGTCCCTGTGTTTTGCCACGGGAAGCCGTTCAAGCCGGTATAGAGGCTTTGAAAGATTTCAATAATTCCGGAATGTCGGTTGTAGAGGTTTCTCACCGCTCTAAAGACTGGGAAGCCGTCATGAACGAATGCCGCAATTTATGGAAAGAATTGCTTCAAGTACCCGATGATTACGAAGTGCTTTTCTTAGGAGGAGGAGCCAGTATGCAATTTTGCATGGTTCCCATGAACCTGATGAATAAAAAAGCCGCTTATCTGGAAACAGGAGCTTGGGCAAAAAAAGCTTTAAAAGAAGCCAAAGCATTTGGTGAGGTCATTACCGTTGCCTCATCTGCAGAAACCACTTTCAATTATATTCCAAAAGACTATACCATACCGGAAGATACAGACTATTTCCATATTACAACAAACAACACCATTTACGGAACAGAAATTCATGAAGACATAGACAGCCCCGTGCCTTTAGTTGCAGACATGTCTTCCGATATCATGAGCCGTCCCGTGGATATTTCAAAATACGCCCTTATTTACGGAGGTGCACAGAAAAACGTTGGGCCGGCAGGTGTCACTTTTGTGATTGTTAAAAAAGACATGTTAGGCAAAGTAACACGCCACCTCCCCGCCATGTTGGATTACCGCACTCATGTTGACGGAGGCTCCATGTTCAATACTCCCCCGGTATTCCCCATTTATGTTATGACTCAAACACTCAAATGGTTGAAAAACTTAGGAGGATTGGAAGCCATTCAAAAATTCAACAAAGAAAAGGCTGCTCTACTGTACGCAGAAATTGATCGCAACCCTCTGTTCAAAGGAACTGCTGCCAAAGAAGATCGTTCTTTAATGAACGTATGTTTTGTCATGGCAGAAGGCTATGAATCGTTGGAAGGAGAGTTTATGGAATTTGCCAAAACGAAAGGAATGGTTGGTATTAAAGGACACCGCTCCGTAGGAGGATTCCGTGCCTCTATCTACAATGCATGTCCTATGGAAAGCGTTCAAGCGCTTGTTGATTGCATGCAGGAATTTGAAAAACTTCACAAATAAACAATTATGAAAGTACTGGTAGCTACAGAAAAACCTTTTGCCAAAACTGCCATAGACGGTATCCGTGATATCGTGACACAAGCAGGAATGACATTGGCTTTATTAGAAAATTATACAGAAAAAGAACAATTAATAGAAGCCGTCGCAGATGCAGACGCTTTGATAGTCCGCTCAGATTTGATAACACGTGAAGTGATTGAAGCTGCTAACAATCTGAAAATTGTAGTACGCGCAGGAGCCGGTTACGACAACCTGGACCTGGAAGCTTGTACTGAAAAACAGATTGTAGCCATGAACACTCCGGGACAAAATGCGAATGCAGTAGCCGAATTGGCTGTTGGTATGATGATTTATATGGCCCGCAATCAATTCCAACCCGGTACAGGTACAGAGTTAAAGGGGAAAACGTTAGGTGTCCACGCCTATGGAGATATTGGACGTCTGGTGGCCGGGTTGGCTACGGGCCTGGGAATGAAGGTCTATGTATATCACCACAGATTTAAAGGCTCCGAATTGCAAACAGACACCATCAACGGAGTAGATACTGTAGAAGAACTTTACAAAGTGAGCGACTACTTGTCCTTGCACGTACCTGCAAGGCCGCAGTCTATAGGATCCATTGGAAAATCCTTATTGTCTTTGCTACCTAAAGGAGCCTGCGTCATCAACACCTCTAGAAAAGAGATTATGAACGAACAGGAACTGGAAGAGATATTGGCTGAAAGAGAAGACCTTAAATTTGCATCCGATGTGGCCCCCAACAACCAAGCCGTATTGAAAGAAAAGTTTGGCAACCGCGTGTACGCCACACCTAAGAAAATGGGAGCTCAAACAAAAGAAGCCAACGTCAATGCCGGTTATGCCGCGGCACGTCAAATTGTTGCCTTTTTGAAAGAAGGCGACCGTACTTTTCAATTGAACAAATAAAATTATGGTTAAAATCAAGCCTTTTGCAGCCCTTCGTCCACCAAAAAAATTTGTAAAAGAAGTAGCTGCACGCCCTTACGATGTCTTAAACTCACAAGAAGCCAAAGCAGAAGCCGGTGAAAAATCACTGCTGCATATTACAAAACCGGAAATTGATTTTGATCCCATCATTGATGAACATTCTCAACCCGCCTATGATAAAGCCATAGAAAACTTCGCACTGTGGCAAGAGCGAGGTTGGCTGCTACGCGATCCCAAAGAAATGTATTACGTCTATGCCCAAACTATGGACGGTCGTACACAGTACGGTTTGGTAGTCTGCGCACATGTAGACGACTACATCAACGGGAACATCAAAAAACATGAATTAACCCGTAAAGACAAAGAAGAAGACAGGATGATTCATGTAAGAATCCAAAGTTCCAATATAGAACCGGTATTTTTCACGTATCCTGACGTTCCGGAAATCAACGCATTGGTAGAAAGAATTGTCAAGGATGCCCCCGAATACGATTTTGTAGCAGACGATGGATTTGGCCACCACTTCTGGCCCATCAAAGAACAGGAAGATATTGACAAGCTCACGGCTTTGTTTGCAGACATTCCTGCTTTTTATGTAGCAGACGGACACCACAGAACAGCTGCGGCTGCTCTGGTAGGTGCGGAAAGGAAAGCACAAAACCCAAACCATACGGGAGAAGAGGAATACAACTATTTTATGACTGTTGCGTTTCCGGAAAGCCATTTGAAAATCATAGACTACAACCGTGTAGTTACAGATTTAAATGGAATGACTCCCAAATCTTTTGTGGAAGCCCTTTCTAACGATTTTGTGGTAGAGCTTCTGGAAGGAAGAGAAGAACCGTATGTACCCTCGGGTCATCACAACTTCTCTATGTATTTGGAAGGACGCTGGTATTCCTTAACAGCTAAAGAAGGTACGTACGACGACAGCGACCCCATTGGCACACTGGATGTTACCGTTTTGTCCAACTTGGTATTTGACAAGCTGCTGGATATCAAAGATCTGAGAACTAGTACTCGCATTGATTTTGTAGGAGGTATCCGCGGTTTGGGAGAATTGAAAAAACGCGTAGATTCCGGAGAAATGGCCGCTGCTTTTGCCTTGTACCCTGTTACTATGGAACAATTGATTACCATTGCTGACACAGGCAATATCATGCCACCCAAAACTACTTGGTTTGAACCAAAGCTTCGTAGCGGGTTGGCTATTCATACTTTTTAATATTTTCAACACTTTATTAATAGTCTTCAACAACCCGCAAATGATGCGGGTTGTTTTTTTTTACTACCTTTACTTGCCATTTCTAACGCGCTCCAACCGTTATGAAGATTAAAAAAGTTCGCATTTCCAACTACCGCTCTATAAAAGATGCTGTTGAGCTGGACTTTTCAAACCTAACTGCTTTAGTGGGTCCCAACAACTCCGGAAAAAGCAATATCTTATGGTGCATCAACAAAATTTTGGGACAAGAAACAGACCCTTCTTCTATTTTTACAGAAAAAGACGTTTATAAACAAGATCCCAATAGAGATATTGATGTAGAAATCACCTTAAACAAACCCCTGGAACACATTCCTTACGATGGAGCATTGCCCGCATACATAGACAAGCTGCGTTTTATATACAAACGCCACAAAGAGGGACCGTTAAAAGGAACACGTACATTAGAACAATACTGTCTTACAAAAGACAACCGAATGGTGCAAGTGTTGGCAGAACCATCCGGTGCAGGTTCTACCCACATATACAAGACCTTAGAATGTCCCTTACAAAAGATAAGAGAAATGATACCTGTCGTGTACATACGTACAGATAGGATTACTACACAATCCCGGGTAGATATCCGTCAGCAGCTGTTAAACAGTTTGTTGGACAAAATCAACTGCGATTTCTTGCGTGAAGACAACACCATCCTTATCATGAACGCAGACGGTACGGAATCCCGCATTCCACGCAAACAATGGTTTGAGCAATGCATTAACGAAGCCATGATCACCTTGAGAACCCGTACGTTTGATGAGCTAAAAGAAACCATTCGTAAATCTATGATGGAGTATCTTGGCACCGAAATCCAACAAGAGGAAGCCTTGTGGGATATCTATTTCAAACCGCTCACGTCTTTAGATTTCTACCATTCCTTGGAAATGTGTTTCATAGAAGGTGACCACATTACTCCCCTACGGGCTTTGGGGGAAGGCGTACAAAATGCCATTGTCCTCTCCATATTGCATGCTTACAACAAGCAAAATGCAGATGGATTTGTGCTGATGATGGAAGAACCGGAAATGTATATGCACCCCCGTATGAAGCGCAGCTTGTTTAGAGTGCTGAACACATTAAGTGAAAAGAACCAAGTGATTTACGTAACCCATTCCACGTATATGGTTTCCCTTCCTCACTTTGATTCCGTCCGTATGATACACAATGACGGAGAAGGCACAAAAGCAAAAGCTCCTCATAACGAAAATGCTCCCATGCTGAAAGCCTATTTCAGCAATATCATTTCCCACGAATTGAATGAACTTTTTTTCACAAAAAAAGTACTTCTTGTAGAAAATTTATACGAAAAGAGGGTTCTGTTAAACTACCAAGCTCGTTTGGAACTTGATTACGATACCTATGATGTCGCCATCCTGGTCGTAGGCAACAAACAAGACATGTTGCACCTGAGTGAACTGGCACTCGCCTTCGACATGAACATAGCTATTGGCTTTGAATGGCATTCCGGCAATTACAAAGAACGACGTGAAGAAGAAGAAGAGATGAATAAACACTTGGTTGCCTTAGAAGAAAAAGGCGTTACTGTCTTTTATACTGTCAACAATTATGAAGAATACATGAGGAATGAATGGGGGGAGGAAACATTCCAATCATACGTGGAAAAATATGCGGGAAAAGACAATTATCAAAAAATGATGTACTTTACTACAGACCCGGAAATTCCCATCCCTTCATTGGTTCAAACCATGATTTCTTGGATTACCACACCCTGACAACACGTATACCGGGACATGAAGCCCTATCAGACACGTATTCTTTTATCGTCTGTTTGTCAACCACTACTCTCATTTCTGCTGTAGAAGCATGCAAAAAACCGGAAACAGAAGCGCCCGGCGCCTGCTCTTGTTCCGTATGCGGCCAAGCAAAAGCCACATGACTGATATCCAATCCTTTTACATTAGTCACAAAGCAAACAATATCTCCTGCACGCAACCAGTCCATTCTGTCATCCATTTGTTCTTTTGGGATATAACAACTTCCCGACCCATTCAATCGCTCCTCTATATCGCGCTCCACCAAAACCATTTGTTTCACTTCTTCCGAATTTGCAGCCAAAGCAGGATATTTTTGAGCATGTGTAGTCATAAAAGAAATATGTTGATGAAAACGCTTGCCACCTTGATTGCAAGAAATTTCTGATACAATACCGCGCTCTTCCGCCTGCAAAATCCATTCACTCGTATAATGCAACCGGCTTGCATAACCATCTATTACTCCAGCGCGGTAGCGCAACAATTGCAGATTTCTACAAAAAGCTTCAAAACTCCTGTCTTCCTGACCCGCTGTGAGTGCCATACCTACACACGCTTCTACCAATAAAATACAATCTGTTCCCGCCAAAGACACAATCAGTTGTTCATTCCATTTGTTCTTTTTTGCATTTTCCGACTGCTTATCCAAAGTTCCTGCTACGTATGGAATTCCCAACATGGCTTTGGCGGCGATCGCAACTCTGACTTGCATGGGCTCTTCGCATACAGATTCCATCAATTGCATCACTTTGTCATACACAGCCAAATCTTCTTGTGTGTACAGTACGGCTGGAACGTACATCTTGAGGGAAAACAAAAGCCCCAGGCATAAAAGAATGTATCTCATACTTCAAAAGTAATACAAAAAGCCGGAAGAGAATTATCTCTTCCGGCTTTTCCGTTCACAAACGTGTGCCATTGAACTGTTACAGACTTACTCTTCCTTTTCCAATTCTTCCAGCCTACGTGTAATATCGGCACGATTTTGATCCAAAAACTCCGCTCTTGTTTTCAACGAACGGATTTCTTCTTCTTTTGTCATAGGCGCATTCCATCCGTAACCAAAGCCGGCTCCGCGTCCAAAACCTCCACGCATTCCAAATCCCATTCCGCGGCCCATACCTCGGCCCATACCTCCTCTCATTCCGCGGCCCATTCCGCGACCAAAACCTGTTCCATAGCCAACATTTTTGGCTATTCCCGGGGTATCATACCCGGCGCAAAATCCTAAATTTCTTCCGGTCATGGGACCTTGTCCCATAGGTCCGGTTTTATCTCCTCTTGGCATATTGTTAATTTTTATCTTGTTATTATAGCACAAAGATAACAAATTAAATGAACATATGTTCACTCAATCCAAATTATTTTCAATATTTTTAAGGAGAACTTAGCTTTCTGCTTGTACCTGATCCAACAACACCTGGATATCGTCCTGGCATTGTCCGCACACTTCTCCGGCTCCTGTTTCTTGACCTACTTCTTCTACCGTTTTCAGATTTTTTTCCTTAATCGCCTGAACAATCGTGCTTTTGTAGACTTCGTTGCAATAACAAATAAGAATATCCTCTTCCATAATACGTGTATTTTGTCCAAAAATAACAAAAAAAGCGCGCAATCAACCATTGTCTGCGCGCTCGTACTTATGTAACCCATCGTACTGATGCAACATGTTTTACTTTTTCTTCCACAAAGCTTCCTCTACTTTTTCTTTCTCCAACTTTTTGGTACAGAAGAACCAGTCGTAACATGTGACACCTTCTTCCGGAATGTCTACACGGTCTTTAGCCTGGTCGCATGTTCCTGCCGTAGGAACTATTACATCGTCTCCGGGACGCCAGTCTGCCGGTAGGGCTACTTTAAATGCATCGGCCGCTTGCAATCCAATCAATACTCTTTTTATCTCATCAAAATTTCGGCCAAGAGATAGAGGATAATAAATTATGGTTCTGATCATGCCCTCCGGATCTATGAAGAATACAGCTCTTACAGCTTTGGTGTTGCTTTCTCCCGGTTGAAGCATTCCATACAAGTTGGCAACTTCCATACTGATGTCCTCAATAAGCGGGAATTTTACTTCAACATCCTTCATGCCCTTGAATTCAATCTTCTCTTTGATGGTTCTCAACCAAGCAATGTGGCTGTACAATCCATCAACAGACAGTCCTACAAGTTCTGTGTTTAATTCTTTAAACTCATCTTGCATAGACGCAAAGGTCATAAACTCAGACGTACACACAGGTGTAAAATCGGCAGGGTGGCTAAAAAGAATAACCCATTTTCCTTTGTAATCAGCCGGGAAATTTATTTCTCCCTGCGTTGTTATAGCTTTAAATTTTGGTGCGGGTTCCCCAATTCTGGGGATGGGATGAATATTTGTCAGGTTGTTTATATTTTCCATAATATTTAGTTCTATGATTGTTTTTCTAGTGCAAAGATATCGACACCTAACCTATTGGTCAAACAGATATTGTCTATGGATATATAGATATTATCTATATATTTGCACATCCATCAAATCGAATGACGTATGACCCTACAACAACTCCAATACATCGTAGCCTTGGATCGTTACAGACATTTTGTGAAAGCAGCCGAAGCGTGCCGCGTCTCTCAACCTACACTGAGCACCATGGTTGCTCGCCTGGAGGAAGCATTGGATGTAAAGATTTTTGACAGGACAAAGCAGCCCATTGAACCTACTCCATTAGGAACTGAAGTCATCAGACAAGCTCATAAAATATTACAACAGTCTAGAGAGCTTCAAGATTTGGTTCAAAAAGGGAAAGAAAATTTGGAAACACGTTTCAATCTGGCCGTAATACCTACCGTCGCACCTTATATTATTCCTGAATTTATAACGCACTTTAAAAAAGATTTTCCCAAAACCGAAGTCAAAGTTTCTGAGATGCGTACAGAAGAAATCATCCGCAACATAAAGGACGCAAAGGTAGATATAGGTCTTTTAGCTACACCTTTACTAGACCAGGACCTGTTGGAAATTCCTCTGTACTATGAAAAATTTGTTGCTTACGTGTCACCCTCTGACAACAATTACTCCAAAGAGAATTTGATGGCAAGCGAATTGCCGCTTCAGCACCTGTGGGTACTGCAAGAAGGACACTGCTTAAGAGACCAGATTTTTAATTTTTGCACACCGGACGCTCCGGCAGACAAACAAATATACGAAGCGGGAAGCATAGACAACCTCATACGCATTATAGACACAAACGGAGGCTACACACTCATCCCTCAACTTCACATACCCATGCTCAACCAAGAACAGTTGCAACATATCCGACCTGTAATATCACCACCGCCGGTACGTGAAATATCTCTGGTCGTATACAAAGACTTTTACAGAGAAGCGTTACTGAATGCCGTTGCAGACACTGTAAAACAAATCATTCCCTCAGGCATGTTGGATACCCGGTTGAAAAAATTTTCCATCAAGTTGTAAGAAAAGCAGCAGCCCTGTCAAATACACTCCGAAAGGCAAGCACAACTTCTTCTTCGCTTACTTTCTCGTTTTCAGGAAACGGGGTTTGATGTGTATAAGCATACGGAAAATCAAGTTCTTCTGTAATGATACCTACCAGGTCGTTTCCGACAGCTTCTTGCACCCCTGCTGTTGGAATGACCGTATCTTTTCGCAACGAAACCATCCGAACCCTATCCCGAGCAGCCGTAAAGAACGGTTGGCGTTTCTTGCCTGCGTCCAAAGAAGGAATCATCTTGCAGAAAGCTTCTGTAAATTGAAGCCCCATCTGTTGATCTTGCGCAGCAAACATCCGGGATGGCTGAGAAAAGTTCCCCAAATAATAATCTCTGATTTTTTCATACGCTTCCTGATCAATGATATCCCGTGCATTTCCATTCATTCTTTCAAAAACAGATCCTCCGCAAAAAGTAAATAAAGCCGAGTCTGCCGCATAACCGCAAGGATCAGCCATCAGAACTACCTGGGCAAGCAGTGCCCCAATAGAATAAGCAAAAAAATCAACCTTCACTCCTTCTGTAAAAAGCGGATGCCGACCGTGTTTCATATCACCCATCAACTGATACAAGTTGTAAGAAGATTCCAGGCCCGAGCTGTAAAAACGCAAGGGTTCCACAGACAACCTTGAACTAAGAGCTATGTTAAAAAATGAAGCATTACATAACCCCAAGATTTCCTGTTTGCGTCTGCTCAGCCAAGGTTTTAGCCACCGCGGTGAAAACCAGGATGCCGGGGTTCTGTTCATATGAAACGCCATGGGAAATAACAGCACCGGCACCCCGCACGTCGTAACCAGATCTTCTGCCCACACCAAGTATTTGTTCCAACTTCTTTCATTCAATCCGTGCAACAGAATGATGGCACGGTTGTATGTCTCTCTCCCTGACGGAACAAACACAACATAGGAAAAAGCTTGGTTTTCAGCCACCGTACTGTCTGCAGCCGGGTAAAACGGAGCTGTTTTCATAGACTCTCGTACACGTGCCACTTCCTGCTGTCCCATTACGGATGTAAAATGAAACGGAAAAACCTCAATGGGCCTGTCCGGAACAAGAAACGGTTTTTCATAAGAAAACCGGCCATACAATTCTTTTGTTCTTTTCATGGATTCAAAACAAGAGAAATGGCTTCTGTTTGTCAAAAAAAAGGGATAACGCGAATTGCTTTGGGATAAAAAAAGCAAAGAAGGGGTAGAAAGAGGCTATTTGTGGTAAAATTTTAACTTTGTACCTTATGGGTTTCATGAGAAGAAAAATACCTCCCTACATTTATAAAAAATCCAATCTGGTACTGTTGGTGGTATTTACTGCTGTATTTGCTCTGCTGTTCATTAACATCTACAAACCTTTTGAATCTCATCAATGGTACCCCATAACAAAATTCGAATACTTTCTGTACTCCAGCCTGATCATTCTTACCGGAGTGCTGGTGGTGGTAATCAGTAGGATTGTGTTGTTTTATTATACTAAGAGTAGGACGCTAACCTATTGGCAATACATTATTTGGGTTGCTGCAGATATCTTTTTCATGTCTCTGTTTTATACACTGTACTCCTACACGCTGGAAGAAACAAGAGATTTTGCAGAAGTATTTCGCTCTTCCGTCATCAATACCAGCCTGATTCTTTTGTTGCCTTATAGCATATCCATTTTATACCTTTCCTGGAAAGAAAAATCAAAACAAGTTGTCGCTTTGGAAGAAGAGCGAATCCATGGAGAAGACAGTCCCCTTTCCTCCGGGACTTTTACCTTTTATGATGAAAAAGGAAAACTGCAGCTTTCTGTAAAAAAAGACTCTCTGCTGTATATGGAATCGGCAGACAACTACGTTTCTATATGGTTTTTATCTAAAACCGGTGTAAGTAAATACCTAATTCGCAACACGCTCAAAGAGATGGAGGAACGTTTTGCCGGAACCGGCATAGTACGTTGCCATCGCTCTTTTATGGTGAATCTGGATCAGGTAAAAGTTGCCAAAAGGACTTCTGTCGGTATTGTCTTAGACCTAGGCAGGGATAACATCCCGGATATCCCTGTATCCCGTACGTATGCCGGACAGATTGCCGATTGGTTTACCTCTGTATAAAAAAATTGTTATTTCTTTAGCAAATCACGGATTTCCGTCAAAAGCACCTCTTCCCGTGTAGGTTCCGGTTCTGCCGGAGGTTCCGGAACAGCAACCTCTTCTTCCTTTTTGGTCGTGAGTTTATTCAACCCTTTAACCAGCAGGAAAATACAAAAAGCTATAATAATAAAATCCAACAGGACCTGAATAAAGTTGCCGTAATTCAAAGTTACGGCCGGCATAAGGATCTCTTTATCCAGCAAACTGGCCCTTTCTCCTACAATGGTCCACTTCCAGTCGGTAAAATTCACACCTCCCACCAACGCGCCTACCAAAGGCATGAGCAGATCTGCTACAAGAGAGGACACAATTTTACCAAAGGCCGCACCAATTATGATACCTACGGCCATGTCCATAACGTTGCCTTTCATGGCAAAATCCTTGAATTCTTTGAAAAATTTAGACATACTATTTGCGATAAAATTTGTATATATATATTGCATAAATATACAAAGAATTATGCCTTTGTAGACATCTTTTTTAACTTTACGTATCCTATAATCAAATAACATCTATTATGAAATGTAAATTCTTAATAACTTCTTTGCTTTTAAGCGCTTTTACGATCCTTCAAGGCACAGAAACGGAAGGTCGATTGCTTCGTTTCCCCGCTGTGGGAGACGGAGTCATTGCTTTCTCCTATGCCGGAGATCTCTATACGGTGCCTTTGGAAGGCGGCACGGCAACAAAACTAACAACCCATATTGGTTACGAAGTCTTTCCTAAATTTTCACCAGATGGACGTACCATTGCTTTTACCGGACAATACGACGGCAACACAGAGGTGTATACGATTCCTGCAGAGGGAGGCTCTCCCAAACGACTGACTTATACAGCCACATTGGACAGAGATAACATAGGTGACCGTATGGGTCCCAATAACATTGTTATGGGTTGGACACCTGATGGAAAAAATGTAGTACTCCGTTCTCGTTGGTACAGTTTTTCAGGTATGCGAGCCCACCTGTTTACCGTTCCTCAGGAAGGCGGTGAACTAAGTCAAATTCCTACTACGGAAGGCGGATTTTGTTCCTACTCTCCGGATGGGCAATACCTGGCCATGAACCGTATGTTCCGTGAATTTAGAACCTGGAAATACTACAAAGGCGGACAGGCAGATGATATCTGGGTAAATAAATTGGGTACGACTCAGCTGGAAAACATTACGGCAGGTGAAGGAGACAACGCTCAAAATATTTTCCCCATGTGGGTAGGTCCTTTTATTTATTTTATTTCTGATCGCGACACGGTTATGAACCTGTTCCGTTATGATACCCGTACAAGAGAAACAGAAAAAATAACTCATTTTGATACATACGATATCAAATTCCCCTCTGCCTCACAAGATTATATTGTATTTGAAAACGGAGGCTACCTGTATACGTATGCCACAGCTACCGGAAAACTTGAGAAAATAGACATCACCCTTCATGAAGAAGGGTTGTATGCCCGCACCCGTTTACTGGATGTATCACGTCAGGCGACCGGGTATTCTCTTTCTCCCAATGGGGAACAAATCCTGATAGGAGCCCGTGGAGACATTTTTTCTGTGCCCGGCGCAGAAGGAGTCACCTACAACTTAACCCGTACTCCGGGAGTTCATGAACGCGGAGCTTCGTGGTCTCCTGACGGAGCACAAATTGCTTGGTTCTCTGACAAGAGTGGCGAATACCAACTGTATGTCATGCCGTACGACAACCCAAAGAACGCTCGTGTACTCACACAATTCACAGCCGGATACCCGGACAACCTTACCTGGACACCCGATTCTAAAGGACTGTATTTCACTACAGAAAAACGCGAATTGTGGTACGCAGATCCGGCAACCGGGACCTCTCGCAAAGTACTGCAAACGCCTTACAGCGGTATTCAGGGTTACAACGTATCCCCTGATGGCCGATGGATTACCTATTCCACTCAAGCAGAAAATCGTGTACGTGTACTCTATCTGTATAGCGTGACAGATAATATTTCTTATCCCATTACTACGCCATGGTACGATTCGTATTCAGGCATTTTCTCAGACGACGGAAAATACATATTCTTCACTTCTTCCCGCGATTTCAGAGCCAGCTATTCCCGAGTAGAATGGAATACATCGTACAACGTATCTTCTTATGTTTTTGTATTGCCCCTGACAGCAGACACTCCGGATCCCACTGCCATAAAAGCCGAGGAATATAAGGTGGCAGAAGAGGGAGAAACTCCACCGGCAGCCGCTCCATCCAAAAGATCGGCCAGGAACGAAAAAACTCCCAAAGACAGCAAGAAATCCACAGAACTGAAGATTGATCTTGACGGGATTGTGGAACGCGCCTCGGTCCTTCCCTTGGAAGCAGGCATGTATCAATTGATGGCTTCCGTTGACGGCGACTTGTACTTCTGGACACGCATGGAGGTAAAGAAAATCTCTATGAAAGACATGAAAGTCTCCACAGTAACCAAAGGAATGCCGGTGGCTTATGCCCCCAAAGGCAAGAAAATGCTAATTCGTGAAGGCAGAGATCTGTATGTTGTTGGAGCTCCCACATGGAAATCAAACAAAAAAGTATCCCTGGAAGGAATGAAGGCTGTGGTAGATTTTCCAACAGAATGGGAACAAATTTTCCACGAAACCTGGCGTGTGTACCGCGACCATTTCTACGTAGCTAATATGCACGGTCGAGATTGGAAAGGAATTCGTGAAAAATACGAAGTGTTGTTGCCTCACGTACGCCATCGCCACGATTTAACCTATGTTATAGGAGAAATGATCTCTGAACTGAACGTAGGTCACTGCTACGTAACCTCTCCCACCGACACACCCGCTGCCGAAAGAATCAAACTGGGACTGTTGGGTGCCCGATTTAGCAAAGACGCATCGGGAGCCTTCCGTATAACAAAAATCTACGAAGGTGAAAATTGGGATAAATCACTTCGTTCTCCATTACGCGACGGAGGACATCAGGTACAAACAGGCGATTACATACTGGAAGTAGACGGAATAGACTGTGCAGACATGACAACCATTTATCAAGCCCTTGTTGGAAAAGCAGACAAAACCGTGGCTTTGAAAATCAACAGTTCTCCTTCAGCAACAGGTGCACGTACCATTTACGTAAAACCCATTGCCGATGAATCCCAGCTGGAATATTACGAGTGGGTACAAAACAACATCCAAAAAGTCAACCAAGCCAGTGATGGACAGATTGGATACATTCATATTCCGGACATGGGTATGCCCGGACTGGATATGTTTACAAAACTCTTCTATACACAACTTGACAAGAAAGCCCTTATCATTGACGACCGTATGAATGGCGGAGGCAACGTTTCGCCTATCATTTTGGAAAGATTGGCAAGAGAAGCCTACCGTATGAGCATGTATCGCCACGGCAGCAACCTGCCTGTACCCAACGAAAGCCATCACGGACCCAAGGTTTGTCTGATAGATAAATATTCTATGTCCGACGGTGATTTGTTCCCGTACAGCTTCAAGCAGCTGGGATTGGGCAAACTCATTGGAACGCGTACATGGGGCGGTATTGTTGGTATTTCCGGCTCCAAACGTTACCTGGACGGACAAGACGTACGCACGCCTTTCTTTACATCCTATTCTCTGGAAGGCGAGTGGATTGTTGAAGGATATGGCATTGATCCCGACATAGAAGTAGACATTAACCCATTTGAAGATTATCTGGGGAACGACGCGCAGCTGACCAAAGCCATTGAGGTTCTGCTGGAAGAACTCAAATCGTACAAACCGCTGCCGGAAACTCCCGCAGACAGAATTATGTAATTATGAAAAAACATTGGATCTTTTTGATCCTGATGCTGCTTCCTGCGTGGTCTCTGATCGCGCAGGGGGTAGACCATCAAGGATTAAGTCTTGCAAAGAAAATTGACGACGTATTGTGGTACCACAAAGTAAGCGATGTGGCTTACATTGACAAAGTATACATTCCAACAACACCGCGTTGGAAAGAAGCCAATCCTACCGGACAAGGTGCCGGCAATCCGCTAAAAATCTGGTCCTACATTTTTGTGCCAAAAAACATTGACCCGTCTAAAAAATATCCGCTTATTGTACTACCCCACGGCGGCGTACACGGTGATTTCACTACGTACCATACGCACATAGTAAGAGAGCTGATGGCTCAAGGCTACATTGTTATTGCTACGGAATACCGGGGAAGTACCGGTTACGGGCGCGGGTTGTACGAAAACATTGACTACGGCGGTCGTGAAAACGACGACGTATGGTACGGGCGCAACTACATGGTTGAAAACTATGACATAGTTGATAAATCGCGTATAGGCATTATAGGATGGAGCCACGGAGGCATGATTACACTCATGAATCTGTTCCAATATCCAAAAGATTATGCATGTGGGTATGCAGGAGTTCCCGTAAGCGATCTCATTGCACGCTTAGGCTACAAACGCCCTGCGTACGGAGCTTTGTTTTCTGCTCCGTACCATATTGGTAAAACTCCCGAACAAGATGTAGAAGAGTACCGCCGTCGTTCTCCCGCCTGGCAAGCACACAAACTGCAAACGCCTCTGCTCATCTATACAAACACTAACGACGAAGATGTCAATTCCCTAGAGGTGGAGCACCTGATTAAAGCTTTACAAGCCGAGGGAAAATCTTTTGAATACAAAATATTTGAAGACGAACCCGGCGGTCATTCATTTGACCGTATGGACCACGCTGCTGCCTCTGCCATGCGTTTGGATATTTACAAGTTTTTGGCAAAATACCTGAAACCGCCGAAGCCTTTCAAAAACGTGAAAGAACTACGCCGCGCTGCCTACGAACCTTGGCATACAGGAAATCCTGCACATTAAATCAGGATTCCATTGTTTCTAAGGTAATGCAAGAAGTCGTCCCGGCGAGCCCGTGCTACCGGGACGATTGATTTATTGTCATCATCCATAATAATAAAACAGCTTTTTCCCTGCACCATACTTTTTATGTAATGAATATTTACCAAATGTTGGTTGTGTACTCTGTAAAAAACACCCTTACCCTCAAACATATCTTCAAAATAAGCCAGGTTTCTTGAAAGGAGCATTTTATGGATCAAAGTACTGTCTTTGTAATACACTATTGTGTATGCACTATCTGATTGTAAGCGCAGGATATCACTCAAACGAACAAAATGAAAACTTCCTCTTTCCTGCAAGGCTACTTTTTGTTCGTTCCCATCGGCATGAAAATTAACCAACAAGTTTTGGATTTTTTTCTCGCTTGTTTTCACATGATAACGTGAAATAGCACTTCTCAACTGTTTTATATCAACAGGTTTTTCAATATAATCGAGGGCTGACATTTTGATAGCTTGCAGAGCATATTTTTGATAGGCTGTAGTAAATATTACCTCAAAATCTCTCTTTTTAAGCATTGCCAGCAAATCAAAGCCGGAATAGGCACCTAATTCAATATCTAAAAATACCAATTGAGGCTCTAAGGCAGAAATCTGAATCATTGCCTCTTGAATGTCATAGCAGATGGCAAGAAGCCGGATACTTTTAAAGTGTGTTTCCAAAGTGTCTGCAAGTGAGCGGGCATGCATTGCATCGTCTTCTACAATAATCGTTTTAATCATACTACAGATATATAAGGCAAAGACAGCGAAACTACAGTTCCGTTCAATCCAATGTCCTTTGTTTGTAAATCTTGTATAGTAAAGGAGGCACTACAAAGTTTCATCTGATTAATTACACGTAATCGGTCTTCTGTAAGTTTCAATCCAAGCGATTCTTTTTTAAAACCTGATACCCTTTTCATACCGTTGCGACTGGCCATATATCCAATACCGTTATCTGTAATAACACACAACAGCATGTTGTCGCCGGTACGCAGGCAAATGTTTATTTTATATGTCTCTTCTCCATTAATAAACCCGTGTTTTATAGAATTCTCAATAAAGGGCTGCAAAATAAGCGGAGGAACCATGGTCGTTTTTACATCAATGGACGGATCTTTATCGATAGCGTAAGTAAAAGGCTTGTCAAATCTGGCTTGTTTCAGATCCATATATGCTTTGACAATCTCCAGTTCTTTTTCCAGTGGAATATCTTGTTTGGACATACTCTCTAACATAAGTCGTGTAAGATTGGAAAATTTTTTCAAGCAGGTGATAGACTCTTCTGTTTTAGATTCTTTTAACAGGTATTCTACAGAATGAACGCAATTGAAAATAAAATGAGGGTTGAGCTGAAAATTAATGGCCTTCATATGCATTTCCATCAACTGTCTGTTAAGCTCCGCAGCCGTTTGCTTTAACAAAGCCTTTTCTTTTTCTTTTTTGTTCCTGAAAGCCAAAAAAACCAGAAATGCTGTAAAGGCTAATGCTACAATGATAATAATATACCCTATGGAAAAAAGACGGTTAAGACGTTGTGCGTGAAGTTTGCTCTGTTTGTACATCTCTTCGTTTAAGATCAGCAACTGTATTTTGCTTTGCTGTTTCTCTTTTTCCGTTTCGGCCAGTTGCAGACTTTGCTGGTAGTTCAGGTTCTCCATCAGTGATTGTTGTAACTGCAACTCCGAAAGATGGTTTAACTGATTCAGACGGTCCAGATTGCTTTGTTTTCGTTCATTTTCAAGGTTTAGCAAAGCAATCTCCTTTTCTTTTTTTTCTGTATCGTATTTAACCTGAAGCTCTGCTACAGCCTGCAACGTTTGTTCTGTGATCATAGAATCTTTCAGTGCTTCGTATTTGTTCAAATAGAAACACACACTGTCTTGTTCATGCAAACCGCTAAATGTCAACACAAAAGCAACGTACGTTTTACTTAGCACCCTTTTTCCCTCTAATTTCTGTAATATGTTTTCTGCTTGTCTTAAGTAAACTAGCGCTTCTTCGTACTCTCCTTTCTCATAATTTATGGAACCTATATTGGTAAACACAATGGCCTGCGTACCCAAATCGTCTTCTTTCACTGCCTTCTCCAAGGCTTTATGGTAATATTCCAATGCCGGTTCAAACTCTTTATCTTCCATATAATTATAGGCCAGAGCCATATCAACCAGACTCAAGAAATAACCGTTTTGGACCCTCGTAAACAATTCCTGTGCTTTCAATAAATGTTCTACCGATTTTTCATATTGCTTCAAATCTGTGTAAACAAGTGACAACCTGTACTGTGACACTCCTTCTCCGTTCAAGTGCTCCATTTTATTAAACAGCCGGGCGGCTTCCAATCCGTACTGTATCGCCTTTTCAAAATCCAGTAAATTCTTAAAGACTGAACATAAATTCACATAGACTATGGCCAACTCTTCTTCCTTATCCAGCTCTGTAAGAATGCGTTTGCCTTTTAGATAGTTGGCAACGGCCGATTCATAATCTGACTGTTGAAGGTAAATATTTCCAATCCAAACGTATCCATTGGCCAGTTTCATCAAATCACCGGTCCTTTCATAAAAATCATTGGATTGTTTCCTGTACTCCAAGGCTTTTGGAAACTCTCCCTGGTGTAAATAAATAGAGGCTATGTTGTCTTTAGATGCGGCTATCCCAACAGAGTCTTTCAGCCTTGTGGTAAGCTCCAGACGTCTTTCATAACAATCCAAAGCGTGGTTGAATTCTCCCAAATCATAGTAACAATTGCCAACGCCATTAAGAGAAAAGGAGATGCCTTTTTCATATCCTATTTCTTCGGCCAATTCCAGTGCTTCCTGAACGTATTTAAGTGCCAGTTTACTATTCTTATTTGAATAATAGTCAGAAAAGTGGTACAGTGCATGTACTCTTGCCGAGTCAGAAGGAGCTGTCTCAACAATCCTCCTAAGTGAGTCTGCAATATGCTCTTGAGCAAAAACAGTTCTATGACATATAACAATAAGGAAAAGAAAACAAATCTTGTAAAAGACAGGTTTTTTCATTAGGCGGGTGGTTAGGAATATTCCTTAAAATTGGCGATTTTGACAATAAAAACAAAACACTTTGTGTCTTATTTTTAGACAAAAGTGTCCAGAACTCAGGACAGTACAGATTTCTGTCCTTTTTAAGAACTGTCCTTTTGCTCCCCGGTAACCACGGACTTTACGCCTAGCCGTTGCAACACCTGCATTCCATCAAGTTTTTTATTAAAAACCATCTCCAGATTACCGGCCAGTTCAGACGGATCCACCTCAATGGCAACGTAATACTTCTTATCTGAGCTCCCTCCTTGTTTCTTAACATAGATTTCACTCAAAAAATCAAACTCCAGAGCTTTGGATATGGTCAGGAGCAGGTCAATGTCAATGCTTTTACGCTGAAAAATATCATAGACCGTCGTACGAGAACGGTTAATGCGGTTTGCAAATTCAGAAATGCTCATGTTGCGCTCCCGAATTTTTTGCTCTATGATTTTCCCTATAAAAACGTTTGTCATAATTTAATTGTGTTTTAAATATAATCATTATATATCTATTTATACTTACTGATTTTGAGTTTGGTAGGTTTGGGTTTGTAATCGGTCAGGATTGTTTAATAGTCGGTAATTTCTCAAAAATAAAATCCCACTACGTCAAAAGATGACGTAGAAAAGTCCAATAAAATCTATTAATTTTACATACTTATACTTCATGCCATAAACAACCTATACCTATGAGAACATTTTATTTACCTTTAGTACTACTCATTATGCTGAACGCATGTAGCCAAACCCCCAAAACAGTAATTGAACCCTGGGTCCCATACGATGAAAGTCAGGAAATTGAAAACAATCAAACACATGAACTCATCCGCATGCGCTATACCCTTATTCAATCCCGTGTATTGGATAAAAACGAAATATGGAAAGTAGTGCAACCGCAAATCAGAAACTTTTCCGAAGAAGAATACGAAAGGCTCAAACCTCTTATCCTGGGGCAAGATATTCCTACCCTGCAATTACACATCCGTACCGGTGACCTTACGTATGAAAAATTGACACAATGGTACCTCTATAGAATTGTGAAATACGAAAACAATAAGGAGACCATGCTCAATGCCATAGTGGCCATCAATCCCAACGCCGTAAAGGAAGCCCGGGCCAAGGACAAAGCATCCGGCTTACACCCTGTGTACGGAATGCCTATTCTGGTAAAAGACAACATCGGAGTTGCCGGCATGCCCACTACAGCAGGAGCCCATGTATTGCAGAATAACGTAACAGAAGACGCAGCTATTATAACTCATATCAAAGCACACGGAGGCATCATCCTGGGCAAAACAAACCTTACGGAATGGGCCAATTACATATTTGAAGTAGGTCCCAACGGATACAGTGCCGTTGGAGGACAAACACTCAACGCCTACGGAAGAAAAATCTACGATACAGGAGGTTCCAGTTCCGGCAGCGGAGTGGCTATGGCCGCCGGTTATGCAGCAGCTACACTGGGTACAGAAACCTCAGGATCCATTTTATCTCCGTCAGGCAGAAGCTCGCTGGCCGGTCTTAAACCTACGGTTGGACTCCTGGACAGAAGCGGATGTATTCCTTTAGCAAGTACGTTAGACACGCCGGGGCCCATGTGTGGAACTGTCATAGACAACGCCATTCTTATGGCAGCCATGACAAACGATGACACCTATCTGGACCTCCCGGGAATTTCACAAGACAACCCATTGGAAGGATTGCGATTTGGAGCCAACAAGCATTTGTTGCAAAATCCGATATATAAAAAACAAACTGAAATTATTGCAGAACTTGGCGGAACTATTATTGAATTTGAACCTGTCACAATGAACAGAGCAGGCTTCGGAACCTTGCTTAGCGGTGATATGAGGCAAGATTTGCCTGCTTACCTGGAACAATATGCATCCAAACATATAACCGTACGCTCCATAGGTGATATTGTAGATTACAACAACCAAGACAGAGAGGTTCGGGTTCCATACAGCCAAGAAACGTTTGAAGAAATGGCCCAAATGGACTTAACAGAAGAAGAACTGGCTACAATAAGGGAACGTCTGCAAAACGAAGGCAAACGGTACTTTGAAACACATATGGACACCCACAACTTAGATTTCATTTTATCTATAGACAATTTGGAAGCCAGTCATGCGGCGCTTGCCAATTTCCCATGTGCCATAGTTCCTATGGGCTATACAGAAAAAGGAGGTCCTACCGGCCTTACCTTTATAGCTCGCTCGTTTGAAGACCACAAGTTACTACACGTATCGTATATTTTTGAACAGCTTACCCGCGTAAGGCAACTGCCACAGGCGTACCGGTAAACACCACCGGTTTTTAATCACCGTAGCATACCCCGGCAACATCATAATAGATGATTTCCGGAATTTGTTCGCTTACGTCGACACAATACAGGTCGTACCCGCCTTTGCCACCCGGACGATCAGAAGAGAAGAACAAGAGCACTTTTCTTTCCAGGTGTACCAGCATGGGCCGGTATTCGTTATAAGCCGAGTTGATTTTAGGCCCAAAATTCACGGGTGTGCCCCAGCGGCCATCCGTGAGTTTTGCATAATACAGATCAAATCCGCCCGTACCTCCTTCCCGGTCAGAGGCAAAAACCACCACATTGCCCAGCACAAAGGGACATTTGTCATTACCCGAAGCAGCAAGTGCCTTCACTTTTTCTGCCTCGGCCTGCTCACGCATCAGTACCTCATGAAGCGGTACTCCTTCTTTTTTGTAGACACGTACCACATCTTCTATAGTCAGCCCGTATATGCTAAACGTTTCACCATCTTCCCGGTTGCTACAAAAAAGCAATTCCAATCCCATGTTGTAAAACGTGGGGTATAGATCGTCATACGCCGAGTTAACCAAAGTCGCTCCATAAGGTCCTGCAAACTCAGGTGGCTGAGGGGAGACTCTGAACCCCCATTCTTCCCATTCCGAAGAATAAACAAATTTGATATCAAAAGTCCCGCTCTCATTATCGGCATAAAAGAAATAATGGTAATCCCCGCTATACATCAAAAAATTGGGCCCAAGCTGGTCTGCCGGGTTGTTGACTTTTCCCAAAAGCGTCCTTTGCGTCAGACTGAGTGCAGGATGCTCTTCCATAGAAATATTGATCGTGTCTTTCCTCATATGGTACGATATATCAAGAGGGTAACAGACAATATCGTAGTCACCTCCTTTACTTTTCCTGTTTGTGGAAAAGTAAAAATCGTATCGGTCTAAAAAATAAGGAGCTACAGAGTTGTAATCGTCGTATTCGGTATTTAATTTCTCCAGATTTACAGGGACATCTGTTATAATGGTTTCAAAATCAAATTTGTAATCCTGGTTGTACCAGGGACATCCTGTTAATAAGAGTACGGCTGCCATGCCTAAAGCAATGGCGGTGATAGTTTTTGTCATTCTATATGCGTTCATGATGAATCCTTTATTACATAAATGCAAGATGGGAGCATATACTGCTTAGTGGAACGCGATAGAACAAATATATATAAATTTTACATTCTTCAGGTCGCCGCACCAAGCACTTCTATGCAGCGGTCTATGTGGCTGGGACGAATGATGATGTGGGCGTGGTTGTTGCGGGAAAAGGCGTACATGTATTCGATGAACACATCGTGAGCAGCCAGGTTTTCCAGAATATCTGCCAGAGCGCCGGGGGTATCGGGGCAGGTGATGCGGACCACATCGGCGGTGGTCACTCCAAAGCGGGCTTCCCGCAATACGTGTACTGCCCGGTCCACGTCCGACACAATCATGCGAAGGATGCCAAAGTCAGCGTTCTCGGCAAGGCTGAAAGCCTGCATGTTGATGCCGTTATCGCCCAATATGCGAGCCATTTGGCCAATGCTTCCTTTGCGGTTTTCTACAAATACAGAGAGTTGTTTTATTTTCATAATCAGTAGTTTTACATGTTTGTTTTTCTATTGTCAATTACGCGCTGGGCTTTGCCTTCGCTGCGGGGTAT
>Ga0265293_10004373_pt1 | contig 24986 bp, 22 predicted proteins | sample Munlanlewell138R_FD_192505 | JGI IMG/M metagenome (GOLD analysis project Ga0265293, IMG submission 192505) | Leachate microbial communities from a municipal landfill in Southern Ontario, Canada - Leachate well 138R | ecosystem: Engineered > Solid waste > Landfill > Unclassified | place: Canada...
GTAGATATGAAAAACACCAACTTTGATAATATCGCAAAAGATATTCAAACACTAAATGAGGATGCCCTAAATGGGGTTTATGACATAGTAGCTATTAGTTTTGCACTATATCCGCATATAAAAGAGGAGTATGCACCGCTTAGAACTGCTGTTAGTTTTGGCGAGGGTTATGGTCCAAAACTTATAAAGAAAAAAGGAGCTACTCTAAAGAGAAACTTCAAAGTAGCTCTTAGTGGCAAACACACTACAAATGCGATGCTCTTTCGCATAGCTTACCCAGATGCTAGAATCACCTACATGAACTTCTTAGAGATTGAAGAGGCTGTTTTAAGTGGAAGCGTAGATGCTGGAGTATTAATCCATGAGAGTATTTTGGAGTTTGATGATAGATTAGAAGTAGAGCGTGAGATGTGGGATATCTGGCAAGAGCTAGCTGGAGATGAACTCCCTCTTCCTCTTGGTGGAATGGCAATAAGACGCTCACTTCCACTCAACAAAGCCATAGAGTATGAAGCGACTCTAACAAAGGCCGTTGCAGTTGCAAGAGAGCATAAAGATAGACTCTCAAAGATGCTTATAGAGCGAGATCTAGTGCGAATTGATGCAGATACGCTAGATAGATATTTAGAGCTCTATGCAAATGATGACTCTATCACTCTAAGTGAGATCCAGTATCGTGCTATAAATAAGCTTTTTGAACTTGGATATAAGCACGGGTTTTACGACACACTCATTAAAGCCGAAGATTATCTCATACCAACAGAGTATAAAGAACTTAGGAACTCATAAACTGATGGAAGCCAAACTAATAGCACTCGGGATTGAAACCTTTAAGATAGCACTACTTCTTGCTCTTCCAGGACTTCTTACCGGTATGTTTTTAGGTTTGGCTGTTAGTATCTTTCAAGCGACTACTCAGATAAACGAGATGACTCTCTCTTTTATCCCAAAAATCATAGGCGTAGTTGTTGTCATTATCCTTACAATGCCGTGGATGCTAAACTCCATGATAGATTTCTCTACAAATGTCTTTAATATGATGCCAAGCTTTATAGAGTAGTAATGACTAAAACTATAGACTTTGCAAAATTTTCTTCTATCAAGATAGGAGGAGTTCACGAAGTTACTCTTTTAGAAGATCCAAATGATTTTAATGATGATTATTTTCTTATTGGATCTTGTAATAATGTTCTAGTTGGGTCCAATATTCCAAAACTTATGAAACTCTCTAAGAAATACGACTACATAAAAATAGAAGATAATATTTTAAAAATCGGGGCTGCCACTCCTTCTGGAAAATTAGCTTCTTTTTGCAAAAAAAACAATATTGCTAACTTTGAATTTGTCTCACATTTGCCAGGAACTTTGGGCGGTTTAGTCTACATGAACGCTGGACTTAAAGAGTATGAGATCTTCAATAATCTTCTTAATATCACAACAACAAAAGGCAAATTTGAGAAAAAAAGTATCAACTATGGCTACAGAAATACAGATATAAAAGAACCTATTTTAGAAGCATCATTTATTCTTGAGTATGGTTATAGTGATGAAAAAGCAGAGCTATTTAAAAAGATGAGGGCAAATCAGCCAAGTGGAGCTAGTGCAGGGAGTTGTTTTAAAAATCCTAAAGGTGACTATGCTGGTAGACTAATTGAAGCGGTTGGATTAAAAGGAAAAAGAGTAGGAGCGATGGAATTTAGCACTAAACATGCAAACTTTTTACTAAATAGTGGAGGTGGTATTTTTGAAGATGCCATCGCACTCATAGAAGAAGCTCAAAGAAGAGTTCTTCAAGAGTTTGGCATCTCTTTAGAGTGCGAAGTGATTATACTAGATGAGAGATGGTTAAAAACGAAGCATTAGACCTCCATAAAATCCTGCAAACTTCAAATCAATATCAAAATCGCTTCCATCTTCTACATCGATTTTTTGAACCCTATAACCTAGTTCTATAGCTGGTTGAACTACTGGTGATATATCAAAAGTGTAGTCAACTTTTACGCGGACATCATAGACACTATTTGAACTATAAGCTACATATTTTATATCACTCTCTAAGCCAATGTTTGTTGATGGGATCTCAACACGAGCTCTTAAATATAGAAGTGGAATAGCTATAGTCTCACTCTGTGAATAGCCATAAAATAATGGAACTTTTGGATCTGCATCTAAAGAAGCCTCAACAATTTTTATATCCAAACCAAGATCTAATGTAGTCCAAGCGGTATTATCTAAGATATTATAATATGGAATAATATCATACTGCTTCATATCGTAAGCCACTTTAGTAGTTGTATTTCCTATATTAAACTCTTTAAATTTACCACTACCCACACCAGAATCTTCAACAGATGCATACTCTAATCTTATGTTTGGGACAATTGGTACTGGATGTTTAATTAGTGCCCAAAAGTACATAGATGAATTAGTAGGCTCACTTGAACTATAGCGACCATTTGCGCCATTATCAGTGTAGCTTAGTTTTCCACTTGATTTTTGATCCCATAAACCAATCCCTGCTTCTACTTTCATCGTATCTGCATTAGCGGTACAGAGACAAACTCCAACAAATAAGAGTGTTGTTACTATTTTTTTCATTGAATTTCCTAATAATAATTTTCATTATTATAGCAAGTGATTATAATTATAGACTTTAAAAGAAAAATTTTAGGGCATAAAAGCCCTAAAAAAGGAGGAAGAATAAAATGAGTTATCAATTCATTTTGTTTTGGCACCAAAGGCGCCAAGAGTTACAAAGAGGGGAAGTAGTGTAACTCTTGAAAATTATCTTAGGAACGTTTGACTAGAGAGCAGCTTTTCTAAAGAAGCTGCGCTTATAAAGCTTGCTTTCTAAAGAAAGCTTATAGAGCAGCTTTTGCAGCTGCTATAGCTTCTTCATAGTTAGGCTCAGTTGTAATCTCTGGAACAACTTGCTTATAAGTTACCTTTCCATCTTTACCTATTACAAAAATAACTCTTGCTGTAATTCCTGCAAGTGGTCCATCAGCTAAAAGTACACCATAGTTGTTCGCGAAATCTTTGTTTCTAAAGTCAGAACAAACTTTTAAGTTTTCAATTCCAGCCGCTCCACACCATCTTGCAGCTGCAAACGGTAGATCCATAGAGACTGTAATAACCTCAACACCTTCTAGTGCTGCTGCTTCTGTGTTAAATCTTCTAGTCTCAGCGTCACAAACACCAGTGTCTAGTGATGGTACTGCAACAACAAGTTGAACTTTGCCAGTTCCACCGATTTGCTCATCTTGAAGCATTGGATCACAGTTTACTACTGTAGTAACTGGTGCTGTATCGCCTACGTTGATCTCATTACCCGCTAAATTACATACGATGTCATTTTTGAATGTTACTGTTGCCATTTTGGCTCCTTGATTTATTGTATCTTATTTTTTACTTCAAAATTGAGTAAAAAAGAATCACTTTTTTGTGATTTATTAATTGGACAGGAGAAGTATAAGTAAAATCGGATAAAAAAACTCTTATTTAGAAAAATTGTGTTTTTTAATAAGTTTTACTTAAGTTTCTAATATTTTAGTCAGCCTTTTCTAAATAGAAACATTCTACTTAGTGTTAGGTATATTATATACTACTTTTTGCAGATATAGAGAGTTCATCTAGGTGAGTAAACATTTTTTTCTCATACATCTCAATAGCCACTCGTCCTATCATAGCTGCATTGTCTGAACAATACTTTAACTCGCTAAGAAGTAATTTTGCATTGTGTGGTTTTAGTAATTTTTCTATCTCGCTTCTTAAGTATAGATTTGCACTAGCTCCACCAACTATTGCAAAGGTTTTTGGTTGAACTTTTTTAAAGTACTTTTTTAGTTTTTGCACTAGATGCATAGTAGCAATATGTTCAAAAGAAGCTGCTATATCTTTGTAGTCACTCTTGCTGGCATCTTGTAGTGCAACTCTAACAGCATTTTTTAGCCCTGAGTATGAAAATGCGATAAGTGGTGATTGTGAGAGCGGAATAGTAAAGTTATACCTTGTTCTATCTCCATCTTTTGCTAACTCTTGTATCACAGGTCCACCTGGATAGCCTAGATCCATCATCTTAGCAACCTTGTCAAAACTCTCTCCAAAGCTATCATCCATGCTCTTTGCAATAGTTGTTATGCTCTCTATAGACTCAACTTGCATCACTTGAGTGTGTCCTCCTGAAACTAACAAAACAGTTAAAGGAAACTGCGTCTCTTTATCTATAAACAGAGAGTAGATATGACCGATGAGATGGTTAACTGAGATGAGGGGAATCTCTAGTGCAATTGAGATCGCTTTTGCCATTGTCACACCCTCAACAAGCGTTACTGCTAAGCCAGGGGTAGAAGTTACAGCTACAGCTTTTAACTCACTAAAATAGGGTTTGACTTGCTCTAAGATCTTTGGAAGTGCCTCTGCATGAAGGCGCGCTGCGAGCTCAGGAACCACTCCACCATACACACTATGCTCTAACTCTTGAGATATTTTTTTATGAAAAAGAAGTTTTTTTGTTTTTATATCTGTGATAGCTATCGCACTATCATCACACGAGCTCTCTATACTTAGTATCATAAACTTTCCATCTTTTAATATTTATAAGTTACTTCTAACTTCTCTATCAATTGCAAACACATCTTCTACACTTCTTGGTATCTCACTAAACTTATCAAAGGCTTCTATAATTGTTTTAGAAATATCCATAAATCCTATCTCTTTGTTTATGAACTTAGCTATTGCAACCTCATTTGCAGCGTTTACTACAACACCACGAGCAGGGTTTTTAAGTAATTCTTCTTTTATCTCCCAAATGGGGTATCTACTTGTCTGGATCTCACGAAACTCTAATGAGCCAATTTCTAATAAATTAACATGATCTAAGATGTTTTCATTCATCTTCTTATCTAATGCATAGGCTATAGGAAGTTGCATAGATGCACGAGCAAAGTGTGCAGTCGTTGAGCCATCTTTAAAATCTATTAGAGCGTGAATGAGCGACTTTGTCTCTATAATAGCATCATACTCGCCCTCGCCAAAGAGCCATCTAGCTTCAAGTAGTTCAAACATCTTGTTTGTCATTGTTGCACTATCTATTGTTATCTTTTGCCCCATTGACCAATTTGGATGTTTTTGAGTATCTGCTAAGCTAGCATTTTGGAGTTTTTTAATATCCCAATCACGAAAAGCTCCACCAGATGCAGTGATTATCATTTTTTTAACTTCTCTATCTTGCATAAGATACCAAAGACCAAAATGTTCACTATCTATGGGTTGGATCTTGCTCACATCTATAAAAGCACCACAAGCTACAAGTGACTCTTTGTTAGCTAATGCAACTCTTTTTCCGCACTCTAGTGCTTTTAGTGTTGGACGAAGACCTAAAAATCCGACTAGTGCATTTACAACTAGATCAGACTTAGTATCTTCTATAACTTCTAAAATAGCATCTGTTCCCGAGAATACATTTGGGTGATTTACCTTCTCTATATCAGAAGCATCTGCGATAACTACAAGCTTAGGAGAGTGCTCCAATATCTGCTTATTTAAAAGCGCAATATTTCTCCCACAAACCAAAACCTCTACATTTATATTAAATTTTTTAGCAACAAGAAGTGTATTTACTCCTATGGAACCAGTTGAGCCTAGAAGTATCACTTCTATACAAGTCCACGAAGAAGTACTAGCATAACGATTGCTCCAAAGAGATAGCCATCTATACGATCTAAGATACCACCATGTCCTGGGAGTATATTTCCGCTATCTTTTACACCTGCACTTCTTTTTAGTGAACTCTCAAATAAGTCTCCAAAGATAGAACTAATCGCGACCATACAAGAGATTACAAAAGAGTCTGCTAGATCTACCACACTAAGCCCTACAAACATACCAGCAACTGTAGCGACCAACACACCACCAACTACACCTTCCATAGTCTTGTTTGGGCTTGTCTGGCTAAAAGGAGTTTTACCAATACTCTTGCCCACAGCATAAGCCCCAACATCTGTCATTGCTACAATAACCAATAGCCATAACATCATTAGCATTCCATACTCTTGGTACATTGTAAAGATAAAAAGCATTCCTGCAGTTGGGTATATAAAGGGAAGGAAATTATTCCATTTTAGCTCTTTATCAAAAGCTACTGCACTTGCATAAGCAACTCCTGCTAAAATAAAAAGATCGTCTCCATAAGGATAAAATGCAGCAACTATCCAAATACCAAGAGCGTAAATAATAAGCGAATCATTTTTAAGTTCAAAAAGGGCAAGAGCTTCTTTAAAAGCTAGAAGATAGACAACTCCAAGAACTGCCCACATTAGAAAAAAATTATCTATAAAACCTATGATAAGAACCGCGACAATAAGTGATAAACCCGTTATGATTCTCTCTTTATTTGAGCCAAAAGCTTTTAAAAATTCCATAAATCTCCTTTTTCAAGGATTATACCAAATCAGACTTTAATATCTAGTTTATGAAGAGATGGGGCTTTCTCTTCTTCTTCATCCTCTTTTTCATCATGTTCACTTCTAGCAGTATCTTGATCGGCTGAGTTTTTTTCATGTTCACGATCAGGATCTATCTCATGAGTCTCTTCAGCTGGACGAACTTCAAGAACTTTTTCATCTTTTTCTTGCATCGCAGCTTGTGCTACCATATTTTGAAAGTCTACACGATTATTATGAGCATTTTGTAAAGAAGATGCATTTGCAGTCATCTGGTTTACAAAAATAGCATTTCCGATTGCACCTACTGCCATAACATACTCCTTTAATTTATTTTATAAATTCAAGGGACTACTATTTAATTAGTCCCACAAAGGAACAAGTCCCTTTTACCTTACATCTACTTCTATGGTTTTGTATTTGTTGTAAAGTACATTTGCACCACTTTGTATTGTAACTTCTCGCCTAGGGGTATAATCGACCAAAAACTTATCTTTTTGAGCTGTGCTGAATTCTACGCATAGTTTTGCCGCTTCTCTTATGATATGTTCTGCAACATTTTGTTTATCTGTTGTTATGATTAGGTGTGCTGATGGTCTGTCTTTCATGTGAATCCAAATATCTTTTGCTTTTGCACTCTTTAGTAGTTCTATATTTCCTTTTTCATTTTTACCAAGTTGAACTTTATATCCTTCTATCCAAAATGACTCTATAGAATCACTAACTTTTAGTTTTTTTGCCTGTACTTGCTTTGGAAATAAAAGCTCTAGTTTTGCCATATCTTTAGCATCTTCAACTATAGCAATAAAGAGTTTTGCGTGTTCTATCTTAGAAAGAATTGATGCTCTTTCAATATGTAAATGCAAAGCTTTTTGTTTTGCTTTTTTACTCTTTTTAAAAAGTGCTTGTGCCATAGATGAAGGACTTGAAAACTCTTTTGCAAGCTCAATCTCAACAAGCTTTCCATCATAATCTTGTAGCTCAATCTTTTTTTGATATGCTTTAATATTATGTAAATTTGACAAGACTAAATTACCATGAAGTTGTGCTGTTTGTGCCTCTTGAGCTAGTCCTGTTTCATCTTCAAGCATAGATTGAAGTTTTTGAAGTTTTTGAAGTCTCTTATTTAGCACTAGAAGCTTTTGTTTTTTTAAGTTCTTTAGTTTTGCATCTAACTCTCTTTGATACTCATCATACAAAAACTTCTCAACATCGTCTATGGGGTACTCTTTTGGAGTGTATGGAGCAGATGGAACACTTAGAAGTTTTTGCCCAACTTTTACTTCACGAAAAGAAGAAAAAATATCAACATGTCGCAAAGCTTCTAAAACTATTTCATCCTCATCAAAAATGATAACATTTGTATACTTCCCAGTAAACTCAAACTGCAGATAAGTTATCTCTTCCTTATAAGCCGATGCTACAGAGGTTTTAAACCTTAAAATCTTATCATCATCTACAAGATCTACCTCTAAAATATTTGCACGATTAAAGCGCTTTGAGAGCACTACATCAAAAGGTGCATTATAGACTTTTGAACGAGTGTAAGAGTCACATCTAAATATTTTAGAATTTGAGCGTTGCATCTCAAAGTAAACTTCATCATCTCTATCAAATGCTACTTTTACAATAGTATCACTTACTCTATGAATAGCCGAAATTTTTTGGAAATTTGAAAAATAATCTTTTATCTGTTTTAAGTGTGAGTATTTCATAAAAGCTATTCTAGCAAATATAAAACAACTTTAAGTCCATCGCCTATATAATGCCTTATAACCCTAGGATAAATTAATGAAAAATAAAATTAGCCCTAAACTAAAAAACATAAGATCTAGTATCTTAACACCCATAGCCTTTTTGCTGATGGCTATTTTTGCGATTTTATTTTTTTACACTCCTTATATGGCAGATAAAAACATTATAGACATCGCCAAAGAGGGTTCTATCATAGTTTTAGCTCTAGTTACATATACAAGTTACACTCTTGTAAAAAGAGAAAAAAGGCTCCTTAAAACAAATGACAAACTAGAAAAAAAATTAAAAAACATACTCTTAGATTTTGACAAAAATGTTATCGCTTCGACTACAGATATGGATGGAAAAATTACCTATGCGAGTGAACTCTTTTGCAAACTCTCTGGTTATAAAAAAGAAGAACTCATAGGAAGAAATCACAACCTTATAAAACACGGCGATATGCCAAAAGCTATGTATGAAGAAATGTTAAAAACCTTACAAGCTGGAAAAACATGGAGAGGAGAGATAAAAAACTCTACTAAAGATGGTGGCTTTTACTGGGTAGATGCTATAGTTTCTCCTGTTTTAGATGGATCTGGAAAAGTTATAGAGTATAACTCTATAAGACAAGATATTACAAGCAAAAAAGAGCTAGAGAACCTAAACGAGTCATTAAAAGCGAGAATCTCAAAAGCCATTGCAGAGGCTCAAGAAAAAGAACAACACATGCTAAAACAGAGTAAGATGGCCCAAATGGGGGAGATGTTAAGCATGATAGCTCATCAATGGAGACAGCCCTTAGCTGCCATCTCTTCAACTGCATCTTCACTTGAAGTAAAGATGATTTTAAAAGATATTGATATAGCAACACTAAAGAGTGGCATCAAAGATATTCAAGCTTACTCTCAACATCTAAGCTCAACCATAAATGACTTTAGAAACTTTTTTATAGACTCTAAAGTTTTGACAAAAACAAGCTTTGAATCAATCCTAAACAAAACTATTCAGATAGTAAAGACTTCTCTTGACAAACGAGATATCATCATAAGCTTTCAAAACCATTTTGAGGATGAGTTTTGTATCTATGAAAATGAATTTGAGCAAGTTGTATTAAATCTTATAAAAAATGCCGAAGATGCTATAGTAGAAAATAGTATCAAAAACGGCATCATAGAGATAAAAACATACAAGCTAAATGGCAAGGCTGTTTTTGAAGTTTTTGATAACGCGAGAGGTATTGATAACGCGTTGATGGAGAAGATTTTTGATCCATATTTCTCAACAAAAAGCAAAAAGAATGGAACTGGGCTTGGTCTATATATGAGCAAAATCATTATAGAAAATCACTGCTTTGGAACTCTTGAAGCTTTTAACACCTTTGAGGGAGCTATGTTTAGGATAACCCTAAATCCTAATGAATTTTCACTGCCACCTGATGCTACACAATAAAACAAAGATTCTTTATTTTTGAGAGTTACTACTTTACTAAGGTAGATTCTGGCTTTGCTATAAAATAACCTTGTACAAAATCAACCTCGCACTCTTGTATAATCTTATATGTTTCTTCATCTTCTACAAATTTAGCAATAGTTTGGATATCCAAAGTTTTAGCAAAGTTTACTATGGCTTTTAAGTTTTTTTGACTCTTTTTATCTTGTTTTAATTTTTTTATAAAGGCTTGATCTATTTTTATAAAGTCTATATCTATGCTTATAAGTTTACTAAAGTTAGATTCATTTACACCAAAATCATCTATGGCTATTTTAAAGCCCATCTCTCTTAGGGCATCTATCTCTTTCATGATTTTTGTATAGTCTTTTGCAAGAGTTATACTCTCTTTTATTTCAAAAGTAACCCTTTTTGCATCTACTTTGTAAAACTCTAGTTTTTCTTTTAAAAATCTGCAAAGATAACCATCTAGCAGATCTCTCTCTGTTATATTTATAGAAAAATCATACTCTTTATCTCTAAAAAAAACGAAACTTTTATTTATCATAACTTTAGTTATAGAAGTCATTAGTCCTAGTTTTTCAGCTGGTTTTATAAAACGCTCAGGAAGTACAATAGCATCTTTGGTGACTCCACGAGCTAAAACTTCATACTTTTTTATCTCTTTAGTTTTGATATCAACTATAGCTTGAAAATAAGGTTCTATCATATCTTCTAAAACAAGTTCTCTTGTAATTTTAAGACACTCTATAGCTTTTTTCTCGTCTCTAAAAAAACTGTTATTTTCATTAAAAATCTCATAATGTCTGCTTCCTAGATCTTTGGATGTATCTAGTGCATATTCGCTATTTATTAGTGTTTGTGCTGCATTTTCTTTTCTAGTAGATATACCTATATTAAAGGTTACATGAAGTTCTACCTCATCTATCTTTACATTTTTATTATCAAAAAAGGCAACTATTTGTTTGCAGTAATCATGTAATTCTTCAAGTGAAGTTTCACGAAGCAGTATAACAAATCTATCGGATTCTACTTTATAAAGTCTTGCTTTTTTATGTATGTGATGCTCTAAACTTCGTGCTGTTTTTGATAAAACTTGGTTAGAAAAAACTTTCCCGTACTCTTTGTTAATGGTTGAAAAGTTAGACATATCCAAAAGAAGAAGGTAATCATACTCTCCTTCAAGCATATCAACTTGGAGTTTTTGGGCATTTGGTAGATCTGTGTAATATTCTTGGTAACACATTCGTCTTAATTCTAGTGTTTTTTCTTCTACTTTTTGCTCTAAGTTATTTTTATACTCTGCTAAAGATTTCTCTAAAATGATCTTGTTTGTTACCTTGGATATCATGGTATAAAACTGTTCAAGTTCCACAGGCTTTAGTATATATCCATCTACTCCATACTTTATACTTTGCACAAAGTAGTCTTTATCGTCATAAGCAGAGAGAATTAAGATGGGAATGTATAGATCAATGGCTCTAATTTTTTGGATAAGTTCTAAGCCGTTCATTTTTGGCATGTTTATATCTGTGATTATTAAGTCATACTCTTTTAGCTCTATTTTGGCGTAAGCTTGTTCACCATCTACTGCTGTATCGATTTTTAGAAAAAAAGTCTCTAAGAAGTTTAGAGTAGCTTCTCTCGCTTTTTTATCATCTTCAACATAAAGTAAATTTAATTTTTTAGTACTTTTTATCAACTGGGCAAACTGCTCTTTATCCATCAAAGTATCCATTTGTTAATTTTAGTGTTAGTGCATTTTAACTCATAAAAACAAAATTGTTATTTAAACAAAAGTTGAAACTCTTTTTAGATAAACTTAGTTTGAATTTTAACACTTTGTAACTTCAACAAAAACCAATGAATATGAGAGTCTATTATGCAATTTTATCTTGAGAGAAAAAATATTTTTACAGCCTTATTTTTCTCATTTACATATGTATTTCTTGGTTATTTGAGCATAAACTATGTAACAATGCCATCAGGAATTGCTATTGCATGGCTTCCAAACTCCATGCTTTTGGCATTTTTTCTTATAAAAGATAAAAAAGAGTGGAAATATTTCATACCATTTTTTTTACTTGCTGAAGTTGTAGCAGATTATGGTGTCTTTACTACAATTGAAGCTTTGCAGTTTGGAGTTGTAAATGTCTTAGAGACTTCTATCGCCGCATTTATAATCAAAAAGTTTTCTAAAAATAATGAGCAAAACTTTACCAATACAAAATATTTTTTAGCCTTTTTTCTAGTAGGACTTAACATTATGCCAATGATAGGCGCTATCTTTGGAGCCTTAATTTACTATACTCAAATAGGCTCAGATGCTAGTTTTATTGAGTTTTGGAGGATTTGGTACTTTGGAGATGCGGTAGGTATCTTACTTCTAACCCCCATCATGGTTATCTTCAAAGAGAATTACAAATCACTAAAATCCTACGAGTTTGACTTCCAAAACATAAGTATCGTAGGCTTTAGCATCTATCTTGCCATTATGCTCTTCTCTTTTAGCGATAGTAACCTTCTTCCACCAACGACTCCACTTATATTTATATTACTTCTTTTGTGGGTAGTTTATAAGCAAGGTATTCTTCCAGCACTTATACTGGCTTTTTTCATCTCTCTTATTTCCATCTACTACACCTCAGATCTCATAGGCCCTTTTTCTATATTTGGGGCAAAAGAAACTACAATCTATCTTCAAGAGTTTATAGCTCTGCTTTTTATCATCACACTATTTTTTGGTGTTCTTCACAAAGAGCTTGTTTACTCAAAACAAGAGCTAGAAGAGTTAAACAATACCCTAGAGATGAAGATCCAGCAAAAAACACAATCTTTAGTCCAAGCAAACAAAAAACTAAACCACTTAGCATCTAAAGACTCTTTGACAAATATCTTTAACAGACGAATGATCAATGAGTACCTATTTCAAGAAATATCAAAGTCTAAAAGACATAAAAATGACACCTCTTTAATTATGATAGACATAGATCACTTCAAAGAAGTCAACGACCATTATGGTCATCAAGTAGGAGATAAGGTCATCGTAAAGAGTGTTGAGCTCATCTCTAGTAGCATTAGGGCATCAGATATTTTTGGAAGATGGGGAGGGGAAGAGTTTATTATTTTACTACCTCAGACAGATCTAAAAAGTGCCTTTGTGCTTGCTCAAAACCTTAGACAAAAAGTACAAGATCATGACTTCGAACAAGTTGGTAAAAAAACCATAAGCGTAGGAGTTACACAACTTAACGCAGACGACGATGTTCTCTCTTTTGTTAGAAGATCTGACGATGCACTCTATAAGGCTAAAAAAAGTGGAAGAAACAAAGTCGTCTCTATATAAATTTTTACTCAAACTTAAAGCTATTTGACTACAATTAGGCAAAATTTTACAAAAAGATATTGACAGCTCATGCAACCAAAAGGTTTTGGAAGTTCTTACTTCTCACTAGCAGCCATACAAGCACACTCCTCAGAGCAAAAACTCGTAGCGATGTTTGCATCTGCATCTACACTAGATCAAAAACCACTAACTATAAAAATAACCTCTCCTCCCGTTTCTTAATTTTAAAACTAATATAAACAAAACTTTTACAACTACTTAAAATTAAGGACACAGATCCACATGAAAAAAGAAATAAAATTATCACTAATCCTAGTCGCTCTTATGAGTTCACTTCAAGCCGAGACTTCAAATACTATAGTTTTAAAACCACTTAGCGTTACCTCAACTGCCATAAAAACCGATGAGTTAAGATCAACAGATGCGGTAGAGATCTACACACAAGAAGACATAGAAAAAACTCATGTTCAAAATATGTATGAGTTTTTAAACTCTCACACTTCCATTGTTGCAACACCTAGCTATGGAAATCCTTTTAGCCAAAAACTAGATATGAGAGGTTTTGGTAATGATGGCTACCAAAATATAGTTGTAACTATAAATGGTAGAAAAATGAACAATATAGATGGTGTTCCTCAAATGCTCTCTTCTATCTCACCATCTTCTGTTAGTCGTATAGAGATTATAAAATCTAGTGGAATTGTTGTAGGTGGAGATGGTGCAAATGCTGGTGTTATAAACATAGTTACTAAGAAAAACAATGATAAAGAATTCTCTTTTTATCTTGGATCTTATGGACTAGCTGATGGCTCTTTTTATATAGGTCATAAAGATGAAAAGTTATCTGTCTCAGCAAGTGCTGAGGCACAAAAAAGTAATGGAACTAGAGAAATAGATAGCGAAGCAAACAAAGATGAAAATAAATTCTCAACTGGTTCACTAGATCTAGCTTACTTTGTAACTGATAAACTAGAATTAAGTCTTGGAGCTAGTTTTGCAAGAACTGATGTTTTTTACGCTGGGGCTATGACAAAAGATCAATACAACAACAATCCAAATCAAAAAGGTTTTGGAGGTGTAAATCATCAAAAATACGATAGTAATGCTCTAAATGCTGGCATAAAGTACTACATCAATGATAAACTCTCACTAAATGCAAATGTGTCTCAGGAGAAAAAGAAGTCTATTTTTCTACCTCCTTCTTGGCCTTATGAAGCAAATTACGACTATAAATCACTCTTGGCATCTATTGATTATGCTAGCGATACACTATCTATTAAACTTGGTGTTGACGGTTTTGATGGTGATAGAAAAGGTTCAGATAACACAACTAGCAAAAACAATAAAGCTGTTTACATTATGACTAACTATAGGCTAGGTAATTCTAGTTTTAAAGCAGGTTACAGGTTGGAAAATGTAGCTTACATTTATGATGCTTATACAACTCATTTAAAACAAGATGACAATCTTTATGGCGCTGAATTAGGATATAACTATCTCATAAACAAAGAAAGTTCTGTCTTTGCAAACTTCACTCACTCCTTCTTATCTCCAGATATAGATAGATTTTTTGCAACAACTTATCCCCCACCAACTTTTACACCTACTGTAAGTTTCAATGGCTTTATAAAGCCCTCAAAAGTTGATACATACTCTCTTGGTTATAACAATATAAATAAGGATAATAAATTTAAAATCTCTTTTTACTATGCTGATTTAAAAGATGAGATCTATATGCAACCAATCACTTTTAAAAATACAAACATAGATAAATCTTATAAGTATGGAGTTGATTTGTATGACAAGTATATTATTAGCCCTGAGTTTAGTCTAGCACTAAATTACAACTATGTTCAAGCGATAATTGACAAGGAGAAAGAGGGATCTAGTGACTATTCTGGAAACAAACTCCCAGGTGTTTCAAACCATAATGTAAAAGCGACGCTTGGATATACTCCAAACAGAGCTACAACTATCAACTTAACTCAGAGCTACCGTTCAAAAGCTTACGCTGCAGATGACTTTAACAACAACTTCTCTCAAAAGCAAGATGCTTATATGACAACAGATATCTCTATAGCTTATGCAAAAGAGTCTTGGGAAGTTTTTGCTAAAATAAACAACCTATTTAACCAAAAAAATGGTTTATGGATATATGATAATGCTATCTATCCTATAAACTTCACAACAACAGCTCTAGCTGGGTTTAAGTTAAAGTACTAACTGATGTTAAACACTAAAACGAACGCGTCCGTTTTAGTGGCAGGGACATATGTCCCTTGCAACCCCCTAAAGCTACGAAAAAGATTTTTTCGAGAATTTTTAAAAGGAGAAGCTCATCAAAGCTATTGTCTTAACCCTACTTTTTATCATTAGCCTTGATGCAAAAGAGAGACTTGTCTCTCTTAGTCCTTCCATCACGGAGATAGTATATGCACTAAAGATGGGAGATAAACTTGTAGGAACTTCTGCTTACTCCTTGCATCCAAAAGAAGCACAAGATCTCCCCATTGTGGGAAACTACATAGATCCAAATATAGAGAAGATCTTAAGCTTAAAACCTAGCCTTGTAGTTGGAGAAGACTTCAACCAAAAGGCACAAGACAAACTAAAACACTTTAATATAAAAACACTAACACTCAAACTAAAAACCATAACAGATATAAAAAATTCCATAGATAAACTAGCCAAAAATATAGACTCAAAAGAAGCAAAAAGACTTATAAAGGATATAGATGATGCTATAGAAAAGATCCCTAAAAACAAAAGTCCACACAGCGTTATGATAGTCTATGGACTAAAAGAAGATCTAAGCTCAGCCACCTATATAGCAGGAAGAGATATCTTCTTTAATGACATCATAAAGCTATGTGCTAACACTAACGCTTACACCGCTAACTCAAACAAACAACCGGTTCTTAGTTATGAAAACATCATAGCACTAAACCCAGATCAGATCATAATCCTACACTCTCTCGCAACAGAGTCAGGCGTAGATGTAGAAAAAGCTCTAAAAGCATGGCATAAACTCCCAACAAATGCTTCAAAAAACAAAAACATTAGCGTTGTAGACGACGACTACCTCCACATCCCATCACACCGCATAGCTCTAACTATAAAAAGACTCTCAGATGAGATGCAAAACTACAAAGAAGAGCAATAGATGATAAAACTAGACTCGCTCAACATCAACTATAACGATAAAAATATACTAAAAGAGATCTCTTTAGAGATCGGTGGACATTTAAATATTTTAGGGGCAAATGGTAGTGGGAAAAGTACACTTGCAAAGACTATTTGTGGGCTTGTTGAGTATAATGGAGAGGTCTATATAAATGAGAAAAACATTAGAGATCTCTCTTTAAAACAAAGAGCGAAACTGCTTACTTATGTGCCAACTAAACTTGAAGTTTATGATGAGTTTATAAACGTAGAAGAGTTTGTGCTTTTGGGTAGATTTGCCTATAAAGATAGTTTTTTTGACTACTCTGATAAAGATAAAAAGATAGCAAAAAATACTCTAGAGTTTTTAAATATCTCTCACCTTGGATCTCACACTTTAAGCTCACTAAGTTCTGGCGAAGCTCAACTTGTCTCTTTAGCTTCTGCACTTGTCTCACAAAGCGAGGTTATCATACTAGATGAGCCAACTGCAAACCTAGATCCACACAACGCAAAAACTATAGCCAAACATATAAAAGGATTAAAAAAATATCATCAAATCATTCTCATAACGCATGATCTAGATCTTGCATCTTACATTGACTCGCCAACTATCTTTTTAAAGTCTAAGAGTGCTACTTACTTTGAAAAATATGAAGAGTTTTATAATGAGGCTAAACTAAAAGAGCTTTATGAAGTTGAGTTTGATGGCTTGGTGGTGCGATATGATTAGGATTTTCATCTGGTCATCTCTACTCTTTATCCTTTTAGCGTCAGGTTTTGTTGGTGCTATATGGCTAGATCTAGGTGAGGTTTTCACACAAGAGACACTTGCAAACTCTATCTTTTTTGAGTTAAGACTTCCTCGTGTTATTTATGCTTTTTCAGCTGGATCTATTCTCGCTCTATGTGGACTTTTGTACCAATCACTTTTTAGAAATGCACTTATGACACCCTACACTTTAGGAGTCTCAAGCGGTGCAATTTTGGGAGCTGGAATTGCCATAAAACTCGGACTTGGAAGTTTAGCTTTTGGCATAGCTTCTATTAGCCTTTTTGGTTTTTTTGGGGCGATGCTTAGTGTGCTTTTGCTTCTTTATTTAGCAAGATTTTTAAAGCATTCTCACTTTGAATCACTTCTACTTCTTGGGATCGCTCTTTCACTCTTTTACACCTCAGCACTAATGATAATCTTCTACCTTGGAAATGCCATACAAAACGATATGCTCCTTCGTTTTAGCATGGGTTCACTCTCTATTATAGGTTGGAATCATCCCATAACTATTAGCGTTATAGCCTTGGTTTTATTTATAGTCATCTATATTTATAGGTTTGAATTACAACTTCTTAGCATCTCTGATGAAGGTGCAAAACTTAGAGGAGTTGATACTAAAAGAGTTACACTTATACTTCTTTTAGTATCATCTTTTGCTATTGGAGTTCTTGTGAGTGTTAGCGGACCTATTGGTTTTATAGGGCTTATAGTTCCTCATATAGTTGCAAAATTACACAAAAAACCCACAAACAAACGCATTGCAAAAACAGCCCTATTTGGTGGATTTTTCTTAGTTTTTTGCGACACTATAACTAGAGCCATTCCAACTCAAAGTGAACTCCCCATAGGCATCATAACAGCCCTAATAGGTGGACCATTTTTTATATACATTATTATAAGTAGAAGCAAGAACTAAGGCTTTAAAACTTCCAAGTTTAAAGTTGTTGAGTGGATAATTTCATCACTTTTAATACCATCACCCTTTTGAGAGTAAGATGCTCTAATCTTTTGAAATCCCTCTTGTTTCATCTCTACACTAACAAATCCATCTTTGTCACTCTTGGTCACAATTTTTTTGTTATAAGTGATACTAACACCAGCTTTAGGTATGCCAAAAGAAGTAACTATCAACCTAATTCTATCACCCACTTTAATTTTTGCTAGTGGTGTTCTTAGTGATAATTCAAAGGGAGCCTTAAATAGTTTTGTTGCATCATTTTTATAGATCATCTTAATAGATGCAACGCTAAGAAAACTACTAAGAGGCATCTTCGTTCTGTCTTTAGATACTTTTTTAGTTCCAAATGGTGTTTTTGTATAGTAAACTCTCTTTAGCTCTACAAACACAGCATCACAATCATCTCTAAGGTTTTTATCTACTAACTCAAAAATTTCATCACCCTTTAAGCAGGAGATCTTGGATATTTCATCTTGTTTTATTTTTTTAGCTTTTATAGAAGTTTCTTGCATTATTTTTTGTCCATAATGCAAAGCCGCTATATCATCTATCCAAATTTCACTAGCTATAAGGGTGTTGCAAAGAGCTAAAATTATTAATATATTTTTATTCATAGTGCCATTATCTCCTCTTTGTTATAAAATGAGCATAAAAGAGTTGTTTGAAAATTTTAAATCTTATTTTCATTAAAAACATTTACTTGACTATTGTAATATTTTATAACGACTCATAAAGAATCTTTAAGCACTTATTCTGCTATAATTGAAAATATAAACAAATTTTAGGAAATCATTATGCTAAAAACAGTTAAATCCAAAGTTATCGCCTCTATTGTAGCCCTTAGTATCCTTGGGCTATTTGGTATAACTTACTATCTATCTTCAACTCTTCAACAACTCTCAGAAAAGACAGCAAAAGAGTCTCTTGCAATGTTAAGCGAATCAATACTTCAAACAATGACTTCTAGTATGATGATGGGTGATCCTCAGATTGTTAAAGATGCAATTGATAGTGCAAGAAACATAGAAGGTATAGAAAGCCTAATCGTATCAAAATCACAAGCAGTTATTGATGTTTATTCTCCAGGAGAAGAGTTTACTAAAGATGCCATTATTAGAGAAGTCATCAATAGTAAAAATAGTAAAGTTATAGAAAAAGATGAAAATGGACATCACACTATCCGTCTCATAAAACCTGTAATTGCAGAGCAAAAATGTCTCTCTTGTCACTACAACATAGAAGAAGGTTATGTGCTTGGTGCAGTTGATTTGATTGTCTCACTAGATAAAAACGATGAACAAAATGCAGCTACTGAAGCTACTCTTCTTATAGCACTTATCATTGGGGCTATCTTATTTACAATCGCTGCAAGTATCTTTTTTACAAGGGAGATCTTTGGACCTCTTTCAAATTTAAAAGAACGCATCTCAGAACTTGTTGGCGGAGATAAAGACTTAACTAAAAGACTAACTCATAGAAATGAAGATGAGTTTGGAGAGACTGCAAACGAAGTTAATAAGTTTATAGAGATGGTTCAAAGCACTATCAATGAGATTAAATCTATTGGTGAGAAAAACACTTCTATTGCATCTGAGATTGAACAATCAAGCCATGTTATTCGTGAAAGTACAGCTCAAGAGCGTGCAATTGTTGCTAACACAAACACAAAAAGTTTATCTATAAAAGATCTCCTTATTGAAAATATGAGAGCATCAGAAGAGACACAAAAAAATGTTAAAGAAGCACATAATGAGCTTGGAACAGCTAGAGAATCTTTAGCTATTTTAGGTAAAGAAGTAAGCGCTTTTGTTGAGACAGAGAATGAACTCTCTAGTGAACTTGTAGGTCTTAGAAGTGATGCTGACCAAGTAAAAGATGTGTTAAATGTTATAAAAGATATAGCTGAGCAAACAAACTTACTAGCTCTTAACGCTGCTATTGAAGCTGCTCGTGCGGGTGAGCATGGACGAGGATTTGCAGTTGTTGCTGACGAAGTTAGAAAGCTCGCAGAGAGAACTCAAAAATCACTAACAGAGATAGATATTAGCGTTGGGACTATTGTTCAGTCCATCAATGATGTAAGTGATAAGATGAATGTAAATGCAAAAAGCATAGAGAGCTTACTTAACATCTCTAATGAAGTTGAACAAAAGATCTCTTCAACATCTGAAGCGATTGGAACATCAACTAAAGTTGCAGACAAATCTGCTCGTGATACTATAGTAATTTCAAAAAGTGTTGAAGAAATTATCGAAGAGATTCAAAAGATAGATGTTATCTCAACAGCGAACAATACTAGTATCTTAAGTATAGAAAACGACTTAGAAAAACTAGTAAAAATCGCGCACTCTTTACAATCTACAATAGACCAATTCAAGAGTTAAGAAAGAGGCATTAGCCTCTTCTCTTTGCTCTATATGACTTTCCTGTATAGTTCTTCTTAAAACACGCCTGACAAATATTGTACTTTGAATTTTTAGGTAGAGATGCTGAACATATTCTACAATTTTGCACAAAGTGTGTTTGCCCAAGAGACTCCTCTATATATCTGTTTAAGACGCCTCTAGTTCTACGGGCTAACTCGGCATCTATAAAATAATCCTCAAAACGATAACTAAGCCACAAATAAAGTGATATCTCTTTTACCATATCTTCTGCTATTAAAAGTTCTTGCGCAGTTATCGCACAAGAATTATTTAGTTGTGGGGGTGCATAAGGAATTGGCAGTTTTTTCTCTAGGGCTAAGATATAACTCTCAAAAGCAGCAATTATGTAAGGTGATTTTAGAGTAAGCGGTGCACATGAGAGATGATACTTTGTAGCGATGTCTAAATCGTAAGCATCTACTATAAAAGCAGCTTCGAGCATATCATCTAAGTTGTAAGCCCTAAAGGGACCATTAAACTCCATGTTTTTTACAAAAAACTTCAGGATCTCACTAAGTGAGTTCTCTTCTAAGATGCTAGAAACCAGTTTTATATGCTCTAAATTTGCCATCACATTAAAAGGTATGGTTATCTCTTTTGCTTTTTTGTGAAAGTTTTTACTTACAATATTTAAAGCTTCAACATTTAGAGCTCCCACAAAACCCTCTTCATTTAAACCATAGCGCCCTGCTCTTCCTGAGATCTGCTGTACTTCTGAGGCAACAAGATTTCTATCATTTACTCCATCAAACTTTGTCGCTTTTGAAAAAAGTATAGTCTTTATGGGAAGGTTCATTCCCATAGCTATAGCGTCAGTTGCTATAAGAAGTTGTGTCTCTTTAGCTCTAAATCTACGAGCTTCTTCTCGTCTTACTTCTGGCGAGAGATTACCATAAACTACACTCACACTAAAAGAGTTTGAAAACTCTTGCTTTAGTCTAAGCACATCTTTTCTACTAAAGGCGATGATTGCAGTTGAGGCTTCTACATCTTTTGGATGAGTTGGACTCTCTAAGAGTGTAAGAGGATTTTTTCTCTCAAATTCAACTATTTCAAGATCTTCGCCCAAGTACTCAGCTAGTGCAATGATTGCAGCTTTTGCATTTGAAGAGCCTGTCATAATAACTTCTTTTGCGGGTGCTCCGATGATAGCATTTGCCCACGCCCAACCACGATCTCGATCACCTATCATCTGTACCTCATCTATTACGCAAACATCCACATCCACATCAAAGTTTAACATCTCGATAGTTGAACTTATATGAGTAGCATCTGCATCTAAGATCTGCTCTTCGCCTGTTATAAGAGATGCACTAACACCATCAGATCTTAAGCCCTCATAGCCTTCTAGTGCTAAAAGTCTAAGAGGTGCAAGATAATATCCAGTATCTGCAACTTCGAGCTTTTTCATTGCAGTATAGGTTTTTCCGCTGTTAGTTGGTCCTATGTGAAGAATCAGTTTTCTTCTCATACTCCTTGCCATTGGAAATAAGTTTTTAAAGTCACGGATAGTCCTAGCAAGTAGCGCTTGTCTTTGCATCTTAACTATCTCGTCGTGAGTACTACTTATAAAAGCTTTAAGAGTCTTTCGAACTACCTTTGGATTAAGGTTTAGTGAGCCATCAAGTCTCTCTAGTAGATCTTCATAGACTCTTTTATGTAACTCTTCTTCTGATAGATGTAGCAGTGAAGCATATTCATCACACTCTTTAACTAAGGACTTTAGAGAGTCTAGAAAATCTTCTTCTTGATGGATTGAGGCATCTTTTATAACTTGCTTAAAATCAAGTTTTTTACTCTGCCAAATATCACTTAAAAGTGAGTCTAGTTCTATGTGAAGCTCAAGATTATAGTCATGTTTTATATCTGAGTATGGAAGTAAAAAACTATGTTCTATTCTAACTAAAAGCTCCTCATTGTGCAATTCTAAGTTTGCAAGATATAACTCTTTTTCTATGATGCTCTCAAGCAATTTTTCTTTTAGTGGTGGATATGAAGTTTTGTACTTTGGAGGTGATGCTCTAAGTGCTGTTGTTATGTCTTTTTGGCTTAGATATAGATGTTCTTTAGGTAAGTTTTTTATAAAAAGGTTTACCTCTTTTTGCTTTGCATCTATGACATTTTCTTTATCTTCTTGGATCTTGTTTATAATCTCTTCATCATCACTACTTTGTATATACTCGTCACTGTAAGCTTTTGTATTTAGTGTCATGATCTTGTGAAAACTTTGGGCGTAAAGAACATAATGAAGTGAAGCGTTAAACTCTAATGAGTTGTTCGTATCAAAGATACCATCAAGTGCTTTTTGAAGTCTCGCTCTTTTTATCTCAAAACGAATATGCTTTAGTTTTGACTCCATCTTCTCGATGGTTATTTTTTTACTTCTTACCTCTTTAAAGGCATCTCTTAAGTAGGCGGCTTCTTCCGTAGAGGCATCTACCTCATCTATAAGTGAGTCGATTTTATCTTCTCTCTCTAGGTATTGCTCTTTTGGTTTAAATGACTTATAGATCTTGTTATCTCTTGCAAAAAAGTTTAGTATATCTGAGCGAAAGCCAGAATCAGCTTCACTCCAGATCATGCGAATAGCTTTTAGTAGTGTCTCTTTTGAGTGATCTATATCGTAGATCCCAAGAGTGTTAAAAAGATCGCTCAAAGTCTCGCCACTAACTCTCTCAATCCCTACATCAAAGGGATCTCCATCAAAGTAATCTTTAATTCTTTGGTTTATTTTACTGTTTTTTTTATTTTTCTTTGCCATATAGGATTGTAGCTTTAAATGAGTAAAAACAAAAGAGTTACATCATCTTGAAGTTTCATCTCCTTGAGTATCTCATTTGTGCTATCTATAAGCTCTGGTTTTGCTATTAGTTCAAATGGCGAAAAGCTATCAAGAGTGGCATCTTCATCTTCTACAAAACCATCACTATAAATCAAAAGAGACTCATGCTCTTTAATGTCGAGTTCACTTACAGTAACATCCTCAAAAAAGTTCATAAAGGGAAGATTGTTTGCTTTTACTTTTACTATCTTAGAGTTTTTATCTTTTAATAAAAAAGGATACATTCCACCAGAGGCAAAACTTAGTTTTTCTGACTCTTTATCTATAAAAATCATAGTGTATGACAACTGCTCTTCATCTGCTAAAAAGGTTTTAACTGCAGGGAAAAGTTCATCACTTAACTCTTGTAAACTTCTAGCGCTCTTTACAAGTTGGTTTATAGTAGAAGATACTGCAAAAACACTCAAAGCTGGGGAGATTCCATGTCCTTGTCCATCTATAATATACAAAAATCTTGATCCATCTGCTAATTTATAGAGTGAGTAAAAATCACCACTAAGTATATCTGATGGCTTATAAATAATCTTATTTGTCTTTGGATCTAGCTTATTTACTATGCCCATCTCTAGTTTTTTCCTAGCAATATTTTGCTGAGCTAGATCATAAGCATAAAGAGCATTTATCTTGTCATTAAGTTCTTGAAGTCTTGTTATATCATATCTTATTGCGATGTACTCAACTATCTCACCATCTGCATCTAAGATTGGGAAAATATGAACATCTACTGTATAACGACTTTTATTTTTATGTATGTTTGTTATAACACCGTGCCACACTTTTTTAGACTTTATCGTCTGCCAAAGTTCTTTAAAAAATGATCTTGGAGTATCTGGGTTTCTTAGGATATTGTGGTGTTGTCCTAGTAGTTCTGCTTCTGTATAACCAGATATTTCAATAAATTTTTTGTTAGCATAAGTTATAACACCGTTAGGGGAAGTTTTAGATACTATGTTAGTAGCATCAACAATATGACGATACTGTTCTAAGAGTGAATGCTCAGAGATGTCCTCGCTAAGAAATGCTTTATTACTGTTGTTTTTTATCAAGGCGTTATCCTAAAATCACTTCTTTGTTATTATGACATAAAGAGTATAAGAAAAGTTACTTTTTATAACTTTAGCAGAGATAGTTAGTTAGACAAAGTATTATCTAGCAAAAAGCCGATATAATACGATTATAAAAAATAATTAAGGTCACAATTTATGGAGATAACACCCCTTCTACAGTCAATTCTTGGCTTAGTCGCCGTCTTAGCAATCTTAATATTTCTACTTTTCCTACCATCTGGCAAGAAGAAAAAAGAAGCAAATATTAAAAACTCAGCTACACCACAAAAACAAGCTCAAAAAACTGATTTGCCTTATTTAAGATCCATAGTAAAAAATAAGAAGTCAACAACTAGAGAGCTCGAACTTGCTTTAGGAGCAGTCATTAAGCATCATGGAAATATTCACCCGAAATTAGGAGCTAGACCGCATCCAGATTTTGATGTTTATATGGATTTTTTGTTTACAATATGCAGACATCCAAACGCAAGCAAGGAAATAATTATAGACTTTGATAAGGATCTATGTAGATTAAATCCTGAGTATAAAAAAGAGATAAACGAAGCTATCACAAAGGGACTAAACTCACGAAGAGTTTGATAAAGCCCTTAAATAGGCTATTTAAGGCTAATTTGTAACAGCTTTACTATGATATAGAGTGTTTACAGTTACAAAACGGTTACAATTTTATTAGTAATAGTGCGAGGGCTGATTAGACCCTCTTTTTATTAATAAATACGAACTGTACAACAGAACATCAAAATTAATAGCACTATTACTATTTTGGAAAGCAAAACATTGT
>Ga0265293_10004375_pt1 | contig 24977 bp, 26 predicted proteins | sample Munlanlewell138R_FD_192505 | JGI IMG/M metagenome (GOLD analysis project Ga0265293, IMG submission 192505) | Leachate microbial communities from a municipal landfill in Southern Ontario, Canada - Leachate well 138R | ecosystem: Engineered > Solid waste > Landfill > Unclassified | place: Canada...
AACCCATAATAAATAAGATAAAAACTTCCTGGAGGAATAATTTCAAAAAAATCAGTGTATAAATTAAGATTATTAAATAAATTCCAGGATCCATTTAGAATTACTCCTTCATCAGCATTTAAAACATGTCTATAATAAAAAAATATACTTAAAGCTAATAACAATAAATAGTATGAAAAATTTTTTATATTATAATTGTTTAATATTTTTTTCATAAATGACACTTATTTCATCTTCATAAGCTTTTATCCAATCAGGATTATTTTCTAGAAAAATTAATAAAGCACTATCTTTAAAGTCTGATTCTTTTAATCTAAAAATTAATTTATCTAAAAATTTTATTTTTATTTTTTCTGGTTTAGATAATAAAAATAATTTTATATTATATTCTTGTATTTTTCTTTCAATTATTTCTTTTTCAGAACTTGTAAATAAATAATATTCTTCAATATAGCTATGATTTTTTAAAGTTTTTTGCGGTAATCGTCCATCAATAAATAATTTTTTTTCAGGATAAACATAAATTAAATAACCACCCCAGGTATAATTATTAAATAGGTTATAAGAAACATATTTTTCTTGATTATCCTTTAAGAAATTAACGGCTTGACATGGATATTTATAACAAAAAGAGGTAAAAGCATTGGTTCTAAAGTTTATTTTTAAACTAATAGACAATATTACCAGAATAATAGTTATAATTAAAAAAATTTTAATCAAAATATTGGTTAATTTATTTTTTATTTTTCCAAAATTTAGTAAATTTTTGAAATCAGTGTATATAAAGTAAATTAGAGTCGGTAAGGATATTATAAAGAATAATGGAAAATGTCTTTTAGATTTTATAGCCAAAATTAAAAATAATAAATTTAAAGCACAATTCCAAGGAGTTAGTATTTTTTTATACCTTTTTTCATTTTTATTATATACAAAGATAATTAACCAAATAGATAAGGTTATTCCAATATAAAGTAATTGCCAATACATAAAGGGGTAAGAAAATTGAGGTAACCATTCAGCTATTTTCTTTAAATAAGCGGTATTATTTCCATAAACATATAAAAACTCAAATAATTTTATTCCATAAGGAGTTAATAGAGTTGTTAAAGATGATAATAAAAAAATAATAGAATAAATAAATAGATTTCTTTTTTCTAAGATATTTTCAAAATGGAATGTTTTTGTAATAAAGGTGGTAAATTTATTTTTATATTTAAAAATTATTTTTTCAGTAACTTTAACTATTAAATAAAAAAATAAAATAGCTATTCCCAATAAGAAACTGGCATGAAGATTTGCCCATAAGTATATTAAAGGAATTAACCATAACAATATTTTCCAATTATTTCTTTTATGTTCAAAATAATAAATAATTATTAAAATCAGAAGTAAAAATAACCAACTTATTTCTTGTATTCTCACTCCCGAATGAGGCATTATTCCTTTCAAGGCAAATACTTCAATTATAAATAATGGTAAAATTAATTTACGATTATGGTCTAAGTTTTTTATTAAAAAATTATTTATAATTATTAATATACTTAGAAAAATTAAAGCAAATATAATATTTATAACAAAATAGCCCAAATTATTATAAGATAAGTATATTAATAAATTAGATAACCATTCATGATCTACCCAAAAATTGTCAGAATCGGGGAAGATATAATTATAATGATTTATATTTGGTACTTCTCTACTTTTGTAAATTTCTTCACCAACTTTTAAATGCCAACCAAAATCAGGATCTAAATAACTTAGGGAGTTTTTTAATATTAAAACAAATAACAAAATATAAAATAAAATGGTTAATATTGTTATAAATTTTATTTTTTTCATATTGATAGTATAACAAATATTGTTGAATTTTGAAATCTATGCTACAATTATTCTATAAAATAATAATTAAAAACTAGAGAGGTGGTGAATTATGAAAAAAAAGATATTAAGTTTAATGATTCTTTCTTTGTTCTTTGTTCCTTTATTAGTAGTTAATAATGCTAGTGCTAGTAATGATGATGTTTTTGGTTTAGGTTATGTTACCGGAGAAGAAGGAAATGGCGAAGCTATAGTCTTGGGTAATAAGGATCCTAGAACCATGATAACTCAAATTATTAATGTATTATTAACATTATTGGGTATCGTAGCTGTAGTTATAGTATTATTAGGAGGATTTAAATGGATGACTGCTGGAGGCAACGAAGATAAGGTTGGAGAAGCTAAAAAAATCTTAGGTGCTGGTATTATCGGTTTAGTAATAATATTAGCTGCTTGGGGTATCGCCGCTTTTGTTTTGAATACATTGATGGATGCTACTGGAAACTAATAGTTTTCAAATAAAATGATAGAATAAAAGATAGTATTATTTATTTGTTTTTTTGTTGTATTTTTATATAACAAATATTGTTGAATTTTGAAATCTATGCTACAATTATTCTATAAAATAATAATTAAAAACTAGAGAGGTGGTGAATTATGAAAAAAAAGATATTAAGTTTAATGATTTTTTCACTATTTTTTATTCCTCTATTATTAGCAAATAGTGCAAATGCTACCGATTCTTCTAATACTTTTGGTTTAGGTTATGTTACCGGAGAAGAAGGAAATGGCGAAGCTATAGTCTTGGGTAATAAGGATCCTAGAACCATGGTAACTCAAATTATTAATGTATTATTAACAATTTTAGGTATCGTAGCTGTAGTTATAGTATTATTAGGAGGATTTAAATGGATGACTGCTGGAGGCAACGAAGATAAGGTTGGAGAAGCTAAAAAAATCTTAGGTGCTGGTATTATCGGTTTAGTAATAATATTAGCTGCTTGGGGTATCGCCGCTTTTGTTTTGAATACATTGATGAGTGCCACTGGAAATTAATAATTTTTATTATTTCTAAAATTAATTTTGGAAAAAGGTGCTTATTGAAAAATAAGCATCATCGTTGCCCATATTTATTTTATTATATAAGTATTGGCAACGATGGTCTATTGTTTTAAAAATATGAAAAATAAAAAAAATAAATTAATTTTATCTTTATTATTATCTTTCTTTTTTATCTTTTCTTTTAATTATGTTTTGGCTGGTGATTATGGTTTAAATACTACAGTTGGTGTTGGTAAATTAAAAACAGCTTTTAATGTTAATGAAGTAAATAAAAATAATGCTGATAACTTTCTTTCTAGCCGTTTAGGTATTATAATCGGTTCCATTTTATCCTTTATTGGGGTTATCTTTATGCTTTTAATTATTTATGGTGGAATATTATGGATGACTGCTATAGGTAAAGAAAATCAAGTAGAAAAGGCTAAAAACATTATTATTCAAGCTGTTATAGGATTGGTTATTGTTTTAGCTGCTTATGCTATTACTTCTTTTATTGGAAATCAATTAACCGGTTCAAATTCTTCTACTTCTACAACTTCAGAAGAGACAACGACCCCGATAGAATAGTGATAATTTTTTAAATTGTTGAATATAATTATATTTATGAAGCCATCATATAAAAAAATAAGTTTATTATTCTTAACTATTTTTTTATTATTGTCTTTTTCTTCTTCTGTTTTAGCTTCTAATTCTTTTGATTTTGCCGCTGATTCCGGATTGAAATCAACAGCTGATAAAACTGGCCATACTAAACAAACCTTTTTTAATAATGCCAATTCTTTAGAAGGTGGTGTAGCTAATATAATTTTTGCTTTATTATCTTTGGTGGGAATGATTTTTTTGATCCTTTTAATTTACGGAGGAGTTTTTTGGATGACAGCTCGTGGAAATGAAACTCAAGCTCAAAAAGCTAAAAATATAATAACCAATTCTGTGGTTGGGTTAGCTGTCGTTCTATTGGCTTATGCTATAAGTATTTTTATAATAGGAAGCTTAACTTAATTTATGAAAAAAAATATTACCAAATTTAAAATTTTTTCAGCAATACTTGGTTTTTTATTCTTATTTTTACCATTTTTTCATACCGAAGCTGGAGGTTTATTAGGTGCTTTTGGCAAGGGTAGCAATTTAGAAAAAATGGCTACTAGTAGTGGATATAATGCTAGTGAAGGTAATAACGATTCTTTAGAATTAAAAATATCTCTAATTATTCAAGCAGCCTTAGGTCTTTTGGGTGTATTATTTATAGTCCTAACTATTTATGCCGGAATAACTTGGATGACTGCTGCCGGCAATGAAGAAAGTATAAAGAAAGCGGCTACCACACTTAAACATAATGTTGTTGGTTTAATAATAGTATTATTAGCTTATGTTATAAGTATCTTTATTATTAGAATTTTCACTAATTAAAATATAAAATATGTTTAAGAAAAATATAAAATTATTTGTTTCAACATTATTTCTTGTATTAGTATTGTGTTCACCATTTTTTGTTTTTTCAGCTAGTGGAGCTGGAACAGCTTTAAATAAATTACAAAATGTAGGGACTCAAAGCGGTTATAGTGAAGCTGATGAAACAACTCTAGCTACTACTCTTGGAATTATTGTAAGCGCTGTTTTATCTTTATTGGGTATTGTATTTATAATTTTAATTATTTATGGTGGAATATTATGGATGACTGCTGGAGGAAAAGAAGAAAGTATAAAAAAAGCCACAACTATAATTCGTAATTCTATTATTGGTTTAGTTATTACTATTTCAGCTTATGCTATTTGGAGATTAATAGAAAGATTTTTTATAGATCAAATGTAATAATTAATTATATATTTATGATAAAAAAAACAATAAAAATTATTATTTTCATCTTAGGTATTTTTATTCTAACCAGTGCTAATAATATTTGTTTAGCTGAGCCGATAGAAGAAGATGCTTCTTCAACAAAATCTAGAACAATAGGATCAGCTATTGAAGATCAGACCGATAATTTTACTGAGACAGCTGGATTTTCAACTACAATGGAAGCCGAGGATATTATAGCTACAATTATTAAATTAGTTCTTAGTCTTTTAGGTATAATATTTGTTGTCTTAATGATTTTTAGTGGTTATCAATGGATGACTGCTGGAGGTAATGAAGAAGTAGTTAAAAAAGCAAAGAGTAGAATAACTAGTGCGGTTATAGGTTTAGTTATTGTTTTATTCGCTTATGGCATTACCGCTTTCATATTTAATAATTTACCAAGTAATGTAACTGGCGGAGGTTCTGATACTACACCAATATCAGGAACATAAAACATCATTAAATTTTAGAAATAAAAAAAGGCTTATCGTTAAGATAAGTCCTTTAAGTTTTTAAAATGTTACTATCGTCCTATGTTGGCCCCAAAGACATAGTCTTTGCCGTCATCTCCACGAAAGTCCTTTAGTCCGTTAACCGTTATTATTATTCTTCCGGGATTGCTGTCTTTGTCGCCTTTAGCGATGACTTCATAAGTCCCTGGCAACAAATTAAGATATTGCACAGAAGATGGTGCAATAGACAAAACTTTTTTATAAGAATTATCTATTCCTATAATAGTAATGTCTACCCTTTGGTTGCGGTACCTGTTGAAAAAGGCACCCTCAAACCCAGTGTTATAGGGATCAGTAGAGGTAATTTTGCCATTTTCATTTTGGACGCTGTTTGCGACAGCGTTCATTAGATTTGCTTGGGCATTTGCTATAACTATTTCTTTATAAGCAGCTGAATTTTCTGTAGGTTTTCGGTAATTTTTTGTTTTAAAACTCCCGTTGGGAGAATTAAGAACAACTTCTGTTCCCAAACTTGGAACCGCAGCAGGATTTGGAAAAGAAGGTCTATCCGATTCAATGGCCTTTTCTATTAAGTCTTTGTAGAATAAATCAATCTCTTTCATTCGACTTATTTTTTCCTTATCAGGAAGATCTGCGTTTTCAATGTTTTTTAATTCAGTTTTTCGTTCCTTGATTAAGGAATCCACACTTGATTGTGCTACTAAGCTATTTAATCCTATTATAATTACAAACAGGAATACTAAATATTTTTTCATGATATATAAATTTTTTGATTTTTAAACTAATTAATTATTTAGTGAAAATCAACTGATTAACACCTATAAATATTCCATTTTTGAAATACTTATAGGTGTTAATCAATATCATGAATATTTTTAACGAACTTTATAACAACTAGATTATAGCATAATACCTTTTCTTTGTCAAGAGTTGGTTGATGCCTATAAAATAAGGGTTTTTATCATAAAAAAGATGTTTATTTGACATCCCTTTTATTTTATGTTGTTGTTTATTATTAGAAAAATATTCTTAATAAGAGTGGTTTACTACTCTTTTCTTTCTTATTAACAACTAAAGTTGTCTTTATAATAGAGTCTGGTATTAATGAAATACTATCTATTCCACAACCAACTAAAAATTCAGCAAAGTCGGGAAAATCACTTGGAGCTTGTCCACATATACCAATTTTTGTTTTATTCTTTTTAGCTATTGAAATTAAATTTTTTATCATTATTTTTACAGCTTCATTTTTTTCATTTGATTTTCCAACTACTTCTAATGTTCCACCAGAATCACGATCTATACCTAAAACTAATTGAGTTAAGTCATTAGAGCCTATTGAAAATCCATCAAATATCTTAGAAAATTTTTCAGCTAAAATTATATTAGAAGGTATTTCGGCCATAACATAAATTTCTAATCCATTTTTTCCTCTCTTTAATCCATTTTCTTCCATTATTTTTTGAACTTTTAATCCTTCTTCTATCGTTCGACAGAAAGGGATCATTATTTTTACATTTTTTAAACCTAAATCATCTCTAACTTTTTTTAAAGCTTGGCACTCTAATTTAAAAGCTGGTAAGAATTCTTTTGAATAATAACGACTAGCTCCTCTCCAACCGATCATAGGATTAGATTCCATTGGTTCATAGTCTTTTCCTCCGATTAAATTAGCATATTCGTTTGATTTAAAGTCTGATAAACGAACAATAACATCTTTTGGATAAAAAGCGGCAGCAATCATGGCTACACCTTCTGATAATTTATCTACAAAAAATTGACTTTTATTTTTATAGCCTACGGTTATTTTATCTATTTCTTTTTTTATTTTTTTATCCTTTAAATTTTTGTAATTTATTAAAGCTAAAGGATGAATTTTAATATAGTTATTGATTATGAATTCTAGACGAGCTAATCCAACTCCATCATTAGGAATAAAAGAATTGGCAAAAGCAGTATTAGGTTCAGCAATATTCATCATTATTTTTGTTTTTGGTCTTTTTATTTTTCCAATATCAGTTTTTTCAATTTTAAAATTTAATTTTCCTTGATAAACAAAACCAATATCTCCCTCTGAACAATCAACTGTTACCGCTAACCCGTCTTTTAATTTTTTACTGCCATCATTAGTTCCTACAACACAAGGAATTCCCATTTCTCTAGAAATTATGGCGGCATGACAAGTTCTTCCTCCTTTATCAGTTACTATAGCTGAAGCTATTTTCATTATTGGTTCCCAATCAGGGTCGGTCATATCAGTTACTAACACTTGTCCCGGTTTAAATTTATTTATATCTTTAACATCCATAATACGGCTAGCTTCTCCTTGTCCTATTTTACTACCAACACTTTGCCCACTAACAATAACTTTGCTCTTTTCTTGTAATTTATATCTTTCTAAAACATTCAAATTTTTAGTACTCTCTACAGTTTCTGGTCTAGCTTGAATAATGTATAGTTTTTTATCTAAACCATCATAAGCCCATTCAATATCCATTGGTTTCCTATAATGTTTCTCTATTATCATTCCCCATTCAGCTAGTTTTATTACTTGCTCATCGGAAATAGAGAATTTTATTTGATCTTCATATTTTACCGGAACGTCTTTTACCGGTTTTGATCCTTTATTATATATCATTTTTATTGATTTTTTACCAACTGAACGATAAATAATTTTTTTAGTAGGTTTAAATACAAAAAATTGATCGGGATTAACTTTTCCTTGAACTATATTTTCTCCTAAACCATAAATAGAGTGTATTAAAACAGCATTTCTAAAACCAGATTCAGTATCAATAGTAAACATTACGCCCGAAGAACCAATGTCAGAACGAGACATCTTTTGAACTCCAACCGATAAAGCTATATCAAAATGATTAAAACCTTTATCAACACGATAAGAAATAGCTCGATTGGTAAAAAGAGAAGCAATACATTTTTTTACAGCTATTAATAAGTCTTTTTCTCCTGACACATTAAGATAAGTTTCTTGTTGTCCGGCGAAAGAAGCATCTGGTAAATCTTCAGCTGTGGCCGAAGATCTAACAGCTACACTAATATTATTTTTTTTATAAAAAGCTGATAATTTTTTATAGGCTGAAAGAACTTCTTTGGCTAAATTTTTTGGTAAATCTGTTTTTAATATTTCTTCTCTAGCTTTTTTACCTCTTATCATTAAATCTTTTACATTATGAGTATTAAGACCTTTTAAAATTTCTTTTAGTCTATTTTTTAATCCACTTTTTTCTAAAAAGTAATTATAGGCATTTGATGTAGTAGCAAAACCATAAGGAACATTTATTCCTTGACTACTAAGTTTTTGATACATTTCTCCCAAGGAAGCATTCTTTCCTCCCACAATAGGTACATCTTTTATTCTTAACTCGTTGAAGAATTTAATAAAATTTTTTGATGACATAAACAAAGTTTAATTTTTTAATAATTTACTTATTTATTATATCATTTTTTTTGTTTTTTAGAAAGAAAAAAATAATAAATGTAAAGGCCAAGTAGAAATGTCATAGTTTTAACCAAGTAGAAATGTCATACTTGATTAATTATTTTTGAGCAAATATTTTTTGCTCTTTTTTAAATACGAACTGCTTTCTCCAGGGATGATCAGCTGGCGGTTTATACGAAAACTGTTTTTGCTTGGTAAGCGCCACCAATTTAATATCTATCTCTTTTTTGGGTTTCTCTGGTAATATGAAATAGTTTAAATATTTCTCTCTTATCCTAATTTTTACATCTCCATTTAAGTGCTCCTCCATAATTACCTCGTCCTTTTTATACACCGTGGTTGGCTGAATTTCATCTAATTGGTAATAATTATTTTTAAATCTAATTGTGTAATCATTGTTGATTATTCTGGTATTTTGAATTGATAATATTTGATTTAATTTTCCTTTTGTTATCTTATCTATCTTTTTATGTAAATTAGCCTTGTTTTTGGGAACAACAGCGAACTTTCTATTAAATTCATCAATATATTCTTTTAAAAAAATATTAGCACTATCAATATCTGAGATATTGGCCAATCTTAATTCATTAACCAGTCTATCCTGTAATGTTCTATTCATTCTCTCTACTCTGCCTTTAGCCTGGGGGCTATTCGCGTTAATTACCTGAACCCCTAATTGCTTCATGGCTCTTTGAAACTGAGTCATTAAATCCTTGTTATCAACCGCATTTTTATGATTAATTTTGTAAGTGCTAAATTTATCTAGATATATTGCTAGGGGTAATCCGTGTTTTTTGAAATAATCTAGCCAAAAATTAAATACAGCTATGACGCCCTCGTTAACGTCAAAAATAGCGTAAGTAATTTTACCGGTGGCATCATCAACTGATAACAGTAGGCAATATTCTTTATCTCCGAACCAAATATGATAACAACCATCAAATTGTTGCATTTCTCCATAACTATCTTTTCTGGCCCTATATTTATACTTATTTTTACATTGCTTTCTTGGCTTCGGAGTCCAGATACCTATAGTTATCATTATTTGTCTAATTGTTTCTTTTCCGACTTTTATTTGGTGAATTTCTTCTAGTTTTTCCTGGGCAAAACTTGGTCCACAAAAACTATACTTGTTTTTTAAAAGATCTTTTATTTTTTTAATTTCTTGACGGTTTATTTTGTTATTACTTTCTCTACCCCTATTCTTATGAATTACTCCTTCAACGCCTCTGATTATTACCTCTTTCTTGATTCTCTGAACTTGTCTAATACTTAAATTTGTTTGCTTGGCAGCGTCATCGGCTTTAATTGCCCGATTGATTAAATTTTGGATAATATCATATCTTGATAATTCCTCTCGAGTCATACTTATCATTTTTTGTGACATAAATTTAATAATTAATTATTAATTAATTGAATTAAACTTTATATCACAAATTGTTAAAGTATGACATTTCTACTTGGCTAGACTATGACATTATCACATGGGCGCGACAGAAAAAAATAATAAAAATATATTTTTATAACTCTTGAACTAATTAATCTTTTATATTATGATATCAATGTATTTGCGGGCGTGGCGAAACTGGTATACGCACTTGCCTTAGGAGCAAGCAGAGCAATCTATGAGGGTTCAAATCCCTCCGCCCGCACTTTTTAATGCTCTAAATAATATAAATTATGTTTAATTTATTACATAATTTTAATCCTGATCCTTTATTATTTTCTATAGGTTTTTTAAAAATTTATTGGTATGGCTTTTTTATTGTTTTGGCTTTTTCAATAGCTTTTTTTATAATTTTATTTTTAGCTAGGAAATATAATATTGATAAAAAGATTATTGTTGATTTAGTTTTTTATTTATTTATTTTTGGAATTATTGGGGCTAGAGTTTATGATATTTTTTTAGAATGGCGTTATTATCTAAATAATCCTATAGATGTTTTTAAGATTTGGGAAGGGGGTTTAGCTATTCATGGAGCTATATTAGCTGGAATTATAGTTGTTATTGTGTTTATAAAAAAATATAGGGTTATAGGTCAAAAGGAAATAAGAAATAATTTTTTTAGAATAGTATCAATTATTGTTCCTGCTTTAGCCTTGGGTCAAGCTATCGGTCGTTGGGGAAATTATTTTAATCAAGAACTTTTTGGTCTACCGACTTCTGGCTTTTGGGGAATTTTTATTAATCCTATAAATAGACCAATTGATTATTATTCTTATTCCTATTTTCACCCTACATTTTTTTATGAATCGTTAGCTTGTTTTATTATATTTATTGTTTTAATGGTTTATCATTTAGTAATTATCAAGAAAAATAAAATAAGTTTTAAAAGCGATTTTATTATAGTCGCTTTATATTTTATTTTATATTCTATTCTACGTTTTAGTTTAGAGTTTATTAGAATAGATTTTGCTCCTATCTTTTTAGGTTTGCGTTGGCCACAAATTATGAGCTTATTATTAATTTTGGTATTTATTATTTTATATGTTAAACTTTATTTATATAAAAATCGTAAAAATAATTTATGAAAAAAGAAAAAAAAATAAAGAAAAAAACCAGTTTGTTTATTTTATATGTAGCTAGTTTTATTTTAGCTTTATCAACTGCTATTCCAGCCTATATTAACTCCAGTTTTATTGAATCTTTTGTGGGGGTTAAATACGTTGGTTATTTTTTTATAATTTCTAACATTCTTTTATTATTTTTCATGTTGAAATATCCTAAAACCATAAAAAGAATAGGTAATTTTATTTCTACTCAAGCCATGGTATTTATAAACTTCTTATCTTTATTCTTTTTAATTTTTAGTTCTAATACAGTTATTTTATTAATATCTTTTGTTGGTATGTGGGTAAGTTCTCAGTTGATCTGGAATAATATGGATATTTTTGTAGAAAGTTTTACTAGTGATATTAGTACCGGAAAAACCAGAGCTATTTTCTTTACTTTTATGAACTTAGGTTGGATATGTTCTCCTTTTATAGCTTCTAAATTAGTTGTTAATGATAATAATTATAACGCTATATATATTATGGCCGCTCTTTGTTTAATTGTTTATTATACTATAATAATTTTGAATAAAAAAAGAGTATCAAAAGAAGTAAAATATAATGAATTTTGTATAAAAGACACCATTTCTTTATTTTGGAAAAATTCAAATTTACGTGGTCTTTATTTTTCATCATTTTTTTTAAATTTATTTTATTCAACAGCTGTAGTTTATTTACCAATTTATCTTCATAATACTATTGGATTTAATTGGACGGTATTGGGTATTATGTTTTCTTTAATACTTATTCCTTTTGTTTTAGTTGAAATCCCAGCTGGTATAATGGCTGATAAAAAATGGGGAGAAAAGGAACTTATGAGTGTCGGTTTTGTTATTTTAATTATTTCTTTAATTTTATTTTTTATTACCAAATCAGCCAATCCTTTGATTTGGGGAGCTATATTATTTTTTAGTCGTATAGGAACGGCTTTAATAGAATCAATGAGAGAATCTCGTTTTTTTAAGATTATAGATGTTGAAGATGTTAGCCACATAAACTTTTTAAGAACTTCTTATCCGCTTGGTTATATAATAGGGCCGCTATTAGCTAGTTTAATTTTAAGTTTTTATGAGATTCAATATTTGTTTTTATTCCTAGCAGTTTTGTTCTTATATACTTTCTATTTTGTTTATATTATTAAAGATAGCAAGTAATTTAAATAATTATATACAAAAGAAAAAAGAGAGTTCAATAAACTCTCTTTTTTAGGTAATATTATTTATTTCTTTTTACCCCATCTCCAACTAGCCTTTTCGCCTTTTTTATAACTAATATATACTAGCGATGATGAAAGAATAATAATAGAAATGATATATGGAATTAAATATTTTTCAATATTAGTTTCAAAAATATATACCAAAATACCAAAAATTACAATATAAATTAAAATCACCAACCATCCTTGCCAGGTGGAAGGATACCATCCGAATCCATATTTTTTAGCTTTAAACCAAAGTTTTGACATATAAATATATTATTAATTAACTTCACTAATAACATTAAACATTTTTAAATTATCAATTAAAGCTAGTCCAATAATTTTTTCTCGGCATATTTTTTTTATTGTTTTTTCTCATACTATAATTATATCAGAAAGAGTTTCTAGTTTCTAGTAGACTAGGAACCAGTCAATTTTAATTGATAAAACTATTTTTATGATTTAAATAAATTTTGTAATGTAGCCCAATTTACGTAGAGCTGTATATATGTTGACAATTAACTGTCAACTGTCAACTTGATTACTTATTGCCTTTTCCCTAGGACCTCTCGTCAATGTGAACTCTGCCGATTATCGCTTTCAATATCTATTTAGATATAAAAAAATACCCTTTTAGGGTATTGTTGTTTTATGCGCGGAGAGATAGGGATTTGAACCCTAGAAGGTTTTCACCTAAACGGTGTTCGAGACCGTCGCCTTAAACCACTCGGCCACCTCTCCTTAATTCTATTATTTCTTTTTCATTTAAATCAATCCATTGACCTTCTTTTAAATTTCCTAAATTTATCCCAGCGAAGTTTATTCTTTTTAAAAAGTCAACTTCTAATTCAAGGTATTTAAACATTTCTCGTATTTGTCTTTTTTTACCTTCAGTTAAAGTTATTTCAAATTCTCTCTCTTTTATTTGTTTTATTTCTTTCATTTTAGCTGGAGTTTTTTCGTTGATATCTATACCTTTTTTAAATTCGTTTGTCAATTTGTTTATAAAAGAATTATTTTTTAAACGAATATCATTTTTTAATTTTATAATATATATTTTCTTATGTTCAAACTTAGGATGAGTTAATTGATAAGTTAGATTACCATCATTGGTTAGAATAATTAAACCACAGCTATTTTTATCTAGACGACCTAGGGAAAATAATTTTTAAATAGTTCTATCTTTTACTAAAGAAAAAATATTTTTTTCATTTTTAAAAACCTTATTAGTACATACATAACCACAAGGCTTATTTAATTTTATATAAATTTTTTCATTGGTTTTTTTTATTTTTTTATTATCTATAAACACTTTTGTATCTAGACCAGCTTTTTCTCCTAATTTAGCTAGGTGATCATTAATCTTTACTCTTCCATCTCTTATTAATTTTTCAGACTGTCGACGAGAATAATTACTATTATCAGCTATTAATTTAGTCAAATTTATTTTTATCATAAAGATTGTGTTTTTTAGAAATTATCATTATAGCTAATAGTGAAATTATTATCCAAAAAAGAATTGATAAATCATTTTTAAAATATGGAACATCTACTAAACCATGAATAACTATTACCAACATAGAAGAAAATAAAGCTAAACTTAAATTTTTATTTTTTATTTTTTTTTCTTTTCGGTAAATGTTTAAAGATATGATTATGAACTTTATAATTATATATGAAAATAATAAAGCTCCAATTAAACCAATTTCCGTCCAAAAGTTTAAGAAAATATTATGAGGATATAGATATATCTCTAATGGTTGCCATCTTTCATCACGATAATTTTGATCTTCGCCAAAAACAACTTTTAATCTAAATTTGGGATCAGCATCTTTATTAAAGAAAAATCCTTCTTGATGATAAGGTTCTATTTTATTTTGATAATTAGCCAATCCAGATCCTTGAATAAAATTACCATCTTTTAACATTTCCATGGTTTCCTTCCACTGCAATTGTCTTATTTGCCACGACAAACTAGATGATAATTTAAGATTAATTGCGTCTTTTTGCCAATAAATAAAAATAGGGGTTATTATTACTAATAAACTTAATATAATTAATTTTAATTTAGTTTTTAATTTTATGAATATAATTAATAATAAAACTAATAATAAAGCCAATAAAGCTCCTTTTGATTTAGCAAAATAAATAGCTAATATTCCAGAAACAGTGCCAAGTAGCATAAATAATCTATAAAGTATGGTTTTTATTTTTATTTTATTTCTAAGATTAGAAATTACTTCATTGAACATTAAGGGGATTATTGGTCCAATAAATAAGGCTACAGCATTTGGATAACCATAAAAAGAAACTACTCGACGTGTTTCAGCTTGAGCCCAAAAATCATTGGCTATAAATTGTCCGGTAATTTTTTGCCAAATGGCCATTAATGAAATCATTAAAGAAGACAAGGCTAGCATGAATATAATTTGTTTTATGTCCTTTTCATTTTTAAAATTATTTAAGATAAGAATAAATAATAAAGTTGGTTCTAAAAAATAAGCTTTAAAGATTCCTAAAGCTGAAGATGTTGTTCCTCCTACAAAGATAGAAATAAAAGCTATTGTTAAAATTAAGATTATTTCCCAACCAAAAGGATAAGCTTGTCTATTTTCTTTATCTTTTTTATTTTTTAATAAATTCTTAAATAAATTTTTTCTATTATTAAATAACCAATTTAAGAAAACAATTAAAATGGAAATTTCCAATAAAGTGGAAGGAACACCTAATATCTTAAAACGAATTAAATAAGTTGGTAGCATGAATATCAATAATAAAATTCCCGATTTTATATTCAAACGGTTTAAAATAAAGAATAAAATACAATAGATTATTATTAGATAGTTCATATTTTTATTTATTATATTATATCATTTTATTTTAAATTATTATACTTTATTTTATTGTTATTAAAAATTTGCTATAATATTAGCATATTTTAATAATTAAATTAATAAAAAAATATGCCAACAATTAATAAAAAAACGAAGGTTAAAGCCAAAAAGAATATTAGTAAACAAATAAGTAAAGAACCTAAAAAAAATTCTTTTCTATCTTTTATTGAAGAATTCACTCATGCCTTAGTTATTACTTCCATTATTATTTTGTTATCTATTAGTTTTATTGTAGTTGGAAGTGGAAAAAAATCTCAGAATACTAATAATAATTTAGTTGTTAAAAGTTATCTGGATACTTTAAAAGATGTTACTGTTATCAATAAAGGAGAAAATTTTTTTGGTAAATTAAATTTAAATAATAATGTTTCTGAACCTAATTCTTTGAGTTCTAAAGAAGTAGCTATTTCTCAAGGTGTTTATGGAGCAGGAGATATTAGCACTACTGTTTCCGATTCTAAAATAGCACCGATTGATTCTCAAGTTTTGAAATATAATTATAAATATGAAGGAGGAGATTTTTCTCTATTTCCATCTGAAGTTCAAGTCTATAAAAAAGTTAATCCTGATTTAAGTAAAGAATTAGTAGGAGAGTTGAAAGATAAAGACATCTCTCTTTTCAATATTAATAATTTAAATAATATTGGAATTAATAATATGACCATTTTTGAAGATAGAGATTATGGATATTATTTTTATTTAGGATTGATTGATGGAAGTTTTTCTATATACAAAAATTGGGACAGATGGCCAATTAGTAATTCTACAGTTGCTTGTGATAGTAAAGGTCTTTGTTATTCAGATAATGGTTTAACAGTTGAAAATATTCCAAGTGATGAAGAAATTTTAGAAATCAGTAATAATTTTTTAGCTGATTATGGAATTAGTTTAAAAAATTATGGATCGGGTGAAGTCCAAAAATCATGGTTTAATAATTATTTATTAAGTTCGGCTAGAACCTATATTCCAGAAACTATGACTATTGTTTATCCATTAGTAATAGATGGACTTACAGTTTATGAACAATCAGGAAATAAATATGGTTTAACAGTTGAAATTGATATTAGAGAAAAAAAAGTTAGTGGAGTATATAATTTAATGTATCAATATTTTGAAAGTTCTTCTTATGTTACAGAAAATAATATTGAAAATATAGTTACTAAGGCTGAACAAGGTGGTTTGTATTCTGATTATTATTATGGAGATCAAAGTAAAGTTGATAGTTTGGATATTAATATTAAACCAGCATCTTTAGGTTTAATTAGAACTTGGCAATATGACAATAATACCAGAAAAAGTTTTGAACTTTATGTTCCAGCTTATATCTTCCCAATAACAACTGAAACATCCTCAATTTATAGAGAGAATATAGTTGTTCCAGCACTTGAAGATTTTTTCTCTAATAATATTCCTGGTGACATTATTGCTTTATAATAATAAATCAAATAAAAAAACATCGTGGTTATATATACGATGTTTTTTTATTTGAAAAACAATTAAGCTCTTTCTACATATTCTCCAGTTTCTGTATTTATTTTTATAATATCGCCTTCGTTAATAAATAAGGGGGCAGTAATCATAGCACCAGTTTCGATTTCAACTTGTTTGGTTACATTACCACTAGAATTACCCTTAACTCCAGGAGGGGAACTAATAACTTTAAAATCCATTTTTATAGGTAAAGTTATAGAGACTGGATTTTCATTAAAGTATAAGACATCAACATCAATTCCTTCTTTTAGAAAACCAACTTTTTCTCCAATATTTTCTAAAGATAAAGAAAATTGTTCAAAAGATTTATTATCCATAAAATAAGCTTCACTTTGATCTTTATACATAAAATTAGCTTTTTTTGTTTCAGTATGAGCCTCCTCAGCTTTTTCATTACCTTGATAAGTTTTTTCTAAAACACTTTCATTGATTAAATTTTTCATTTTTACTTTTAGTACAGCCCCACCGCGACCCATTTTATGATGATCTGTTTTTATTATCAAAAAAGGTTCATTATTTATTTCTAAAACTTTTCCCGGTTTTATTTCATTAAAATTTAACATAGAATTAGATTATTTGTGAGTAAATCCTAACAGGGCCATTTTTCTGGCTCGTTTAATGGAGGTAGTTAATTTTCTTTGATGCCAAGAACAAACTCCAGTCCTTTTTCGTCCGATAATTTTCATATAATAATTAATGAAATTATATAAAATTTTTGAATCCTTGTAATCAGGTTCTATATTATTACTACAAAAATAACATTCTTTTTTATTATTTACATTTTTTTTCATATTTTTTGAATAAGATTATTTTTATTAAAACGGAATATCTTCTATTTTTATTTCATCTTCACTTTCATTTTCAGGTAAAACAATTTCTTCAATATCATTATTTTTAGAAGAATTTCCAGTATTTGAATTACCTTTAGGACTTAAAATAATCATATTATCAGCGATTATTTCAGTTTTTTGTCTTTTATTTCCATCAGGAGTATTCCATTCACTGGTTTGAAGACGACCTTCAATGTATACCTTAGTTCCTTTGTTTAGATATTGACCACAAATTTCACCTAATTTTCTCCAAGCTATTACATTATGAAATTCAGTTTTACTTTGTTGTTGTCCATTTTGATCATTCCAAACAAAATTAGTAGCAACAGAGAACGAAGTAACAGCTTGTCCAGAAGGAGTATTTCTAACTTCTGGATCTCTAGTTAAATTGCCAATTATCATGGCTTTGTTTAAAGAGTACATAAATTTGAAATTAATTATAAAAGATTATCAATATTTAAAATATCATCTAATTTTGTATCAAGATTTTTTAAATCAATCTTACTATCATCTTCTTTTTTAGTGCTCTTCTTGCTTGTTTTTTTGATCTTAGCTTCTTCTTTCTTTTCTTCTTCTTTAACTTTATTCTTTTTGTTTTCTATTTTAGCTTTTATTTCTTCTTCTTTCTTTAATTGTTTTTCATTTTTTAATTCTTTTTTTACTATTAAAAATCTTAATATATTATGATCCAATCTTAATTTATTATTAATTTCGGCTACCAAATTTCTTTCTAAATCAAATTCATATAAGCCGTAATATCCGTAATATTCATTCTTGATTGGATAAGCAAATTTCTTTTTTCCCCAATAATTTTCTAAACTAATATTTCCATTATTGGATGCTAATAATTGTCCGACCTTTTTAAAAATGTTTTTAGCTTCATCGTCAGTAAATTTATTAGGAATGATGAAAAGTATTTCATAATGAATTAAACCGGATGGTTTTGTTTTTGACATAGAAATGTTATCATTTGTCGTTTAAATTTAATTACAATTCTAATTAAATTTTAAATGACATTTATTATTAAATTAAACAAAAAAACCCAAAAGTATTCAAAGAAAATGGGTTTTCAGAGAATACCTTTAATCCTATTCAGGATAGGATTGTCTCTTTTAAAAAGGGACGTGGGAAAGGTTGTTTTAAGTTTGTCTGTATTATAATAAGTATTTTTAAAAAAATCAAGTCCTTTTAAATTGATTTCATAATTAAGTGTGATATAATGAAAATATAATAAATAATTGTTAAATATGAAAAAATATTTTTTTTCTCTAGGAACTAATGAATCTTTGTCTTTGGCTGAACTGCAATCTCTTTTTCCTAATAATTCTTGGCAAAAATATGATAGTGTCGCTATAAGTGATTTTGAAGAAGAAATTATTCCTAAAGATTTAATAGCTAGGTTAGGAGGAACTATAAAAATAGGGGAAATTATAAAAGAAGTTAATTTAGCCAATCGCCATGCTTTATCTGATAGTGTTAAAAAAATTATAATTTCTTTAGCTAAAGAAAATTATATATCCGGAAAATATAATTTTGGTTTTTCTTTCTATAATAAAAAAATTCCAGGAGATTTTTTTAAATTAGGTTTAGCTATTAAAAAAGAATTGAAAAATTTAAACATTTCTAGTCGTATGGTTACTTCTAGAGAATCTATTTTATCCAGTGTAGTTGTAGAACAAAATAAATTAGTTTCAGGAGGAACAGAAATTTGTTTTATAAGTACAAAAAATAAAATTTTAATAGGGCAAACTTTAGCAGTTCAACCATTTAAAGAATTATCAAAAAGAGATTTTGGTCGTCCTAATAGAGATGATTTTTCTGGTATGATACCACCAAAATTAGCTCAAATAATGATAAATTTAGCTCGATCAAACGATAAAAAATTTTATGATAAACTTTTTTTAGATCCTTTTTGTGGTTCAGGAACAATAATAATGGAAGCTTATCTTATGGGATTTAAGAATATTATTGGGTCAGATTTATCAGATAAGGCTGTTAATGATAGTCAAAAAAATATGGAATGGATTATTGATTTGAAGAAAAAGAATATTAGTGATATTAATATGACTATTTTTCAATCAGATGTTTTAAAAATAGAAGACCGTTTAAAAGAAAATAGTATAAGTTATATAGTTTGTGAACCATATTTAGGTCCAGCTAGAGGTTTTCAAGATTTTTCTAAGATAGTGGTTGATTTAAATAGATTTTATTCGGAGGCATTGTTTATTTTTGAAAGATTATTAAAACATGATGGACGAATAGTTATGATTTGGCCTCATTTTAGAACTACTAAAGAAGCTTGGAAAGTAAAACCAGAGATTGGCAAATTAAAGATGTTGTCAATTGGAGTTTATGGTCGATCTGAACAAAAAGTTTGGCGAGAAATTATAGTATTAAAAAAAAGTGATTTTTAAAAAAACTTGCCAAATAATTATTATTAAATTATAATGAAAATAAACCAATTTATTTGGATTTTTTATTGTGTATTATATGATTGATTTTAAGGAGAAAATGGAAGAAGAATTACGAGGACAACAGTATATTCAGCCGAAAAAGAAAAGATTAGGTTTAAAAATCTTTGGTTTTTTTATGGCTTTTTTGATATTATTTTCAGCTACTGTCCTTATTTCATCTGAAGATGCTTCTAAAGTCCCTATTCTTGGTAAATTAGTTGGTTTAGTAGAAAGTTCAGATAGAAGAATAAAAGGAGAGTCTGATGATAGAATTAATATATTGCTTTTAGGTATGGGAGGAAAAAATCATGACGGAGGAAATTTAACCGATACTATTATGCTAGTTAGCCTACAACCTTCTACCAAAAAAGTAGCTATGATGTCTATTCCTCGTGATATGATGATTTCAGTTGAAGGTATGGGTTGGAGAAAAATAAATGCTATTAATGCCTTAGCTGAAAGTAAAAAAGAAGGTAGTGGAGGAGAAGCTATTTCTCAAGCTGTAAGCGATGTTTTAGGAATACCTATTCATTATTATGTTAGAGTTGATTTTCAAGGATTTGTTAATATAATTAATGAATTGGGTGGAGTAGAGGTTTATGTTGATAATGTTTTAGAAGATTATTCCTATCCTATTTCTGGTCAAGAAGATAATCCTGATTATAATTCTCGTTATGAGCATTTATATATATCGCAGGGATGGCAAACCATGGATGGATCTTTGGCTTTAAAGTATGCTAGATCACGTCATGGTTTGGGAACTGAAGGATCGGACTTTGCTAGATCAAAAAGACAACAAAAGATAATTGAAGCAGTAAAAAATAAATTATTAAAAAAAGAAAATATTTTAAAACCGGCCATGATTTCTTCTATTGCCTCTGAATTGAGAGAAAATATTTCTTATAATCTTTCTACTTGGGAAATAATAAAGTTGTGGCAAAATTTTAAAGATATTTCAAGTGATGATATTTCTAATTATGTTTTAGATAATAGCGCTAATGGTTTATTGGTAGATGGAATGAGTGATGCTGGAGCATATATTTTAACTCCTCGAAGTGGAGATTATACTGAAATTCAATACTTAGTTCATAATTTTTTCTATGATAAAGAAAAAGAAGAGAATAATAAAAAAGAGGAAGTAAAAGAAAATACTCAAGTGGCTAAGGTAGAAATCAAAAACGGTACTTGGATTAATGGTTTGGCTAGTAAAACTTCTATTGATTTAGAAAAAAATAATTTTATAGTTTTAAGAATTAGTAATTCTAGTCAACGAGATTTTAATAAAACAGTTATTTATGATTTAAGTTATGGAGCAAAAGATGAAGCTCTTAAATATCTAAAAAATTATTTACAGGCCGATGTTTCTTTTTCAATTCCTGATTGGTTAACTGAAGAAATAAAAAATAGTAGTGATTCAGAAGAATCTGAAGTTCCCGATTTTCTTATAGTCTTAGGTCAAAATGCCAGCAATATTAGTTTTTAATAATATTGTTAATTTAATTTGATATGTTTGATAAAAATTTACCGCTTATAGTTATAATTGGTCGGACTAATGTTGGCAAGTCAACCTTGTTTAATCGTTTAGTTGAATCTAATCAAGCTATAGTTTCTCCAATAGAGAATACTACTCGTGATTTTAATTATAATATAATTAATTGGCGAAATAATGACTTTCAATTAGTTGATTCAGCTGGAGTTTCAGATACTTTTGATTTAAATAAAAAAATAGATAAAAATATTAGCGGAATAAATGAAATAAATCAAAAAGCGCAAAAACAAGTTTATGAATTAATAAAAAAAGCTAATTTGCTTTTTTTTATTGTTGATAATAAAAATGGGATATTATCGGAAGACAGAAATATAATAAAGTTTTTAAAAAAGAGAGAATATCAAAATAAAACATTTTTAATTGTAAATAAAGTTGATGATTTTAAACAAAGATCGGAAGCTAGTCAATTTAATAAATTATCATTAGGAGAACCAATATTAATTTCTTCAGCTACTGGTTCTGGTTTAGGAGATTTATTAGATTTAACAGTTGATTTTTTTAGAAAAACTAAGAAAACAAATATAAAAGAAAAAGTAGAAGAAAATCGTGAAAAAATAAATTTATGTATTATTGGTAAGCCTAACGTTGGTAAATCATCATTACTAAATTCTTTTTTAGGTTATGAAAGAGCTATTGTTAGTGATGTTCCTCATACTACTAGAGAATCGCAAAATTCAGAAATTATATATAAAGATAAGATTATTAATATTATTGATACGGCTGGTATAAGTAGAAGAGGATCCAAAACTAAGGGCTTGGAAAAATATGGAATTATTAAATCTCGTCAAAGTTTAAAAAGAGCTGATATCGTTCTTTTAATACTTGATATTAATGATTTATTAACTAAACAAGATGCTAAATTAGTAGAAGAAATTATGGATTTAGGAAAAAGCTTTATAATAGTCGCTAATAAATGGGATTTAATAGAAGATCGTAATACAAAAAAATGGACTAGAGAAATAAATATTCGTCTACCTTTTATACTATGGGCTCCTATTTTATTTATTTCAGCTAAAACCGGAGAAAAAACCAATAAGATATTTGATTTAGTTTTAAAAATAAATGAAAGTAGAAAGAAAAAATTAAGTGATACAACTTTAGATAGGTTTTTGAATAAAATGGTAAAAATACATAAACCATCTAAGGGTAGAGGAATAAAACATCCAAGAATTTTTAGTTTAAAACAGATTTGGGATAATCCACCTCGTTTTGAAGTTAAGATTGGTTCGCAAGAAGATTTACATGATTCTTATTTACGTTTTTTAGAGAATAGAATAAGAGAAAATTTTGATTTTATTGGAACCCCCGTTAGAGTTTCGGTAAAGAAGAATAAAAAAATTCATGGACAAAAAGAATAGTTTTTGTTGTTTTGTTTATTTTATGCTATAATTCTATCAATTAAAATTTAATTTATATTTATAATTTTTTATAAAACTATGTTAAAAAACAATTTTAAAAAAACAATTTTATTTACTGCTGTTTTTTCTTTAATCTTTTTGTCGGCTTGTAGTATTAAAAAAGATACTAAAGAAATAAGTATTGATGAGGCTAAAATTAAAGCTGAAAAGTTTATTAATGATAATTTTATGGATGCTAGTAGTACAGCTGTTATTGTTAATATAGAAGAAGATGAACAAACAGATTTATACAAATTTACTCTTGATTTAGGAGATGGTCAAACTTATAATTCATACATTAGTAAAGATGGAGAGGAATTTTTCCCTCAAGCCTATAACATCGCTGAGTTAGAAGAAAGTTTAAAGGCTACTTCTTCTGAAAGCACTAGCACTGAAAGCACTGAAGTTAATTATGAAGGTTTTAATGAATCAGCCGATTTTTCAACTGACAAAAAAATAGCTGTTTATTTTTTCTGGGGTGACGGCTGTCCTCATTGTTCAGCTCAAAGAGAAGCGATGAGCGCTTGGGTTACTAAATATCCAGATATAGATATTAAAACTTATGAAACTTGGAATAATACTGATAATGCTACTATATTAGAAAATATGGCTAAAGCTTATGGAACTACTGTTCAAGGAGTTCCAATGACTTTTATTGGTGATAAATATTGGGTTGGATATGCTGAATCAATGGAAACAGAAATGATAAATAAAATTAATGAATGTTTGAAAGGTAATTGTGAAAATCCAGGTGATAGATTAAAATAAAGTAAAGAAAATAATATAAATGAAATAAAAAATAATCGTGTATAACGATTATTTTTTATTTATTATTATTTATATATTAATCATAATTTCAGTGAAAGCAAAAATTAACCAGAATATAAAAAGATAAAAAGCTTCTCGTTTAGAGAGACATTTTCCTGTTCTCATAAAATGAAATAATATAAAAGAAGCAACGACCATAAATATACCGGTGATATAAACGGTTTTTTGAGGAAACGAAAAAGGATTTATTAATGCTAATATTCCTACTACAATAGTAGCATCAGCCAATACAGTTCCTAAAAGATCCCCTATAGCCAATGAATCATCATGTTTTTTTATGGAGCGCAAAGAAAAAAATAATTCTGGTATAGTGGTTCCTAATCCGATAATTAGCATCCCTATAATAATAGAATTTATTTTTAAAATATTAGCCATGGATGTAGCTGACGTAATAATAAAATGAGAACCAACTAATAGAATGGCCATACTTAATAAAAGTCCTAGAAAATTTTTTAATTTACTATCTTCAGAATTTACTCTCATTTTTAGTTCATCATTATCTCGTAAAGTCATGTAATAAAAAAAGATTCCAACTACAATAAGTATGATTCCTTCCCATCTAGATAAGTATCCGTTGAAACTAAAAAATAGGGGAAGCAATAACATAAAAGGATAAATGGATTGTTTTTTTAATATTTTACTTTCTACTTTTAAATTTCTTTTGGCTGACCAAATAATAATAGCAAAGATCAAAGTTAAATCAGCTACGTTTGATCCAAATAACATACCAAGACCCAAAGAAGAAGCATTGTTTAAAGCTGAATTTATAGAAATAAATGTTTCAGGTAGAATAGAAATAATAGCTACAATAATAAAACCAACAACATATTTCGAAAAATTAAAATTCTTAGCTAATCGGCCAGCATATTTAGTTGCTATTGTTGAACCTTTTATGACTAAATAAAAAGCAACAACAAATATAAATAGTTCTTTATACATATTATTACTAATTCTACATTATAAAGTGAATTTAGTCCAATAAATATTGTATAATTATAAAAATTATTTTAAAAACATTTTGATTTATATATAGTTCAATTTCTTAAATTAGTCCTTATTAGTATATCAGAACAGATAAATAAGTTAATATTAAGATTTAGTCAATGTTTTAGCGGTTTTTGTATTGCTTTT
>Ga0265293_10004376_pt1 | contig 24974 bp, 27 predicted proteins | sample Munlanlewell138R_FD_192505 | JGI IMG/M metagenome (GOLD analysis project Ga0265293, IMG submission 192505) | Leachate microbial communities from a municipal landfill in Southern Ontario, Canada - Leachate well 138R | ecosystem: Engineered > Solid waste > Landfill > Unclassified | place: Canada...
GACTCCTGGAGATTTGATAACCTTTGACTTCGCCATTGTAAAGATCTTGAATGACAGACAGATATAAACGTTTACGATTAAATCTAAACTCTGATACATCTGTGACCCATGCGATATTAGGTTCATCTTTTTTAAAGTCTCTCTTAAGTAGATTGGGTGTAATTTTGTTTGATATTTGTGAGATATAGCGATATCTCTTTTTTCTTACCTTACAAACGATATGTAGCTCTTTCATGAGCTTTACAACAGTTTTATATGCTATTTTAATCTGATAGAAGTTCTGAAGAGCGAGTTTAATACGTCTATAGCCATATGTACGATTACTCGCTTCAAATATTTCTGATATCAGTATCTTGATATCATGATACTTATCTGTTTCTTTACGATGCTCATAATAGTAATAAACAGACTTAGGAAGTCCTGATATTTCAAGTAGATCTTTTAGTGCATATTTTCGCCTTAATTCTTTGACTACTTGGTATTTTTGCTTGTTCGTTCCTGTTTCTGAACTAAGGCGATGAGTTTTTTTGTGTATTCAAGTTCCATTTCTAGGTGTTTAACTTTGAGTTCAAGATTTTGTTCAACCTCTTTGGAGGGCTTATGGAATTGTCTCACTGGATTCTTACGGTAGTCTTTAGGTGTTTGAAAAAAACGCTCTTTCCCATAGAGTCTATACTGATATACCCATCTCGCAGGCAATGTATCATTTAAACTCCCTGATGTTAAATACATATCGTATTTTCGTGCTGCTTGACTATAAGAAAGTTCATTTTCAATGATATCTAAAACCACTTTAAGTTTGAAATCTCCGCTCCACAACCTGTTCTTTTTCTTCTTATCTTTCATTTGATGCCTCCTGCATATATTCTAGTTTACACTAAGTACAGGTTTTTGGTATCAGTTCACCACGACCGACACATCATACAAACGTTCTATCTTTGTAATAGTTCTTTTTGGAATTTTACCTTCACGATTCCATACTTGCTCATCAACCGTAAAAGCAAAACTCATCTTATCCAACAATCCACTTCTTACCATCTTGTAGATGTCTTGATTCGTATTGGTATCTAGCAATTCAGCACGGACTTTTAAACCAATATTGTCTACGGTTAGCGATAAGGATTGGTTCTTGGTTCTGGCAATAATTAAAAAGGAGTCCATATGATTGTATTTCATAGGAACATCCTTCATTTTTGTATCACTTAAAGCTCTTGAATCGATTTCTTCAATGAATCCATATTCTTCATCACCAATAAGTGTTTCATTGTGAAAGACTAATGCATAGCCTTCCAAGATCATTTTGTCTTCTTCTTCATGAAGTGTGACATCTGCAAGTCTAGTTTCCTTGATCATCTTTTCTAACCTCTACTTTCTTAGGTTTTGTAATTCCTTGTTTTTGATATTCATATTCAAGCTCAGAATCCTTATATAACAAAGAATCTAGCTTTTCCTTTTTACAATATTCATCAATAATAATTGTTTTTTGTTTCTGTGTTTCCAAGATGACTTTAAGTGCATCTTCTGAAATCTTTCCATTAACTGTTATTTTCACCTTTAGATTCCTCCGTTCCTACTTGATATTGATTTGCTTTATCAGCATCAACAAAGTTTAATGATTGAAGGCGTTTGTTCCCACCTTCTATAGGTTCTAATCCGAGTAGTGCTCTTGACTCATTGAGTGACATAATTCCTAGACTCATTAATTTTTCAATTGCTGTAACTTTGGTGTTCCATGAAGCGTACTGCAATCTTTCGCTATAAAAGATAATTTCTTCTCCACGTTCTAATTGATTATTGGTAAGTAAGCCTATAGAAAAAGCCTCGCTAAGTTGAATAGCTAAAGGCTCAATGGTTGATTCATAAAATGAATTAAATTCCTCTTCTGAATACTTGCTTGTGAATATTGAGACAGAGACACCAAAATAATTTAGTATTTTTGATTGCAAGAATTCTAGTGTATCTTTATCAATCAATTTAGGATCTACATCTAAGGGGATGTATTCACTCTTTAAATCAATAGGAATGATAGAACTTCCTTTTGTGTTGACTGAATCAGAAAGTGCGCTATCAAAAAGTTCTCTTTGTTTTTTCTTATCTGTTTCTGATAGCATACCGTTCATCTTAACAATACCTTTAATCTGCATCGAGGATTTAATTGCATTATCAATCCCTTGTAACAAGCTATCATTAATTGAGATTGTTTTTAGAATGGCTTCATGATCACCACTTGATCCATTACCACCAAAAATATCGTTTTGTCCAAAATGTCGTCTTAAGTGGATGATATTGTCATATGGTAAAGTGTATGATTCTCCATTATCAAATAGCAGCTTGATAAAATAGGTGTCAGCATTATCAACAATCATTTCAACTGTAATTGGTCTTATTGGATAGATACCTTTGAGTTCACCCGTATACTTATCGAACTTTGGATAAACAAACGCATTATCATTCAACAAGAGTAATGTGATAGTTTTATAGATGAAATCGTAAGGTGTCATAATCTCATTTGGTTTATACTTCAATAAAAAAGACAGTCGACCTTTTTTCTCGGTCACTGTCTTATCGTTTTCGGTTTTGATAAATCTAGGTATAAGCTTAGCACATTGGCTAGCAACCCTATCAATGCATATCTTAACCACATCACTTTTTGAAATGTTAGTCCCAAAAGGTGTATAAAATGTATTTAAATTGCTAATTAACTGGAGTGCATCAAATGATCCAGTTTTACTTTTTCGTTTAAAAATATTCAAATTGCACCTCCAAAAAAAAGAGCTACATCTTTAGCTCTTCTAAAAAACTCTATCAACTTGTTTTATTGTGTGATCTGGATCAATATTAATCTCAAATATGTTTTCATCGCTTAATTCAATAGAATAGTGTTTCATTAAGTCAAATAATGTTTCGCAAGAATCAGTCATTTTTTCATCTTTCGAACTTACAATACTGTCATTCGTAAAATTGTTATTCAAGAACTTTTCTAATAAAATCATAATATCTTGCTCCATTCATCTTTATTTCTGTTATCTTGTAATTTCTTTTGCCCATTTATATTTTGAACAAATAATTCACCCTCAGAAATGAACTGATGTTTACCTCCAAAGCTACTTTCAATTAAACCTCTAATAAATTTATAGCTATTTCTTTCCAATGTACCAATGTATTTAATTGGATCATAAGGTTTATCCAATAGCAATTCTTTTTTCACATTAATGTATAGTTGATTAATTAATTCATTTGTTTCGTTATCTGCAGACACTACAGGAAGGCCTAGATTTATAGCTTCCGTTTTGTTTATAGTGTAATCATGACTACCTGAATCGCTACATAAAAATTTAATTATTTTTTTTCTTTTTATGATATTGAACTTGCTAAAATGTGTGTTAAGCAATTTTTTAGCCAACATTTGGATTTGTGCCTTTGATCTATATACACTTCCAATCACGACTGGATGTACTTTATCAGATAGAGAATTATAGATTTGTTTAAAATCTTTCCCTCTTTTAACATTCATTTCAGTTTTTGCAAAATCAATATATCCTTTTACGCTTTCAACACTTATTGGAACTAACCTTTTAGGATTAGAATTGGGATCAACGGGATTTAATGGAGTAGTTAATGATGGATCAATTGGTCCGAGTGTTGATTGATTTGTCATTATTATAGTGTTAGCACCTAAACTAATAAGTGTTCCGGCACTTCTTGCCTTATTGAGAACTATTACTTCTAAATAATCAGTATATTCTCTAATCATGTTCACAATGTTCCATGCAGCGAGAGTGTTACCACCAAGTGTATGCAAAATTAGTGATACTCTTTTTGTTCCATTTAGTTTCTCTAAATGCTCTCCAAATAGATCAATTACATCGCCAGCAATATTGGTTGCCATATTAAATCGGTCACTAGTCACATATAATATTACTTTACTATTTCGTTTTGCTTCTATTTTTCTAATTAACTCATCTCTTGTATCTGGCAAATTACCCACCCCATCCATTAAACATATATATATTTTATAATATTTTCCTGATTTATTCAAATACTTTCAATTTTTTCATGGTGAGATCAACATTATTTGATGTTATATCATATTCTCATAGTCTGTTTTAAATCTATTAAGAATAACATATGCAATGATCAACGCAACTGTACCATCAATTCGTTTGTATTTAGAGTTAAGTTTGGATGGTTGTATGTTTCCATTTAAGTCAACTTTTGCTTGGGTATTAGATAGACACCATTTCATGATTGGGTTGTTATTGTAGTTAACCAAATTGTTCTTTAAATCAGCCTCTAGGATTTTCATAGGTTCAGATAGCGAGTAGATACCTTGTCTGACTTTATCCATATTAAAACCCAAGTCTTCCATTTCTTTTATCCAATATTGAGAATTCCACGGATCATAACCTACCCATAAAGGTCTAATACCATATGTTTGTATCATCTTCATGAACCACTGCGTAACCAAACTAAAATCATTTTGATTGCCTTCAGTTAAAGTTACAAAGCCTTTCTTAATCCAGATATCATAGGGTACATTGTCTTCTTTGATTCTTTTTTCTACAACTTCGCTTGGCATAAAGAAATGTGGAATCACATACTTCTTGTAGCTATCTCGTTTTTGAATGACAAGTACTGCAGCTGTTAAATCAGTGGTAGATGATAAGTCTACGCCTCCAACCGCATATGAATCTCTTAGCTCATCAATGGAGTATTTGTCTTCATTGTTTAGATCATCAAATGATAACCATGATCCTGAATCGGCTTGTTTGATATTAAAGTCCTTACAAAGCATTGTTACTCTTGTCGATAAATCATGTTTCGATTTGTTCATAACATCTTCTAAATATAAAGGCGTTTTAACCACACCAATACTCGGATTTGACTTTTGCCAAGTTGATTGATCTTCATATATTTCTTTGGTTGAATCTTGAGTGTATAACCAGGGCAATACTCTATGATCTGAGATTTCACCTTTGAGCATCTTTCTCGCATAATCTAACTTACTATCTAAAAAACCACCGATTGTTGTCCCTTCAGTAGTTATGATAAATATGAGAGGTTCTTTTTTAGTTGACTGTGATTGTTTAATTGCATCATAGACTTTAGAATCAGTCATTTCATGAACCTCATCAATACAACCAACCTCGATATTGTAACCATCCTTGTTTCTTGATTGTGCTGATAGCTTCTTTATCTTATTCTTTGTTTTTGGTGAGTAGATATGAAAGATGTTCTTCTTGCTTCTAGTATCTTTGGATAAAGCTGGAGATTGCTCTCTCATATTATTTATCTCTTCAAAAAGAATGTTAGCCTGTTCTGTTGTATTAGAAGCACATACTATGTCAACTCCACCACTCGAAAGAAAGAACTCAGCTAAATCAATCCCTGCAACAAACGTTGTCTTACCATTCTTACGAGCAATCAGTAATATGACTTCATTAAATCTTCTGAGTCCTGAATCTGCCATTTTAAACCCATAAGCAGTTTGAATGAGTGCTTTTTCCCAAAGTTCTAAGATGAATGGTAATCCATTAAATGGGGACTTTGTGTGCTTACAAAATGTCTCAATGAAATCAATTCTCAAGTTACCTGGTTTTTCATCAAAGATGAACGCAGGGTTATCTAGATCTTGGATAAGTTGATCTAACCCCGTTTTCAGTTCTTGCCCTACGATGATATTACCATCTTCAATTTCATTGTAGTATTCAATTAAATAGTTCATTCATTTGCTCTCTTAAGAAACTCATCAAATGCATCATCTCCATCATCTACTTGTGTTCCAAGAATCGTATTTAGTGTTTTGATTACTGTCCCATATGAATTCACAAGTTTCGTGTAATACTTAGCTGCTTCAGTTTGACGTTGTGTGCCTTTACTGGATATTTGAATAGCTCCGTGCTTTCTGATTTGCTCCTATAACTTATCAAGTTCCACCTTCATAAATGCAGCTTGATAAATTAGATTATCTACTAATTCTGTCTTTGATTCATCAACCAAAGAAAAAAGCGACTTTAATCGCTCATATTCATGTTCTATTTTCATAACTTGTTAATATCCTCTAAGTATACTTTAGAAAAACTATCGAAATATGGATCGTCTTGAATTTTATTTTTCTCGAAAATATGCAAGCTTAATTTATTTAATATAGGTATTAATTCCGAATTCAAGTCTGCTATTTTCTTTATTTCTTGTGATGCTATATCTCGTGCATGTGTTATTTCTTCTCTTAATCTTTTCAATTTCAACCATTCAGGTTCTGTTAAACCATCTCTAAGACTAGCTTCATATAATTTTCTAGCTTGAAATATGGCATTGTGACAAAGCGTCATATGCAAATCACTATAAGCAATGTGCTTATTTTTAAACTCCTCATCAGATATATTTAGTTCTTTAAATCTCTTCAAAATTTTATCTGTTAAAAACTTTAGAAGCATCAAACTTCTTATAAAATTTTCTTCTAGGACATGCATATTCTCACCCACTTCAAAACTTGCACTGCTATGAATATCTAGGACACATAGCCCCCCCTTGAGGTGTTAAAAAATGATGTTTATCTACAATCATTACCTCTATTATATCATGTAAGATTAATGATATTTCAATGTTTATTTAAACCCATTTATTGTTCTATATTCAACAGGTGTTAGGTAATTAAGTTTCCATGCTGGTCTGTTGTTATTGAAGTAATTGATATAGAGCTCAATCGCTGTTTTTACATCTGTAAACTCATGCATTTTCAAGTTGTGTTTTAACTCCGCCTTAATCCATCCATTAAGGGATTCAATGACTGGGTTATCAGTAGGTGTTGCTGCTCTTGACATAGAGCGTGTAATTGAATACGCTTTATGCGCTTTCTCAAACTTTTTAGATCCGTACACAATGCCTTGATCGCTATGAAGGATAGTGTGCGTTTCATTGTAGCCCCTATCCTCTTTAATCCTTAAGAAATCATTCAAGCTTCTTAGATGATTCATCACCCCATTACAGTGCTTATAGGATGCCACATCAGATCCTACAATTTCATTATTATAGACATCCAGGTGATAGTTCCAGTCATACTTAATACCTCGATGAACAATCATCGTGGTATCGCTACATACCTTCTCAAAAGGACCCTTGGTTTGCCAGTCTCCACTTATGAGGTTCAAAAACTTGTTTGATATGCCTTTAGGCCTTCTGTAAGCCCTTCTTTTGGCTTTACTGTAGATGCCTAGCTCTTTAAAACACTGATACATTAAATAGTAGGATACAATCCAACCTGTATCCGTTTTAATATCTTTTCTAACGGCTCTATACCCTTTTGTCGGATACATTTGATGATAGTTTTTAATTAGTGCTTTTAAATAGTCTTTCGTTTCCTGTCGTTGGGTTTTGTTTTCTTTTCTGCTTAGCCATCTATAATAGCCACTTCTAGAAACATCCATATAAAGGCACAGCTCATTGATATAAAACTTTGATCGAAACTTATGCACTAGGCTATACTCGTAATTTAAGTAATCTTTTTTTTTAGGTATTTAACATCTTCGCTATTGTAGCCTTTTTTCAACCGCTCAATTTCTATCTTTAAAAGAAAAATTTCATGCTTTAATGCTTCTACACTTTCTGTCTCTTGATTCGTTGGTATTTTATCTCTAATCTTTCTTTTACTTAAAAGACCACTAATGCCTTCAGCTTGATATTTTTGTATCCACTGTCTTTGTGTCTTGGTTGCTACATTATATGTTCTAAGAATCTCTTTTTTGCTAATACCTTCATTTAGAATCATCTTTACTATTTTTAACTTAAAGTCTACACTGTACTGATTAATCATGTTATCGGCTCCTTTGTATGATTATATTATACTGCTAAATTTAGGTGGTACCTATGTGTCCCACTTATTCATAGCAGAGCATAAATTTAAGGCAAATCGTGTAATCGCCTTTATACTTGTAGAATTTTATTCTATTTTTTAGCAATATTTCATGTCAAAAGCAACTCACTATAGTGTGAAAAAGCGCTTATTAACGCAAAAAAAGGCCTGATACATATTGTATCAAACCAATGCTTCTTATATGGTGCGGGTGACAGGAGTTGAACCTGCACGGATTACTCCGCTAGATCCTAAGTCTAGTGCGTCTGCCAATTTCGCCACACCCGCGCAAAAGGAATTATACCTTTTTTTTTAGTTTGTGTCAATTCCTTTTGTGCTTTCTTAGTCGAAAATATCTTTTCACACCTAAAAATCCAATGCCAACAAGTAAAACACTAAGACCAAGATAAATGTATAAACTTATCTGTGGTTGCTGTTTAGTAACAGTAATCAATATTTTCTCTGATTCTGTTCTGTTATTTAATTCGTAATCAAAATACACATAATAAGATCCTTCTTTGTTTTCATTACCACTATATTCGTTATATGAAATATTTAGATTTGTTGGATACAAATCTTTTTCATTCAATTTATTTCTAAAGAACGCAATCAATTCATCTTCATCTAAATGACTGTTGCTTGTTGTCCTTAAGACTAATTCATCAAGTTTAAAGGTTGGACCCCTATCTTCAATTACATGAATAAACATGTTAAAGACTGTTTTATTTTGATAAATGTCTTTTGCTTCAAAACGAACTTGATAACGACCAGGTATTCTTGTTTGACCATACGTGTTCATCGTTATACTTAAAGATATTTCTTCGCCACTGTTATCAGTTACATTTATCTTTTCTTTTAACTGTTCATTTGTAAGCGGATCATCAGAACGATAAATGAAAACTTCAGAAACACCCGTTATCACTGGAGGCGTTATGTCGACTAAATAGATTGGAATATTTAAAGTTGACTCGTTTCCACTTAAGTCGATTGCTTTAACGAGTAGATGATAATCACCAACATCAATAGCTTCAGAGTACGTATCTTCTAAGATAATTAAATCTTGATGACTTAACTCATCAACATTATCATAGACCGTTATTTTTTCAATAATCTCACTTATGCTCTTCTTTTCATCAATTGAAACAACCATTTCTTCTGCCAGTTCAATTATTGGAGCGGTTATATCTTTAACGTTGATATTAAGGATAAATCGCTTTATCTTGCTGTTATAGAGCGCTTCATAAACAACTAGATAGTTTCCTATTTTTTGATAATTTTCGGTGTATTCATCACAAATAATATTAGTCTGAATATTATATCCTAACTCATTTTGAGCTTTAACTAGTGTTTTTAAATCACTCGGAATAATTGGGTTATCAATATCAACTTCAATTGATCCGTTTTCCTCTGTTTCTTCATTTTTCTGATACAACACAAACTGATCAAACAAATCATATGTTCCTTCATACATCATCATTTCATATAAATAATCATATTGATAATAAGGTATTTTAATATAATCAATTTGATTTGCTAAAACAGAAAATTCGTAATAAGCGACTCTTTTATTCGCATCTTTTACTGCAAGCAATTCAAGCTCTTCCATTTCTGTTTCAATGAACAAATAACTATCTGTTTCAATGTAGTATTCATATGGCCCGATAAAACTATATCCTAATACAATCGTATAGGTTTGATTTGGTTTCACTGAAATAGGTTTAGTTGACACAATATAATTATCGTGATTATAGACAACCATAGATGATAAGTCTAATTCATTTACTAAAACCGGTGATATTGCATATGTCTTTTCAATACCAATAACAATCAAAATCAGCAAGACAAATATTTTGGCTATTTTCTTCATTTTTATTACCTCCAACTAATAGTAGTTTTTTAGCAATAAAAATACTTTTTTCAAATAAAAAAAGAACAATTTGCTCTTTTCTATGTTTTAACTTTCATTTATTTTTTAGTTTGAAAATTAAATGGCAGGCCCAGCTGGATTTGAACCAACGATGAGGGAGTCAAAGTCCCTTGCCTTACCCCTTGGCTATGGGCCTATTCTAAAGTGGGGCGGCCGAAGGGAGTTGAACCCTCCAATGTCGGGACCACAACCCGATGCGTTAACCGCTTCGCCACGACCGCCAAATGATAGCACAACTATTATTATACTTTTATTTTTGTTTTTGTAAAGTATTATATAAAAGTTTTGCCAAAAAACCTTTTTTGATTAATCGATTGCATTTTTAAAATCTAATGTGTTATACTAGTAATTGCGCTTAGGGATATGGTGTCAATGGTAGCATAGCGGTCTCCAAAACCGTCGGTGCGGGTTCGAGTCCTGCTATCCCTGCCATCTTTTAACTAAAAAGAGCCTTGGCTCTTTTTTTATTTACCCTTAATCTTTTTTAGCGTAAAGTCGGTCAAAATCGCCTCGTTTTTCTTTAAGTTGACGAATCATTGCTTTAAATAAATATGCGTACGCGACCTTTTGATCTAATTCTCTTTTAAGATAATCACTTTCAGGATAGAGTTGAATTTGTTCTTGTAGTTCATGTATTCTACCCTCATTGTATCTTTCTTGTGCTTCAAGATAGCTAATGATAATTTCTTCTTCGGTTCTTGTGTTTGCCATAATATTCCCTCTTTTCCTCATTTCAGCATTTTTGGTGCCTTCTAGAAACATTATATCATAAACAGATAATTATTCTGCTAGATATTATTTTTTTCCTGCGTGCTTTTCTAGGAATTGGACTGTTGGTGTTGGATCACATTGACGTAAGATATCATCGCCAGCAACTAATGCTGGTAGGGATGTTATTCTAAATTCTTTAACTATCGTATAATACAATTCTTCATCTAATTCCTGGTCGCAAATCTTTATGTCATCAACATATTTATCTCTTAATGCCATTTTTAAAAACATTTTCAAACTATGGCATTGAGGACAGTTTGGTTTACTTACTAGATAAATTTGGTTCATTATTTGCTACCTCCAATTTTGGGTTTTTCAAAAAAGAAATCTTGGTCTTTAATCGATTCTGATTTCATTTTTTGATAACCGTTGCCTTTCATTGAAAAGTTGTCCATTGTTTTTGTTTCCGTGTTTAGACCGTTTAGGACAACTGGATTTACCTCTTCATAAGGATAGACCGGTTCAAAGCCTAGATTCATTAATGCTTTATTAGCGTTGTAGCGGACAAAGATTTTAACATCATGAGTTAGTTCCACTGGATCATAGATCGTCTCAACTAATTCGGATTGTTCACGATATAAATTGTGTAACAAGTTAAACATCCAGCCTTTTAATTCTTCTTGCTTTTGCTGATCAAATGTTTGAAAAACTTCAATTGCTAGACGGCCAACATATAAACCGTGAATGCTTTCATCACGCAAAATTAAGTTAATGATTTCGCCAGCTTGCATTAATTTTCCTTGACCATAAAAGTAAAGCGGATAATAAAAGCCACTATAAAATAACCATGTTTCTAAAAAGACGCTCGCGACCATTGCCTTCCATTGTGCCTCTCTAAATTCTTCATCAGTAAAGTTGATGTGTTCCTGATCGTATTTTTTTAAGTAGTTATAGCGATCTAATATCTCATATGCTCCAACAATCAATGACATGATTTTTTGGAGGTTTTTATTTTGTTCGCCCCATAAAAACAGTTCATCAATTTCTGGTGTTGCCATATAGGTCATAAAAATATTTGAATAACTTTTAGCATGGACTGCGTTTTCCATTGCAGCCATAAAGTTTAATACTGCCTTTCTTTGATGATATTTTTCATCAAGTGACCTTGAAACAACCGGCATACCGATATCTCCTTGATATGTATCTAAAAATGTTAAAACAAGCAAATTGCGGGCATACGCCAGCTTTACGTCTTCATTTAGGATATTCCAAACATTTAAGTCAGATTGAAGACTAATGTCCTCTGGACGCCAAAATTGACTTAAGTTTTGTTCATAGAAAAATTGTGTGTACTCGTCTTCCATTGTATTCCAGTTTGCACCATCAAAGTCTTTTGGATCCTCAAAGTAAGGTTTTTTTGGTGTTTGTGATTTTTTAATAGGCTTTGCCATAATATCCCCCTTGTTTTTAAACGACGCACGCTTCACACTCTTCAACACCTAGTTTTTGAGTGCGTGTGTAGTATAAAGTCTTGATCCCTTGATAATGGGCATATAAATAGTATTTTTGTAGGTCTCTAGTTGTCTCTAGTGATGTTACGCATAATTCAAATGATATTCCTTGATCAACGTGCTTTTGAGCGGTTGCAATAACATCTATGATTTTAAATTTGTCCATCTTATAAGCCGTTTCATACATAAATGCTGCTGTATCTAAAGCTGGCATCGGGAAATACGTTTTTGAGTTGCCGTAGGTTCTTTCTTCAATGAGCTGCTTAATTGGTGTCAAAGATGGGGTTGCACTCATTACATACGCAATACTTCCATTTGGTGCAACAGCTAAGCGATGGGAGTTGTACAGGCCATGCTCCATGACACTTGTTTTTAGTTTTTCCCAGTCTTCATCAGTTGGAATATAAACATCTTTTAATATTTCTTTTACTTTTTCGGTTTTTGGATAGATTGATTTTCTTCCGTTAAAGTATGATCCGTCTTTGTACTTAGAGGTTTCAAATTGGTAAAATGTCTCTTTTGTTGCAATTGCTTTTTGATTTGAATGCACTAAACTATAATAGTTTATGATGTTGAAGAATACATCAATTAGATCAAGGTTTTCTTCGCTTCCATATAAAATATAGTTTTCAGCTAAATAACCGTGATGTCCCATGATACCAAAGCCAACGCTTCGATTTAAGCGGTTTGCTTTGGCTACGGCAGGAACATAGGCGATGTTTGTTTTTTCAGAAACAGAGTTCATAATGTCCATTGCGGCGAAGACTGTTTCTTTTATTGTATTATGTTTAATCATATTTCCCATATGACCGGAAGCTAAATTACAGGAAATGTCCATTCCGATTTGATCTTCCTCCCTTTTATCATAATCAGCATAAAAGGAAGTAATGGTTGGTTGCAGGATTTCGGTACATAAATTTGAAAATTTAACGACATCCTTTAGCGGGTTTTCTCCATTTACGTTATCTGAATACATTATGTATGGATAACCACTTTCACCTTGAAGGGATGCGATCATATCGAGTAATTTTCTCGGGTTGATTTTTCTTTTTCTAACTTTAGGATTTTCAACAAGTTTGTCGTACCAATAATTCATATCAATTGAAACATCAGCGAACATCTTGCCATATGCTTGATAGACCGTATGTGGATAGAAAACATACATGTCTTTGTTTTCTCTTGCGAGCTCAATCATCTTATCTGGCATTACAACACCCATTGAAAGTGTCTTAACCCGAATGTCATCATCAGCATTTAGTTTTTTCGTGTTTAAGAAATCTTCAATGTCAGCGTGAAAAACGTTTAAATAAACAGCTCCTGCCCCGCTTCTTTGTCCCATTTGATCCGCGTATCTAAAATTGTTGTCTAATAGTTTTGCAACCCCAACAACACCTTTTGAGACGTTTGGTACTCCCTTAATGGTTTCACCTTTTGCTCGTAAGTTGGTTAAGTTGATTGCGACACCACCACCAATTTTTGATAACTGCATCGAAAACTCAGAGATTCTAGCGATATCATTTAATGAATCTCCTGCTTCAAGTAAAAAACAGGAAACAAATTCTCCGCGTTTCTTCTTGCCTGTATTTAACAGGGTCGGTGTTGCTGGTGTAAAGTCTTGTCGCATAAGACTGTGAATTAAATGTTCAGCCGTTTCCATATCACCGTTGGCGTGATATAAAGCATTTACTGCTAAGCGATCTTCGTAGCGTTCTAAAAAGACTTTTTCGTCTCTTGATTTTAAAGCATAGTCGTTATAAAACTTAAAAGCTCCCATATAGGTTGGGAATCTAAACTTATAGCTATATGCAATATCGTATATTTTCTTAATTTGATCCATCGAGTATTTTTCTAAAAATTCTTTTTCATAATAATCATTTTCAACTAAATACTCTAACTTCTCTTCTAGAGAATGAAAAAACTGGGTCTTTTTATTTATTTCATTTAAGAAATACGATTTAACCGCCTCTTTGTCCTTTTGAAGATCTTTGATCGCCCCTGTTTCATCAATCATTTGATTGTTCAAAAGAACCCATTCTTGAATGTAGTTTTTGTCCATTGTCATATCCCCTTTTTAATTCTTACATCTATTATACTTAATTTCAAAAAAAACATTGACAAATATGCATACAAATTTTTAAAGACGAAAAAAGACCGTATTTGTTTTATATACGACCTTTTTTTATATTTATTAAATTCATTAAATGGCCTTATTATGCGTTTTTATGGGCGTGATTTAAAATCCAATCTTTTACGATTTTCCTTTCATGCGGCATTCCTGATCCTTCAAATTTAAGAACCAACGGAATTCCAAATTCGGTTTCAATTTTATCTCCTGCTGCACCAAAATTTGTTCCCCAGTTTCGGTTGCCAGAAACAGCTACACCGATAACTTTTTTTGCGTGTTTTGATAAGAATGTTTTTGCTGATTGGGAAACTTCACCAAAGTTAAAACTCCTGGTTATTAGAAAAAGAAAGTCATCTTCGTTAGGTTTAAATGTATTGATGTCTTGCAGTTCATATCCTAAACTTTCTGCAAATCTTTTTGATTGGCCAGTTAGAGAATCATAAACAATTATCATTTTCTCTCCTTACATCTTTTCATAAAACGTCAGCTTATTCATTACCTTTGTGGCTTGCAGATCAATTATTCTTTGATTAGTACTTCCTCTAAATAACAGGTTTAAATTTTTTAATCTGTATTCGAAAGGGCCATCTATTAGATAATCTGATTGATCTAAAATTTGTTTAATGCTTGGGCTAGGAAACTTTAATAATTCTTCATAATAGTAGCCACTGTAGATAATGACATTTAAGTTGGTTTCTTTGGCCTTTTTTATTAAATGCAAGCATTGATCGGCTTGTAAAAAGGGCTCTCCTCCACTTAAAGTAATTCCTTTAATTAATGGGTTTTTACGCCATGCTTCAACTATTTCATCCAATTTTTGTTCATAGCCTCCATCCAAGGCGTGTGTCTCTTCGTTATGACACTGGTAACACCGCTTTAAACAACCTTGGGTGAAAATAACATAACGTATCCCCGGTCCATCAACAATCGATTCTTCAATTATACCCGAAAGACGAATTGTTTTACTTAATGTGTTTGACACGCTCTTCAACTTCTTTTCTTTTAGCATTATTGAAACGATCTAACGTTCCTACTAAATAACCGGTTATTCTTCTAATTCGATGAAATTTACTGTTTTCAGTTTCAAGTCTGCCACATTTTGGACATTCTTCATTAATGATTCCAACAAATCCACATTCTGGATCGTAATCAACTGCATGGTTAATTGAACCATAGCCGATTTCCTTTTCATGCATATAACGAACGACTGATTCTAATGCTTCCGGATTTTTGCTTGCGTCACCGTCTAACTCGACATAACTAATGTGTCCCCCGTTGGTTAGGGCATGATAGGGAGCTTCAATATCAATCTTCTTATAGGCGTTGATTGGATAATAGACCGGAACATGGAATGAATTGGTGTAATATTCGTGATTAGTGACGCCTTCAATTACGCCAAATTTATCACGATCTAGTTTAACAAAGCGACCAGATAACCCTTCGGCAGGAGTTGCAATCAAACTAAAGTTAAGCTTGTGTTTCTGTGCTTTTTCATCCATTCTTTTACGCATGTGACCGACAATCTTCAAGCCTAGAGTTTGTGCTTCTTCTGATTCGCCGTGATGTTTTCCTACTAAGACTTTAAGTGTCTCTGCCAATCCGATAAAACCCATTGTTAAAGTTCCATGCTTAATAACTTCTCCAACTTGGTCATATGGTTTAAGTTTTTCTGAATCAAGCCATACTTTTTGCCCCATTAAGAACGGGAAGTTATAAACGTGTTGTTTTTGTTGAATTTCAAAACGTTCTAGTAGTTGCTCTGTTACAATTTCGATTTGTAAGTCTAAAGCTTTAAAGAAATCTTCTTCGTTGGAATTTAATAAAGCTAGTTTTGGTAAGTTAATACTTGTAAAACTTAAATTTCCTCTTCCAGTGACAACTTCACTAGTTGGATCATAAACATTGGCTATAACGCGTGTACGACAGCCCATGTATGCAATTTCAGATGTTGGATCATCCGGGCGATAATAACTTTTGTTAAAAGGTGTATCAATAAAAGAAAAGTTTGGAAAGAGTCTTTTTGCCGAAGTAGCAATCGCTTTTTGAAATAAATCATAGTTTGGTTCACCAGGATTAAAATTGATTCCTTCTTTTACTTTAAAGATTTGAATTGGAAAGATTGGAGTTTCATTTTCACCCATTCCAGCGATTGTAGCATTCAAGGTTTGTTCGATAATAAGTCTTCCCTCGTGTGAAGTGTCAGTTCCATAGTTAATTGAACTAAATGGAACTTGTGCTCCAGCACGTGAGTGCATTGTGTTTAAATTATGAATTAAGGACTCCATTGCCTGATATGTATCACGGATTGTTTCATTGGTTGCGTGTTTTTTGGCAAATTCAAGCATTTTATCCGCTAACTGTTTGGGTAAATAGAGTTTTAAGTACGAATTGATTTGATCATCATATAGTTTGGGATAGACTCCGTGTTCTGATTCAATTGATGCAAGAATAGAACGAATATCTAAATCCAGATCATAGAAGTCAGTCGAGCGAATTAAATTATCGCGAAAACGTTTTTTATATGTTTTTTTAACGCCGACAGCTAAATCGTAGTCAAATTTTGCAATACTCTGTCCACCGTGTTGGTCGTTTTGGTTTGATTGAATCGCAATACATGCTAGTGCTGCGTATGTTCTAATATCCTGTGGTTCACGAACGGATCCGTGTCCAGTTTGAAATCCACCTGTAAACAGTTTGTCTAAATCAATTTGACAACATGTCATTGTCATCGTTAAGAAGTCTAAATCGTGAATGTGGATGTCTCCTTGTTCGTGTGCCTTTGCGTGTTTCGGATTTAAGACAAACATTTTGTTAAATTCCTTCGCGCCTTCACTTCCGTATTTTAGCATCGCACCCATTGGAGTATCACTATTGATGTTTGCGTTTTCTCGTTTTAAGTCACTGTCATCACTCTTGGAGAATGTAATATCGTGAAATGTTTGCATTAGTCTTGTCTGTTTATCACGAATTCTTGATCTTTCTTGTCTGTATAAAATATAAGCCTTTGCTGCATCAGCCAACTGATGCTTTATTAAAGTAGCTTCAACGATGTCTTGAATATTTTCAACGGTTGGATTAATTGCTTTGTATTTTTCATCAATTCTTTTGATTACATCTTCAACAATCAAATCCAAAGGAGCAAATGAACCGTTTGTTGCCCCAATTGCTTTTTTAATCGCATCTTTAATTTTTTCCGGATCGAATGCGACTAATCGACCATCTCTTTTTCTAATTTTATGATTCATAATTATATCCCCTTCTGGGTAAATAAACAAAGCATACATAACGTATGCTTTTAGTAGGATAAGAATATGAATAAATAGCAAAAAAATCTTTGCATTCATCTTGTCATGCCGCTTATCCCCTTAGCACCCATTGACCTTATATTAAAAGGTGTAAATCTATTATAGTAAAAAGTTATGTATTATGCAAGGATATTTTTTATGAAAATACTTTCATTGAAAATTGGTATTTTAACAGTGAAAACTGAGCCTTGTCCTAATTTTGATTGCAGATCAATTTTCCCTTTGTATTTTAAAACAATATGCTTAACAATGGCTAAACCAAGCCCAGTTCCTCCCTCTAGACGGCCCTTGTCAATCCGATAAAATCGCTCAAAAATACGCTCTTGATGGCTAATATCAATCCCAATTCCATAATCTTTAACCGAAAAAACGATGTTTTTGTTTTCCTTATATAGCTTAACTTCTATTTTCTGTTTGAAATCGCTATACTTAACCGCATTCTCAATTAAATTTTTGAACAATTTATGCATATCAATCGGATCGCAATTAAACATAATCATTTCAATATTTTTATCTAATTTAATTTTTTTACTGCGATTTCAGCGAATTCTTCTGATAGTTTTTCAGCTATTTTGGAAACAGATGTTGATCCACCAAAGTGAATTTCCACTTTTGCCCCTGTTTCATTAACGATTGGATGCTCTGCTTTAATGTCATCCCAATCCAGTGCTTCAGCTAAACCTTCAATGATTCCATCGTTATTTTTGATGATTTCTTTTCCGTCCTTCGAATTCATAAATGCAATAAATGCGTTAACAAGTGCTTTTTCTGTTTCATTTGCAATGTCGGTTTCAGCTTTTCTGATATACATAAATGGTCTTTTTAATGTGTATGATCCGTTTAAGACATTTTCTTCGGTCGCTTCAACACCATTAAAGCTTAACCCTTTTAGATTGGAACCTAATAAACCTGATAATGAAATATAACCAATACCGTTTGCATCATTTTTGATGCTTGACATCATTTCACCGTTGCTTGCAACTTGCACATACCGGGTTGCCAAACCGTTGTTGCTTTCTGCAAGAGCTTGTAAGCCGATTAGTTCAAAGAATGCCCCTCTTGTTCCAAAGGTTGTATCTCTAGTATAAATCTTAATATCTTCACCTGTTTTTTCTTGATCTTCACAAGCAACTAAAAAAACGGCAGCTACGATCAAAAGTAATAATGCTAAAATTCTTTTCATTTTTCTATTCTCCTTTTTCTTGTTACGGAGTTAGTATAATAAAAAGGCATTTTTTCAACCACCGTTTTTATGTAATGCTTTTGTAAAAATTATGTGAGTTGTTAACTTTTCATTTTTTTAACCATATTTTTGAATGCAAGCCACAATAAGATAAGTGATAATAAACCCGCAGCAATTAGAATGTAGACGATTGACACACTAGTTTCAAAGATGCCGATTTCAATAGTTCCATATGCTGTTCTTATATCTTCCATGATCTTTGTAACATCTTCTGCTGGTATATTTTTACCAAGTTCAATTTCCAATAATTGGAAAGGCTCCTTTAATAAGATTTGTTTTAATAAAATTGTCATGTGTGTAAATGGCAGGATTGAGGAAAAGTATTGCATCCCTTTTCCAAAGTTTGCTAAAGGCATATAAATACCAGCAACAAAACCAACGAACGTTCCTAAAACACCAGCAACAGTACCGAAGGCATTATTTGATTTTAAAAATGATGTAATCAAAATCATTAAGGACGCTGATATAAAGGTATATACGACTAATAGTCCTGTTGTAGAAACAATTACTAATAATGAATACCAATAGCCCGATGTTAACCCAACATATAAGATTGTAGCAAACCAAATCAGCAGCGTCAGGATTGCAGTTACGATGATTGATGATAAGTAATAGCTTAAAATTATTTTTGGTCTTTTGATTGGTGTTACCAAAAAGGCATCCAATCTATGTGTTTCTAAGTCAACAACAATATTGCCCATCATTCCTAAAGATAGCGATAAAGTGTTGATAACTAAGATTCCACCCATCATTTGACTTGTTGATAAATAAGTTTTTAAATTGTCGGTAAGATCAGGTAGACCTGCGGTGTAGAGTTTTCCTAAAAACAAAAAGTATAGTGCCAACAAGATTATAACACTTAAGAATGAGAAGAAAAGGGCCGTTTTATCGCGGATAAATACTAATATGTTTCTTTTTGTCAGTGAAAAAAAATCATACATCGCCTTTTCCTCCTATTACATCAATAAATACATCATCCATGTTGCCCTTAATTACTTCAAACTGAGCAATATTATCTTTAAACAAATCGATTAAGCGAAGCGTCTCTTCAACGCTTTTTACGATTATCACAAATTGATCAGATATCTTTTGATAGGGCTGGTTGTTTTCTTCTAATGTTTTAATAAGTTTTTGCTTATCTTTAGGAACAATCTTTAGACGGTCTTTACTATATTTGTCTTTTAACTGTGTCGGTGTTCCTTCGATAATGATATTTCCCTTATCAATAATAACAACATAATCTGCGTCTGCCGCTTCTTCCATGTAGTGCGTTGTTAAGAAGATAGTCATACCTTTATTGTTTTTCAAATCACGAATTACATCCCAAACAATTTTTCTTGTTTCTGGATCTAGTCCTGTTGTTGGTTCATCGAGTAAAAGAATTTCCGGGTTAGAAAAAAGGGCACGAGCAATTTCAACTCTTCTTTTTTGACCACCAGAAAGTGTTTTAAATTTTTGATTTTCAATTGAGGAAAGATTTAGATATTCAACCAACTCCTGATATCTTTCATAAACAGCTTCCTTATTTAAATACAGGGCACCACGAATAAAGAGGTTTTCTTTAACTGTTAGCTTGTCGTCTAAAATATTATCTTGAAAAACCACACCAATTTTATTTCTGATATACGTTTCATTTGTCTGCCCATTTAAATAAATTTCCCCTGCGTCTTGCCTTAAGAGTGTCGTGATTATCTTGATCGTTGTCGACTTACCGGCACCATTAGGTCCTAAAAAAGCAAATAATGACCCTCTTTTAACTAAAAAAGAAATGCTTTTAACTGCTTCAATCTCGCCATAACTTTTTTTTAGGTTGTCTACTTTTAGTATGTAGTCCATTTCACTCCTACTTTCTACTAATATCCAATTTATTTTAACATAAAATATTTCATTAGTTTACACTTTTCAGAAAAGTAAAAAAGAAATGCTTTTAACATTTCTTAAAAATATTTTTTTCGACTCTTATGTGCAACATAAACCGATAGTTTTTGTTGGTGGACTTTTATTTCTATTGAGCCCGTTGTTGAAAACTCACCATCAACATTCCAGGCGGTAGTCTCGGTTGTTGTTATTTTGTATTCTTTAGCCGATAACAGGTTTTTCTCTTTGTTGTATCTGCCACCTGTTATAAAAAACCATAAGACAGCTAGCATACCCGAAAAACCTTTTCTGTTGAACAATCTAAACTCAAATTTCCCGTCATTTAATTTGTTTGGCACAAATCCCCGCAAAAACATTCCTGCCACTCGATTGGTTGAAAGACCTAAAGCTAGTTTATATGTTCCTTCAATCTCTTTATCGTTGGTTTCTATTTTTAAAGGAATTCGATATGCTTTAAAAACATCCTTTAAACCGGTTAATAAGTAGGCTAGGTAACCGACACTTTTCACATACTTTCTTTTAGTCGCATAACTAATTCTTGTAAAGATTCCTGCAGAACCTGTATAAATGAAGTATTGATCATTCATTTGGTTGACATCCATTAAGACCGGGTTAGTTGACAATATTATATCCAATGATTTTCTAATCTTCTTTTTCATCCCTAAGATCGAAGCGATATCATTGGCGGTTCCTGTTGGTATAATCGCGATCGAAGGCTTTTTATCCGCTTTCATAACGCCATTTACTACTTCATTAATTGTTCCGTCACCACCAGCAACTAAAAAGACATCATACTTGCTAGAAAACAAAAAAGCCTGATTGATCAAGTCCTTGCATTCTTTTGATTCATAAATATCAAGGCTTAAGTTTCTTTCTTTAAAGATTGTTTGAATCAAAGATACTTTCTTTTTGATTTTTCCTCTTCCACTAACGGGATTGTATAAAAGTAAATAACGCACTGGTAACACCTCTATTCATTATTATAGCATGTGGAATCAAAAGGTTAATAAATAGTTTAAAAAATAAATACGACTACCAGTTATTTCAATTACGTTACTTAGTTCCAAACAAGCGATCGCCACAGTCCCCTAATCCCGGAACGATATACTTATTTTCATTTAAATGACTATCTAAAGCGGCTAAGTAGATTGGCACGTCAGGATGATCATCCTGTAGTTTTTTTACTCCTTCTGGACAACCGACTAACCCAACATAACGAATGTCTTTCGCTCCATCTTCTTTTAAGATTGTGATTGCTTTGGAAATGGTTCCTCCGGTTGCGAGCATTGGATCAACTAACAATACGACACTATCACTTAAATTTTTGGGAAACTTACTGTAATAAACATGAGGCAAATGCGTAACTTCATCACGGTATAGTCCAACATGACCAATCTTTGCAGTAGGGATCATGTTATGCACACCTTCTACCATGCTTAATCCCGCTCTTAAAATTGGTATGATTACAATCTGCTTTGAAATCTCATACCCGATTGCTTGTGCTACTGGTGTTTCAATTTCTTTTTTAACAAGTTCAAGATCTCTTGTTACTTCATAGGTGATCAAAGCACCAATTTCCGAAACGTTCTCCCTAAATTCTTTTGTTCCTGTGTTTTTATCTCTGATTTTTGTTAATTTATGATCAATTAACGGATGTTTCAATACAACAACTTTTTCCATTTAAGTTCCCCCATATTCTTATTTTCTATGTTGCATTATACACGCTAAAAGCCAATGAGTCAATTTTTTGTTAAAAAAAAGAAGCTCAGTGAGCTTCTTCAAATTAGAAATGAATTGGTTTATCGATTGCACCGTGTGCAGCTTCCATAATGATTTCTGAAAGAGTCGGATGAGCATGAATAGTTGAACCAAGTTCGTATGCTGTTCCCTCAAGTTCCATTGTCACACCAATTTCAGCGATTAATTCTGATGCATTATACGCTAAAATATGTGCTCCTAGAACTTCTTTACTTCCTTCTTCAACGATTAGTTTAACGAAACCATCTTTTTCGTTTTCCGATAAAGCACGACCATTACCCGCAAGTGGGAAAGTTGATGCTTTATAATTGATTTTCTTTTCTTTTGCTTCTTGTTCGGTTATACCAATTGAAGCGATTTCCGGTGAACCATAAATAGCACTTGGTACACGGTCATATCGCATTTTTGGTTTTCTTTCACTAAACATGTGTTCAGCAGCGATGATTCCTTCAGCTGATGCTACGTGTGCCAACATATACTTACCGTTTACATCGCCAATAGCATAGATGTTGGGAACTGTTGTTTGTAAATATTCGTTTGTAACAATTCCTTGTCTTTCAATTTGAATACCTAAACTTTCAAACCCTTCAACGTTTGGACGCATGCCAATTGACAATAGAACTTTTTCTGCTTCAATTAGTTCATCTTTGCCATTATGTTTGTAAATAACTTTATTGTCTTCGAAACTTACGACTTCAGCTTCGGTTAAAACCTCTACTCCATCTTTTTTCAAAATTTTAACATAGGCATCACGTACATCGTCATCAATCATTGGCAAAATGCCTGGCATTTTTTCAATCACGATAACTTCTGACCCTAGCTGTTTAAACATTGTAGCGAACTCAATTCCGATTACTCCGCCGCCAATAACAACTAAACTCTTTGGTGCTTCTTTGATTTGCAGCAACTCTCTACTTGTAATGACAATTTCCTTTTCCATTGCTTCTTTTAAACCTGGAATTGGGGGAATAATTGGTCTTGCTCCGGTTGCGATCATCAAATACTTCGCTTCTAAAGTTTCACCATTGACTTCAACCTTTGTTGCGTTGACTGGTTTTCCTTCGCCGTCATAAACGTCAACACCATTTTTCTTTAATAAAGATCCAACGCCTGCTGTTAATCTTCTGACAACAGTATCTTTTCTTTTTACCATTGCCGTCCAATCGAATGTAATATCTCCATCAACTAAAACACCATAGTCTTTAGCGCTTAAAAGCGTTTTATATACTTTAGTGCTTTTTAATAAAGTTTTGGTTGGAATACAGCCGTGATTAAGACAAATGCCGCCAACTTTTTCTTTTTCAATTAGAGCAACTTTCGCATTTAGCTGTGCCGCTTTAATTGCAGCAACATAACCACCGGGTCCTCCGCCGATAACAATTAAATCATAAGTTTTCATAGTTATTCACCTCAATCTAATAATAACATTAAAGGCTCGTTTAATAAAGACTTAATTGTAGATAAAAAGCGTCCGGCATCAGCACCATCAATAATACGATGGTCAACTGCTAATGAAATTGGTAGGACATAAGCCGCCTTGATTTCACCATCAATGACAACTGCCTTTTGTATAATTTTGCCCATACCGAAAATACCTAGTTCAGGATGGTTAATGATTGGTGTTCCATGTGAGACATCTGCTGCTCCAAAATTTGTAATACTAAATGTTGTATTCTGAAGTTGTGATAACTGAACTTTACGTGCAATTGTTTGGTCAGCTAATGTTCTAATTTCTCTTGCTAATTCTAAAATGCTTAATTGATCAGCATCTTTGATGTTTGGTACGATTAATCCGTCTGGAGTATCGACCGCCATTCCGATGTTAATGTATTTTTTAATGATTAAACGATCATTTACTTCATCATAGCTGGCATTTAGTAATGGATGTTTTTTAAGCGCTTTGACAATCGCTTTAATAACAAATGCCATATAGGTTAATTTAATGCCCTGTTTTTCTGCGTGGCCTTTTGATTCGTTTCGCATTTGAACTAATTTATCAACAATTACTTCATCCATTAATACGGTATGAGGAATGATTTGCTTGGATAAAGTCATACTCTTAACGATAGCTTTTCTTAACTTAGATAATGGCATGTATTCGACTTCACCTTGTGCAGAGACTGCAACTTTAGGGCGTTCATACATTTGTGTTCCACCAAAGTTTTGAATATCTTCCTTGAGAACACGTCCATTTTCACCAGTACCATTGACTTGGTTAATGTCTATGTTAAGCGTTTTCGCAAGATATCTAGCTGCAGGAGTAGCTAATGCTTTTTTCGTTTCTGTTTGTGCTTCCGTATCTGATTCATAACTTGATGCAATTACATCTTCCGAAACTTCAATTGCACCAATTACGCTTGGAGCGGCTTTACTTTTATCTTCACTTTTCTCTTCTTTGATCGGTTCTACTTTTGGAGCTTCTTCAAGTGTTCCACCTGTTCCATCATCGATTACAACAACAGTTTCACCAACATGAATTGTTTCTCCTTCTTCAGGACCGCGTTTTACAATAATACCATCAACTGGAGCAGGAAGTTCGGCGTTTACTTTGTCTGTTTCAACAACAACTAAAGTATCCCCTTCTTTTACCTTGTCTCCAACTTTAAAATACCATTTTAAAATTTGACCTTCATGAATACCTTCGCCTATATCGGCAAATTTAAA
>Ga0265293_10004377_pt1 | contig 24973 bp, 22 predicted proteins | sample Munlanlewell138R_FD_192505 | JGI IMG/M metagenome (GOLD analysis project Ga0265293, IMG submission 192505) | Leachate microbial communities from a municipal landfill in Southern Ontario, Canada - Leachate well 138R | ecosystem: Engineered > Solid waste > Landfill > Unclassified | place: Canada...
ACTGGAAGCCATGGATCTTCAAATACCGGAATCGGACGCCGTATAAACAGGATTCCCAAACGGCTAAAAATGAATTTGCTCAAAACTATTGACGGTACCATTTCATTAATATCGCCATTTAAGTCATATAGTGAATTTGCATATGCAATATATATATTTCCAATTAATATGCAATTAATAGATTGGTTCGACATCTCAAACAGGTTGATTGCATCCGTAGCGATGTTAAGTGCATCTTCTTTATCACCAGCTAAATTTCTTATTTGTCTTAGTAGGCAAGATTCATGCATAGCAAGCAGAATATTAGCTAGATCAACAACATTTCCAATATTTGAGTGAAATTGCAATATCCCTACAGCCCTATCGTTTAGCTTAATTGCCTCATCGTAGTCATGTAACCACTTTCGATAACACTTGGACTTTGCGGTTAATAATAGGGATTGTATCATATTTACCCAAAGATTTTGTGGACATAAAACCGCATCTTCTATTACTTTTAAACCTTGATCATAACACCGCAATATATGTTCCGCTTTAATATTTTTCCCATTACTTTTCAATGTATCATACGCCACACCTTGGTTACATCTTATCCGAGCGATATCGATATTGGAATATTCTTCCGGCCTCAATAAAATCTCATTTACCAGATTTAAGCAGCCTGCCGGGTTCATATCTTTGAGAAAATTAATATAATTTAATTGCAAAACTTTTTGGGATGCAAAATTAGCTGCTATATTTAGCTCCTGTGCTAATTTATAATAGTCTTCAGCTTTACTAATATTTTTTTGATTTGCATAAACGGTAAAGCTATCTGCATAAAATTTAAACATTAGCAGCTTCACAGACAAGTCGCTTTTTCTGTCGCTATTCAAACCATCAAAATACTGATTTACTTGTTTTTCAAGCAGTGCTACCGCCTTTAAATCATTCGAGTCAACAAGAAGCGGAAGTTTATTTATCTTTGAAACTAAGTACATTCCTTCCTTCAACGTTTCCGGGTATTGTACATTTTCGTTACTAATAAACTTCTCAATAGATTCCAACATTAACCTGCAGCGTTCTTTTACATAATACTGGTCATTTTGATAACCATATACGACAGCGTATGAATTAATACTCTCCATAAGCTGCATGTTTCTTTCTGGACTACTGGAATTCATCCATTCTCCAAAATACTTTCTTTTCGCCGATAAAAAATGTGCACATATATATCCATATCCATCACGCTCAGAGGGATATGAGTCACGATAAATACATATCATTTCTTCCCACATTTCAATACATTCAGTTGTGATATCATGAAATTTATCTAGAATATATCCTTCCAATTCTTCAGTGTTGCTCCAAAGCAATAGTCCTCCAAAAATATCATGATAAGGTGCTAATAGAGGTTTCATGTCATATAAGAAAGCTAAGTCACGCAGTTCAAGATTTTCTCCTGATGCCATGAAAGCTGCTTCTTTCATTGTCAAAGGATGCTCGGCAATTACTATTACGGCTAGTAACCTTAAAAAAGCCCTATAGCAAAATTCTCCATAATAACCCCGTAGCATGCTAAGATACTTCTCGATCATTTCTTTTTGATTAGCATTCAATATGTCTATTCCATTATCTACTGCACATTCCAAGATTTTAACATAGGAAAACCGGTTATCAAGTTGATCTGCTATTTGTTGGAGATACATATTATCGATATTGATATTCTTTTGTTTATAAATCCGATCTATCGCATTAATCAAAAGTTCCCTATTTTCATTTTTTCTATGGAACTGTACACTTTCAGTAAAGGGGAATCTCTGTAGAAAACTCAATAGCATCGGTGCCGGTATACTATCCGAACGGCAGGTCATTAAAATATGTACACCATCAGGAAGCCTATTAGGCTCGGGTATAAAGCTAAGAATAGATAATGCCTGTATATTTAATTCATCTACACCATCTAAAATTAACAATATCCTATCTTTGCCATACTCTCTAGAATGAATATCATGGCATATCTTAAGAAGATTTACCATTGAGGCACTTCTTTCTTTATCTTTTAAACTAATACCCGGCATAGAACCTTCATATTGGTACCTAAAATCTATTGCACTATCTTTATTAGCTAAAAAGATTCTTGAAATGGAAGTTGTAAAATCTTCAACTGTTCTTATAGAAGTCCGGTTGCAGTAATAAGTTCTTATAACTGTATTCGGAATTGTTAGTTTATGTCCACCTAACTCATCCAATGCATATGAAAAAGCAGATTTTCCGGTTCCCTGCTCCGCATTTAAAAGCAAAACACCTTTATCATGCTTTTCCATAGAATCTTTCAGCCAGTTTAGCATATACGTCTGTTTATGATAATTATCTTCCTTATAATATGCATCAAGGGCATTGTCTAAAGAGCGCTTATAAAAAGCAGCTGACAAATCGCCTTTCTCCATAATATTTAACGTAGAATAATATTTCTTTCTTAAACCTGTAAAATAAGAATTTATCCAAGGAACCCGCTTCCCATTTTGATAGTCTATTATCTTTATCATTCCATGCCTATCCATCGAATCATAGAACCAAAGTTGGCCCTTTTCAACATGAACAAATGGGGAAAGTGAAACTTGGCTACTTTTAAATGAAACGGTTAATTCGTGATCGTTGATAGGCTTTGCTAATTCCCCAGCCAATGTGACTTCATCTTGTTCAAGTCTGATTTGATGAAAATATTCTTCCAGATGCCTTAGTAGTTCTTTAAGCAATATAATTTTTTCCTGGATATCCTGTATAAATTCCTGATCATTAGCAGATGCAAGCGCACCATGACCTATATTGTCATTTCTCCATCTGACTATGTTATTCTCGTTATAAAAATGTCTTAACTGGGACAATAATCTTCCCCAAAGGCTTTGCTTTCCATAAAATCGAATTTCTTCTGTAGTAAGCGTATTAACCCAGTCCCCTAATGACATTGACTTTGTCGGATTGCATAATATTTTTACAATATCTTCATTATTATCTTTTACTGAAATTGCGCAGGCGCATAGTGAATAATATTTTATAATGATTTCAAACAAATCTTTAATAGTGAAAAAAGCCCCGTAAAACTCTAACTTTTTAACCATTTTATAAAGAGTTCGATATTTTGTAGCTATTATATAAGGAGCACTATCAAATGTGTCCATATGCCAATTTTTATCAGTTAATGAAAAATCTTTATCCCACATTTAATGCTATTCTCCCCGATACTTTAAGCTTTCAGCGATGTTGTAATATCCATTAAAAAAACGTAGTGAATTGTAATATTTCAAGTTCTTTGTTTGCGCGCTATTGTACATCGATCTATTTTGAGAAATCTTCTAACGCTTACTTTGTTTTCCTCTGACACTAAAAATAAAGCCCTTTTTTAACTGGATTTATTTACTTGATACCATAATTAATGCTCTACATTCTCTTTCTTCATTTCAAGGCAGTTTTCAACAATCGCTAATTCCAATGTGCTATCACTATATAGTTTTGTCACAATTGCTATGGAGATAAATGCAATTGAAAATAGAACAATCAAAACAATGCTAATGGAATAGGCAATCATAATTGTCATAATGAAAATAAATAATGCCACAAGTGCCGGGATCCCGGTTGAAAAGAAAATATCATATTTTAAAGTGGCCCTTTTATAGTATAGTTGTTCAATGTCAAGAGTTTTATGCTCGTCATAGTACCGGTCATACTTCCTTTTATAAAAAATATCTTTTTGCCCACCTATTTTTGATATCCAATAAGGCATTGTACCGATTAAAGCCAAAACTGAAATAACGAGAGAAATTTTTATCAAAATATCATAATACCGTTCCATTGGATAAGCCCCCTATTGTGTAGTTTTATATCGTCCTAATAAAATATTGTCAATTCTCACATTAAATTAGGAAACAATTCTCAGATTATGCCTGGTCTTAATGGTCAGATTTTTTCACATTAAAATAGGTAAAGGTTCACAATCAAGATAATTTCTCAAATTAATCACTCACGATAATCAGGTTACCTTTAATAAACCTTCTCATAAAAAAGCCACAAGAGCAATTCGTGCTCTTTGCCCTTGTCATCATACTCAGACAGGCCCCACCCATCAAAGGTGATGTACCGCAAACGCAGCAAGCCCCTGATAGATGTGGCCTGTTCATGTGAGTTACCACGATGAAAATGCAACAATTCTTGTCTCACCTATAAAATTGGTACTAATTTAAGCACCAATCTCGATATTGGCTTGAAATACAGCTTCCTCATCACGCTATCAATCTTTTTTGATGCTGAGTACATGAGGGCAGCAGTAGCGATGTTATTGATAAGTCGAGGGGCACCGTTAGAAACACTCCCAATAGCTTCTATTGCGGTGGGTGTAAACACATTTTTAGAACATCCCGCCAATTTCATTCTGCGTAAAAGATATTCCGTGCACTCTTCTTTTTTTAATCCCTGCATGGTGTAGCGCATTATAGTTTTTTCTATTTATCCCTAATTTTTTTAGCATTAATAGAAGTCGCAAAATTTAGATTATATGTTTGTATCTTCCATTCCGGCCATGTAGATTCCGCCTCTTTTCTAATGGATTCATACTCTTTAGAATATCCTTTCGATTGTCTAACAAATTGTTGTTTAGCATCTACTTTTTTATTCATGACTTCCTCCTTAATATTGAAGCTGTAGTTTCGTCCTCAAAAGCCATTAATGCCGATTGTTCAGCATCAAGGTAGTTTAGCAATGAAATTGGATTCCTGAGTTCAGCCCCTTCTCTTTTCCAATCCAATGCCACTCCACTCTTATTCTTACGCTTCCTGTCAGACCATTTGGGGGACTTTACCGCAAATAAATCGATAAATTTTTGTGGACCGACACCCGTAAAAGGCTCAAATATAACCTTGTTATCTTCTTTTTTACCGTCACTAATCTCTCGGGGGTAAAATTGAAATGCTTTGCTTTTTGGATATGGTTCTATGTAAACAACACGCATAATTCCTGCTGCAATAATATGCTTAGCACAGTTATGACAAGGAAATGTGGTCGCATACAATGTTGCCCCACGGCAGGAAACATTATTCCTTGCACAAGATAATAATGCTTCCATTTCTGCATGAACTACGCGACCGTATTCAGTCAAGTCACCAATCCCCGTATTCTTTATTTTAATTGTGTTACTTTCGGTTGGTTCAATACTGAAAGTGGCAAAAATCGAATCTATTATCTTTTGCTGCTCTGTCTTATTGGAGTCGTGTCCACGCATATAGTCTCGGCCCTCTTCTTCATCTGTATATCCGCCTTTTGTATCTAATATCGGCCAATACAATCCTCCTCCCAATTTAGGGCAATCATTTGTCCCCATTGATAATATCTCGTTATTATTTGCTATTACAGCACCTATTTGACGGGATAAATCAGCTGATCTAAGAGATGATGCATATGCCATAAACATGGCGTATTCATCAAACCCGGGAGAAATAAATGGATGCCCAAATAAAAGGTCAATAAGTCTTGATATTGCGTTATATGTTTGGTCAACATTCTCAGTGATATTTATGAAGTAATCAGAATGTTGAAATGCATCTCTCGTATGTTGTCCTTGTTTTAAATCCTCATCCTCATCGCGCTTCAATAATGCTTCTGCTTCCTTTTCTGATAACCCTTTCTGCTTAGTTAAGTATTCTATCCTTCTTTCATTGCTGCTTGTAATTCCAATTAAATGGAATCCATCGCCATAAGTATCACGCATGAAATCAACTTCATCGGGATGTTTTAAGGACTTTATAATATAAGCAGTTCTTGGTCTAGGTTGAGGATGGTTATCATTATCTTTTATTCGCTGTAAATATATATGTCTGGCCACCCCTTTCATTAGAATAGAATTATCATTAGTACCCTTACGGATTTCATTACCCAAATCCATATAGCAATTTACCCTTTCATATTCAGATGAAAAATTAGTGGAAATTCCTGTTTCAAATTGAGATATTATTTTCTTAGATACAATAATTTCTTCAATATCATAATGAAAAAAAGCCAATTGATTCTTAATGCTTTCAATTACATAGCCAACCTCTGTCCCAACTGTAGTAATGAGTCCCAAAACCAGTTCACTATCTTTATCGTTTCGTGGCATGATAATCACTCCTCATTTAATTTATTTTATTATAATGCAAATCAAATCACAAGCGAAACATGAAAATAAACCTAGGTAATCTGAGCCACAGTGATGCCGTGCCAGTACAACACCCATCGCCGCCGATCAAATCCCCCACCTTATAACTGACCTTTACCCAAAAATAAGGTTCTTTTGATATCCTTCTTCATATCTTTCTTCAGCTTTAGCCTCCACTACTTCCTCAATATTCTTAAATACGGAAGCTATTTTATTTGCATACACATCATTGTTGCCTCTTCATCAACCCAATCTTCTTCCTCATAAACCATTCCGTTCCGGCCTTGAACTTTCCTATTAGGGCCTGCCTTATACAGTTAGCAACTTAACGATCCATAACAGAATGTTTCAAACCGGTATTTCCTTCGATCCCTCGGGTTCCAGTTATCAACTATTATTTCCACCGGCATCCTAGCTCCCCACATGCAACTATTACATTTAGTATCATATGTCCTGGCAGCCAGTCTCCGGTGTACTCTCTCCCGATATACTTCCAGCTTCGGAGGTGCCAGTTCCTAAGGTGCTGATATACTACCTTGCGTGCCTTCCTCTATCTTAAATAATTTCGACACCTTATAATAATCAACCGGCTCCATGTCCGGATCCGGAACAGGAAGGCATTCCTCGGAAATAATGTCATTAACTTTGAACATAAATTTAGCTTGAGCTGCTTTGCCGATACCGATGGTGAATGTAGTTTGCTGATCATCAATTGTTCCGATAATTTTAATGGCATAACCCAAATATGTATGAGAGACTCCATCAAATGAACGGGTTAGTCTTATTCGTGGTTGGATTGATGTGACTTGTCCGGTAAAAGATAGTTTATCTATTTCAACTATCAGTATCCTTTGCATTCAAATTATAATACCTATCTTTTCCTAAACATAAAAATATTCATTCATAATCATTAACTGAAAGTATTTGATTTTTTGAGTTCATATCACTTAACTTTTTAAAGGTTAACCCGTACTTTCTAAATAATTTTACAATAAATGACACCCAGTTTTCATTAAAAACATAATCTTTATGGACTTCATCATAATGGCAATATTTCGTTTCTGTATCGAAAGGGTTGTCCGAGTTTTCTTTCGGCCTTACATTAAATAATTTCCACAATACTACATGGTAATGTATGGAAAACCCCTCGATTCCTTCTTCAATAACTCGATCTTTAACATCCTTCGGTTTTAATTTGCCAACATTAACCCCTTCAACTTTTATTGCTTTATCCTTTATTATAGCTGTTAATTTTTGTACATTTTCGCGCTCATCTGGTGTTAGGTCATTCCAATTTATAAATTCAACAGCTAAATCATTCCGGTTTGTATTTGAAACTTTCGGAATCTGAATTAGTTTAACACTATACTCCTGGCTTTCAAACACATCTTCCGAAAGGGCAGTTCTGTATTTTTTAATATAGTCAATTATGTCTTGTGCTTCGCTGGACAATAATTTTTTTTGAGCTTTACGCTGCTCTTGAGTTTGAACTTTTGAAAACTGCAAAGAAAAAGCTAGGTTTTCATTTATAGCAAATTCTTCACCAAAAAGCTTGATTAGTGTATTCTCGTAGTTATATAGTAAAGCCTGGCACTCACCAAAGATCTGAGTTCCTATGGTTTCTTTCTCGATATGCCTGTGTTCAATTTTATTTCTTAATCTTATAAAGAATTCTAAATTCTTTTTTTCAGGTTCTGAAAGGCCATTGTATTTTTTTATGCACTCCCCAAGTTCCCAAGCTTTCCTTTCGCCATCAACAATTGTATATCGCTTACCTTTTTTGTAATAGAACTTATCACCAATGGTGTTATGAAAATAAGAATGAAATAGTCTTGTCCAAGCCATTATCATTAAAGAGATGTAATTTTCAACCTTGAAAGGTGTCCTTGGCTTGTTATAGATTTCTACAGCCAATAAGGCACTATCAATAGAGCTTTCTAAAATGTTTTTGGTTTTACCCCTTCTAAGTTTCATATTTATCATTCCTTATCAGATACCCTGATGAAACGAGGCACACTGGTATATAATTCTTATATCTGACACCACCAATAGCCACCAAGTGTTAAAACTCAATCTGCAAACGATATGAGCATTATTTCCCACTACAAATTCACCCGATACCACTCAATCGCCGCCTCAATCCCCCGCTCAAAGCTCCATTCAGGCTCGTACCCCAGCATTTCCCGGGCTTTACTGATATCTGCATTGCTATGCTTAATATCCCCGGGCCTATCCGGCCCGAATATAGGCTCAATATCTTTACCTAGTGCCTTGCACAGTTCGTGGTAAATGTCTATTAGACAATCCCTACCGCCATAGGCAATATTAAAAGCCTGCCCAGCTACCTCACTTGGTGCCAAACAGGCCTTTAAATTCGCTTCAATCACATTTTCTATGTAAGTAAAATCCCGGCTCTGTTTCCCATCCCCATTTATCGTAGGCCGCTCATCATTCAGAAGCTGTTTAATAAACTTAGGTATCACGGCTGCATAAGCCCCATCTGGATCCTGCCTCTTGCCGAACACATTAAAATACCTTAAACCGTATGTGTCCAAACCATACAATCTTTTATATAACTTACCATACTCTTCATCAACAAGCTTGGTCAAGGCATAAGGAGAAAGCAATTCACCCTCTTGACCCTCTTTTTTGGGAAGTACCGGATGATCCCCATAGACGGAAGACGATGACGCATAAACAAACTTCTTTACTCTCTGCTGTCGGGCCGCCTCCATTATATTTAAGGTACCCCTAATATTTATTTCTTCATATAGCAAAGGCATCTCTATACTTCTAGGTACTGACCCCCAAGCTGCTTGATGAAGGACAAAATTCACCCCTGCACAGGCCGCCAGGCAAGCTTCTATGTTCCGTATATCACCTTCAATTAGAGTAAAACTTTTATTATGCAAAAATCCTTCAATATTGTTTCTTTTCCCCGTGGAAAAGTCATCCATACATTTTACTGGATAACCCATACCCAAAAGGGCCTCGCATAAGTTAGACCCGATAAAACCTGCTCCCCCGGTCACCAAAAAAACACTACCTTGGTCAAACTCTAAATGTTTATAACTCACCCTAAAGCCTCCAATACAAATAATCTAATTCCTCTGCTTCTTTTCTGTCAAAGATTCCTTTTACGTCAATAATAACATTTTTATTGCTGTCACAATCACCCTCTATGGTTGCAGCTACTTCCTCATTAAAGAAATGGTTAGTACATGTCCGATACCAACTTTTAATTTCCCCAAGACTCAAGCTGTTAAACTCATCGTGGGCTACGGCAAAGATTACAGCATCCATATTTTTTAGATCATCTAACCTATTTAATTGAATTCCATATTCATCTTCAACTTCTTTTGCATCAACCACTGGATCTATTACTTGAACGTTTACGCCATACTCTTTCAATTCCTTAACAATATCTATTACACGAGTATTTCGGCTATCTGGGCAGTTTTCTTTGAAGGTTATGCCTAGGATAGCCACATTAGCAGCCTTAATCGGCTTATTGGCTTGAATCATCTTCTTAACGGTATTCTCTGCTACATATTTACCCATGTTATCATTGATGCGTCTACCGGAAAGTATTATCTGAGAATGATAACCCATCTGCTCCGCTTTATAGGTAAGGTAATAAGGATCGATTCCGATACAGTGACCGCCTACCAGACCAGGCGAGAAATTTAAGAAATTCCACTTGGTTCCGGCTGCTTTTAGCACCGCCTTGGTATCAATACCCATTCTATTAAAAATAATCGATAGCTCATTCATAAAGGCAATATTAATATCCCTTTGTGAGTTTTCAATAACCTTGGCGGCTTCCGCTACCTTGATAGATTCTGCCCTATGTACACCGGCCTCCACAACTAATTCGTATACCTTGGCGATAATATCCAAAGACTCTTCATCCATACCGGATACAACCTTAACTATAGTCTCCAGCCTATGTACCTTATCCCCCGGGTTTATTCTCTCCGGAGAGTAGCCAACTTTAAAATCCACTCCGCATTTTAGACCGGACTTCCGTTCTAATATTGGAATACATATTTCCTCCGTCACTCCGGGGTAGACCGTAGATTCATAGACCACAATGGAGCCTTTGTTAAGGTTACGACCCAAGATATTGCTGGCACCAATAACCGGTGAAAGATCAGGAGTGTGATCTACATTTACTGGTGTAGGAACAGCTACAATGTGAAACTTTGCTTCTTTTAAACGCGTTTCAACGGCAGTAAAGTCAACAGTGCAGGCAGCTATAGCCTCATCCCCTACTTCTTTTGTATGATCAATGCCACTTTTGTATAAATCTATTTTGCTTTGATTAACATCAAAGCCGATAACATCTACCTTCCTCGAAAAAGATACGGCTATGGGCATGCCGACATAGCCCAGACCAATTAGGCTGATTTTTTCTTTTTTGTTTACAATGCGGTTGTAAAAATTACTGAAACTCAATTGATTGACTCCCCCCTTCGCCAGTTGGTATTTTATCTACACCATTCACCTTACAAGTATAGCTATTGTTTTTCTTTTGCTGCAGCAACTTCATCAATCCCCGCATACATTTTTTCATAATAATTGGCATAATCACCTGATACAATATTCTCTATCCACCGTGAATTATTTAGATTCCATTCAATAGTCTCTTTAATACCTTGTTCAAAAGTATACGCAGGTGCCCACCCTAACTGAGTTGTAATCTTAGTATTATCAATAGCATATCTTCTATCGTGCCCCGGCCTATCTTTAACATATTTAATCAGTTCTTTTGATTTTCCTAGTGTTTCTATAATTAGTTTAACAATCTCTATGTTAGCCTTTTCATTATTACCGCCGATATTGTAAACTTCACCATCTAACCCCTTGTGTAATACAGTATCAATGGCGGAACAGTGGTCTGTTACATGCAACCAGTCTCTTATCTGCATACCATCACCGTAAACTGGAAGTTCCTTGTCTTTTAAACAATTATTTATCATCAAAGGAATCAGTTTTTCTGGGAATTGGTAGGGCCCATAGTTATTACTACAGCGAGTGATATTAATAGGAATTCCAAAAGTTTCATTGTATGCACGCACCATCAAATCGGCGGAAGCCTTAGACGCTGAATAAGGGTTATTAGGCAAAAGTGGCATAGTTTCCACGAACATCCCCGTTTTGCCTAGTTCACCATATACCTCATCAGTTGAAACCTGCAGAAACTTAACACCGGACTTAAAATCCTTGCAATATTTATCATCCGGATTAACCTTCCAATACTTTTTAGCCACATCAAGCAGCACCTGGGTGCCGATAATATTAGTTGTTAGAAAAATCTCCGGTTCTACAATACTCCTGTCTACATGTGATTCCGCAGCAAAATTGACGACCGTATCAATACCATAAGAGGCAAATATTTCATCCATCTTATCTCTATCCCTGATATCTGCTCTGATAAATACATAGTTCTGATTATCTGCAATATCTTCTAAATTCTCCAAATTACCCGCATAGGTCAAGGCATCGACATTAATAATTCTATAGTCATGTTTGCCTAACATATATTTCACAAAATTACTACCGATAAACCCAGCCCCACCAGTTACAAGAACATTTTTCATTTTATCAAAATCCTCTCCATCTCCTATGCAAACTACTATTCATTTGCCAAGGATAAAATATACTGTCCGTAATCAGTCATTTTCAAATCCTCGCCTAGTGCTTTGAATTGTTCGGTAGTAATAAATCCTCTCCGCCAGGCAATTTCCTCCAAACAAGCTATGTAAAAACCTTGCCTCGACTGAACTGCTTCCACATATTCCGCGGCCTTCAGCATTCCCTCCGGTGTTCCGGTATCGAGCCAGGCCATGCCGCGTCCCAGCAAAATTACATTCAGTTCAGACTGTTCCAAATAGGCATTATTGACAGCCGTGATTTCTATCTCACCGCGAGCAGATGGTTTAACATTCTTGGCAATCTCCACAACTTGATTATCATAAAAATAAAGCCCGGGTACGGCATAGTTAGATTTCGGATGCTGGGGTTTTTCTTCAATGGAAACGACCTTGTGGTTTTTATCAAATTCAACAACACCAAAGGATCGTGCATCCTTAACCGGATATCCAAAAATCGCCGCACCCTTTTCCAAAGCCTTGGCACGATTCAGAACCCTGGTAAGGTCCTGCCCATAAAAGACGTTATCACCCAATATTAAGCAGACACTATCATCACCGATAAATTCTTCACCCAAGATAAATGCATCCGCAAGTCCCCTGGGTGCCTCCTGGACCTTATAAGTAAACTCTAATCCAAGTCTAGAACCATCTCCCAACAATCGTTCATAAACCGGCGTGTCTTCCGGTGTTGATATAATGAGTATCTCTTTGATACCTGCCAAAATGAGAACTGATAGAGGATAATAAATAAGCGGCTTATCGTATATCGGTAAAAGTTGTTTCGACACGGCATATGTCATTGGATATAAACGAGTACCCTTTCCCCCAGCTAAAATAATTCCTTTCAACTTGTCCTCCCCCAATCAATACCTAGTGCTTTAGTAAATTATCTTAGGATAACATCACAAATTCTATCAACATCATCCAAGGCCAAATCAGCATAAAGCGGCATTGTAAGTACCCTATCCGCTATGTATTTAGCAACCGGTGTTTTATTCACATCAAATCTACCCTTGTAGCATTCGAAACTGCTAGTAAGGGGATAGAAATATTTTCTGGCATAGATATTTTCAGCTTTCAGTTTCCCAAACACCTCATCCCGGCTCATCTTATATCCATCAAAGACTACAGGGAAGTACGCATAATTGCTTTTTACCCCGGTCTGTGGTTTGCATAATTTTATCCCTTTAACACTATTTAATCGTTCTACATATCTCTCAACCACGGTTTTCCGTTTTTCAATTTCATCATCAACATGACGCAGGTTACAAATCCCCATCGCAGCCTGAAATTCATTCATTTTGGCATTGCCACCCACATATTCAACCGATTCCGGTCCTGTGATTCCAAAATTCTTCAAGTCGTCGAGCTTTTTAGCTAAACTTTCATCCTTATATGTAACCGCTCCACCCTCAATAGTATGAAATACTTTTGTAGCATGGAAACTGAACATAGAAGCATCACCAAAATTAGCAACCCCCACACCATCAACAGTCACTCCAAAGGTATGAGCAGCATCGTAGATGACTTCAAGACCATATTTTTTAGCAATTCGTTCAATTTCTTGAACATTACAAATATTCCCGTACACGTGAACAGGAAGAATTGCAGATGTCTTTTCTGTTATGAGACTTTCTATTTTGTCTATGTCCATGGTGTAATCATCGGGGTTAATATCACAGAATACCGGCTCTAAATTATTCCTTACAATTGCATGTGTAGTCGAGGCAAAGGTAAAGGGCGTTGTAATGATCTCACCCGTTAGATCAAATGTAGCAATAGCACATTCAAGAGCAAGGTGTCCATTAGTAAAAAGCTTGATATTAGATGCATCTAAATAGTGCAACAAAACTTCTTCCAGCTGCTTATGTTTTAAACCCATATTAGTTAGCCAACGGCTGCCCCAAAGGTTTTTTATTTCCTCTATGTATTCCTCAAGATCCGGCATTGAGGAACGGGTTACCTGAATAATTTTATCCAATTTCAAATCTCCCCAATATATCTATTTGGTTATGTTAACTATTTCAATATCTTTATGTGCTAATATACCTGTCTGCTCTGTAAGCATGGAAACATCAACTTCCTCACTCCTCAACCATTTTACAATCGCTAAGGGTAAATTTACTCCTGCAATATGGCTAAACGGATAACCTCCACCAAACCGAGCATTCATTTCCAAAATAAAGGGTTTCTTATTGTCTACGAACACATCCATATCCAAATTTGCTACATGATGAAGCTTTTCGCTGATAGCCTTACCCAATGCCTTTAGTTCAGGACTATCAACTGTTTCGGCACAGTCAGTTTCTCCGGAGCGCATTGCATATTTCTTTTTTACAATTGTGTTTTGGTACACAACCTCAAGGTTGTTTATTACATCCAACCCGTATTCCTGCCCTCCTAATTTTTCTTGTATAATTACACATTTTTCTAGATTCACTTGAGATTCATACTTAAGATAACTGCCCATAATGTTTGAAATAGCTTTGTTATAAAACACTTCAAGTTCGTGCTCATTTTTAACTTCATATACCGCTATAGAGCCCATACCCCAACGGGGCTTTAGGATCACAGGAAATTGGATTTGCCCTGTCTTTATAGCTTTAAGCACTGTTTCAAGTGAAACATATGTTTTTGGTGCATTAAAACCATTATTTATAAGGAAGTTATATGTTTCCCATTTGTCATTGCAAATACTAATTACAGCTTCATCTGAAACAATCACCTGAACGCCAATATCCTCAAAAGACTGTCTGTTAGCTGATAATATAGGTAAGTCTATATCAAATAGTGAAATAATTGCATTTATTTGATTTTTGATACAGTAATTTAGTAAGAATGGAATATATCCATTTTCGTAAATCAAAGGAGTAACTACACTTTTATCTGCGTATATAAAAGCAGGAGTGATTGCGTTACTATTAGAAACATGCACCTCTCCATTTTCCCCAACCGCTTCTTTAAAATATCTAACTAGGTAACTGCGCCTTCCTACTGATGTTAGAAGTATGTTCATACTATATTCCTTTTGCTCTTTCATAATAAATTCCACGCTTTATGAGGTGCTACTTTCTTTGGTAATCCATTTCGTATATTGTCAATATTTTGCTGCCGCATTGCTTCCATTTCTTCTCTTGTCAATGAAGTAAAATATCTAGCTCTCCCTGTTTGCCTAATACCTTCAAAACCGCTTTCCACCAGCCTTACACTTTCAGGAAGTAAAAAGGCAGTTAGTTCACATAGTCGTCGATGAATAATCAAAGGTGTTTCTTCTAAAAAGAGCTTTAATTTACCTTGCATTATGATGTTTCCATCATCAAATTCGCTCGTCATATAATGAATGGTTACGCCGTATTCTTCTGGAATGTTGGCATATAGTGGCATGTACGCTCTATTACCCCTGTAATCCGGCAAAAGACCACCATGACAGTTTATGCATTTTTTGTAAATTGCCATAAACTCATCCGGCAATTTTTTATTCCAACCAACGCAAATTAGCATGTCAGCACTTCTTGTTTTGACATCTTCAATTGAAGCATTTATATTTTTGTGATTAACAGTAATAACATTTATGTTATTTGCTTTACAATAATCGACCACTAAACCAGTATCTTCATTTGTCAAATACTCAATTTCTTTAGACTGAAACACATTCATATCATGCAATACTTCCAATACTATTTTTGGTTTTAGAACTGAAGCCAAGCCCAACATATGTATCTTTTTTATCATCTCTCAACATTTTCTCCTTTCTTGAACATAATAATCCTATCGAAAAACAATGGTAGCCCTCCTGTATGAATAAATAATATGTTTTTGCCTTCTATCAAATGCACTTTCAAGTACTCTGTCATTCCCCAAAAAGCTTTTCCCGTATATGTCGGATCAAATGGGATTCCATCCTCATTAAGCATACGTTTTATTATATCCTCAATCTGGTTGTTGTACTTTCCGTAACCACCAGCTATATATTTGTCCTCAAAATGTATAGTATGTGCGATACCTTCTTGTCGTTCCATATATGTAAAAATATTATCAACAATTACTTCGTACCCGTATTCCGCATCTCGTGCAACAGATATGCCTATTATCTTTCTGCCATCTCCACGTAACAAGCTTCCGCATATCAGCCCTGACTGCGTCGTACCAGTCCCGGAAGCATGAAAGATATAATCAAAAACTACACCATTTTCGGCTTCACATTGTGTTATCTCCTCATAAACTTCAACATAGGCTTGTACTGCAACCTTTTCATTGCCCTTTCCATAGATATCACCGTATATATAATAAGGATTTAATCCTTGAGCTCTACAATCACCCATTACTTTTGCAACTGTCGCTGCAGTATCAGACTTAATGCATGGTATGATCTGCGCACCCATTGCCTTGACAATAATGCTATTGTTAGTCTCAACCCTCTCGCCAGACTCATCTGCCGGAGAAATCACAAAGCATGGTATGCCTATTGCCTTGCTCATGTTAGCAATAACGCGGCATAAATTAGATCGGCTATTTCCGTATGCAACTATGCAGTCACAGCCTTTTTTATCTATATCTTCGAAATACTTTTGTGCAATCCTTACCTTGTTTCCACCAAAAGAAAACGGAAATAAGTCATCGCGTTTTATATAATATGTATTTCGCCCATCATTAAACTTTAATGGATGTAATGGCGTTCGGCAGTATATATCTTGTATCATAATTAGAGTTAACCCACCTCCTGTCCTTGTGGTAACAAATCTTTCAATGTATTGAGTAGGTAACTGAAACACTCAAGTTTAAATATCCATGCCAGCCCCACATAAAAAATGACGCCGACACATACCTGAATAACCAATGTAATTAGTGCCGATAATCCTAACAATTTAATACTATAAACCACTACCCCCATTACCAAAGATAATAGCAGCGAGGGCATAATATCATTCCATTGCTCAATATAACTATAATTAAGCAATTTTTTATTTGGATAAGCATTAATAAAAGTTGAAATTATACTACTCAAAACCTGGCCTAATGCAATCGCATATACACCGTAAAACACGGTTACTCCCAATATAGCAAGTCCGTAACCTTTCTTAATAATTTCAAGCTTTAAAAATATATCACTACGACCTAACGCATTTATAGCCTGAAGGTTAGCTGTATGTATTGGCATTAACGCATAGCTCGCACAGAAAATCTGCAAAAAAGGTACACAGGGCAACCACTTGTCAGTTAGTAAGAGCTTGACTAAAGGCTCAGCTGTAACTGCTAGTCCTACCATCATTGGACAAATAACAAACGAACTCGTAACAATCGCACGTCTCATCATATCTTTAACACGGGATCTATTATCCTGCTGGGATGATAGAACTGGAAGCATGACCGACTGTATCGACCCATCAATATTAGATACAAGAACTGAAGGAAACTGTTGACCTCTATTGTAGAACCCCAACATTTCTGCCTTAAACATTTTCCCGATAATAAGACTGCGTAAATCCATATATATCGTATTAATTAAAGACGAGACCAATAGCTTCCAGCCAAATGAGAATAAACTCTTCACTCTTTTATACGAGAATAATAACCTGGGTCTCCATTTCACAGTAAACCAAAGAATCACAGTAACTAACAACTGATTTATTAATTGTTGTCCTACTAAAGCCCATACCCCAAAACCTGTATAAGCCATATATATCCCAACTGTACCAGATACTAAGATTGCGCCAGTGCTGCTAACAAATAGTTTTTTAAATTGAAGATTTCTTGCAACGATAGCATTCTGTATTGAATTAAAGGCACCGAAGAATAATGTAATGGATAATACTCTAAATACCGATGTAATGTGAGGTTCCTCATAGAATGTAGCGATAAAAGGTGCAGTAATGTACAGGATTAAATAGAGTAAACACGCTATGAATAAGCTCAAATAAAATACCGACGAAAAATCCGTTTCGTCTGCGTCTTTCTTTTGAATAAGGGCTGTATTCAATCCGCTCTGGATGAATACACCGGCAATTGAAGTAAATATTACTACCAAAGCTATAATGCCGTAATCTTCAGGCAGAAGAAGTCGTGCTAGCACAATTTGAACGATAAATTGTATCCCCTGGGTTCCTCCTCTCTCCATCAACTTCCAGAAAAGGGAGGAGAGCACTGTTGCTTTTATATTCTGTTCATGATGCACGACACATCCCTCATTTATTTATGGTTTTTAATACCATTCCGGCATAAATGCTTTTTTCAACATACAATAGCTGTTTAATAAGAAAGCAAACACCTTTTCCAGTATGTTTTAATGGAATTTCTTTATATACCTACACAAAAGCATACGTCGGATAGTTTTATGCAATAATCTACTAAATCGAATACCTAAGAAATGTACAGCGAAATATTTAAATACGTTATCTATTAATACTTTCTCTTTCTTTACATCATAATACTCTTCATTGCAAGCTGATTGTTCAACAAACATGATATGCCTTTCATATTCTTTTTGCCTTTCGTCCCAAAGTGTAAATAAATTATCATCAAATTCTAATTCTTCGGTAATTTTTTCTACGAGTACTTTTTCGAGCCATTCGCTTGTGTCCATAATATCCGTACCCGATTCCCTAAACAAAGTATTTCTAGTCGTGTAACCTAAAAGACCAATCGCTCTGTAATCATTTCCATCAATTGCAATTGTAGGCACCTTTTCAGCGGCCGATACTCTGGCACAACCTGCGCTTGCCACAACTACATCTAATTTATTAAATAAACTTCTAGGGATGGGGAATAGTGCTCCTACATGTGTTATGGATATATTAAAAATAGTGTCAAGTTGTTTATGAATTTTCCATAAAACATTTTTCCCATGTTCATCATCGCCAACCAGTATTAACTGTATGCTTTTATTCGGATACTTTAAGGTAAATTCTTTAATCTGCTCTATCATAAAAGGTATGTAGCGTTTACCTAACCTGCCTATGCTCCCTATGTTCCAATCACATTTTTTAATATCGTCAATCACTGGAGATTGGATATTGACGACGGGATAAGAAGAAACTGGAGCTAAAACAGTACATTCATCTTTAGAAATTGTTTTGTAACCATCGAATAATTTAACAAATGACTGATAAGTATTACATGCAAGTTCTTTTCTTTTATGTTTAAATTCAAAGAACCGCTGATTATAACCCTTATAGTTTTCTCCTACCAAAAGACATATGTGTTTCGCATTTAATCTCTTGGCCAATATTTCTCCCCATAAAGCAAGGTTATTGGTATGTGATTCAATTATCACTTCTTCATGATCTGTCCCAACTTCTTCCACCATCCACTCTATTACTTTGTATAAATCAGTTTTGCGCAAATATAGGGGAGAATATATAAATGCATAATTCACCGTTGTCCAATATTTTCTTAGTCCATCAAGGGATATTAGTTTACTGTCAGATCTAAAATCTCCTGAAAAAACCTCAACATCCCAACCTTTAGATATTAAATACTTTGCTTTTGACTCTACATATAACTCTGCGCCTCCCGCTCCATATACAGAATGCGCAAAAAATATATATTTTTTCATTAGAATACCTCCGGAAATTCAATTATTATCATATGTTGCTTCAAAGTTCCGCAATACACTATTCAAACAATTTGAACGACATCATATAAGGTAATAAGCTTGTAGTTGATGCGGTAACAAGCAAAAAATATAGTACTGATATAGAAACAACCCCTGATTTTATCAATATACGCTGCTTGAATTTTCCAACTATATAGGGTACCAGTACAATATAAGATACAAAAAAATATGAGTTCATTCTAGTAAAAGCAATATTAGATATACCTGGTGAAGCATAGGCCGCAATAACTATCAAAAATGATAGTAAACTCATATTTATAAAAATATATATATCGCTTCTTATTTTTTCCTTTTTGTCAATATACATTATTATTCCATAGCAAATAACTGCAATAATCAAGAAGATAAGATAACTATTATCCATATTAAGAGATTGATAGTAATTATATTTATTGTATCCTACAACTTTTAATAATTGATGTATTAGTCCTGTTTTGTATATGCCCAAATAATAGACTATAAACGTAATAATAAGTGCTTTTATGTTTAACTTCGTACTTAATATAAAATACATCGGTATCATCAATATTGCACTTTGGTGGATAAGGGAAGTAAGCAGCATAATAGCTACAAATTTCCCAAACTGTTTGTCTTTGATGTATTTAAGCGAGTATGCAAATATTAGGACTGCCAATGCTTCCCTCATGCCGTTAAAACTACTCAAATAATACGGCCCAAATCCGCAGTACATAAATAAAGAGAGGTCTTTATCTCTTGAGAATTCATTAATAAATTTATAGAGAAAATAACTAGTTGCGCTTGCAAATATGAGAAAAATAAGTTGTTGTGTTCCACCAATTGCTATAACCGCCTTGGTTAATAAATAATATCCATATTCAATGTCAAAACCATTGTTTTCTAAAATTACATTGTAAATTTTATTGTAATTATTATAATCGATACCAACGTTATACCTAAATCCACTAAATAACGCCAATGCTATATATGGTAAAATTTTGGTGACTTTATTGTCTATTATTCGTCTTAACAAAATAAGAAAACCAATAAACCCTAAAAATAAAACATATTCGAGATTATTCATGCAAATAACCATGCCTTTCAAATAAATCTATATCTCAGAGATTACATAATATTTTATTCAGCATAGTCAAATTAGTTTGTAAACTGCCGCGGCAAGACTAATAAATCGCCAAGAAGTCTATTTCCCTCGTCATTATAGTATTGCGCAGTACATGCAGCTGGAGTAAATGTCATTTCACCAAAAACTGGTCTGTCTCTATACTGATAAAAATCAACACGTACAAATGGAAAATCCTTTGCAAGTTTCTCACTAGCTCTTAACATTTGTGAAAATGAAATTGGCATCATAATTCCAATATCATTAGAATCGGTGCCTATGTCTAACGGTTTCCAATCTAAATCAAAGAATGATAACCTCAAATTCTCACTACGCTCAGTACATACCAAAACTAATCGTGGTTTCCCATTAAAGCAATAGATTTTATAATCGTTTGGAAGAAATCCTTCAGATGTAGACAGATATCTTTCACATATAATTTTATGGGAGATGCCTTTATAGTTTGTTTCAGCAAGTTCATTCCAAAATTTTTGATGCATCCATTTGTTAAGTTTAATTTTGGCATCATCTATATCAAATAACTCTTTATTGTCACAAATAATATTCATCTTACATCCATGGTTGCATTTCAACACAAATTGATTTGGGAGCTTACCCCATTCTATTTCTTCTACGCTATTCCAAACGCCAAGCAAATCATTGAGTAAGTCTCCGCAGCCTTTTTCATTAACATATTTTCGTACTTCGTATTTATCAATGCATTGCCTAACTAACGGGTTATTGGTATATTCATAAATTTTTAAATACATTAGTTTTTCATTGAACGTTACCGGCATTTTTAAATTCAATTTCTGATGAAATGCATGATAGTAAAGTATTTTGCTCGCTGAAACTGGTAATATCTCGACATATTTGCGCCAAACAGCACGAATTATATTATTCGCTTTTGATTTTTTATTATTTATCGGTTTTTTATTTTTGCCTAACATAATATCTCCCCTTTCAACTCTACTTCACTTTTTATTATGTTTCCTGCCTCTATATCTTTGGTACAAATTGATATAAGCCTGAATATTAAATCCAATCTTTATTAAATAATTAATAACAATTCCAATTCTTTTTTGTCTAAGAGCAACGAGTATAACTTCAAAATAATGTGCTGCATACAAATCCCTCTGATTTTTCTTGTCATAGCATTCGAAATGTCTTTTTGCAACCTTGAAAAAGTTACTTTTAATTTCTACAACTGTATCTGCAGTTCCCCGGTTATCAGCAAGGTCTGTATTAATAATTACAAGATATTCCGGTATTAATTCAATTTTGTGCTCCACTAAGAAATCAAGCAACAATTGTAAATCTTGATGCCGACGTAATGATTCATCAAAATAACCCGCCTCATCTAGCGCAGTTTTCCTCAATAGAATTGTGGGGGTACATACTGCCACTGTACGTCCAAGTACTTTTTTATGTAAATTTTTAGTTGAATATTCCGGGCATTTTCTAAATGGCTCATTATCAAAATAGTAGGTATACAAAGTAGTAACCCCATCTATACCCAAATACGTGTTTAAATATGAAACCTGCTTCTCTATCTTTGTTGGTAACCACTCATCATCATCGTCCAAAAAAGCTATAAACTCGCCTTTTGCTGCTTTAATTCCTACATTACGAGCAGCAGCACCATTAATATGTTTTTCCTGCTGTATATATCTGATTCGGAAGTCAGTAACATCCTTAAGTCTTTGCTGGACAATTAAACTATTTTGGTCATTTGGTTCATTATCATCAACAATTAATACTTCCAGATCTTTATACGTCTGATTAAGCACACTTTCAATCGCACGTATCAAAGTATCACTTCTTTTATATGTAGGAATAACGCAAGATACTAAACCCTTTTTCATATTAGTTTTCTCCTTTTGTTAACTTACAACGTACAACTGTCTTTTGCCTTCGAAAACGCTATCAAAGCATATTTTATCTCCCCGGCGATTCCATCTTGGATGCAAATCGCAACGAACATCATTGTCATATTTAAAAGGTGCAAAAACCTTTGCGATTGTATTTATTTCATTACTTTGGGCATCAATGCAGTAAATTTTGGCTACTCTCTGCCTGTCAGGATAAGCATCGGTTATTATATACGTTCCATCCGGTGAGTAACTAGGATGCCCATCAGAAATCAATAATTCTGACCACAATTTTATATACTCCTGTGTCTTATCCTTCATAAGATAATAGCCATCGCCACCATGTTTTTTATTAGCATATGCCAATATTTCTTCATCATTTTTCCAACAACAATGCGAAGTCATATTATCATCACTTAAATTGAACATATCTGATCCATCGCAGTTTACAGTGATTAATCGTGTGTATTTTTTTACCCCACAAAACCAGCGATGTAATACCATGAACCTATTTCCTGCTGGATTGATCATTATATGATTGACTTTATGCACAGCTTCATTCATCTCCGGTCTTGGCTCAAAACTCGCAAAGTCAGTGTATTTAAATAATGGTTTAACTTTTCCTGTTTCAAGGTTGATAAGCCAAATACATGGCTTGTCTGGGCATTTCTCGCTTTTGGTTACTTCCGGTAGATTTGAATATCCATAGCCTTTTCTCAAACGATGTAAACGTGAAAAATCCAATGTTAGCGCAAACTTTCCATCTTGAGAAACACTGTATACCGGCATTGGTATAACAATTTCTTTACCGGTTCTTATATTCAATATCACAGAGCAATACTTCCCGCCCCTGAAGTCATTATAAATAATTCTTTCTGAATAGTCCGAACCGAGCCACTGCAGCATACAGCCCTGCTGCACATTCCATGCATTAGTTTTCGCCAGGACTTCATAGGAATTATCACTTTCAGTATCAATCAACAGTATATCGGCTTGTTCACCTGGAGCGACAGAAGCGTATGTATTTTTGGCCCGCATAGAAAGTATATAGCGATCGGTCTTATCCCATGGTGATTTATCATAATATCCAAAAAAACACTCACCGTTTTTTGGGGATACACAGTATATGTCTCCCTCTGCTTTAATTTTGGGGGATATAATATACATTCCATATTGATAGATTCGTTTGATAAATAATCTTAAACCAGGGGTTCTTCGCAAACTATTATTGATTGCTGCTTCAATTTTTGAAAACATTTCATACTCCTCACCGACAATATGTTTGAATTATATTTTTCATAACCCTGTGTTCCATACCGAAATGCTTTATAGCCAAAACCAATGTGATATTTTTTTGCTATTAATTTTTAAAAGAAAAAGTTTTTCAGCTTTTAATTCTTTTATAAGGAATTACTAAGTTTATAAGCGTACCTGCTCCATAGGAAATATGGAGCAACATAAACATTATCGGCATTGTTAAAATGCAAGAAAGTTTTTTTGTTTTCCGCAATGCAAAAACTACGCCCAAAATTAGATGAAGTACAAGAACTATAAATAATACATACCAGAAAAAGGAACTTATCAAACCTAATAATAGGCACCCTATAATCCCCAACACAAACAGCAGTGGTATTATATGTCTAATCGAAAGAGATTTTGAGTTCTTTTTAAATACAATCGCATTCCACTTACCATTTTGATATCCTTGTTTAATCATTGACTTTGTTGTATTCCTTGAAAAATATGTTAGGTTTATTTTTGGATCTAAATAAAATTTTCCTCCTGCAGCTCTGATCTTTGCATGTAATTCGATATCCTGATTACGCTGTAGATTTTCATCAAAATAACCAACCTTCTCGAATATATCCTTTCGATATAAACCGAACGCTACAGTATCAACGTATTCTGCTTTTTGTGAATATCTAAATTTTGAATTGCCAATCCCAAATGGAGAGGATAAAACATACGAGACTGCTTTTCCTTTTTCCCCAATGGTATCTGAATTGATGACACCCCCGACACAAACAGCATCTTTTACTTTTAACATAACTGCCACACATTTACTAATATAATCAGGTGGCACAAAGCTATGAGCATCAATTCTAACAACATACTGCCCTTTTGAATTTTTTATGCCGATATTCCAACCAGCAGCAAGGATCTGTCTAGGGTTTTCCAGAAACTTTATATTAAAAGATCTGTTTCCGTTGTTTTCACAATAAGATCTGACCGTATTTTTGGCAATTTCTACCGTGTTGTCATTAGAATTGCCATCAATAAGTAGAATCTCATATCTATCTTTTGGATAAGTTTGATTAATTAATGAGTTTAAGCTTTTTTCAATATAAGCACTTTCGTTTCGCGCTACAATCATCGCGGAAACGAACGGTAATAAATTCTCCTGGTTCGCCATATATATCCTCATTCCAACTTGTATTTGATACTTACTGCGTTATATCGTCAACTGCTTACTTTCCTCAAGAGTTGCACAGTACTCTTCTTCAGTAATCGGTCAAGTCCAAAATAGTGTGTAAATTCATCGCGGTCACAATTCATTTGTTGCATGCGGCTTCTTTTTTCTACGCTGCT
>Ga0265293_10004378_pt1 | contig 24966 bp, 21 predicted proteins | sample Munlanlewell138R_FD_192505 | JGI IMG/M metagenome (GOLD analysis project Ga0265293, IMG submission 192505) | Leachate microbial communities from a municipal landfill in Southern Ontario, Canada - Leachate well 138R | ecosystem: Engineered > Solid waste > Landfill > Unclassified | place: Canada...
TGGCTTTTGTTTACGCTACGGATCGTTTTCCGTACTTGATGGGTTTTGTGAAATTTGCCATCCTTTCCATGATGGGAGAATTCCTGGCTGCCCGTATTGTGCATAAGGAATGGGTGATGGTCAAAGGCGTATTGCCAAAAATGCTGGTATGGGGCATCCTGGGGATGATGATTGTGCTGATGTTTAGTGTGTTCTCAGGCGGTGTGGACAATGCTGTGGCACAGGGTCTGATTGGAGGATGCAGCGATTCTTGTCCCGTAGCCGTACAATATTTTTTCAAATTTCGTAGGGCTTTGCTCATATCGGCTTTCATGAACTTGACGTTTGGTCCTGTCTTTATGGCGGCGCATCGCGTAACGGATGTTTATATAGACAAACGGTACCAAGGAGAGAAACCCTCTGTGGGAAGTATTATCGATTCCATTGATTGGAGCAAATTCATCAAAGAAATTGTAGGAGTTACCATTCCCGTGTTCTGGATTCCGGCACACACCGTAACATTCCTTTTGCCCGGTACGTACCGCGTCTTGTTTGCTGCCAGTCTTTCTATTGTACTGGGACTCATTCTTTCGTTTGCTAAAATGCGGAAGTAGCTGTCTATCTATGGCTCCTGAGGCAAATGGTTGGCTGCTTGCAAGATTTTGTTGCGTAGCAGGGTGTTGTACTGTGGGTGTTCCTTAAAGAAACAGCGCACCGTAGTTGCAGTTTGCCGGCTATTGTGGGCTGCCAGGCAGGCGTTCAGCCATTGTGTGGGGAAAAAGATGTCTCCCGTTTGTCGGACCTCTTCCAGGTGTTCCAATACAGGGCGTATATATTGGATGGCATGTTCCCGATACAGAAAATGGTTTAGGTATTCCATAGCCGTCACTACCCACGGTTCTGTGTGGCGGTTTTCAGCCAGCAGCAAGGATTGGAAAAAAGCATCTCTGGAATCGGGGTTGGGATTGCATCCTTGGGCAATGAATTCAAATGCTTTACGTCGGTCGGGGTTGGTGATATGGGCCAGTTGCCGCTCGCGGATTTCCTCCGCCTTCTCCGGCAGCCGCACCATCAGTTCATAGGCCAGCCGGGTAAATTCCGCCTCGCCCACCGGCAGGTAAGCAAAGGTGGTGGGGTGGGCGTCCCACAAATCATACAGGACCGTGATAATAGACTCTTGCGTGAATACGCGCAGGAGCGTACGGAAGGCCAACAGGCGGTACTCTTTATCCAGTTGCGGGTCTGTAGCTGCTTGGTACAAAAACCGCTCTGTTTGCCCGTCTGTGCGGTGTCCGTGGAGTACGTACATCCGGTTCAGATAAGAGAATCCCCGGTTTTGGATCAGTGCGTTTGTCTCTTGCGGTAGAAAATCCAAAAGTGCTTCTATGAACCGCTCCGGAGACACCCGACCTATATACGTGTTTTCATACAGTGTCATAAGGAGCGACATGCGTTCCACTTCATCTTGTATGTTTGCCAGATGGTCTAGGATGTATTCCAGGCTTAAGCTGTCCGGCAGGAATACGCCGTAGGCTTTGCCGTCTGTGTTGGGCAGTATGTATACTTCTGTATCCGATAACTTTACAGATGCTTCTACTACAGGCCGTTCCATGTACAAAGTGACGGTTTCCCGTTGTTGGCCGTTGGTAAGGGTAAAGGTAACTGGTTGCGGCCACAGCAGGCCTCGGCCCAGAGGATCGGTCTGGGTTATGGTAAGGGTTTGGTTTTCAAGCGTAGCACGAATGTGAGGTAGGCCGGCTTCGTGTACCCAAACTCGGCTCCAGTCAGCCAGGTTGTGCGGGGTAAGGCTGTCCAGAATGGCAATCAACTGATCCCAGGTTGCGTTCCCGTAAGCATACGTATGCAGGTAGCGGCGCAGCCCTTCACGGAACGCTTGAGCTCCCATTTGCTCGGCCAGCATGTCCATAACCACAGGTGTTTTGTTGTAGATGATGTTCCCGTATATGAGTCCTGCATGCTCTAGATTGTCAAGCGGTTGCACAATGGGATGTGTGCCCTGTGCTCTGTCTATGTTGTAAGCCGAGGCATAAAACGTATGGAGGTTGTTGAGCCGATGGTTCACCTGCGGGAATTGCGGCTCTGTCATTCGGGCGGCAAAATAGTTGGCAAAGACTTCTTTGAGCCAGACTTCATCAAACCATTCCATGGTCACGTAGTCGCCAAACCACATATGAGCTGTTTCGTGCGCAATGAGCGACATGCGGCTCAGCTGTTCGGCTGTTGTGGGATGCGTTCCCAGGAACAGGCGTTTGTCGTTGTAGAGCGTAGCTCCCGTATGCTCCATGCCTCCGTACTGGAATCCGGGTAGGACAATAAAATCGTATTTGGCAAAAGGGTAGGGAATGTCGGTGTATTCTTCCATCCATTGCAGCGACGCAAATACCTGATCAAAAATGGTTTTGGTTTGCTTAAGTTTTTGCGAATCGGTCTCTCTGTGGTACATAGTAATGCACCGTCCGTTGCGGCATTCCGTTTCTTTTTGAAAATCGCCGGCAACAAAAGAGAACAGGTATGTGCTCAGCGGTTCGGTAGTCCCAAACGTAACTGTTTTAACATTGTTCCAAACGGTTTCGTGTTCCACAGGGGTATTGGATACAGCCTGCCAGTGGGCCGGTATCTCTAGTGAGAGTGTGTAAATGGCCTTTAGATTGGGCTGGTCAAAGCAAGGGAAAAGGGTACGCGCCCGGTCTGGGACAAGCAATGTGTACAGGAAGTTTTCGTTTCTGTTGAGCGATTGGTCTCCGGCACAAAATGCAATCTCTATGTAGTTCTCTCCCCGTTGGAAATAGGTGCGCTCAAATACCAGATGTTCGTTTAGCAGGGGCAATTTTCCTTTCGGATAGATGGGTTGCCCGTTAATGTTTACAGCATGGATATTGGATTCCTCTCCTGTGAAATCAAGTATTATTTGCCTCGGCTTTTCCAGGCGGAAGGTAATGGTCTGTCGGGCTTCCACAGGCTCCCGGAATTCTGCAGGCAGTTTGAAAAAGAGGGTGTAATGCACCTCGGCAATATGCTCTTTTCGTTCGCGGGCCAGTTGCAGGCTTACGCCCGGCTGCAAAAGGCTTTTTCGGGAAGCACATCCCGGAAGAAGAAATACGGTACATAAAGCTACGGTAATAAAATGACGCATATACAAAGATATGTATTTCAAACACATTGAACGTAAAAATAGGCAAACAGATTTGGATGAAACAATCAGTAGCCCTACGACAGGTTCGTGTAAGGGATTGCCCCATCATAATTATTTGATTTATTGAAAAAAAAGAATACATTTGTTATCGATTCATGAATTAAATACTTGGTAGATTCTGAACTCCACAAATAGCATGTAGTAGTATTTAATTTCAGAGCCTTCGCTCCTTTTTTTCCATTTGTACCATTACGTTTTTTTTAATTTATCACTTTAATACTAAGTATTATGAAAAAAACAGTTGTCCTTTTGTTTGCGGGATTGCTGGTTTCCTGTATACCACAGTCAAAACCTAAGACAATTCCGACGGTGATTACAGGTGATATTACAGAAATCACGACTACAACAGCTACTTGTTCCTATGAGGTGACTGATACCGGAGGAGCTGAGATTACAGCCCAAGGTGTTTGCTGGAGCACATCAGAGGACCCCACAACAGAAAACTCTAAAACAGAAGATGATACAGGCTTAGGAACCTATACAAGTAACATCTCAAGTCTTACTCCTAACACTACTTACTATGTACGAGCTTATGCTACGAACTCCATAGGAACGGCTTACGGAGAGCAGAAAACTTTCACTACAGAGAAGGAAAAAACCATTCCAACTGTTATCACAGGAGATGTTACGGACATTGGAACAACAACTGCTTCTTGTTCCTACGAAGTGACGGATGATGGAGGGGCAGAAGTAACAGCTCGTGGCGTTTGCTGGAGCACATCAGAGGGTCCCACCACAGCAGACTCTAAAACAGAAGACGGTACAGGGGTAGGAACATATACGAGTAAGATCATAGGTCTTGATCTCATTACAACATACTACGCACGAGCCTATGCCACGAATTCTGAAGGTACAGCATACGGAGAGCAAAAAATATTTACAACAAAAGATATTGAATACGGTTCGCTTACCGATGACCGTGATAACAATGAGTATAAAACAATACAGATTAGCAATCAAATATGGATGGCCGAGAACTTGAAGTATTTGCCAGCAGTCCACGAAGGGTATGACGGAAGCAGGGATAGTCCTCGGTTTTATGTGTACAGCTATCCGGATGAAGGAGAACCGAATGTGACAGATGCTAAAACTACGACAAACTACCTAACCTATGGCGTTTTATACAATTGGCAAGCCGCACTCATTGCCTGTCCTAATGGGTGGCATTTGCCTGAATACGACGAATGGATTGAACTTTTTACGTATTTATCTCAAAATGGGTATAGGTACGATGGCACTCCCTTTATCAAGGGAAGTAAAATTTATGACAAAATAGCCAAATCCATGGGGGCAACTACCGGTTGGTCCAAATCAGACAATTCGGGAGTTATTGGAAATACCGATTATCCTGAAAACAGAAATAAATCCGGTTTCTCGGCACTTCCTGGTGGTCGTCGTTATAATTATTCTTCGGGATCTAATTACTTCTTGGATCGTAAAACAAGTGGTTATTGGTGGAGCGCCACAGAGACTAGTGAGACAGAAGCTTGGCGTATATATATAATGAATTATACTCCAAATGTATCCTATAGTAGTTCAAGTAAAGATATGGGGTTTTCAGTACGTTGTATAAAAGATTGATATCAAATATAAAAAAAAGATATTGCCATGAAAAAACTCATTTTGGTTTTATGTACAGGAATGCTGCTGTATTCCTGTACTCCACATGTGATTCCTTGTATATGTATAGATAGTCGCGATTACAGAGTTTACAAAACAATCACTATTGGTGAGCAGACGTGGATGGCAGAAAACCTGGCTTATCTGCCGTCTGTAAGTAATTCAACAGATGGTTCCTGGACTGAACCATATTATTACGTGTACGGTTACGAAGGTACTGATGTGAAAGAAGCAAAAAAGACAGAAAACTACAAAAAGTATGGTGTGTTGTACAATTGGTCTGCCCTCATGAAAGAGGAAGGTATTTGCCCCAAAGGCTGGCATCTTCCCAGTGACGACGAGTGGGACCAACTGATAAACTATCTGGCAGACAACGGTTTCAACTACGACGGAACAACAGGTGGTGGACGTACCAAGGTTGCCAAATCTCTGGCAAGTACATACGGGTGGAATGAATCATCAGAAGAAGGTGAAGAAGGTGCAGTGGGAAATAACGATTATCAGTCGTATAGGAACAAATCCCTTTTTTCTGCTTTGCCGGGCGGATTCTGTTCTCCAAATACCCCTTTTAAAAACCTGGGTATTTGTGGCTATTGGTGGAGCGCTACAGAGAGTAACACTGAATTTGTTTATATCCGGCGCATACTTTATAACATGGAGCAGGTAATGCAAGGCACCGGCAATAAGATCTGCGGATTTTCTGTCCGTTGTGTTAAAGACTGATAGTATTATGGAATGGATAATAGGTGTTTTTTCAGGATTGGCCGGTTCAGGTATTGTTTTGGGCGTACTGCAGGTTATTATGGTACTCATAGCCTTGTTTTCTTATTTTAATTTTATCAAAACTATATGAAAAACGTTACCGGTTCTGAATGGCTGACAGGTATCCTCCTGGGATTGGCGGGATTTGCAGCAATATGGTTTATTGTCGTTTTATATGCTTTAATAACATGGCAATAGATTGGCAAAAAGTACTGATGATTGCTTTCGTAACAGGCATTGTCGGTATTGTAATTTATTTTCTTTGGGACTGCTACTTTCACTAGCTATGAAAAAAAAAGTCAAGTTGCTAATATGCAGCAACTTGACTTTTTGTTTCGTGCCCAGGACAAGGATCGAACTTGCACACCGTAACCGGCACCACCCCCTCAAAGTGGCGTGTCTACCAATTCCACCACCTGGGCAATTTGCGGGGCAAATATAAGACAAATTTCGGTATTCTTCCTATATTTGTTTCATTAAAAACCCGATGTATGGATACTAACAGTTTGATCAAGAAGAGGGTCCATGAAATAGTGGCGTCTCTTAAAAGCCAAGGAGCCGATAAACCCAATCCGGAAGAAGCCTTTAGTATGTTGGATTACAAGGGAGATATGATTTATTTGATAGGGGAAGTGCATGCTACAGATGTAAATCTGGACAACTCGTACCGTATGAATAAAGTCATACTTTCTGCTATGCGCAAGAACCTACTTTCTTGTGTACAGGAAGTTACACAAGAAGGATTGTTGGAAGCGTTGTTGAAAGTAGCTTTGCCTTCGGGACTGGGATTTGATATTACTACCGATTCAGAGATTCCGGAAGAACAATTTTTATTTGAGAATCATGGAGTAGCCGCAGTGGTGACCGTATCTATAGACGATGATGAAGACTTGGTGCGTTTCTTGTTTGATAACAACATAACGGTCATGACTTTGGGGCACGTGACAAAAGGAGACATTCGGATAGATGACTACTCTTACGGGAACATCCGTGATATCTGACCCCACGTATAGGGTGTTTCAGGCCATAGCCGGCAAGTATGACAGGACAAACTGTTTGGTATCGCTGGGCATGCATAAAAAATGGCAGCGAAAGCTGGTAAGAGAAATTCAGAACATACCTCATGAATACATACTGGATGTGGCTTGTGGGACGGGAGCTTTGACAGAGCAACTGGCTTGTTTGGAGGGAGCGCATGTGATCGGCATAGACCCCAACGACGCTATGTTGGCTGTAGCCAAAAAGAGACATCTCAAAACAAAGTCTCGGCAAGGACAGCGGCCGGAGTGCCAAGCGCCTTTGTACAAGAAGGGATATGCAGAAGATTTGCCGCTTCCGGAGAATAGCTACCACGTAGTGACCGTAGCCTACGGATTGAGGAATATGGCGGACCGGAACCGGGCTTTGCAACAGATGTACCGGGTGTTGAAACGGAAAGGACGGTTGTATGTTTTAGAATTTTCCATGCAGCCGGAAGATGCACAGAAAAAAAGAGGCAGGCTGTTTTGGTTAGGGGTAAAAGGGTATATTCGGTATGTGTTGCCTTTTTTGGGGTGGTTGGGAACGGGAGAGAAAGCGGCTTACGATTACTTACGGGACTCTGTGGAAACGTTTCCGCATCCTCGGCAAATCAAGGAGGAAATGAAAGAGGCAGGATTTAATGACGTTACGTACACACGGTTTTTTCCGGGCGTAGCTGTTTTATATACGGGAGTAAAATAGAGAGAATGTCAGTTTTAAATTTCAGTTCTTGGTTCAGTCTTACACTCTACTTGTTTTATTTGGGGTTGGCCCTGTATTTTATATACGATCTGATTTTCAAAAAACACAACCCTACCAAATCGTTGACTTGGATAGTGCTCATGTTGTTGTTGCCTTATGTAGGGTTGATTTTGTACGTGTATTTTGGAAGGGATTTTAGGAAAATCAAAATGTACAGCCGCAAAGGACTGCACGATGAAAGGTTGAAAAAGGAAAAGAGCACGCTTCAAGCAGAACGAATGAACCGTGCCGGCAGCCAATTGCCCGCAGATTTGGCTCCTTACAAAAAATTGGTGCTGCTGGCTTTGAACAACAGCCATAGCATCTTGACGGAACACAACAGCACAGAAATCTATTATACGGGGAAGGATGCGTTGATGGCCATGTACGCATCTGCTCAAACGGCCAAACACCATATCCACCTGCAAAGTTTTATCATAGAAAACGATGCCGTAGGTACGCGTTGGAAGAATCTGCTTATAGAAAAATCCAAACAGGGAGTAGACGTTTGTGTCATTTATGACGATTTTGGCAGTTGGAATTTGCCGCGCGCTTTTATCAAAGAAATGAAAAAGGCCGGTGTGCGTATAGAGCCCTTTGGGAAGGTGCGTTTTGCCGGTATTCGGGCTATGATCAATTACAGAAACCACAGGAAATTGTTGATTGTGGACGGAGAAGAAGGTTTTTTGGGTGGGATAAACATTGCCGACCGGTATTACGACGGAGGAAAAAGCATTGAGTGGCGCGATACGCAAATGCGTATACGGGGCGAGGCGGTAAAGCAACTGGAATCGAGCTTTTTGATGGACTGGTACTTCATCACCAACAAGAACCTGCGCCGTCGGAAGCACTACAAATACAGTCTGCCCCAGCTGCCGGAAGATTCCGTACCGGAAACGTGCTACATGCAAATTGTCAGTTCCGGTCCCGATAGCGATTGGGCCGACATCATGCAGTTGTATCTGACCCTTATCACAGAGGCCCGGGAACGGATCAGTATCACCACACCGTATTTCATTCCCAACGAATCCATCTTGAATGCCTTGAGAACGGCCGCTCTGGGTGGGATAGAAGTTCGTATCATGTTGCCGGAAGAAGCCGACAGCCGTTTTGTACATTTTGCCAGCCTCTCTTACGTCAACGATTTATTGGATGCCGGAGTTCATATCTATCTGTACACAAAAGGCTTTGTACATTCCAAAACCATCAGTATTGACGGCAAATGTTGTTTGATTGGATCGGCCAATTTAGATATCAGAAGTATGGAGCACCATTTTGAAGTAGGAGCCCTGGTATACAACCCTCAAGTAAGTGCTCAATTGGAGGCAACATTTGATGCGGATTTGAAGCATTCCAAATTGATTGTGGCCAAAACGTGGAACAAAAGACCTCGACGCCAAAAATGGAGCGAACAATTGGTCCGTTTACTCAGTCCGCTGCTCTAATAGAAAATGTATGATGAAAAGAACCCGGTACGTATTACGAAACAAAGCCACCGGACGTCTGTTTGAAAATACAGGTTGGTTGTTGGAAGATCCGCTATATGAAGGAGATGCTCTGATACAAGCCGTGTACAAGAACAAACAACCCGATTTCACCAACCACAAAAACGGACTGTACCGTTTTGCCGATTGGCTTCCTATTCACAGAATGTTGGAAGGATCTGCGGCTCCGATAACGTATAAGAGCCAACAATTGGCGGCCCACTTGGGCTTGGACCATTTGTACATTACCTTCAGCGGCTATTGGCCGGAGCGCGGAGCGTTTATGAACACTTGCTCTTTCAAAGAAACGGAAGCTTTTTCCATCTGTGCCCACATACCGGCCCATGAGAAAAGGACATTGGTGGTGGCCTCGGCCGGCAATACGGCCCGCGCTTTTGCCAAAGTCTGTTCTGAAAACAACATTCCGTTGCTGCTTTTTGTCCCGTACGACAACCTGGATGCGTTGTGGATAGACAGAAAACCGGCCGATTGCGTACGGTTGATCAGTACGCCCAAAGGCTCCGATTATTTTGATGCCATTGCGCTCAGCAATACGTATTGTGAAGATACGTCGCAGTATTTTGCCGAGGGGGGAGCCCGCAACATCGCCCGCCGCGACGGTATGGGAACGACGGTCCTTTCTGCTGCCGACTGTATAGGCCGTATCCCCGATGTATACTTTCAGGCTGTAGGCAGCGGTACGGGAGCCATTGCTGCACACGAGGCCAACGAACGTTTGCTGGAAGACGGCCGATACGGGAACCATACCATGCAGTTGATTCCTTCTCAAAACGTGCCTTTTATACCGTTGGTGGAAGCATGGGAGCAGGGAACCAGGCACCTTGAACCGATGGAGGCTGCCGAGGCCAGAGAGAAAACGGCAGCCGTCAAGGCCAAAGTCCTGGCCAACAGAAAACCTCCTTACGCCGTAGCCGGAGGCCTGTACGATGCGCTTGTGCAATCGGGTGGTTTTATGGATTACGCCACCAACCGAGAATTGGAGCGGGCGGGGGCTTTGTTTGAGCAATTGGAGGGTATTGACATCCATCCTGCAGCAGCCGTAGCCACGCATACCCTTATCAAAAACGTAGAACAAGGCAGGGTGGATTCCAAAGCCGTCATTATGCTCAACATTACCGGTGGCGGTGAGAAAAGATTCAAAAGCGAGAATCCCGTATATTATATAACGCCGGATTAAGCGTCAATATTTGCGTACTTGGCGTGTTGCTCAATAAATTCGCGGCGCGGAGGTACTTCGTCGCCCATCAGCATAGAGAAGATTCTGTCTGCTTCTGCCGCATTGTCTATGGTGATTTGCCTTAAGATGCGCCTTTCCGGATTCATGGTGGTATCCCAGAGTTGCTCCGCATCCATCTCTCCCAACCCTTTGTATCGCTGCACGGTAACGGCGCTTTCACGACCTTTGCCAAGCCTTTCTATAGCGGCTATTCTTTGTTCTTCTGTCCAGCAGTATTCTTCTTCTCTACCTCTTTTGACTAAATATAGCGGAGGCGAGGCAATATAGACGTGTCCGCCTTTGATTAAATCGGGCATATGGCGGAAAAAGAACGTGAGCAGCAGGGTGTCAATATGGCTTCCGTCCACGTCTGCGTCTGTCATGAGAATGACCCTGTGGTATCTCAATCGGCTTATGTCTAGAGCCTTGCTGTCTTCCTCTGTACCGCGGGTTACTCCAAAAGCCGTATAGATATTGCGTATTTCTTCGCTTTCAAACACGCGGTGTTCCTGTGCTTTTTCTACGTTTAAAATTTTACCCCTTAAGGGGAGAATGGCCTGAAAAGACCTATCCCTACCGTTTTTTGCCGTACCCCCTGCAGAATCCCCCTCCACTAAGAAGATTTCACATTCTTCCGGGTTCCTGTTGGAACAGTCGGCCAATTTGCCGGGAAGACCGGCTCCGGACATAACGGTTTTGCGTTGTACTAGTTCACGGGCTTTGCGCGCTGCATGCCTAGCCGTGGCCGCCATGATTACTTTGTCAACGATGTTTTTGGCGTCTCTGGGGTTTTCTTCCAGGTAGTTTTCCAATGCTTGGCTGACGGCTTGCGATACGGCACCCATGACTTCGCTGTTGCCCAGTTTGGTTTTTGTTTGGCCTTCAAACTGCGGTTCGTTGACCTTTACAGAAAGAATGGTAGTCAAGCCTTCTCTGAAATCGGCCGGATCTATGTCAAATTTCAGTTTACTTAACATACCGCTTTTTTCTGCGTAATTCTTCAAAGTAGTAGTAAGCCCCCTACGGAAACCCGTCAGGTGCGTACCGCCTTCTATGGTATTGATATTGTTAACGTACGAATGGATGTTTTCTGAATATCCCGTATTGTATTGCATAGCAATTTCTATGGGGATATTCGTTTTTTCTGTTTCCAGATAAATGGGACTTTCTGTCAGAGCCACTCTTGTTTTATCCAAGTACTTCACAAAATCCAGCAATCCGTTTTCCGAATAAAAAGTATCTGTACGGAACGACCCGGCTTCTTGTGTTTCTTCATCCGGTTCTTCCAAGAGGTCTTCTGTGGATATTGTTTTTCTATGGTCTTCTATGGTTAGAGTTACTCCTTTGTTCAGGAAAGCCAGCTCTCTTAAACGGGCAGACAAGATTTCATAACTGAAGACCGTACCTAAGGTGAAAATTTGTCTATCCGGAACAAAGTAGATATCTGTTCCTGTTTTGTCCGTTTCTCCAACTACGGTAACGGGTGCTTGCGGAACACCTCTGATATACTCCTGTTTGAAGATTTTGCCTTCCCGGTAGATAGTAGCTACCAATTTGCTGGCCAGCGCATTTACACAAGACAAACCCACCCCGTGCAGACCTCCTGATACTTTATAAGAATCTTTGGAAAATTTACCTCCGGCATGCAAAACAGTAAGGACTACTTCCAAAGCAGACCTCTGTTCCTTATCGTGCATACCGGTGGGAATGCCACGACCGTTGTCAGTGATGTTGATGCTGCTGTCTGCATTGATGACCACTTTGATGGTATCGCAATAGCCGGCTAATGCCTCGTCTATGGAGTTGTCTACCACTTCGTAGACAAGATGGTGTAACCCTCTGGAGCCAATGTCTCCAATATACATGGAAGGACGCTTCCTGACAGCTTCCAGGCCTTCCAGAACCTGGATGCTTTCGGCAGAATATTGTTTCTCTATACTCACTTTTTCAATCTTTGAATAACAAACAAAGATACAGAAAAACCATGAGAAAACCTAATCAGAAACGAAGGGTTATTCCACCTCCTAAAGTCAAGCCTGGATTAGGATACAAGTAAAATAAAGAGATCTTTTTATTTAAAAGATTATCACCAAATACGTATACGGAAAAACCTTTGTGCAATACGTATTCTGCTTGTGCCCTCAAATTGATGAAAGAGGGGATTTCTACAGGAGGATTGTCTGCTATCCAGTCGGGAGCAAAACAGGCAGCTTGCCAGTGCGCATCTACAGAAAATACAATACGTTCCCTTATGTTATACCTGACAAAGGCTTGTACTTCCCACTCCGGTTCGTGCCACGGCGGGTTGCCGGTGTTGAGTGCATATTTGTGCCAGCTTCCGGATATACCTGCCATAATGGGTTTTGTTTGAAAAGACAACAAGGCTACGGCAGAATACCTGGTTTCATCTGCGTACGAAATGCGGTACATACCCGTGGTGCGGTACATACCCGTAAAGTCAACGACAGAGGGTTGTGCTCCGTAATAAACTCTATTCTTCATATAACGGTACGCTCCGTATATCTTGTATTGGAAACGATCGGCTACGGTGCCTGTAATTCCGGCTTGTACGTCCCATGGCACATAGGCATCAAACAGTTCGTTAGCTGTTACCCAGGGATTTTCAGAAATCCGATCTTGGAACGTGTTCAGTTTTTGGTATCCGTCTACTCTTGCAAAGAGGGTAAGTACGTCTTTGGCTAGGACCAAATGGGTGTCAAACCAAGGAAAGAAGCCCAATTTGTTGTTGTCGGGTCGTAAGAGGTATCCTATTTTGATACCTGCCGCAACTTTATAACGCGCACCGTTTAAAACAACGTGTGGAAAAAGATGAGCCGTAGCACCCGAAACAGAAACGCTGTCCGGTGACCACCTGTCGCTGGCAAACTGCGCCGACATCCCTAAATTGATACGGAATTTTTCAGACATGTTGTAGCCGGCAAGCGCTTTTAGATTGAGTACGTTTTCACGTATTTTCGGGATGTTGTCTACTGTTTTTGTGACGTTGTTTATCGCGTGGAGGTACTCAGATTTCCAATAATAATGCCAATCTCCCGGAGCGCTTTTGTGCGAAAACGTTTCCAATCCGCCACCTGTTTTGTAGTAAAACGCATTTCCCGGTCCTGTGAAAGAATGGGAGAGTACTTCTGCCGGTGCATACAATCTGAACGTGTTGTTCTTCCCTCTGTGTTCCAAGGCAAACAGTCCCGTAGTCGTCAACCGCGTGTCGGTACTTAGCAGGGACCTGTGGTTTGCTTGCAATCCTGCGTACCAACCGGAGGGAAGGGGAGCTTGCAAAAAAACATCTGCTTTGGGTGTCCACGGGTAACCCGTCCCCAGATTTATATATCCGTACTGTTTTTCAAGTCCCCGAGCGGCTCGTGCCAAAGCAGGAGGCAAGGGGGCAAAATCGTACAAATTTACCAAAGGCTTATCAAAAATCTTGTATTCAAAAAGCGTGTGGAATGTACGTAGTGAATCGGGAATAGATGTGTCTAAAGTCGGTTTGCTTACTTCTATAAGGTCAGCATCGTAAAGCCTTTCAACTTGTATTACGGGATGAATTTGCTCTTGAGCGGCCAACAGGCCGGCGGTGAAACACAAGATGATTGTAAGAGTTTTTCTCATGGCAATTCCTCCTCACATTTTTTTAATCGTAACGTAACCATTTGTTCTATATCGTCCGGCTTTTCCGATTTGTATCCTTTTTGTATGCTTTCGTACGTAGCTTTGGCTTGTACCCATTCTTCGCGTTCTGCAAAAATATCTCCCAACAGCACAAAAGATCGGGCTATCCAATACTGTTGTGGAGTATCCGTGTCTGCAAAATCATAAATCATGGTTTCTGCTTTGTCAAAATCTCCTATGTCAAAAGCATCTTTGCAGAGCAGGAAGAACGCCTCGGCTCCGGCAGCCGTATGGCTGTCATGCTTCAACTGTTCCAACAAGATATTGGCTTGCTCCCTTTCGCCCAATACCAGATGGCTTTTGGCTTTTACGTAAACGGCGTCTTTCTGTACGTCTTTTTCAAAAGAAGGACTGTCAATTATTTTTTCTGATTGAACGAGTGCGTTTCTGTACTGTTTGTTTTTGTAAAAAGACCACATGAGTCCTTTTTGAGCATCCAGTTTGTTGTTTTCAATGCGGGCAATATCACTCAGACTCATATAGGCATCTACTGCATTGCCGTATTGTTCCAATTGGTATTGTATAGCAGCGTAATGTTTGGTAGCCAACTCTGTGTAGGAACCGGACGGGCTCTTCATAACTACCAGATACGCATCTGCCGCAAGTTGCATTCTATCCAATTGCGAATAACATTCTCCCAAGTAGAAATGCGCCGCCGGTTGTTTTGTGCTTTCCGGAAACTCTCTGATAAATTGATTGAGGGCCGTCACGGCAGCGGCATAGGAACTGTTTAAATACAATTGTTCTGCAGACGAGAAAATAAGCATTTCTTTTTCTCCCGGACTTTTACCGGAATCAATGCCTAAGCTTTCCAAGTACTCAAAGAAACCCTTTGAGTCGTTGCGTGCCATATATACGTTTTCAATACCGGCCAATGCGTTTTCTGCATCGGGAGAACCGGGGTAACGTTGCAGTACTTCTTTGTAGTACTCCAAAGCTTGATCGGGTTTTTGCGTATTGATGCGAATAAGCCCCAGTTCTACCAAAGCTTTGGAGTGGAAGGCGCTGTGTTGTGCAAAAGAGAGAATGGTTGAAAAGCGGTCTTCGGCATTTTCGTATTGGTTTGTTTGTACAAACGTGCGTCCTTGTTCAAAAAGTGCCGATGAAAAAAATCCCGATCCCGGATAATCTGCCATAAGTTTGTCCAGCGTATGGATCTTTTCAGGATCTTTGTTTAAGACGCCTTGTGCCATTGCCATTTGATAGAGGGCGTAGTCCGGAGCCACCGTACGGTTGTCCAACGCATGTTGGTATTCTATCAGGGCCTGCCCGTGTGCATATTGTGCAAAAGAACAATCGCCCAGTCTTAAGTATGTGTCTGCAATCAGCCGGTTATCGCCTCGGCCCAATTTCAAGTACTTGTGAAACCACTCTTCCGCTCTCTTGTAATCTCTTTGTTTAAAATAGGCGTAAGCTATGTTGTAATGGCTTGTTCTGTATCTTTCAGGATGGGCGTAAGCACCGCTTTCTCTGATAAAAGCATTCCAAGTATTGATGGCGTTTTTGTAGAGATTGCTTCTGTACAGACATTCGGCTACCCAATACGGTTCTTTGGCTAAAGTAAAATATCTCTCAGCTTCTCTGAAAGAGCCTGTTTTGTACAATTGAATGCCTCTTAGATAGGCGGCTTTTTGAAGATCGGCCGTGTTTTCCTTCGTAGGATTTTTCAAATCAAGGAGTGCTTCAACGGCCATGGCGTAATCTTGATTCAAGAAATGGTTTGCGGCCATGTAATTCTGGATCTCATCCAATTTGGGTGATTGTGGATATTCTTTGCGGAAGGCAGACAGCACCTGAATGTCTCTGTTCAAATCAAAGGAAAGTTTGGCATAATTGAAGAAGGCGTCTTCTTTGAGGACCGGATCAAAAGGCAATGCGCTGGCTCTTCTGAAGGCTTCTTTGGCGTTTACTTTGTTTTTCAGTTTGATGTAAGACTCTCCCAAATGGTAGAGGGCGTTTTGTCCCAAACTGTCTTCTCTTTCACCTACAACAGCCAATTGTTCCGCTGCGTGCCGGTACTCTTCCAATTTAAAATACAGGATGCCTGAATAATACCTATCGGTAAGGGTTAACGATTGGGCTTCTGTTAAATAATCATCAAAAAAAGTGCGGGCTTCTTTGGTTTGGTCAAGGGCAAAAAATGCTTCCGATAGCGTTTTGGCCAAAGTGGTACGCAGCGCTTGGTCTGCATGTTCGTATAGAGGAACTCCCGTGGTGATTACCCGTTCGTATTCTTTTAAATAGAAGAGGGATTGCAGCAAATACGTAGTGGACAGTTCTGCATATTGAGGAACGGTTGTCAAACGTTCCAGCAGCGGAATAGCCTCTTGAAAGCGGCCGCCGGCATAGTGTAAGTAGCCTCTGTAATAAAGTGCACTCCATTTGTACGATTCTTTTCCTACAGATTGTTCCGTTTCCACAAAACAACGCATGGCCTTTTCCACATCTGCAGTTTGCATGGCTGCGTATCCTTTACGAAAAAGAAAAGCCGTTCTCTCCAAAGTCGGAAGCCTTTTGATGTTTACTTTTTCCAAGGCAGCCAGCGATTCTTTAAATCTGCCTTTGTTGGAGTAATAGGTACCCAATGTAAAGTATACTTGGTGCTTTAACGGAGCTGCCGGGTATTCTTGTTCCCAGCGGAGGGCTTTGTTGTCCACGGCGGGATCGTCCAGGCCTATTTCACAAAGCAATTTGTAGGAAGCCACCCAATGGGTATATGCACCCATTGGCTCTTTATCAAATCGGTTGAATATTTGGTAGGCACTCCAATATTGTCCGCGTTGGTATAAATCGACAGCTGTTTGATACTGTTTGTGAGCATCAAACGTTTTTTCTTGCGCATACAGCAAAGAAACACCTGAAAACAGGCAAAAAAGATATAAAACACGTAAGAACCGTATCATGTAGCAAATATACTGTTTTTTTACAGGCGTGGATGGTGTTTTAACACAGAATGCTGCCAGAAGGAAGTATCTACATGTGTATAAATCTCTGTAGTCAAGATGCTGCTATGGCCCAACATCTCTTGCACAACACGTAAATCGGCTCCGTTTTCTATCAAATGGGTAGCAAAAGAGTGTCGGAACGTATGGGGAGAAACGCTCTTTTTAATACCGGCTTTTTGAGCCAACTCTTTGACAATCAGGAAGACCATATTTCTAGTGATGGGCCTTCCGTATCTGTTTAGAAACACAAAATCTTCATGTGCCGGTCGTATGGCAAGGGTATTTCTCCAATGGGCATATTGGTCCAATGCTTTCAGGGCATAAGACCCTATGGGAACCAATCTTTGTTTGTTCCCTTTTCCCGTGATACGCAGGAATCCTTCTTTTGAGAATATTTGTGAATATTTTAATGCCGTAAGTTCGCTCACACGCAAGCCGCAACCGTACAACACTTCCAAGATGGCTTTGTTCCTGTGGCCTTCCGGTTTGCTCAAATCAACAGATTGCAAGATGGCTTCCACTTCTTGAACAGAGAGCACTACGGGCAAGGATTTGCCTGTTTTTGGTGTATGTACGCGGGTACAGGGATTGGTGGCAATGCGTTTTTCCATGAGCAGAAAACGGTAAAAAGCATTCAGTCCCGATAGTGCACGGGCTTGTGTTCTTGCAGAAAGTCCCGAATCGGCCACAAAGGAAAGAAACGATTCTATGTGTTCCGGAAGGATCTCTTCCGGACTTTGCGGAGGATACTCCTTTTGTTCGGTGTAGAGGTGGTTCAGAAACAATTTGATGTCTTGAAGGTACGCCTTTTGTGTATGCACTGACAGTCCGCGCTCCAGACGCAAATACATGAGAAACTGGTTTGCTGCATCTTGCCAGGCGGCAGGCGTACCTTCCGGCCATTTCATAGTTTGTTTTCTTTATTGTACGTATCGCAATACGGAGCAAGGCCGCATTTGTCGCATTTTGGTTTCCTTGCCGTACATACATACCTACCGTGTAAGATGAGCCAATGGTGTGCTTTGGCTCGAAGTTGTGGCGGAAAATGGTCGTTTAAATCTTTTTCAACGGCTAAAGGCGTTGTTCCATCGGATAGGCCCAATCTGCGTGAGATACGAAACACATGAGTATCAACGGCTATCAAAGGTGCATCGAAGGCGACCGAAGCTATTACGTGCGCTGTTTTACGACCTACGCCCGGTAGTTTCTGCAGTTCTTCTGCTGTTGTGGGTATCTTACCGTCGTACGTTTCTTGAACCATTCTGGCCATTCCGGCCAGATGTTTTGACTTGTTGTTGGGGTATGTCACCGATTGGATATAGGGGAAAATCTCTTCCGCCGTTGCTTCTGCCATAGCTGCAGCTGTGGGAAAGCGTTCCATAAGAGCGGGGGTGACCATATTGACTCTTTTGTCCGTACACTGGGCAGACAATACAACAGCTACCAGCAAGCTGAAGGTGTCTTTGTAATGAAGTTCCGATTCCGGATTGGGCATGTTTTTCTGAAACCAGTCAATGATGGGGGCTATGTCTTTTCTTCTTTTCATGATTCCATAAAAACAGATAAATCAATTTCACGGCGATTGGCCATTTCTGTACAATACCCGGTTTCGCATTTAAAGATCCGACCGGGATAGCGGTTTATCAGATTTAGATTGTGCGTGACTACCAACATGGCCGGTTGTTGTTCCTTATGGATTTTCATAAAGAGTTCCATGATTTCTTGTTGCGTGTCGCTGTCCAAGTTGCCGGTAGGTTCATCTGCCAAGATGATTTCCGGGTTGTTCAGAACGGCTCTGGCAATGGCAACCCTTTGCTGTTCTCCACCCGATAATTGATGTGGAAGTTTATAGCTTTTGTGAAGCATGCCTACGCTGTTGAGAGCCTCTTCTATGCGTTGGTGCATTTCTTTTTTGTTTTTCCAACCGGTAGATCGCAACACAAAATCTAAGTTGTCGTACGCAGAACGGTCTTGAAGCAACTGAAAATCTTGAAAGACAACTCCTATTTTTCTTCTTAAAAAAGGGATTTGTCTTCTTTTTAAAGCAACAAGATCAAATCCGGCAACAGCTGCTTCTCCTTTTTGTAAAGGAAATTCTCCAATCAGCGTTTTGATCAGAGACGTCTTGCCGGAACCTACACGTCCCACCAGGTATATAAAATCTCCTTTTTCAAGCGTAAGGTGAACATCCGTTAAAATAAGGTTGTTGTCTTTTATGACATCTATCCCGGAGAGTTGAATGAGGGCCATTGTATTAGTTTTGAACAAAGATACGAAAACGAAAAATTAAAAAAAGTGAAAAATTTTTGGAAAATAAAGAAGGATTATTACCTTTGCAGTGTACTAATATACTAATACACTAAGCGATGATTGAAATAAACAACCTAACATTCAGTTACTCAAAGAATAAAGTCTTTGATGGCTTGACTCTTTCTTTGACCAAAGGCAATGTGTACGGCCTGTTAGGACAGAACGGTGTGGGGAAGACCACGTTGCTTAAACTTTTGGCAGGGTTGCAGCAAAGCACGAAAGATGCTTGCGTGGTGAACGGATTTCATCCGTATGGCAGGCAACCGGAATTTCTGCAAGATGTGTTCTATCTGCCCGATGATCCGGAAAGCCCAACGGGAACGATCAACCAATTTGTCCGTCACAACGGTCCTTTTTACCGCGGTTTTGATTACAAACAATTCCGTAGCATGATGGATCGCTTTGAAGTAAACCCGGATGAAAAGTTCAAAAATCTCTCTGCCGGACAGCAGAAGAAGGCATTCATTTCTTATGCTCTTGCGCTCAATACAAAAGTGTTGCTTTTAGATGAACCCAGCAACGGCATGGATATTACTTCCAAATCTGTATTTCGCAGCATAGTGGCCGGACATATAAGCGAAGAACAGGTGATCATCATTTCTACACATCAGGTAAGAGATTTAGAGAACCTCATTGATCCGGTCATTATATTGGATCAAAAACAAGTACTTCTGCACGCTTCTATTGAAGAAATCACTAAAAAACTCTCCTTCATTACCGCAGCCAAAGAAGAGGAAGGAGTTTTGTATTCGGAACAAACGCCGTTGGGCTACTCCATGGTGAAAGCCAATGTGACCGGAGTCGATACCAAGGTGGACCTGGAAGCGTTATTTAACGCTGCTTTGCAGCATAAAGAATGGTTTAAAGAACATTTTAAAAACGGAAGACAATGAACAATGTATTTGCTATAAAACGTTTTGGTGCACTTGTCAAGAAAGAGTGTCGCGAATTCTTTGGAAATTTTGGTTTGACTGTTTTGAGCATGACGGGAACTTACGTAATCTACTTGCTTGCCTCTTTGTTGTCCTCCTCTCCTCCCGGTATTTTATCCAGGTTGTCCCTTATAATTGTCTGGACGGGTTTTGCCCTTGTTTTTGCTCCTTCCAAAGTGTACGGAACGGCAAACCACAAAAAGATGGGTCTGTCTTATGTACAGCTTCCGTCCTCTGCCCTGGAAAAAACGATCAGTATGTTTGTGGTCACTTATCTTTGTGTGACTCTATCTATGCTAATATCCTTGTTTGCGGTGGACACGTTGTTTTATCTGTTGTTCCCATCGCGTTCCTCGGGTTTTTTGTTGACCGGCAGCCACAGTATGTTTTCCATAAAAACATTTTTTGATTTGTTTGTGATCCAGTCGCTGTTTGTTTTGGGTAATATGGTGTTCAAGCGGCAAAAAGTAGTCAAAACATTAGCTGTTCTCATAGGGTTTGTTTTTTTGCTGAGTTTTGTCATGGGCCTTTTAGTAAAAGCAATAGGAATAGAAGTAGTTGAACGCTGGATAGATACAATGCTAAAGGATTTTCCGCAAGAAATAGAGCCCGGCAGAATTGTTGGAATGAGAGGTCTTCGATTGTGGTCAGTAGAAAACCCATTGATTCGAAACTTTGTTTTTATAACAGATACAGTAAGAGGACTTGTTGTGGCTTCTTGCTGGTTTGGTACTTACCGGTTGATTAAAACAACGAAATATTAAGTGTTATGGAATTTAAAGACCATCAGGCCATTTACCTTCAAATTGCAGAATCTGTATGCGAAAAAATCCTGAATGGGATATGGAAGGAAGAAGACAGAATCCCTTCTGTAAGAGAACTGGGTGCAACACTGGGTGTCAATCCCAACACAGTAGCCAGAACATACGAACATTTGCAGCAAAGGGAAATCATATATAACAAAAGAGGTATTGGTTTTTTTGTAGCGCCGGGCGCCCGTAAAGAAATTTTGACTTCTCAGAGGAAACATTTCTTAAAGGAAGAACTACCCGGGTTTTTTAAGAAACTGGATTTGTTGGGAATTACAATAAAAGAAATTGAAGATTATTATAACAAGCACATACAATGATACAAAGAATAGGGTTTTTATTTTTACTTGTTTTTGGGTCAATCTCTTTTTCGGCAGCCCGGTCTACAGATGTGGCTGCCGTTAAGGGGGTTGTGGTAGATAAAGAAACGGGAACGCCGCTTGCCTATGCAACACTTTCTGTCTTGGATAGTTTGGAGTACGCCGTGGCAGTCACCACGTCCACAGAGGATGGAACTTTTCTGTTGGAAAACATTCCTTACGGAACGTACACATTGCTAGCTACTTTTATAGGCTACAAACATCTCGCTACCGTTCTTTTGCTTGAACAAGCCCAATACCATGTAGGGGTTTTGGAAATGGAAGAAGACGTCCAAACGCTTACGACAGCCGTCATTACGGCAAAAGTGCCGCTCATTGAACACAAGATAGACAAGATTGTTATGAATGTGGCAGAGGCTGTTTCTACAGAAGGAAGCAACGCTTTGGAAGTATTGCGCAAAGCACCGGGGGTAACCATAGATATGGACGGGAATGTAAAGCTCAACGGCCAGTTGGTAAGCGTTTGGATAGACGGCAGACCGTCTTACCTGAGCGGTTTGGAATTGGAAGCTCTTCTACGGGCTACCGACGGTACCACCATTGACAAAATAGAGTTGATGGCCCATCCCTCGGCCCGGTACGATGCGGCAGGTTCCGGTGGTATCATCAACATCAAAATGAAGAAAAACTTGCTCAAAGGATTGAGCGGTTCTGCCAATGCTTTTTACGGCGGTATGAAGCACAACGTATTTGAGCAAGAAGGCGGCGGAGGTACTATGTTGAACTTGAGAACAGACAAGAGCAACACACTTTTTACGTATAGCGGCAGATTGGAAAACACGGGACTGGATATGAACAGCGTCACCGTTATGGGAGAAGAAATACAGACAGAACATAGAGCTCATACAGATTTGATGGCCAACGTAGTTAGCCATACAGCCAAATTGGCTCAAGACATATCTTTGACAAAAAAACATACGGTAGGTTTCATTGTGACCACGGTGTTTCAAGACCAAGACTTAGACAGTTTTGGTAACGAGAACTTTACAGATGTGTATCTGGGCGGACAGATGCTGAGCAAAACAAAAAGTACCATCAAGAACGGAAGTGCTTTTAAAAACATCATTTCCAATATCAACTACACGGGGATGTTTCAGGAGGATAAAGCACAAGAACTGACGTTTAATGCTGATTATGCGTACTACGATATCCTCTCACAAAATCATCAAGAAAACATCCTTGTAAATGGATTGGGGTTGGATCAGATTTTTCGACAAAAGAGCCATCAGTACATCAATTTGTTTTCAGGTAGATTGGATTACCAACAAACGTTTTGGAAAACAGGAATGTTGGAAACAGGTATCAAATGGGCTACTACGCAAACGGATAACAATTTGTTGAGGGAAGATTTTTCAGACGCGCAATGGGTGCCCAATCGCGACCTGTCCAACGTTTTTAATTACACAGAGCATATTGGGGCTGCCTACGCGTCTGTTGGTAAAATGCTGGGTGTCAAGTGGATGTTTAAAGTAGGAGTCAGGGCCGAATATACGGGAGCCAAAGGAGAATGGATTTCTGCAAACGAAGTGTCAAGCAAAGACTATTTCAATGTATTCCCAACTGTTTTTTTAGGGTACAACCCATCTGCTTTGTGGAGGTTGACTTTGTCGTATTCCAGCCGCATAGGCAGACCTTCTTTTACCCAATTGAATCCTTTCAGATCCTATATAGACGCGAACTCCAGTATTGAAGGAAATCCCAATTTGGATCCGCAATTGGCAGATCAGATTGCTTTGGGTGTGAACTTTAAGACTCACTACAACCTGGTCTTTTTGTATTCACACACAAGAAAGACAATCATCCAGAACCCGCATTACGACTTGGAGGGCAACAAGTTGTTGATTTATGAAAATTTTGGAACACAAAGCATGGCCGGTGGCGTACTGGCCATCAGCGAATTGCCGCTCACCAAATGGTTGTATCTGACATTGAACGGTACGTGCCTCTATTTGTCCAACGTGGCCAAAAAAGAGGTGGGACAAACAGATGCATACAGCAACAGAGGGTTGTTTACCAACGTCTACGGACAAATTACGTTTGTGTTGCCTAAAGACTGGAAAATAGAGTTGATGACTATGTACCAGGGAAAGATTCCGTTTGGATATTTCATAGTAGATCCTATGTTTTTTGCTAACGGGGGCATCAAGAAAAATTTCCTGAACAACAAGGCCACCATAAGCTTGAACGTGAACGACATATTCAGGACTTTTGAAAGCAAACTGGCCTTGCAGTCAGATGATGCCATCCGTTATACGTTAAACGAAGGAATGCACATGCAAAAAGTCAGATTGAGTTTCAGCATCCGATTTGGACAAGGGAAAGCTGCCCGAGCCAGAAGAGTAGGTGATCTGGAAGAGGCTTCGCGTATAGATCCGTCTTCCGTTATGTCTACCGGTAAAATAGAAGGAATTTAAAACCTTTCCGTCCAACGTTCAAAAGAGCGGAAAAAGCGGCTTATGAGGGTGTCTATTCCCGTATCCTCAAGCAATTTTCCGTTTTTATCAAACAACTTGTGTACGTTTCCAATGTACATTTCCGGTGCCGGAAGTACAGGTGTGTTCAGACATACCAAGGATTGCCTCAGGTGGTGGTTGGCTCCAAAGCCTCCTATGGCTCCCGGAGAAATAGATACAACGGCAGCCGGTTTGTTGCTCCATACGTTTTTGGTATAGGGACGTGATCCTACGTCAATGGCATTTTTAAGGGCTGCAGAGGTGGAACGGTTGTATTCGGGCGTGACTATGAGTACTGCATGTGCTTTTTCTATCCGCTCTCTGAAAGCGACCCAGGAAGAAGGAGGCTGCACATCATTGCCTTCCAAGTCTTCGTTATATAATGGTAAATCTCCTATTTCAACAATTTGGATATTCCATGTCTCCGGGGCAAATGCTTTCATGGCTTCTGCCATTTTCCGGCTGTAGGATTCTTTTCTAAGACTTCCTACCAAGACAGCGATGTCTTTAACAATTGCTTTATTCATAAAGTTCTCTTATTTTTAAAAAGCAAAGTTAAGAAAAATCGTACTCTATGGAAACACATCCTCTGGAGCCCTTTTTACCGAATGGGGCTCGTCTTCTTATGATGGGTAGTTTTCCTCCGCCTGCCGCCCGCTGGTCCATGGAATTTTACTACCCCAACTTTCAGAACGATATGTGGCGTATTATCGGACATGTGTTTTTTAACGACAAAGCTCATTTTGTAAGAGAAAAATCGTTTGACAAGGAAGGCATCAAAGCGTTTTGCCAAGAAAAAGGCATAGCCTTATACGATACGGCACACCGGGTCATCAGAGAAAAAGGAAACGCATCTGACAAATATCTGCGTGTGTTGGAGCCTGTGGATTTGGCAGGAATCCTTTCCCGTATTCCAACGTGTGCACACGTTGCCGTAACGGGACAAAAGGCGGCTGAAATTCTTTTGGACGTATTGGCCTCTCCCGCATTTGAACAAACGCCGGCTCTTCCCAAAGTAGGCGACTTTGTTCCTTTTGATTACGGAACAAGAAAAATGAAGCTCCACAGGATGCCTTCCACTTCAAGGGCTTATCCTATGAGCCTGGAAAAGAAGGCCTTTTTTTATAAACAATTGTTTGAAGAAGTATTATGAAAAGAATAGCTGTTGTTCAAGGTGATATCACCACCTTACCGGTAGATGCCGTTGTCAATGCAGCCAACACAACGCTGTTGGGAGGCGGAGGCGTGGACGGAGCCATTCACAGAGCGGCCGGTCCCGCTTTGCTGGAAGAATGCCGCACCTTGGGCGGATGCCCTGTGGGAGAAGCAAAAATCACGAAAGGCTACAACTTGCCGGCTCGGCATGTCATTCATACGGTAGGACCTGTTTGGC
>Ga0265293_10004379_pt1 | contig 24961 bp, 22 predicted proteins | sample Munlanlewell138R_FD_192505 | JGI IMG/M metagenome (GOLD analysis project Ga0265293, IMG submission 192505) | Leachate microbial communities from a municipal landfill in Southern Ontario, Canada - Leachate well 138R | ecosystem: Engineered > Solid waste > Landfill > Unclassified | place: Canada...
AGCCTCGCACAACTTACGGTATAAAAAATCGCCGTCGGTTGTTCCTTGCAATGCAAAAATAAAATAAAAAAGTGTATATTAGCAAATAAGAAAAGGAAATAGTCCGATTAATAGGGGGCTAGACCATTATCTCGTCCAGCCTTATTTGTAATTATACATACAACGGTTGTATTTGTAATGCGAACTATTATTATGCGAAAAAACATCAAAATTGAAAATCAACTATTAAAAGTGATATAAATGAATAAACTGACCAATCAGCAAATTGAACAAGTAAATCAAAAATTGATTGATTACGGGTTTACATTTATCGATGCGCGAATAGAAGTTTTAGATCACATTTTATGTTTGATCGAGGAAAAAGAAAATAAATCATTTAAAGAAGCAACTCTTTTGGTTTTTGAAGAACAAAAGGAGTATCTAAAAGCTCAAAAATTAATGCAATGGTCGAATCTAATTGCACAACGTGTTTCGTTACTGAAAGATATTTTTCTAAACCCAGTTTTCATTCTATTATGGATAATATCCTATTTCGTATACGAAAATTTACCATATTCAAATTATAATGCACTTATCGAAGATTTAGCTGTAATGCCTATTGCACTACCTATACTTAGTTTCATTGTTTTAGGAATTTACACGTTCTCTTCAAAAAACAAAGTAGCAAGTACTTACGGTGCATTATTTACCATTAGTTTTTTATTAATGTTCTATTTATATTTTGGAATTCATTGGCTTAAGAAAATGGATCAATTTCCATCTTTAGTAATGTTTTCCGGTTTTACAGCAATTAGTTTAATGCTATATTATCTTCCATTATTCTATAAAATAAAAAACGAAAGAAAATTCAAAGCCTTACTTAAACAATAATGAAACAACTCACTACAGAACAAATCGACGCTTTATTTGCTTTTACCAAAAAACATTTGGTAGAGCATTACGATGTGCAAGTAGAATTAGTCGATCATTTAGCCAATGCCATTGAAGCACAATGGAAAACGAATCCAAACATTTCGTTCGAAGAAGCTTTGGACAAAGAATACAACAACTTTGGCGTGTTTGGCTTCAGCGGTTTGGTCGAGCAAAAACAAGCGGCGTTGCAAAATCATTATTGGCAAATCATCAAAAAAGAGTTTATCAACTATTTTACGGTTCCAAGAATCATATTGTCGGTCGCATTCTTTTATGGCTTGTTTTTAGTATTTTCGGATCCAGATACGTTACATAACGACATTTTATTTGGGTTAGAAATTCTTTTAATGGTTGCCGCGGCACTTTTCTGGTATTTTCAGTACCGCACCTCTAGAAAAAAGCACAAAAAATGGTTGATTAACAGTGTTTCCAACTATTTTTACAGTCTTCCTATCGTGATGATTGCCTTTGTGACCTTTGGTGCAAATAGACCGGACAGAAATCTTTTTGAAATTATTTTAGAAACCGTTTTTACCGGCGTATATCTGTTATTTTGCTTGATATTATTCACCAAAATCATTCCTTTATTGAAAAAAGAAATCATGCTAACTGAACAGAAATTCCAAAAAATATGAGAAAAATAACCGAAGTTGAAATCAACCAATTACTCGATTTTACCCAAAAACATTATGTCGAATTTTACGATGTTCAGGTGGAATTGGTAGACCATTTAGCCAATGCAATTGAAGAGCAATGGGCGGAAAATCCCGAAATTTCTTTTGAAGAAGCTTTACAAATTGAATTTAAAAAATTCGGTGTTTTTGGGTTTACCGGTTTGGTTGAACAAAAACAAGCCGAACTGAATTCGTACTACAATAAAATGTTGTGGAACGAATTGCTGAAATTTATTTCAATTCCCAAGGTTCTTATCACAATTGCTTTGTATGTCGGGATTTATTTTCTTATTAAATACACGGAAATACTTGGCGAAATGATAGCATTGAGTGTATTACTTGTTTCTTTTACCTTTTTTATAGTTGACGGATTTCGATATATCTACAAAATTAAGAAAGAACAAAAAAAACAAGGTCGCAGTTGGTTGATACAATCGGTAGCTAAATCGGCATTTTCAATTCCAACAATTGGTATTAGCGGAGGTTACTATTCCATAATAAATAATTTATTTAGAGAAGAATTCGGAATTTCAAATGCTGGAATTCATTTTTTAAGCTTTTTTATGGTGTTTGAATTACTGTGCATATTTGTTTTTTATCAAGTAATCAAACCTAAATTAAACCAAAGTATTATAGAAACCCAGAACCGATTTCAACTTATTTAATTATGAAGCTCACCACTACGCAACTTCAAAGTATTGAACAATGGCTAAGCCAGCTTAAAATAGATTATTCAGATACTTGGGCAAGAAAAAATAAAAAGCAATTGTATTATGATGTACAATGCGAAATGGTGGATCATATTGCCAGCGACATCGAAAAAAAGTTAGAGAAAGGAACAATTACTTTTGAAGAAGCATTTCAACAATCGAAAGAAAAATGGAATGAGAATGAATTAAAAAAACTTGAAGTGTTTAAAAATAAATCACTTCGTGCGAAATACAATAAAAGTTATTGGAATGGATTAAAGGCATTTTTATTATCACCAAAAATTATTGCCGCTTTTGCCATTGCATTTGTATTGTATCGATTATTAATGATTGATGAATATTGGTTTTCTGAAGTGAAATTTATTGTTATGATGAGCTGTATGCTTTTCGGTTTAGGATTGATTTTAATAAATATGTACCAAACCGAAAAAATAAATGGAAAACAACATCGTTTTTTATTAAATGGATTAAGTTATCGCATCATAGCAGTACAGACAGGATTTACGGGAATTATAACCAATACATTAAGCAACTTTTTTATAGAACCCATGAATTTCTTTAATTCTGATACTTATGATTTTCATAGCAATAGTATAAAGTTAAGTATTTTACTCACTTTGATGATTATTCACGTAGGTATTGTGTATTTTGTAGTACATAAGTCATTGAAAAAAGATTTAAAACAATACGTACAGTTTTATACTTAATATGAAATTATTCACTTTTTACAGAATTACATTTATTGTTAGTTTTTAGTTCTATTATTCGGCTTTATGGTGAAAGCAGCATCATAGGAATGCGAATGAATTAAAAAAACTTATCCGCTGGATTTATTACATCATATTTGCTTTCATTATGATGTTTTAATCTAAAGGGAAGCCTATGATAAAACAAATTATGGTATAAACTTCGAAAAATCATCAAGGGCATAAATATCGTTTTCTTGATATTGTAACGTCCAACCAAGTGATTGTGTAACTACCAAAAACTTACCTAATTCGCTAACCAAACGACTTTTAGCATTGGCTTGTATATTCGATTTAAAAACGTGCTCTTCGAATTGCTTTTTTACTTTTTCTTGAATCGAATTGTAATCGTTTCCTTTAAATGCATTGAAAGTAGATTCTTCCACATCATAAATTTTCACATCCGGATTGATCTTAATTTCTTCCTTAGGAATATTGGTAATTCGAACGGTTTTCGACTCTTCGTCCACTAAATATTCTAATTTCGATAAATCGTACATGATTTGGATATCGGCATTTACTACGACCAAAGCTTTTTTATCAAAGCTTATCAAATTCATAAACGATTTTTGATCTTTATAATTATAAATCTGCGAGATTTTTGCTTCGTTAACAACCAGTTTACTTACGTTTTTCATTTGTTGCGCAATCAATTCGGTATCTGGTAAAACTTGATTTTTATCCGAAGATTTTTTCATGATAAAAAATGTAAGACCACTTCCTAACAACAAACAAACGATGGCTAATATTAATACTTTTCTCATAATTATCTAAAATTCATAAAAGGATATTCCTCTAATAATACATCTAATTTTTGCGCCAATTTATCTAAAAACTGCTGATGCGCATCGGTATACGGATTGAACGCACGATGCGCCAAACCTTTTTGTACTTCATCGACCAACTTCATGGTTTTACGCTCTGATGAAAGTACACAATTTTCTACAAACTTTTCCCAAATATAATCGACGGCAAGTTCGTTGGGATGCAATAAATCTTTCTCGTAAAAACGATAATCTCTTAATTCATCCATTACGATTTCAAACGACGGGAAGTAATAATTGTTCTCTTGATTTGATTCTAAATGCTGATGCAAAGCCGAAATTAAATGCGATTTACTGCGTTGATTTTCTACAAATCCGTCTTTGATATGACGAACAGGAGAAATGGTATAAATGATTTGAATCTCAGGATTTAATTTTCGCAAACCATTTTCGATTGCTTCCAAAGCTTCTAAACAATTGGTTACAGAAAGTAATTCTTTCGTAAATTCTTTTTGATGAATTTTATGGCAATTGGCGACTAATTTTCCTGTACTTTTATTTCTGTAAACCCAAGCCGTTCCTAAAGTAAGTATAAAATGCGTTGCTTTAGACACATCGTTTCTAAAGCTTGCAATTTTAGCGTTTAAAGCATCTATAATATCTTCTTGCTCCAATCCATTCAAATCGGAATGTGCATCAAAACAACTCCAAATTTCGTTGTGTAAGAAAACATCTTCTTCGGTAAACGTTTTATCTGTAACCGCAAAATCAATCAAACGAGCAATAGCCACTGGATGAAACAAAATCCCAAACGGATTGACACTGTTTCGAAACTGATATTGTTGAAAACGTTGCGCCATATTCACAGCAAAACAACTCCCGACACTCACTATTTTAGAATGATAATCGATTCGGTTTTCCAATGGTTTTATGGGAACGATGGTTTGTAATTGCATTTTTTATTTGTAAAATTAGTAAAAATGACTAAATCAATAGACTGTTTCAACTAAACAATATAATAATAAACCAAATAATGCATACGATGAATATTGAAACAAATGACAGTTTTATGTATAAAAAAAGCAACTCTTTCGAGTTGCGTTTTTTTTTATATAATTCTCTGTTTATTTTACAAATTCGGCTGCTAGTTTTAAAGCTGCTTCAATTCCAGAAGCATCTTTACCGCCAGCAGTAGCTAAGAAAGGTTGTCCACCTCCGCCACCATTGATGTGCTTTGCAATTTCTTTTACGATATTTCCTGCGTGAAATCCTTTTTCTGCAACTAAGTTTTTATCAATCGAAACCGTAATCGATGGTTTAACTGCATCTGATGTAGCAACTACGATAAAAGCATTTTCCATTTCGTTTGTTAATTCAATAGCATTTTGTTTTGCCGAATTAACATCTAGATCTGTTACAACCGCTAAGAAGTTAACTCCGTTAATTTCTTTGAAAGCTGCTCTCCAGCTCGATTTTAATGCTTGTGCTTGTTGAGCAATAAAACGTTCCACTTGTTTTTTCAATTTCGCGTTTTCTTCTTGTAAAGAATGTACCGCTTTCATGGTATCTTGTGGGTTTTTCAACGCTTCTTTGATTTCTTTTAAAGTAGCTTCTTGAATCTGATAAAATGCACGAACAGCATCGCCCGTAATTGCTTCTATACGACGAACACCTGCTGCAACAGCACTTTCAGAAACAATTTTAAATGACCAAATTTCAGCTGTATTCGCTACGTGAATTCCTCCACATAATTCCATAGAATCACCAAATTTAATCGCACGAACTACATCGCCATATTTCTCGCCAAATAAAGCCATCGCACCTTCTTCGACCGCTTGGTTAAAAGGAATTGCTCTGCGCTCGATTAAAGGCAATTGTTCTGCAATACGCGCATTTACAAAAGCTTCTACTTGTTGTAATTCTTCGTCTGTAACTTTAGAAAAGTGAGAAAAATCGAAACGTAAATAGTTGGGTGCTACCAAAGAACCTTTTTGTTCTACGTGAGTTCCTAAAATGCTTCGCAACGCTTGGTGTAACAAGTGAGTTGCCGAGTGATTTTTAGAAGTTGCCGAACGCAAATCTGTATTTACTTTAGCAACAAATGTAGCTTCTAAATTTTCTGGTAATTGTTTTGTGAAATGTAAGATTAAGTTGTTTTCTTTCTTTGTATCAATAATTTCGATGGTTTCGTTTGCAGAAACCAAAACACCTTTATCACCTACCTGACCTCCACCTTCTGCGTAAAATGGTGTATGATCTAAAACAATTTGATATAATGTTCCGTCTTTTTTAGATTCAACTTTACGAATACGTGTAATTTTCACTTCGTTTTCAACTTTGTCGTATCCTTCAAACGTTTCTACATTTCCTTCGATTAATACATTCCAGTCGTCTTTAGAAATTTCTGAAGCCGCACGAGATCTGTCTTTTTGCGCTTTCATTGCTGCATCGAAACTAGCTTCGTCTAAATCGAAACCTTTTTCGCGTAAAATTAACGCCGTTAAATCGATAGGGAAACCGAATGTATCGTATAATTCAAAAGCTTTTGCTCCGTCTACAATTTTACCTTCTGTTTTTTCAATTACAGTATCTAACAAATGTAATCCTTGATCTAATGTACGTAAGAAAGACGCTTCTTCTTCTTTGATTACATTTTTCACTAACTCTTTTTGAGATACGATTTCTGGGAAAAACTGTCCCATTTGAGTTGACAAAACATCAACCAATTGATAGATGAAAGGTTCTTTTGTTCCTAAAAATGTAAATCCGTAACGAATCGCACGACGTAAAATACGACGAATTACATAACCTGCTCCTCCGTTAGAAGGTAATTGACCATCGGCAATAGCAAAAGCTACTGCACGTACGTGATCTACAATGACACGAATGGCAATATTGGTTTTGTTTTGTACTTCTGAAATATTTTTAACGGTATTATCCGTATATTTTAATCCTGTAATTTCTTCAACTTTTGCGATAAGCGGCGTAAAAACATCGGTATCGTAGTTTGAAGTTACGTTTTGCATTGCCATACACAAACGTTCAAATCCCATTCCGGTATCAACATGTTGCGCAGGTAATTTTTCTAAAGAACCATCGGCTTTACGGTTAAATTCCATAAATACGTTGTTCCAAATTTCAACTACTTGAGGATGATCAGCATTTACTAACGAACGACCAGAAACTTCTGCTCTTTCATGATCTGGACGTAAATCCACGTGAATTTCAGAACAAGGTCCGCAAGGTCCTTGATCGCCCATTTCCCAGAAATTATCTTTTTTATTTCCTAAAATAATACGATCTTCTGGAACAAATTGTTTCCATAAATCCCAAGCTTCTTGATCGAATGGTACGTTTTCATCTGGATTTCCTTCGAAAACAGAAACGTATAATCGATCTTTATCTAATTTTAATTCTTCAGTCAAAAATTCCCATGCCCAAGCAATGGCTTCTTTTTTAAAGTAATCTCCGAACGACCAGTTTCCTAGCATTTCGAACATCGTATGGTGATAGGTATCAAAACCTACATCTTCCAAATCGTTGTGTTTACCAGAAACACGCAAACATTTTTGTGTATCGGCTATACGGTTACTTTTTGGCGTGGCGTTTCCTAAGAAATATTCTTTAAACTGCGCCATTCCCGAGTTATTGAACATTAAAGTAGGATCGTCTTTTAAAACAATCGGAGCCGAAGGAACAATTAAGTGTCCTTTGCTTTCAAAAAAATCAAGAAATTTCTTTCTAATATCTTGTGATTTCATTTTCATCAAAATTATGAATCGTTCAAAACAAACACTTTACAAAAAGTGTATAACAGCCGCAAAATTAGTGATTTTTAGTAGATGCACCGCAATTTGACTTATTAAAGTTCGTGGTAAATATAAAAACTAGATTAAGTTTTAATCTTTAATAAACTTTATGGGAAGTAGAACGCGAAATCGCTTTTGGTTCTTAATCTAAAAAAGCGTGTGATTTATTTTAAAAACATAATGTTTTTTTGAAAATATAAATTTATTTCGAGTTTTTATTAAGAAAATTTTATTTAAACTTTCGTGTGAATTTGTTCCTTTGTAAGTTCAAAAAATTGTATCTTAGCCTTTGACTAATTTGATGAACGGATGGATATTGATTTACCTGAAAAAAGGTATTATAGTATTGGAGAATTGGCAAAGGCTTTTCAAGTCAATACATCACTAATTCGCTTTTGGGAAGGAGAATTTGATATTCTAAAACCAAAGAAAAATGCGAAAGGGAATCGTATGTTTACACCTGAAGATTTGTCTAATTTGAAAATCATATATCATTTAGTAAAAGAGCGCGGATTTACTTTAGATGGAGCGAAAGATTACCTTAAAAACTCCAAAACAGAAGCGTTAAATCAAATGGAAATCGTTCACAAATTAGAACAAATAAAAAAACAATTGATAGATTTAAAAAACGAACTTTAAAACAAATTATTTGTATGAAAAAATGGTTGTTACCTGCAGGAATTATTGCTTTAATTGTAATTCTAATTGCTAGTTCTTATAACGGACTTGTAGGGCTAAGAGCTGATGCAGAAACAGCATGGGCTAATGTTGAAAGTAGTTATCAAAGAAGAAACGATTTAATCGGAAACTTGGTTGAAACGGTTAAAGGTGCTGCACAACATGAACAAGGAACGCTTACAGCAGTAATCGAGGCGCGTTCAAAAGCAACGCAAGTAAATGTTGATCCAAGTAATATTACGCCAGAACAATTAGCTGAATTTCAACAAGCACAATCTGGAGTTTCAAGCGCACTGAGTCGTTTGTTGGTTTCAGTAGAACGTTATCCTGATTTGAAAGCCAATCAAAATTTCTTGGAATTGCAATCACAGTTAGAAGGTACTGAAAACAGAATCAATGTAACGCGCGATCGCTATAACGAAACAGTAAATGTCTATGACAAAAAAATCAAAAGTTTCCCGCAAGTACTTTTTTCTGGGATTCTTGGATTTAAAGAAATGGCACGTTTTCAAGCTGATGAAGAAGCGAGAACAGCTCCGAAAGTTCAATTTTAACTTACAACAATATCATGTCTCAAGTTGAAAATTTTCTAACAGATAAAGAAGAGCAATCCATTGTAGATGCGATTATTCAGGCCGAACAAAATACTTCGGGTGAAATACGTGTCCACATTGAAGAGCATACTGATAAGCAACCTCTTGAAAGAGCTCAAGAGGTTTTTCAGGCTTTAAAGATGGATCAAACCAAAAATAGAAATGGTGTGCTTTTTTATGTGGGTGTTGCCGATCACAGCTTTGTGATTCTAGGTGATAAAGGAATAAACGAGAAAGTGGAAAGTGATTTTTGGAACCAAACCAAAGATTTAGTAATAGGACATTTCAAAAATAAACAATATAAAGAAGGTTTAATAGAAGGTGTTTTGAAAGCTGGGCTGAAGTTGAAGCAACTCTTTCCGTATGATAAAGAGTCAGATACGAACGAATTGCCCAACGAAATATCTAGAGGATAATGATTTTTAATAAAAGAGTTTACACACGTTGTTTTTTATCGGTTTTTTTCACAATACTTGCTATAGTTGGCTATTCGCAAGCGGTTGCTATTCCAGATAAACCGAATAAGGAAACAAGTTTTTATGATTTTGGGACGCAAGCTTTAAGTCCAAACGAACAGCAAGCAATTGAACAGAAATTGATCCGTTATGCCGACTCTACTTCGACTCAAATTGTTGTAATCATGGTGCCGACAACTGGTGGCGAACAAATTGCTCGTTTTGCTACAGATATTGGTCACAAATGGGGCGTAGGACAAAAAGATGTTGATAACGGTGTGATCCTCTTGGTTGCAGTAGACGATCGTAATGTAACAATCCAAACCGGATACGGAGTCGAACATCTTTTGACTGACGCTATGTCAAGAAGAATAATTGAAAGAGAGATTGTTCCAGAATTTAAAAATCAAAATTATTACGCAGGAATAGACAAAGCTACCACGGCTATTTTTCAAGTTTTAACGGGTGAATATCAGAACTCAGGTTCCAATAATGGAGATTCAATTTTCCCAGTGGTATTGATTGTTTTCGGAGTTATAGTGTTCTTATTCATAATAAGTAAAGCTGGAGGCGGAAACAATGGAAATCGCAGTTACAGAAGTCCAGATTTAGGTGATATTATTATTTTAAGTCGAATGGGACGAGGCGGTGGATTTGGTTCTGGTGGCGGTTTCGGTTCAGGCGGCGGTTTTGGCGGCGGTTTTGGCGGCGGAGGTTTCGGCGGTGGTGGAGCCTCAGGTAGTTGGTAAAAATAAAATTTAGAATGGAAATAGAATTAACAAGACCTTTGATTTTAGTCACAAATGACGATGGAATTACTGCTCCGGGTGTTCGAACACTTATTAGCATTATGAAAGAATTGGGTGAAGTGGTTGTAGTTGCGCCCGACAGTCCACAATCGGCAATGGGACATGCAATCACAGTGAATAACACTCTTTTTTTAGAGCAGGTTTATATAGATAAAGATGGAATTAAAGAATTTGCATGTTCTGGAACTCCAGTTGATTGCGTTAAAATTGCCATCGATCAAATTCTTAAACGTAAACCAGATATTTGTGTTTCAGGTATTAATCACGGGACTAATTCGGCTACCAATGTAATTTATTCAGGAACAATGTCAGCAGCAGTAGAAGCGGGGATGAGTGGTATACCTGCAATTGGGTTCTCTTTGGGAGACTTTAGTTGGAATGCAGACTTTGAACCGATTAAAAACTTTGTTCGTCAAATTACGGAAGAAACAATGAAAAACGGCCTTCCAGAAGGTGTGGTGTTAAATGTTAACTTTCCAAAATTACAAGAAAATGAAATAAAAGGCATTCGTGTTTGTCGTCAGGCAAAAGCAACTTGGGTAGAGAAATTTGATGAACGAACGAATCCACATGGGAAAAAATATTATTGGTTAACCGGAACTTTTGTCAATCATGATAAAGGTGAAGATACAGACGAATGGGCGTTGGCGAATGGCTTTGTATCTGTAGTGCCCGTACAGTACGATTTAACAGCTTACCACGCGATGAAACATCTAAATACTTGGGAATTATAATGAATAAATTTTTAAAGTTTTTATTGGGAACAACAAGCGCATTGGCAGTTTCATTTATTTTTGGCTGCTTGCTTTTTTACTTATTTACTAAAATAAACCCAATTGATAACTGGGCTATTTTTAATTATAAATCAGTGGCTTCCAAATCATTTTCAATTGGATCGATACCTAATATTGGTCTTTTTTATCTTTATCTCAACAGCAATAATTACTTCAGCGCAAGAGGAGTGGTTTTTTCATTTATCCTTATAAGTTTTTACGTTATTTTAGGTTGATGTTTTAAAGAATCAGAAAGAAATTGAAAAATAATCTTATACCGAACAAATGAAATATTACATTATATCCGGTGAGGCTTCAGGTGATTTACACGGAGCAAATTTGATGAAAGCTCTTTATCAAGTTGAACCTGATGCTGAGGTGCGGTTTTGGGGTGGAGATTTGATGCAAAATGCTGGGGGAACTTTAGTGAAACACTATAAAGATTTGGCTTTTATGGGTTTTGCTGAAGTATTATTGAACCTAAAAACGATTCTGAATAACATTAAGTTCTGTAAAAAAGACATTGCGCAATTTCAGCCTGACGTGCTGATTTTTATTGATTATCCTGGATTTAATATGCGAATTGCAAAATGGGCCAAAGTACAAGGTTACGATACGCATTATTATATTTCTCCACAAATTTGGGCTTGGAAAGAAAATCGTATCCATGCAATCAAACGCGATGTGAATCATATGTATGTTATTCTTCCATTCGAGAAAGATTTCTATGAGAAAAAGTATAACTATCATGTTGATTATGTTGGGCATCCACTATTAGATGAAATTGCTGATTTTAAACAACAAAGAGCTAAGGATTTTCGCTCTTCGCATCAGTTAGATCAACGACCTTTAATAGCTTTATTGCCTGGAAGTCGTAAACAAGAGATTTCTAAATTACTTACAGAAATGCTTCAAATTGTTGCAGATTACCCACAATTTCAATTCGTCATAGCAGGAGCTCCAGGTTTGGATTATTCTTTTTATCAGCCTTTTATTACAAATGAAAATGTGCGATTTGTATCTAAAGATACTTATAATTTGCTAAATAGTGCTTTTGCAGCAATTGTTACTTCAGGAACAGCAACTTTAGAAACAGCCTTGTTTAAAGTACCGCAAGTTGTGGTTTATAAAGGGAATGAAATTTCTTATCAAATAGCCAAACGCGTTATAAAACTTAATTATATTTCATTGGTTAATTTAATTATGGATGAATCAGTTGTAACAGAATTGATTCAAAAAGAATGTAATGCAAGAACGATAAAAAAAGAGTTTGAAAAGATAATTGAACCAAACAATAGAGCTGAAATTTCCCTTAAATACAGTGAATTAGAACGGAAATTAGGTGGAATAGGCGCAAGTAAAAGAGTGGTCACAATGATTAAGAAAAATTTAAGACAAATTTAACATTCTGTCTAATGTTAAAAAAGCTATATTTGTGTTTTCACAATCACAAGGTTTTTAGTATTACATATAAAGTATTCATTAAATGAGAAATATAGCTCTGACGCTAATAAGCTTATTTTCCGTGTGTTTTAGTACAGAAGTAGCTGCTCAGTCACAGGCAAGAAAGGTTACAACTGTTACTAAATCATCGATTAAGCAGCAAAGAAATCAAACAAATTTAACTAAAGAAGAACAAGCAATTGCAGAGATTAATGACCGTTTAAACGCAATTGACGAAGCAGAAACAGAAGAGAAAACTTCGAAACCTGTAGAGACGAGGTCTTATTGTTATAAAACAGAGCAATTACTAAATGTGGCAAACGATTATCAAGGAGTTCGCTATCGTTGGGGTGGAATGTCTAGAAACGGGATGGATTGTTCTGGTTTTGTAAAGACAGCTTTTGATCAATTCAGTATTGGTCTTCCAAGAACTTCTCGTGAAATGGCTTCAAGAGGAGAGAAAATTTCAAAAAGTGAAGCTAAGCCAGGAGATTTAATTTTCTTCAAAAACGGAGGTTCAAGAGTCATCAATCACGTTGGTATTATTGTTGAGGTTAATGGAGATGAAATTAAATTCATACATTCAGCAACTTCATCAGGCGTTTCTATCAATTCTACAAAAGAACCTTATTACAGTCGCGGTTTTGTACAAATAAATCGTGTTTATGATCGACAAATTTTATAACATTTAGAGTTATTTAAAATATTCATTACCTTTAGCCTATGGCGAAGGTGATAAAATATCCAATTTATCCCATTGCGTTTGCCTACGTCAGTGGGATTTTTTTTGGTGCTCTTTGGGTTCCAACAGTTACCTTTGTGATTTTGATGTTCCTTTTGGGCATCATTCTTTTTGCTTGGACGCATCTAAAGCAGTTCAAAAAATCTTATGTAAATAACTATTCAATAGTTACTTATATTTCTTTACTTCTTGTTTTTTCTTCGATAGGCGCCTTTAATTTTTCTATTCACAATCAAAAAATTGAAATTACAGATTTAACTCAAACGGAATTTACAATTCAAGTTGATGAGGTTTTAAAATCAAATGCATTTTCTCATCGCATGTATGCTCGACTTTTGAGTGAAGAATCACAGCCTCGGGTTTTGGTTACTTTTTCGAAAGAAAATGCGTTGCCTCAAAATGGTTTCGTGTATCAAATGATTGGGACAATACGTGAAGTGGCTCCGCCTAAAAACTTGCATGATTTTGATTACAAACAGTATTTAGATCATAAAAAAATTCATTACCGAATCAACTCTAATGAAAAGGTTGTGAAACTTGCTGAAAATAAAGACTTTTTAGTGGTTATTGACGATGTTCGACTCTCTATGGTAGAACAGTTTTCTAAAATGGGTTACGACGCTAAAACGAAAGGATTTATAGAGGCTTTACTTTTTGGTGTTCAGATTAATTTAGATGAAGAAGTGCAGCAGCAATTTAGAGAATTAGGAATCTTACATGTTTTGGCAGTATCAGGTATGCATGTCGTGGTTTTATTCGCAACGTTGAGCTTCTTTTTTAGAACCTTAATGAAACTGCCTAATAAGATTACAAATCCTTTTTTGATTGTCTTTTTAATTGTTTTTGCCATTATGGCGGGCTTATCTGGTTCAGTTGTTCGAGCTGCCTTGATGTGTCTTATGGCAATGCTTGGAACAGCTTTGGGTGCAAGAAAATACACAGTAAATTTGATGATAGGAAGTATGTTGCTTATTTTGCTCATAGATCCAAATTATCTGTTTGATGTAGGTTTTCAATTGAGTTACTTAGCTGTATTTTCAATTGTATTCTGCTATCCAGTTTTAGCTCGCTTTTTTAAATCAAAACATACTATTTTGAATTTCTTCGGAGAAATTATTGGTGTTTCTATAGCGGCTCAGATTGGGGTTTTGCCTTTGAGTATTTTTTATTTTAAGCAAGTTCCTTTGTTATTTCTGTTTGGTAATTTAGTTGCAATTCCTTTAACCAATATTTTACTTGTTGGTTGGTTTGTACAATTAATGTTCTCATTCATTCCTAAAATTGAGTGGATTACGCCTGTTTTAAGTTTTATAGCAGAACTTTGTTTCGATAGTGTTGCGTTTCTATCTAATGTTTTCACAGTGAAATCATTAGAGTTATATTGGGTCTTTCCACAAATGCTTTTTGCTACGCTTTTTGTGTTTACATGTTTTTGGTATTTTAGAGAAAGATCGGCTTCTAAAGTGTTGTTGATTTTTGTTTTGTTAATCGGTTTTCAAGTGAGTACATTGACGCGACAGCTGCAGAATGCTCAGAACGTTGAAGGAATTGTCCTCGCAGATTTTAATGATTGGATATTGGTACAAAGGAATGGAAATGAATTAGTACAATATACCGCTAAAGATAGTTTACGATTTGCTGTAAAGAATTATGAGCTTGCCAATGGAATTTCAAAGATTAAAACAGTTGAAAGCAAACAAGTTTTTACAATTAACGAGCAGAAATGGTTGATAATTGATCGTAGTGGAATTTATCCGAAACAGAAGTTTGATGTGGTTGTTTTAATGGATAATCCAGATGTACATCCCGAACGGATATTGGAAGAATTACAGCCTGAAAAAATTATTTTACACAGTCGAAATTTTCCAACTACTTTAGAAAGTTGGACTGTGTTTTTAGACCAAAAAAAAGTCCCTTATCACGATATGCGCAGTAAGGGAGCTTTTGTTTTTCGATTATAATTCAGCAAGCAATTGTTCAGGAGTACGATAACCAACGATTGATTTTAATACCTTCCCATTGCTGTTAATAATAGCCATAGTAGGATAGCCAGGAACTTTTAAGAATTGTGTAAATTCATGTACTCCATTTCTGCTATTTTTACGTGCTTCTTGATAATTTGGGTTTTTGAATAATTTATCTTGAAATTGAACTTCTTCATTTCCTTCTGCATTGAATTTAACCGGATTGTATCTTTGGTTTAATATTTCAATTACTTTGGGATCTGTAAAAGTATTTCTGTCTAATAATTTACAAGGTCCACACCACACGGTATAAGCATCTATGAAAATTGGTTTTTTGTTTTTCTTTTGTGCTTCTAAAGCTTCTTTCATGGTCATCCATTTGACCTCCTGAGCGTAAGTAATTACAGACGCTAAGGTAAATAATACTAATAAAAGATTTTTTTTCATTTTTTCTAATTTATTTTTTTGAACATATATAAAATCTCGATAGCCTTGTTACTGCTGAATATTCTAGTTCAAAAAGTGTGCCTCTTTTTATTTTACACCGTGCATTAGCTTTTTCAGTAGTTTATTCATCAGGATGATAACAACGCCAGCGATTGCAGGAATAATAGCAAATAGGTAGAAAAAGTCACTTAAGCTATGCTCCTCTGAAAATTTACCAACCAATCCCCCTAAAGAACCAGCTACTTTGTTTCCAATTGCGTTGGCAAGATACCACATACCAAACATGAATGCAATCATGCGCGCAGGGACTAATTTTGATACATAGGAACTCCCCAACGGCGATAAAAAGAGTTCTCCAATGGTATGGAAGAAATAAGCCAATATCAACCAAACCATGCTCACTCGAACCATCCCTGCTGCAGTTCCTTGTGGAATTGATGAGGCTCCGAATGCCAAAACTGCAAATCCAATCGCCATTACGATAAGTCCAAACCCAAATTTATATGCCGGACTTGGGTTGTATTTACTTTCCCATAATTTAGAAAAGAACGAAGCAAAAGCAATGATAAAGAAAGAGTTAAGGATACTGAACCACGAAACGGTAATCTCTACCTGTTTGTCTAAAACCTGACTTACAGTGGCTTGTACAATTTGTGAATCTCTGTTTTCTCTTGCGTAATCAGCGGTTACTTTACTTTCAAGGTTTTTGTCCAGATAAATGTATTTTCCTAACTCTTCATGAACAGCAATTTCTTGATTTACATCTAATGGTTGTGAGGTGGAAACACGTAATTTTTGTGTAACGACATTATCAGTTGGTTGGATAACGGTTGAAGCCGTTACCGGCGTATAGATCGCTTGCATTTCCCCATCTACCATTTTTTCAACGACAATAGCTTGATATTCTGCTTCGTAAGCTTTTGATTTGTATTCCTGAGATAGCATCCATAGAACGGCAGCCCATACCAACCCAAAACAAACAACCAAGACAATATTACTGCTGGGAATTTTCTTAAATGTATTTTTATACAACAAATACAATACCCAACTGATGATCAATAATGGACCTACGGTTAATAAAGTATTGATGATATTGTAAATTAAAGCGGCGTTTCCTATTAAAACTCTATCGGTGTAATCTCTCGCAAAAAGCACCATGGAGGTAGCTGCTTGTTCAAATGGAATAAAGAATAATACAGTGAAAAACGCAAAAATAATTAGAGCAATCATTCGGTCTCTAACAATGGTTTCATAACGAGAAATCCTAGAGGCAACTAAGAAGATAAATAAGGCAATTCCTATTAAGACAATTACATAAGGTCCACCGATTTTATCTTTAGAGAAAAGGAATTCTTGTGGTAATAAATGCACAGCTCCTTCACTGATTTTAGAAGCTGGATCGTTGATGAGAAACAAGAGTCCGATGGCCGCTGTAAGTACAATTAAGATTTTATCAACCAAAGTAAATTTGTTTTCTTTGTAATCCTTTACTTGACTTGCTTTTTCTTCTTTTGTCAATCTTTTTGGTACATCTCCAATGGTTCCAAATAAAGGTTTTGCTAACCAAAATTGAAGTGTACCCAACAACATAAAAATCCCTGCTAAACCAAATCCATAGCTCCAACCCACACGCTCAGCAACGTATCCGCAAAGCATCATTCCGAAGAAGGCTCCTGCATTTACACCCATATAAAAAATCGTATAAGCGCCGTCTTTTTTTTCTGGTAAATCTTTATACATTTCGGAAATTACCGAAGTAATATTTGGTTTAAAAAATCCAGTTCCAATAACCAACAAAGCCAAACCTAAATAAAGTGAAAATTCGGTTTCAAAAGCCATCGAGGCATGCCCCAATGTCATGATGATACATCCAATCACTACTGCCCATCGGTAGCCGACTAATTTATCAGCAATCAATCCACCAACAATAGGTGTCAAATAAAGCAAACCTGCATAAGTACCAAATAAGGCTCCCGCATTTTCTGCAGACCATTCCCAGCCTGGGTTGCTTCCTACAGCTGCAATGGTTAGAAAGTTAATCAATAAAACCCTCATCCCGTAGAATGAGAATCGTTCCCACATTTCAGTAAAGAAAAGTACGAACAATCCTGCTGGATGTCCCAATACTTTCGATTTAAAAAACTCGGAGTTTGCGGATTCTGTTGTCATAATCTATTATAAGGTTATCTATTTAAAGGGCGAAAGATAATAAATATATTTAATTTAAACTTTCTTTTTTTAAGCGAATCGTTTGGATGGCTTATTTTTTGTTCTCTATAGGTTTAATTACCAGATTGTTGTATAGTGATAATGAAATGATGGAAAATAAACCGATGCCAACAATGACATACCAAATTTTGTTAGGGTTGTAAGTTTGCCAAAGCATATCAACAATTTCCCAATGTCCCATGTCTAATTTTTGTTCAGCCAGTGCAAAATATTCATTTTTAGAAAAAGGAAAATGCACATTTGTGATGTCAATTCCTTTGGAAACAGCTAGTTCGTTAAAAGAAGTGCCGATTTCTTGCCAATCTAAATTTTCGTTTTTCAAACCAAATGTATTTTCAAATTCACCAATAGACATATTTAACGCCGTCGAACCTTTTTCGATAAAAGCTTCTTTGGAAACTACTTCAGGCATATCAATGTTTCGTTTGCCCATTTCGGTTTGCAGTAAGGATAATTTATCTGACCAAGATTGGTAAAGATTTCCCGAAATAAAACTCGTCACCCAATAACTTGCAGCGACCGGTAAAAAATAGGTACCTTGGTACAAACCTTCTTTTCCTTTTGGCGTAATCAATGCGATAAACGAAGAAACCGTCGGACTCGACATCATTTCTCCAATAGCAAAAATCATGGTTCCGATGATGGTAAACCAAACATTGCCAAAATAAAACGTCAAACCAATACCGATTGTAGCAATGATAGCTCCTCGGATTACCGCCGAAATATGCGTCATCTTAGTCACGAAATATGACACAAAAGCTTGGCACAAAACAATCATCAAAGCATCGATTTGGGTGAACATTTCCGGTTTGATTTGTCCATCCAAAGAAAGTAATCGTCCTAAAAATGGAATATTTTCATTCAACCAATTACTGATGGAAGACGAATCTACCCAGTCTTCAATAAAGTTTGGTAAAGTGTTAAACAGTTGGTTAAACATCGTCCAAAAGCCAATCATTAGTAATAATAAAACCGATAAACGTTTGTCTTTGAGTGCTTCATAAATATTTTTTAGCGAGTCCATAATGGCTTTTCCAATCGAATCTTTAGGTTTGTCAACCTTAGACTCTTTGTACACGAAAAGCACAATTAACAAGTTGATGGTAATCACAATAGCAGCTTGCAAGAAAATAATCTTCCAACCCATACTGTTTCGCAATGATGAAGATAAAAACGGTCCGATAAAACCACCGATATTTACCATTACATAAAAAATTCCAAAACCAAGTGTTCCTGTGGTTTCGTCGGTGTTTCGAGCTACAATTGCCGAGGCGACGGGTTTAAAAAATGCCGCACCAATCGCTACGAGCAAAAACACGAAATAAACACTGCTGTAAGTAGTAACTTCACCCAACAAATAATAGCCTACTATGAGCAAGATATACGAAATGATGAGTGATAATTTATAGCCGATACGGTCAGCAATTACACCAAAAAACAGCGGTAGCAAATAGAGAATTGCCACGATGTTTCCCATGATTTTTCCCTTTTGGATATGATCAAAACCGAGTCCGCCTGTATCGGTGGAGCCTACCAAATAGATTCCCATAAGTCCGTAAATACCATACCAAGCCCAGCGTTCGAAAAGCTCCATGACACTCGCGGTCCAGAAGTTGCCGTTGAAAGATTTTAGAGTTTGCCCAAGGGATTTTTTTTCCGACATAGCAAATGTGTTTTTTAAAAACCAATCCCTTTCAAGGTAAATTAATTGAAAGGGATTGCTATTGAATTATAATTAAAAAATGAAAACCAATTAATTAATTCCGTGCATTTTTCTTTTTAGCATCGGGTTCATGATAAGTAAGATAATACTAACACTTATTGGCAAAATAGCAATAATCATAAAGAATACCGACATGGAATATTTTTCAGAAATGGTATCAATCATTCCACCCATTTGTGCTGCAATCATATTTGAAATAGCTGATGCCAAGAACCATAATCCAAAAATCAAGCCTACTAATCGTTTTGGTGAAAGCTTACTTACATAAGACAGACCAACTGGCGACAAGCATAACTCTCCCATTGTTTGGAAGAAATAAGCTAAAACTAGCCAGATCATGCTTACGCGAACAGCTCCAGCTGCAGCACCTTGTGGAATGCTTGATGCACCGTAGGCAACTACAACAAAACTGAAACCAACTAAGAATAATCCCATTGCAAATTTAATAGGACCTGAAGGATTCCAGTATTTCTCCCATAATTTGCTGAATAGTGAAGCAAAAGTTACGATGAAAAACGCATTTAAAATTTGAAACCAAGAAACGGTTACTTCAGTTTCTAAAGAAGTAAATTCTCTGTAAACTTTCCAAAAACCTAAAATCGCAATGGAAACAAATGATAGTAAGGTAAAGAAAATTGTTAGCGGATATTCCTTGAAAATCTTTTTGGCTAAACTAAACAATACAAAAGTAACAACTATAATCGGGAAAATTGTTAGCGCAGCATCAATCCATTTAAAAGTTGTTGCAGCACCGCCTTCTAAAATTCTTTGAGTATAATCTTTAGCAAAAATACTTAAGGAACCACCAGCTTGCTCAAATGCCAAAAAGAAAAAGATACTGGCAACCATTAATACACCCACAACAAATAAGCGGTCTCTTACCACATTTGCAGGTGGTTCTGGCTCTTCATCTTCCTCGACTTGCGCCACTTCAACTGAAGGTGCTTTTTTAGGATCGTCACCAATTATTCCGAAAATTCTTTGTCCAAAGTAGAACTGTAACATCCCAAAAAACATAAATACACCGGCTAAACCAAATCCATAGTGCCATCCGATTTTTTCTCCTAAATAACCACATAACAATGAACCTAAGAAAGCTCCTGCGTTAATTCCCATGTAGAAAATAGTGTAACCAGCATCTTTTTTAGAGCTGGTATCAGGATAAAGCTGGCCAACCATAGAGGAAATGTTCGGTTTAAACATACCGTTTCCTAAAATCATTAAACCTAAACCAACAAAGAAAAAGTTTTGATCAAAGCCTTCCAAAGCCATCGAAGCGTGTCCCAAAGTCATCAACAAAGCACCAATAAGAATCGCTTTTTTGAAACCTGTAAGTTTATCGGCAATCATTCCACCGATTAAAGGAGTGGCATATACCAACATGGTGTACCAGCCGTAAAGACTCATCGCCTCCGCATTTGTCCATCCCCAACCGCCTTTGGTTATTTCCGAAACTAAGAATACTACTAATAACGCACGCATTCCGTAATAACTGAAACGCTCCCACATTTCAGTAAAGAAAAGAATAAAAAGTGCTGCCGGATGTCCTAAAACTGTTTTAGTTTCCGCCCCCTGTTTCTGGAGGTGTTTTGTTAAATCCAAATCGTTCGCTTGCTCCATTATAAATTATGTTTGTATAGATTTTGCTTTTTTGCGTTGTAAAAGTAACTATTTTTTTTTAATTAAAGTTTCTCTAAAAGATAATTCGTCATTTTAGTGTATAATTGTTCACGGGTTTTACCTCCGTAAATGCTGTGATTTTTATCGGGATATATTAACCATTCAAAATCTTTGTTTAGATGCACTAGTTTGTTAATGAGTACCATAGCGTTTTGAACGTGTACATTGTCATCAGCTGTTCCGTGTATAATTAAATAATTTCCTTTCAATTTCTCCGCATGAGTAATTGGAGAGTTATTATCGTAGCCACTTGGGTTTTCTTGTGGTGTAGTCATGAATCGTTCGGTATAAACCGTGTCGTAAAAACGCCAAGAAGTAACTGGAGCTACTGCAATTGCAGTTTTAAAGACATCGTTTGCTTGAAATAAACAATTACTCGACATGAATCCACCATAGCTCCATCCCCAAATTCCAATGCGATTTTCATCAATATAGGATTCTTTTGCCAATTGTTGAGCAATAAAAATTTGGTCTTCTACTTCGTATTTACCTAATTCTTTTTGGGTTACTTTTTTAAATGCAGCACCTTTAAAACCAGTTCCTCTGCCATCTACGCACACAATTAGGTATCCTTTTTGTGCTAGCATAAAATGCCAATAATCATTAGAGTCGAACCATTTATCGGCAACTTGTTGAGATCCTGGTCCCGAATATTGATACATTAAGACAGGATGTTTTATATTAGGATTGAAATTTTTTGGTTTAATGATATAAGCGTTTAAATCATCGCCCACTTCATTTTTAAAAATAGTAAATTCTTTAGTTGGTAAATCATAATTTTTTAATTTGCTTTCCAACTTCGTATTATTTAAAATTTCCTTTATTTTTTTTCCCGACGAAGCTTCCATCAAAGTATAAGATGGCGCTTTTATAGTTGAAGAATGATTGTTGATGAAATATTTAAAATCAGGACTAAAGGTAGCTTTGTTTGTGCCTTTTTCAGTCGAAAGTTGTTTTTTGTTTTCTCCGTTTAATTCAATGCTGAATACGTCTCTCACTGTTGAGCCATTTTCTACGGATTGATAGTAAATAGTCTGGTTTTCGGGATTGTAACCGTAATAGTTTGTTACTTCCCAATTGCCAGATGTTACTTTGTTATTCAAGCTTCCATCGCTTTTGTAATGATAGATATGGTTAAAACCATCTTTTTCGCTTGTCCAAATAAAACTATGATCTTGTAAAAATGTTAGATTATCAGTCACATCAACATACGCGTCATCTATTTCGGTTAATACAGTGGATATTTTACCTGAATTGGCATTCACAAAATACAAATTCAATTGATTTTGATGACGATTTAAAGTTTGTACACTTAATGTGTTTTTGTCGTTAGTAAATTGTATACGAGGAATATAGTAATCTTTTTTAGCATCTAATGAGATGTTTTTAGTAGTCGCTTTTTCCAGATCGTATAAATGTAGACTTACTTTAGCGTTGTTTTCGCCTGCTTTCGGATATTTAAAAACCTGTTGTTTCGGATACAATTCGTCACCGTAAACATCCATTGAAAAAACGGGTACATCTGATTCATCAAACTTTATATAAGCCAGTTTTGTTCCATCTGCATTCCAATCAAACGCACGCACAAAAGCAAATTCTTCTTCATACACCCAATCGGTGATTCCGTTTATGATGCTATTCTTCTTTCCATCATTGGTGATTTGTGTCGTTTTTTTAGTTGCGACATCAAAAACATATAAATTATTTTCAAAAACATAAGCAACTTTAGAAGCATCTTTGTTTAGCAAAGGTTCTTGAATCGCATTGTTGTTGATTTTTGTCAATTTTTTTGTAGTGATATCATACAAATAATAAACAGAAGTAAACGATCTTCTATATATAGGATTGTAATTGGTCCCTATTAAAATTTTATCGTCTGTTTGATTGATTTGGTAAGTTGATATTTGTTTAATCTCTGGATGATCGAGCGCTGAAAACAACGTTTGAACTTTTTCTAAAGTAGTAAAATCATACGCATCGATAGAAAAGGATTGATTTTCGCGATTTCGATCCAAAACACTGTACTGATTTTTTGTGTGCAAGGTGTTCAATGCATTTAGCTGATCGGTTTGAAAAGTGCCATTCCAAATCTCTTCTACCTCAATGTTATGTTGTGCCTGTACGGTGCCGAGTGATGTCAAAATTAAACAGCCAAGAAAAAAAATGTTTTTCATTTTTAATGCAGTAAAAAATTAAAAGGGCAAATTACTTCTTTTTTTTGGTTGAAATCCTATTTTTAAAAAAATTATATAAACTACCCACCGAACAAAATGTATTCAAAAGCTTTAAAAAGCCTCAAAAAATAAGCTGTTTGTTTGATGAAAACGTTGCTTTATAAATGTTAAAAAAGCATAAACTTTAAAATATATTTTTGTAGTTTGCTGCAATTCAATAACTTTGCAATTGCAAAAAAATCTAACTATAGGCTTTAAATAGAAAAAAAGACTATATTTGCCTAGAACAATAATTAAATAATAAGTTATGTACACAGGTTTTTTACACCTACATTCATTTTTAGCTTACGCAGTATTACTTATACTGATCGTTGCTTCTGTAAATTCGATATTAGGTATGTCGTCTAACAGACAATTTAAAGATAGCGACCGTAAGATTGCGTTATTCGGTTTGATTTTTACGCATATTCAATTATTAGGCGGAATTGTTTTGTACTTTGTTTCCCAAAAAGGCTTTTCTATGTTGACAAGTGGAAATGCAATGGGAGATTCAGCAATGAGACTAACCGCATTAGAGCATCCGTTGATCAACATTATCGCAGTTGTTTTGATTACGATTGGTTTTTCTAAACACAAAAAAGCAACAACAGACAAAGCCAAATTCAAGTCAATAGGTATTATGTATGCTATAGGAACTATCTTGATTTTATCGAGACTTCCATGGAGCAGTTGGTTGTAATTGGTGCTCATTTTACCAAAAAAACAGTTTTTATGAAAAATAGAAACTATGTTTAACGAAATGAAATTTTATGAAAAGACAATATGGTTTAATTTTAGGTAGTTTGTTTGCTGTTCTAACACTTTTTAGCTTTGCAAAACTGAACACAAAACAAGAATCGAAAATTGAAAAAGAAGTCGTTTTAGGGAAAGAACTCGCTTACGCAGCAGTAAATTTAACTAAAGATTCATCCGATCTGAATGAAAGTAATATTGAAGTAGACAATGAATTAATTAAAATCAATAATGAATTGTTGGCTTTAGAGGAAGAAGTTGAAGTGGTTCATGATGAAACCGTTGCTTCTTATTATCACGACAAATTTAACGGTAGAAAAACAGCGAGTGGAACAGTTTTTAATAACAATGATTACACAGCTGCTCACAAAACACTTCCTTTTGGAACTGTGGTAAGAGTTACTAATTTAATCAATGAAGAATCGATTGTTGTAACAATAACCGATCGCGGACCTTTCATTAAAGGGCGTCAGATTGATTTGTCTAAACAAGCATTTATAGACCTTACAAAGGATATCAATAAAGGTGTTGTTAAAGTGAAAATCGAAATTTTACCTCAAGATTACCTAGAAAAGAAATCGGAGTTGCAAGAAGAGTTAGAAGCAATTGCAGTACTTCCAGAAAATTTTGATTTGAATGAATTTGCCTTATAAACCAATGGTTTAGCAATAATAAAAATTAAAACCTCATTTTGAATGAGGTTTTTTTTATGAAATATATGTCCCGTCCTGAAATAGCGATACAAAAAAGAAATCGTTATTATGGAAGAAAGAAAAAAATATGTAAAACGCACTCAACGCGATTATAGTATGTCTTTTAAGTTGAGTGTTGTCAAAGAAATTGA